>Ga0075436_100001198_pt1 | contig 17621 bp, 12 predicted proteins | sample RhiMethybrSRZTD5_FD_75303 | JGI IMG/M metagenome (GOLD analysis project Ga0075436, IMG submission 75303) | Populus rhizosphere microbial communities from Tennessee, USA - Rhizosphere MetaG P. TD hybrid SRZTD5 | ecosystem: Host-associated > Plants > Roots > Rhizosphere > Soil | place: USA...
ACGTCGCTGGTCTTGCTGGCGACTTCGCGCACCATCTGCGCGCCCATGTTCTCCAGGGGCTCTTTCAGTTCAATTTCCTTGGCTACGGTGACGCCGTCCTTGGTAATGGAGGGCGAACCGAATTTCTTTTCAATAACCACATTGCGACCCTTCGGGCCCAGCGTCACCTTGACCGCATCGGCCAGGAGGTTGACGCCGCGCAGGATCGCCTGCCGCGACTCTTCTCCGTGAACAATCTGCTTTGCCATACTTGTCGTCTCCTATGATTTCAATTCTTCCCGACGATCGCGTCGGACCAAAATTCGAGCTAGCTAGCTGACTGGCTGACTAGCTAACCACTGACTGTTACCGTCTTGCGGCGGTGGCGTGCTCTTTTTCAGCCTTGCGGCCGGCGCCTTCCAGGATGCCCAGGACTTCCTCTTCCTTCATAATCAGGAAATCCTCGCCATCAATTTTCACTTCGGTGCCAGCGTAGCGGCCGAACAGGACGCGGTCGCCCGCTTTGACTGCGAGAGGAAATACTTCGCCCTTCTCGTTGCTCTTGCCTTTGCCGACAGCAATGATTTCGCCCTCCTGGGGCTTGTCCTTGGCGGTGTCGGGGATGATGATGCCGCCGCGCGAGGTTTCTGCTTCTTCCACGCGACGCACCAGGATGCGGTCGTGCAGTGGGGTGAACTTAGTTGCCATGCTCCGTTACTCCTTTCAGAATTTAGGTCTGCGAATGGTTGAATTTCACAAGCTTGAAGTTGGGACCGCCGTAAATGAGCGTTTGGCGGGTCTAGTTAGCACTCTTGGCCTTCGAGTGCTAAATTTTAGAAGGTTTAGCGGGGTATTGTCAAGTCCCAGAACTATGAATGTAAATTGCTGTACATCAACATCTTACATGGTTAGTTTGTTTTTTGCAAAAGACCCAGAACAGCAGGACAACAGGCAGCGAGGGCAGAAGCTCTAAGCGAATGAGAGTTGAACGGCCACTGGACAGCAGGAATCAAAGTGGTAAAGTGCGGGGTGCTGTCGCCCCGCGCACGGCGAGAGCCAAGGCAGCACTTCCCAGGTTGGTGGTATGCGGACCCCGTCCCTCTTCCGGCAGCAGGCAGCTGGCTGTAAGTCTAACCATGCGGTAAATCAAAAACATAGCAAAACAGAGTTGAAGTGGCAGCCGCTGCTGTTGGCGCTGCTTCTGCTGCTGTGGTGCACACCCCAGCTGTGGAGCCAGCAAGTTCCCTCGGCCCCGGACACAACCACGGCCACAGCGGCGCCGCCGCCCACGCTGGGCGATCCGCCCTTGGTGAGCGCCGCGGCGCAACCTACGCCTGCGGTGGTTACGCCGGCTCCCGCGCGAACCTCCAGCCAGCACGCAAGGCTGAAGAAGGCCGAAGACGATGTCAGCCTGATCGGGCAGCGCAAGGTCGGCAGCGGAGTCAACTTTTACTCGTTGCAGAGGGAACGGGCCCTCGGCCACCAGCTGGCGGAGGAGGTGGAGAGCCAGTCGCGGCTGGTGAGCGATCCCGTGATCATCGAATACGTAAACCGGATTGGGCAGGCGATTGTGCGCCATTCCGATGCCAAGGTTCCCTTCACCATCAAAGTGATTGACGACGACGAGATCAACGCCTTCGCCCTGCCGGGAGGATTCTTCTACGTGGATAGCGGACTGATCCTGGCGGCAGACAGCGAGTCGGAACTGGCGGGGGTGATGGCGCACGAGATCGCGCACGTGGCGGCGCGGCACGCAACCAGAAACGCTACCCGGGCGCAGATCTTCAACCTGATGTCCATTCCGCTTGTGTTTGTGGGCGGACCCATCGGGTATGCGGTGCGGGAGGTGGCGGGACTGGCGGTGCCCATGGGGTTTTTGAAATTCAGCCGCGACGCCGAACGCGAAGCCGACCTGCTAGGCCTGCAATATGACTATGCCGCGGGCTATGACCCGCAGGCGTTCGTGCGCTTCTTCGAGAAGCTGAAAGCGGGCGAGAAGCAGCACCAGGGCATGATAGCCAAAGCCTTCAGCACCCATCCCATGACCGGAGACCGCATCCGGCGGGCGCAGCGGGAGATCGCCAGCATGCTGCCGCCGCAGGAAAAATACGTGGAAGACACCAGCGAATTCCAGGATATCAAGCGAGAGCTGGCCCAGGCTGTGGAGGAGCACCGTCCTGATGCCGGGGGCCCGCCTCGCCTGGTGCGCCGTGACCGCAAGGAAAAAGACACCGGCGATAACGGACCGGTGCTGAGAAGGAAGCCGGCCGCGCAACCGTAAAAGAGAGAGCAGGTTTCAAGCTTTCAAAATCACGTTTCAAGGTTTCAGAGTTTCCAGAGCCCCTCCAAGGCTGCATGACGCAGGGGAGCCGGATTTCGGGTCTTCCGCAGATGATGCGAAACTTGAAACCGCCGCTTGCAGCTGCCTACAATAATTGCCATGCGTAAAACAGTCACCGTCTTTGTCCTCCTGGCGCTGTTCGCAACCCTCTGTCTGGCGCGCGATAAGAAAAAGAAAAAAGAGGACGAGTCCGCCACCCTCAATTTTTTGGTGCTGAAGGCCAGCAATGGCAAGCCGGTGCGCAACGCCGCCGTGGTGCTGCACCAGTTGGATGAGCGCGGGCGGCAAGCCAAAGGAGGCTACGAGCTGAAAACCGATCTTGACGGCAAAACCAGCTTCGAAGGGGCACCATACGGAAAGCTGCGGATCCAGGTGCTGGTGCCGGGGCTGCAGACTTTCGGCCATGATTACGAAATCAACCAGCCGGTGCAGGACATCACCATCAAATTAAACCCACCGCAGAAACAATATTCGGTTTACGACAAATAGCTCACCGTCGGTTGATGGCGAGGTTTACACGCGCTGCCGGAGTTCGCGACGCAGGACCTTGCCCGAGGGGGTTCGGGGTATGGATTCCACGAAGCGGATTTCGCGGGGCTGCTTGTAGCCGGTGAGGCGCTCGGCGACGAAGTCGCAGAGCTCGGCCGCGGTTTTGCTCCCGGGGACGTGGCCTTCGCGCAGCACCACGAATGCGCAGGGCAACTCGCCGGCAGCGGCATCGCGCTTTCCAACTACGCCACAATCGCGCACCGCGGGATGCTCCAGAAGCACGGCCTCGACTTCGGCCGGCGCCACGGGAAAGCCTTTGTATTTGATCATCTCCTTGCGGCGGTCCACGATGCAGTAGAAGCCGGCATCATCGCAGGTGGCCACGTCCCCGGACCAGTACCAGCCATCGCGCAGCACGGATGCGGTAGCCTGCGGCTCCTTCCAATAGCCCAGCATGAATTGCGGACCGCGCATGACCAGCTCTCCGCGCTCGCCAGGGGCCACGTCCAGGTCGTTTTCATCCACGATGCGGCATTCGGTTTCGGCCACGGGCTGGCCGATGGAGTCAGGCCGGTAGCGGGCAGCGTCGAGATATCCGAGGTGCGTAACGGGAGAAGCTTCGGTCATGCCATAGCCCTGGACCACCTTGATGCCGGTGAGCTCGGTGAAACGGCAGGCGAGTTCGGGAGCCAAGGGCGCGGCGCCGGACTTCACCCAGCGGACCGAATGCTGGCGGGGGAAGACACCCTGCTCCACGGCCTGGCAAAAAGCGTTGAGGATGGGAGGCACGCAGGGCATGCAGGTAATGCCCTGGGCCATGATCAGTCGCGCGGCGCCGGCGGCGTCGAAACGCGGCATGAGCACGATGGTGGCTCCCAGCACCATCAGCGGGCTGAGCACCACGTTCAGACCGTAGATGTGGTACAGGGGGAGAAAACTGAGCACCACGTCGTCAGAACGGAAAGCTGATCCGTCGGGCCCGATAATCTGGTAAATGTTGGCGACCAGGTTGAAGTGGGAGAGCATGACCCCCTTGGGCAGGCCGGTGGTGCCGCTGGAGTAAGGCAGAGCGGCGATAGCCTGCCGCGAGGGCTGTTGCGCCGAGGGCAGTGGTGCGGAAGCAGGACGCAGCAGTTCGGAGAAATTGCCCTTGCGGGTGGTGTAAACGCGCCCAAAGACGGGGAGGCCGGAGAGATTCATATCCTGAATGCAGCCGGGCTCGGTGATGAGCATGGCGGCGCCGGAATTCTCTAACTGATAGCGCACCTCGCGCTCGCGGTAACTGGGATTCAGCAGCGTGGGAATAGCGCCCGCCAGGGTGGCTGCATGGTAGGCGGCGCAGAATTCCCAGGAATTAGCAAGATAGATGGCCAGCACTTCTCCCGGCCGCAAGCCGGCGGCGACCAGGCCGCGGGCCAGGCGCTCCACCGTCTCTCCATATTCTTCATAGGTGAAACAGCGCTGAGGAGAGCAGGAAGTGTCTACCAGGGCCAGTTTTCGCCCGAACTGCCGGCACGCCTGAAGGATGGCGTCGTGCAGAAAGACGTTGTGAGCATTGGCGAAAAGCGTGCGCATGCAGGGAAGTAATTTTCGATTGCTGATCTACGCTTGACGAATAAAAACAACCGCCGCTCCAGCGTCTTTCAACGCGAATCGTAAATCGTCAATTGTCCTTCCGCGCCAGTTTGCGCAGGAAATCCTGTTCGTCCATGCGGTACTTAAAGGCTTTCTTGCCGTGGATGAAGACGACCGGGACTTCGTCGGTGAACTGGCGGCGAAGAGTCTCGCTGGAATCCACATCAATTTCCTGCCAGGTGAATTCGGCCTGGCGGGACAGCTTGGCCAACGATTCCTTCACGATCTCACAGAGGTGGCAGCCCTTGCGGGAATAGAGGACGACCTCGTGGGCCATGCAGAGAGTTTAGCAAAAGAAAGCGGGCGGGGAACTGTCTCCGCCCGCTGCATTCGTCGGAGAGAAGAATACTGGGTTACGCAGCGCTACATCTTCTTCTTCTTGCTCTTCTTCACGGGCGCGGCAGAGGCGGTTTCTTCCTTTACTGTCCAGAAGCTAGGATTGGCGCTAACCAGCGACGGCATGGGACGGCTGAGGCTGGGCTCCACCTTGAAATACGTGGAACTAATATGGGTGATGCATTCCTTGGAAACGTGGCTAAGCATGTTGCGCACCATGGCGCTCTGGAACAGTTCCTTGGCTGCGGCCGGGGGCTCTTCGTCTTCATCAGCCAGCGACTTCAAAGGCTGAACTAAGAGCACGGCGGGCAGAGAGGGGCCGGTCCTAAGGTCATAGGCGATCCAGTGGGCATTGTCGCCGGCCTTTTTGTGCAACTCGATTACCTGCTTGGCGGCTTCGTTGAAATCATGGCCGCAGCCGGGACGAAGGCTGATGGTTTCCGAGGACCAATAAGCAGTATCGGCCAGCGGCACCATCTCCGGGCGGTAGGAGATTTCTTCGTTGTACTTGGCGATGGCGAGATTGGCGCCGCCATCACTTTCGGCGCTTTCCTGTTCGAAGCTGGCGTCCTTGGCCATCACGGCCTCGCCGGCCTTACTCATCGAATTTGCGAACTTTTCCACGCCGGCCATGCTGTCCTGGAAGGTCACAAAGACGAAAGTGTTGGTGTCGCCGGTCATGGGTGAACCCACGATCCAATACGAGTCAGGGGCGCTGGTAGCGGCCGCATCGCGGAATTCCGCCGTCGTCTTGGCGAACACGCGGAACTTGCCGCTATTAACCTTGGCGTCCTCGTAGTACACGTATTTGGCAATCTTGTCGCTGGACTTAGTCTCCTGGGCCGCGAGTGTGCCGAATAGACAACAGAGGCCGAGCACAATAGCTGTAAGCCTGGTCATACCTGCTCCTTTCAGAGTGAGAGCTGCGAATTGTCCTGGGAATTTGTAACTTCGAGGCGGGGGCCGATACCGAGCGGACTGTACATCGTGAGCTAGGGGAAGTCAACCGACAGAATTGGGAGTCAGGAATCAGAAATCATAAATGACCCCGAAGAAGTGACTACCGACGGCCTGAGCCCTGACTCCCCGGTTCTATCCTGCTAGACTCTTGGCTATGGCCATCCCCGTGCAGCCCAACATCAAGCTGGTGAACCGGCCCGACTACCGCGAGAGCTATGCCAATAGCGTGCAGGTGCGGGTGAACGTGTGGGACTTCTTCCTGGTCTTCGGCACGCTGCAGCAGCAGAGCGAGAGCGAGGTTGAAGTACACAACTTCCAAGGCGTGTACCTGAGCCCGCAGCAGGCCAAGGCGCTGCTCCACATCCTGCAGCAGAACATCGTGAGCTACGAGAATACCTTTGGGGAAATCAAGCTCGATCCGCGCATGGCAGCCACTGGCCCGGTCCACTGAGAAGTTACAGAGCGACGGGGACACGGAGGGCATTCGTCCTAATTTGGCCGCGCTCCTGCTGGCGTGCCTGTTTGCCGCCCTCGTGGTGCTGCACGCTCCCCTGCTGCGCCTGCCCTACTTCTGGGACGAAACGGGTTATTTCGTGCCGGCGGCACGCGACCTGCTGCTCAGCGGCAGCCTGATTCCGCATTCCACCTTGCCCAATGCCCACCCGCCGCTGGTACTGGCTTACCTCGCGCTGTGGTGGAAGTTGGCTGGATTTGCCCCGCTGGTCACCCGGCTGGCCATGCTTCTGGTGGCGGCTTTCGCGCTGCTGGGCACGTTTCGGTTAGCGGAACACGTGGCCAACCGCGAAGTGGCCATCGCGGCCACGATATGCACCGCGCTCTATCCCGTATTCTTCGCCCAGAGTTCGCTGGTTCACCTGGACTTGGCGGCAGCCGGGCTCACGGTGTGGGGCTTGGACGCATATGTGGGCCACCGCCGGTGGCAAACCGCGGCCTGGTTTTGCCTGGCGGCGTTGGCCAAGGAAACCGCCATCCTGGCGCCGCTGGCGTTGCTGGCATGGGAGCTGGGGTGCCCGTTTCTGAAACGGAATGACATCCTGTGCTGGTTTCCCGGGCGAACCTGGCGCCGGGCTGCTGCGCTGCTTTTTCCGGCGGCGGTGCTGGGCCTTTGGTTCCTCTATCAGTACCTGCGCACCGGCCATGCGCTGGGCAATGCCGGATTTGTCCGCTACAACCTGCTCGACACGCTGAACCCTGTGCGCATCTTCATCGCCGGGCTGCAACGAGTGTGGCAGGCAGTGGGGTACATGAACCTGTTTCTGCTGACCGCGGCGGCGGCGCTGGCCATGTGGTTTCCAGCCCTGCCCGACGGCGGGGGGGAGCGTCGGCGAATCGCACCCGGGGTGCAGGCAGCGTTGGCCGCCGTGGTCCTCGCCTATATCGCAGCACTCTCCGTGGTAGGCGGGGCGGTGCTGGCGCGCTACATGCTTCCCGTGGTGCCGCTGGTTATTGTTGTGTGCGTTTCCACGGTGTGGAGGCGGATTGGCAGTTGGAAGGTGGTGGTGGGAATCGTGTGCCTGGGATTCGCGCTGGCCTTGTTCGTGAATCCACCATGGGGGTTCGCGCCCGAAGACAACCTGGCCTACCGCGATTATGTGGTGCTGCACCAGGCAGCCGATCAGTTTGTGAGCGTGAAGTACGGCAATGCGCGGGTGCTCACCGCCTGGCCGGCTTCCGATGAGCTTGCCGAGCCGTACCTCGGTTATGTGGCCCGTCCGGTGCGGACGTTGAGGGTGGACGACTTTTCCCTTCCCCAGATGATGGCCGCAGCCGATTCGCGGGCGCAGTTCGATGTGGCGCTGCTGTTTTCCACCAAGTATGAACCGCCGCGACGGCTGTTCCGAGAATGGCCGGTGTGGGAGCGGATCAAGACGCGATTTTTCGGCTACCACCGGGATTTACCCCCGCAAGTGGCGGCTCATCTGCTGGGTGGAGAGATCGTGTTCCAAAAACATCTGGGCGGGCAGTGGGTGGCGGTGGTGGACCTGCAGAAGCCGGAAGCGGTGGAGTACCGAGATAAAGCACCGGCTTCACGACAACCAAATGGCCAGATCATCTGGAAAGAGGTGACCACGGCCGATAACACGCCGCTTCCGGAGGGGATCTACACAGTCCAGGCCGGTAGCGGAGAGACACTACCGTTGAAAACATCGGCCTCACAGGCTGGCGCGTGGTCAGGAAGCCCGGCGGTAAAACCCGATGATTTGGGAGCGCACACCTCCCATCAGTCGTTCCCGTCCGACGATCAGTAATCCGGCTAAAGCTCAACGCGGAGTTGGCGGCCTGGCGCCCGCACCCCGCTCCTTACTTTCTAGCCGTGGTCTTTGTGCTCTCCGGCGGGCCCACATCCGGCGGAATCTCGCCGCTTAGCGATTGCAGAAAGGCGAGCAGGTCGGCGCGTTCCTGGCCAGTCAGGAAATCCAGCACGCGAATGTTTTTGTCCAGGTTGGCATTGGAGTTCCCGGCACCAATGTAGTAGTCAACCACTTGCTTCAGGTCTTTTAAGCTGCCATCGTGGAAATAGGGCGCGCTATGGGCGATGTTGCGCAGCGAAGGCGTCTTGAATTTACCGCGATCGGCTTCGTCATGGGTCACGGCAAATAAGCCATCATCGGTGAACTTGTCAATCTCGAAGCCCACGCCGATGTTGTGGAATTTGTTGTCAGTGAACAAAGCATAACTTTCGCCGACGATATGGCAGGCGGCGCAGTTGCCCTTCTTCGCCGACGTAAACACCACGAAGCCGCGTTTCACGGAGGCGCTGACCGCCTTCTCGTCGTGGCCATATTTCCAGCGATCAAACGGGGAGTTGCCGGCAACCACGGTGCGCTCAAAGGAGGCGATGCTCTTCTCGACCATCTCGTAGGTGATGGGTCCGGGGCCCCAGGCTTTGGCAAATTGCTCGCGGTAGCTGGGATCGGCGTTCAGCTTCTTCGTCACGTTCTGCAGCGTATCCGCCATCTCCACCGGGTTCTGCACCGGCCCTTCCGCTTGTTTTTCCAGGCTGGGCGCTCGGCCATCCCAGAACTGCTGGTGGAAGTAAGCGCTGTTGAGCACGGTGGGCGAGTTGCGCCCCCCCTTCTTGCCCTGCACGCCGGTGGAGACAGGATTAGGATCGGCAAAGCCGGCATCGGGCCGGTGGCAGGTGGCGCACGAAACCGTATTGTCCGCCGAGAGGATGGGATCGTAATAGAGACGGCGGCCCAACTGAATCGTCTCTGCGGTGGGCGGATTGTCGGACGGCACCGGCACGGGAGGCAGGCCCAATGGGGCCTTGATGGTCACCGGCGTGCCTACGGGCATTGCAGCCTTGGCCGCCTGCGTGGCCTTTGTCTTTTCTTGCGAATATCCAAACACGAAGTATCCAACCATGAAGAATAGAACGAGGAATGCCGACGCCAGAAGAAACGAGTTCCGGGATTTCATGGACGCCTCCGCCTACGGCGGCTGGTTTTTCTCCAGCCTACATGCCAGTGTTTCGCTCAAGGCGGACCACTTACAGTGAGGAAGGTCACACCGTAGCGTGAGGAAGCAAGGGAAAGGCATCTGCCCTTGCTTTACGTGCTTCCCCTGCCCAAGATAATTGAATGCAGGAGCGGCGATTGAGATCTGTCCTTGTATTCGTTACGGCTTGCATTTCTTGCACAATTACAGTTGCGGCCCAACAGAATGCTACTGAGACGCAGGAAGGTGGTTTGATTCGAGACTGGTTGGAAACATCCTCCCGCTCCGCGGCTGGGCAGCCCTCCTGGATGGCGCCCCTGTTCACGGTAACTCCGCGGTTGGTGCAGCAGTTTCGTTACGACGTAGGCTGGCAAAAGCAGCACAATGCAACGACCATCAATTATGGCGGCGGCAAAGGCCTGGAAATCGTTCCCACTGAGCACACGGAAGTGCTGATCAGCGCTCCTCCCTACGTGACCCACAGCAGCCCGCAACTGCACGACGGATTCGGCGACGTGGCGTTTGTTTTCAAGTACCGCGTGTCCGCCGCGAACGAGCGAAAAGGAAACTATGTGGTGACCGCATTCCTCTCCACCACAATCCCCACAGCTTCCTATTCCAATGGCGGCGCCCACGCTGCCTTCTCTCCCAATCTCGCGTTGGGAAAGGGCTGGGGCAACTTCGACGTTCAGGGCACCGCCGGAATTACGCTGCCGGCGGGCGACGTTGAGACTCTCGGAACGCCGGTGGGATTGAATGCCACACTTCAATACAAAATTCTTGGCAAGCTGTGGCCGGAAGTGGAAGTGAATTCGACCTTCTGGGCCAATGGGAACAACGCCGGCAAAAAGCAGGTGTTCTTGTCTCCGGGCCTGGTCGCAGGCAAGTTTCACTTACGGAAGAGGATAGGGTTCGCGATTGGCGGCGGCGTACAGATCGCCGCTACTCGCTTCCATGCCTACGGCCATAATTGGTTGTTCTCCGTCCGGTTTCCCTTTTAAGCCGTCGCATTAAGAATGCCATGGAGCCCGCGCCTTAGCATTTCTGATGGCCTGGCAAATATACTGTTGAACGCCGCCGCCAACGAGCGGTGCGCCGAAATGGCCATGCCCGAGCCCTTCAGCCTTGTGCAGTTCAGGAACATCATCGAGCGTAACCGCCGGGGCGAGCGGGTGGGCACGTACGCGGTCTGTTCGGCTCATCCCTGGGTGCTGGACTCCGCCTTTCGCCAGGCGGTCCACGATGATTCTCTGCTTCACGTTGAGTCGACTTCCAGCCAGGTAAACCAGTTCGGCGGATACACCGGGCAGACGCCGCGCCAGTTTTCAGAATGCATTCACGCGTCGGCGGAACGAGCAGGTCTGGACTGGGAAAGAGTGCTGCTGGGCGGAGATCATCTCGGTCCTTATCCCTGGCGTGGCGAGGCCGCGGCCGCCGCCATGGAGAAGGGCAGCGAATTGGTGCGGCGATGCGTGCTCGCCGGATATCAAAAGATTCACCTGGACGCGAGCATGGCGTGTGCGGGCGATCCGAATCCTCTCGATCCGGAAACGGTTGCCAAGCGCGCGGCCATTCTGTGCAGCGCCGCCGAACAATCGTTCGAGCAGCTACCGGCGGGGACAACGCCGCCGGTGTATGTGATTGGCACGGAGGTTCCCGTCCCGGGAGGGGAAGTTGGTCCGGGCGAGCCTCCCGCGTTGACTACCACCGAAGCCATGGAGAGCACACTCGAGTTGTTCGAACGCGCGTTTCACGAGTGCGGGGTAAGTTCGGCGTGGGAACGCGTGGCCGGCCTGGTGGTGCAGCCGGGAGTGGAGTTCGGCGACAATATCGTATGGGATTACGATCCTGAAAAGGCCCGTGGCCTCTCGGCAGCGCTGCCCGAGCGTCCCGCGCTCGTGTACGAGGCGCATTCCACTGATTACCAGCATCCGGGTGCGCTGGCGCGCATGGTGAGGGATCACTTCGCCATCTTGAAGGTTGGACCTGCGCTCACCTTCGCCTTCCGCGAGGCAGTGTTCGCGCTAAGCGCCATCGAGCGCGAATTGCTCGGCGGGCGACGGGGAACTCGCCTGTCTCGCGTCCCTGAAGAACTGGATGCCGCCATGCTGCGCAACCCGGTGTATTGGCGGCCATATTACCGGGGCGATGAGGATGAGCTTCGAGTGGCGCGCGCCTTTAGCCTTAGCGACCGCTGCCGCTACTATTGGATGGACCCCGCGGTAGAAAAAGAATTGCAGCAACTGCTGACCAATCTGGCTGGCTGCACGCTAGCTTTCGGGCTCTTGAGCCAGTACCTGTCGTTGGAGTGCGAGGCCGTGCGCGACGGAAAATTGCAGGCTGAAGCCGGGGCCCTCATCCATCACCACATCCGGACTGTGCTGGACAATTACGCTGCCGCCTGCCGCCCCTAAGCGCATCATTTTTGAGCCGTGTTCAGCTGCTCGAGCGTGCGCTTCAAGTGTTCCAGCTTCTGCCCGGCTTCGCCCAGCTTGCCTTCAGCGGTCAATCGCTGGTAGTCGGCCAGGTCTTTAGCCGCCTCAGAGATCAGCGGGTTGCGGGCCGCTCCTGCGCCCTGTGGGGCAGCGGTGACCGGCGCACGCTGGCCCGGTTCCGCCGATGCGGCTGCGGCATTCGTAGATGAAGCCGCACCCCCAAAGAGGGCGGCCAGCGCCGACTCGAAGGTTGGACCGTAGGCGAGGCGGTCCTGGAGCGCCAGCACCACCAGGCGCAACTCTGGCATGGGGCTGCGTTCCGCCTGCAGGTAAATCGGTTCGGCGTAGAGCAAGGCGCGCCCGATGGGAATCACCAGCAGGCCTCCCCGCCGCACATGCGATCCCTGCTGGTTCCACAAGCTCAATTGGCTGGAAAGCTGCGCATTCTGATCAATACGCGCCTCCACCTGCATGGGCCCATCCACCAGCCTGCTCTTTGGGAAATCGTAAACCACTGACGTGCCGTAATGAGCGCCGTCGCTGCGCCCGGCAATCCAGCCAATCAGATTGTTGCGGTTGGCCGGGGTGAACGGCAGAATCTCCACGAACTCCGTGCCGGTTTCCCCCGGCAGCTTCATCAGAACGAAATTGGGCTGCATTTCCTGCGTGGACTGTTCGCCGTCGTTCAGGCCAACCTCGCTGGCCACGGTCCACAAATCCTCCCGATTGTAGAACACCTCCGGATTGGTCATGTGGTACAGAGCGTACACGTCCGCCTGCAACCGGAGGAGCAGTTCGGGGTAGCGCACATGTTTGCGCAGGTCCGGCGGCATGGCGTCCGCGTCCTTAAACAGCGTCGGAAAAAGGCGGCGGTAGGCTGCGATAACAGGGTCGCTGCTGTCGAAAACGTAGAACGTGGTCGCCCCATCATAGGCGTCCACCACCACCTTCACGCTATTGCGCATGTAATTGATGCTGTCGTCTCCGAGACGGTAGTGACTCGAGTAGGGGTAGCTGTCGGAGGTGGTGAACGCGTCCATCATCCAATACAAACGGCCGTTTCCGCCCACCACGATGTACGGATCGGGTTCGTAAGTGAGGAAGGGCGCAATTTGTGAGACCCGGTTGCGCAGATTGCGACGCATGAGCAGACGGCTGGTCTTATTCACATCATCGCTGAACGGCAGCTTGGCCAGGTCGCCACGGTCCATGGCGATGAGGGCGCGCCGGAAAAAGCCGCCGAGAACAATGCCGCCCTTGCCTTCGTAGGAGGTGAAGCTGTTCGCCTGCCCTTGCGGATAATTGAATTCCTTCTGCCGCGTGTTGACGTACACGTCGGTATTGGTCAGTTCGCCGAAATAAATCTCAGGACGGGTCACCTCGAGGCCTGGGACCGCGCTCTGGACCGGCATATTGCTTAGAAGCAGGTCGGGCAGCCCTTCCGGCGTGAACCCGTTGACCGGGTTCATGGTGATGCCGTAGCCGTGGGTATAGATCAGCTTCTCGTTCACCCAGGTGCGGCTGTTTTCCGGGAGTTTATCCACGTTCAACTCGCGGGCTGCCAGCATCACCTCGCGAAGCTGGCCGTCAATCTGGTAGCGATCAATGTCAATGTCGGGAAAGTCATAGTAGGTGCGGATTTCCTGGATTTGCCGCAGCGTATCCTGCAGGGCGCGCCAGTCCCACAGCCGGATATTTCCGAGCGTGGTCTGGTTATTGGCTGCGTCGACAGCCTGGATGCCGGCTTCTGCCGGGAACTCGTGCCGCGACACCTGGTCCAAACCGTAGGCCCGCCGCGTCATTTGGATATTGTGGGCGATGTAGGGCTGCTCGCGGACCAGTTCGTTGGGCTTCACCACGAAACTGGACACATACCACCCAAACAGCTGAAGGACGAAATAGCAGACCACGGCGGGAACCACGGCCGCCGCCAGCCAGATGCCGCGCCGGGCGAACACCGCGTTGGCCAGCGCGATGATGGCGCCGAGGACAAACGCCGCACACAGCACAAGCAGGCCGGGAAGCATTACATGGGCGTCGGTGTAGTTGACCCCTCCGAAAATGGAACGATCGGCAAACAGCCGTTCGAAGCGCCCCAGGTACACTTGCAGCGCAATCACCAGCAATAAAAAGGCAAAGGCGAAAGAGAGCCCACTCCACGACAACGGGTTGTAACTGCGGCGAAACCCTTCCAGCACGCGGCTGCCGCCAGTGACCACCACGAAGAACACAGCAACAACACAAGCCACTACCGCCAGAAACAGCAGCCATCCGGAGATGAGTTGCCATGCCGGAAGCGTCAGCAGATAGAAGCTCACGGGCCGTCCGAAAATCGGATCCGCACCTCCTGCCCCGGCAGGCGGCGCGTACCACCACAGACCCAGAGTGGTCCACTGCGCCATGAGCACTGCGCCGGTGGCAAGCGCAATGACCACCGAGGCGCCGGCCGCCACCAGGTGCAGCACCCCCTCCACCGGCAGCCGAAGCGGCTCGCCGCCCACGTAGATGGTGTGCCCGCTCGGCAGGTCGGGAAGATAGGCCCGCTTCAGCGCCACAAACGTGCCGTAGAGAATGAGAAATGTGGCCCCGGCAAACGCGGCGAAAATCATCCACTGCAGGCTCAACGTTCTCCAGAACACGTCGCCGTAGCCGAGCGCTCCGAACCAGAGGGCGTCCACGTAGTAGGAGAGCCAGGTGCGGCCGCCAAGAAAGACAATGAGAATGAGGGCAAGAACGACGAAGAGCCACCGGGGACGCCGCGCCGGGCGTGCCGGCTGGCGTACTGGCGGCCAATTTGTAGGCCTGGGCATCTTTTTCAGCATACCCCCTTTAGGGCGCTCCACGCCGTGCGTTTTGAAATGTTAAGAAAATCCGGCGGCTCGTTCCCCCGGGAAAGTCCGCACATCGGGCTGCAGGCGAAAGGACGTGACGCAGGTCACAGAATGGCGCTTGCCTCCCGGTTAAGGTTGTGGTTAAATGCGCCGCGATAGAAAGCAATAGATATGATTCGTAAGTGATCGCAGCAAGGCTCGCGACGATTCGAAAGCTTCCGATCTCCGCTGACAGCGGAGGTGGAATGCAAAGGGGGCGTGCAATGAGCCTATTCAAATCCCTCCGCCATGCAGTTCTTCCTGTGGTCCTCTTTTTGTCCGTAGGCGCCTGGGGTCAGGCGAGCTATCGCGCCGACATTCGCGGTGTGGTGACCGATTCCACGGGAGCGCTGCTGACCAATGCCAAGGTCACCATCGTTGATACGGGCACAAACATCTCCACTACCGCTGCCACCGATGGGAACGGCTATTACATACTTCGCGGCCTCCGTCCCTCTACCTATATGATTCGCGTCTCTGCCCCTGGATTTCGGGAGGTGGAGCAACGCAACCTGGTGCTGGCGGTTGACCAGGCCACGACCCTGAATTTCTCGCTCAAGCCGGCGGGCGGAAGCACGGAAGTGCAGGTAACCGAAGCCGTGCCCCTGCTGGACACGGAGGGTTCTTCCCTGGGCACGGACATCACCAATGACTACGTCAAGCAGATGCCGCTGCTGAACCGCAATTACGTCGGCTTGGTGTATCTCAATGCCGGCGTTACAGAAGTGAGCGGCGCGGGCGCCAACGACAACTATCCTGCGGGCACGAACTTCGTCTCCAACGGCCAGCGCAATGCCACGGCCGAGGTGCGCGTGGATGGCGCCCTGATCAGCGCTCCCGAGCAGGGCGAAGGCGGCAACAGCAACGTGTACTACGAGCCCTCGGTGGAGATCGTGCAGGAGTTCAAGGTCCAAAACAACAGCTTCTCCTCCGAGTTTGGCAATAACGGCGGAACCGTCGTGAACATGGTGCTGAAGAGCGGAACCAACGCCATGCACGGCAGTGCCTGGTGGTTCGGCCAACGCGGCTGGATGGACGCCAATGACTTCTTCAACAACCAGAATGGCATTGCTCGGCCGGGCCACACCCGTGACCAGTACGGCTTTTCGCTCGGCGGGCCCATTCGCAAGAACAAAACTTTTTTCTTTATTGACCTGGAGCGCGTGAACGACAAAGGGCCAGTCCCCATCGTTGGCACTGTGCCCACTCCTCTGGAGCGGCAAGGCAATTTTTCGCAGACCTATATCGTGGATCCGAACAGCGGCAACCTGGTGCTGAATGAGATTTTCAATCCCAACCAGGCGAGCGGCGGGTTCCGGGCGCCCTTCCCTAATAACAAGATTTCGCCCCAATGGATTGATCCCATCGGCCAGAAAGTACTGAACCTTTATCCGCTTCCCAATGTGGCCGGCAATCCCGACGGCACCAATAACTTCCGCACCAACACCACGGCGCAAAACAAGAGCTTGCAGTTCGATATTAAGCTCGACCACCAGATCAATGACCGCTCCAAGCTCATGGGCCGGTACAGCCGGTCGCACTCCACCAGCGCCGTGCCCACTATTTTCGGCGATGGAGATACCTTTAGTGATGGTTACAACTACCTTACCAACGCCCAGAATGGCTCACTGGAGTACAACTGGACTCCGACCCATACCATCCTGTGGACCGCTCGCCTTGCCGTGGACCGCGTGTATGCGCCCGGCAACACGAACTATCCCGACCCGACTCAATTAGGCTTCCCTTCCCTGCTGGTGACCGCCAATCCCGGGATCGCCCGCCGCATGCCTGGCTTCCTGGTGGATTCGCCCTGGACCTCGCTTTACGACCAGTGCTGCGTAGATACGAATTTCGCCCACACCCTTTACTCCTACTCCTCCAGTTTGTCGCTGGTGCGCGGCAAGCACAATTTCAAGTTCGGGGGCGAACAACGCCTCTTCTTTAACAACTTCCAGCAGCCCAGCTATCCAACCGGGTATTTCCATTTTGCCCAGGCGGTAACCGAGCAGGAAATCGGGGCATTCAACGGCGCACAAGGCAATCCCTTTGCCGACATTCTTCTGGGATGGGGCGACTACGGGGGAATTTCGGTGTACCCCGCGGTGGCGGACAAATCCAAGGAAACCGCCTTCTTCTTCCAGGACGATTGGAAGGTCACGCCCAAACTGACCCTTAACCTGGGACTACGCTACGAATGGAGCACCCCCTATAGCGAGCGCCATAACCGGGTACAGTTCAACGACTTCACTGGCAATAGCGGCATTAGCGTTCCCGGCCTGCCGCTGGTGAGCGGAAATATTCTGGGCACTACCCGCTTTGCCAACGGCACGCGCAACGCTCCGGTGGACCGCAATAACTTCGGGCCGCGGCTGGGGTTCAGTTACCAAGTTGCTCGCGACACCGTGCTGCGGGGCGGCGCCGGGATTTATTACGGCATGAATGTGGCCACCAATTTCCAGTATCCGGGGCCGGCGTTCCGCAAGGACGGCGTCATTTACTTCAGCAAGGACAACTTCGATACGCGCTACGCATCCTTCGGCGATCCTTTCCCGCAGGGCCTGCCTGCTCCCCAAGGCACCAAATACGGACCCCTGGCCATGTGGGGCTTTGCCAATGCCAGCGATCTGGGCACGCAAACCGTGCGCAACGCGGAAGTGTACCAGTGGAGCCTGGGCCTGCAGCGGCTGCTTCCGGGACAGATGGTGGTTTCGGTTGATTATTCCGCGAACCGCAGCACGCATTTGCCCTGGGGCGGCGCCGGCCTCAGCACCCGGAATCGCAACTTCATTCCTTCCTCGGTGCGCAACCAGTATGCCAGCGAGGCTGGCTACAACGCGCTGCATAACACGGTTCCCAATCCCTTCCAGCCGTTGTTCGTGGGCCCGAACGCGATTTTCAATGAGCCGGATTCCCTTTACAACGACTCGCAGATTCCCCTTATCAACCTGCTGCGACCCTATCCTCAGTTCGATGGCAGCTTTGAGGGGCTTCCGCTGCTGGGAGCGAAATCGTTCTACAACGCCATGCAAGTCCGCTTCCAGAAGCGCGCCAGCCATTACGTATCCGTCGAGGGAAATTACACGCTGTCCAAATCGACTGACGATTCCTCCTCCG
>Ga0075436_100001206_pt1 | contig 17599 bp, 18 predicted proteins | sample RhiMethybrSRZTD5_FD_75303 | JGI IMG/M metagenome (GOLD analysis project Ga0075436, IMG submission 75303) | Populus rhizosphere microbial communities from Tennessee, USA - Rhizosphere MetaG P. TD hybrid SRZTD5 | ecosystem: Host-associated > Plants > Roots > Rhizosphere > Soil | place: USA...
ACCGGTGGACCGGTGCCCCGAGCGTCGTCTCGATCAATTGTGCCTCGATCGGCGTCGTCCTCGGATGGACGACCACCCCGCGGTTGGTCGCGATGGCCGCCATGCCAACGGTCCCCAACCCGGCCACCGTGCCCCGCTCGACCGGGACGCCGAGGGCATCGCGCAGGCGCGCGACGGCCGCGTCGGAGAACTCCGGATGGACGAGGGCGCCGCGGTCGTTCGCGAGCACGTTGTTCCCGATCGCATTGAACCGGCTCGCGAGCCGGACCACCGGAGCGATCCGCTCGAGGGCCTTCATCTCGTGGTCGTCGACGTCCTCGTTGACGACGACCCCGTGCGCGTTGAGCGCCACGAGCGCGCCCGTGATCTCGCACGACCCGACGGTCGTCCGGACCGCTGGGACCCCGAGCAGCCGCTCGAGCTCCCGGACCGTCGCCGCCGGCACCGACGGCGCGACGACGACGGCGTGGTCCGCCGCGCGGAGGTAGACCCCGAGGTACGGGCTCCCGGAGATGAGCGTTCGGCTGACCGGCACCCGGTGCTCCCGTAGGGCGGGTCGCTAGCCCGACTCGAGCAAGTCGACCTCGATGAGGCCGTCCTCGAACCGGATCGCCTTGACCCGGACCTGCCGTGGAACGTGCTGGATCCCACGCTCCCAGATGTGCTCGTTGAGACGCGGGTCGATCCACACGTCCTCGGGACGGCCCTTCATGTGGCGCGTGATGAACCGTCGGACGGTCTCGAGGGCGTGGCCGGCGCGCCGCCGCCGCGACGGCTGGTGCATGCTCGCCCGCAGGGGAATGATGAACTCGCGCTCGAGCTCCTCGGTCCGCCGCGCGGTAGGGGTCTTCGCCATCGTGCTGAACCCTCAGAGGTGGAGGTGACCCCGCTTCCACGTACGGCGCTTCGGGTGGCGCGTCACCGAGCGGTTCGTCCGCTGCATCACCCACGCAGGAACGCGCCGGTTGCGTCGGACGGCGCGGAACAGTCGGGTCTTACGGGCCAGGCTCTTGCGTCGGTTCGCCATGCTGTGAACCCTCCTCCCGGTCTCGATCCTACCGGCGGGTGATGTTGATCTCGCGTCGCTCGGGCATGAGCCGCTCCAGGAGGGCCCGGAGCGTCGCGTCGTCGATCTGGCGGTTGAGCCGCCCGGAGCTCGCGAGCGCGATCACCTGCTGCTCCACGGCCTGGGCGACGTCGGGCTTCGCGAGCCGGATGCGTCCGAGGCGCTCGCGCGCCTCGGGCGAGAGGACGCGTCGGAGCATCTCCGCGCGCTCGGCGTCGCGCCGCTCGGCCTCGGCCTGCTGCGCGGCCATGTAGGGGTTGCTCTGGGGGGATTGCATCTGCTGGATCTCGCGCATCCGGCGCTTGCGGAGTTCGGCGAGCTCGGGATCCCCGTCGTACGCCATCGTTCCTCGTCTACGGCCGACGTTCAGAGGTACTTCGCGAGCTCGGGCTGCTTTTCGGCGAGCCCCTTGAGCACCTCGCGGGCGGTGAGGTCCAGGAGCTTCTGGCCCACCGGGCTCAAGCGGCGGCCGCGGTTCTTGTACGCCTGGACCAACCCCGCCTTCTCGAGCTGCTGGACGATCTCCCGGGCGACGGAGCGCGAACCGGACCGGGCGTGGTACGGGGAGGAGCCGCGGTCCCGTTTGCCGCCGTAGTCGGCGGCGAGGCGCGCGACGCCGGAGGTGCCGCGCAGGTGGATCTTCCGGAGCATCGACGCCGAACGAAGGTACCACCAGTCCGCCTGGGACGGCGCGCGCTGCTTGTGCACGCCCGTCTTCACGAACGAGGCCCAGACCGGCGGCTCGACGAGCTTCTGGTTGCGCAGCTCGGTCGCGAGCCGCGGCAGCAGGGCCGACGGGGGTACGTCGTTCGGATGGGTCATGAGCGGGCGTTCCGAACGTGGGGTGATATTTAAACTGACGGGGCGTCTTCCGCCGGCGGAGGGACTCGATGCGTACCCACACGGTCCGACGCCCGTCCGACGGGTACGTCGGTCTCGTACTGAGCGCGGGAGCCTCCACCCGGTTCTCCGCCGGCGCGAAGGGCGTCGCGGACGCCGACGGCCAGCCGGCGATCGTGCGACTGCTCCGCGTCCTCCGATCGGTCGGCGTGGAGCGGTGCGGGGTCGTCGTGGGCGCCCACCGGAACGAGCTCGAACCCCTCGCGCGCTCCGAAGGGGCGGAGACGATCGTGCACGCGGGGTGGCGCGCCGGTCGAACCGGGTCGATCCAGGCCGGGCTCGAATGGGCGCAGGCGTCCGATGGGGTCGTCCTGTGCCCGGTGGATCATCCGTTCGTCGCCCCGGCGACGATCGGCCGGCTCCTCGAGGTCGCCCGCTCGGACCCCGTCGCCCTCTGGGTCGGTCCGACCTATCGGGGCCGAGGGGGCCATCCGATCGTGATCAAGTCGGCCGCGTTCCCCTCGATCCTCGACCTCGGGGCGGACGAGCCGCTCCATCGCGTTCCTCCGCGCCTCGGGGTCCAGGTCCGTCGCGTCGAGGTCCGTGACGTCGGCGTGCTCAGCGGGACCGACACGCCGGAGGAGTACGAGCGCGCGCGCTACGAACACGCCCAGTCGGTCGGGGGACTATGGACCGTCGGCTGACGCGGGAGGCGCTGCGGCTCATGGACCGGCACGAGCCGTTCGTACGGGCGGTCGTGGTTCGGACGACCGGGTCGGTGCCGGGGAAGCTCGGCGCCGCGATGATCGTCCGACGGGACGCTTCGACGGTCGGGACCGTCGGCGGCGCCGCGCTCGAGGAGCGGGTGAAGGAGCTCGCCGCCGGCGTGATGGCCTCGGGTCGGGGTGGGCTCCACCACTTCGACCTCCAAGCGTGGCGCTCGGGCGGCTTGCCGAGCCTGTGCGGTGGCAGCGTCGACATCGCCCTCGAGTTCACACCCGCCCGGCCGCGCGTCTTGCTCTGGGGGGCTGGCCACGTCGCCCACGCGATCGCCGGGCTGCTCCCCGCCCTCGAGTACGATTACTGCGTCGCCGACGACCGACCCGAGTGGCTGACCGTGGATCGCTTCCCCGATGCGGAGCGCCGGGAGGTCGTCGCACCCAACGCTCTCTGGACGAGGTTCGACCCCGACGGGTTCACCCACCTCTACGTATTGGGCTACAACGCGGCGAAGGACTCGGAGGTCGTCGCCCACTCGCTCGAGCGGTTCCCGAACTACATCGGGCTCATCTCGAGCGCCTCCAAGCGGAGCCATCTCTTCGCCGGGCTGCGCGCCGGGGGGATCGCCGACGACCAGCTCGCGCGCGTTCGGGCCCCCATCGGGCTCCCGATCGGGGCGGAGACACCCGCGGAGATCGCCGTCAGCGTCGTCGCCGAGATCGTTCAGTCGATGCACCCTGCCGCCCCTCCCGCTCCACCCGACCGGACCGCCGCGCGCCGGCGGGCACCCCCGGTGCTCCGCGTCCGGCCCGAGCCCGGCGGGCCGCGTCGCCGAAAGGACCCCGGTTCCATTTCGGCGAAGCGCTCTTAGGCGGGCGGGCTCACCTCGGTCGAGCGTGACCGCGACGCCTCGGTTCGAACTGATCGCGATCGGCCGGCTCCACGCTCACGAAGAGGTCGACCCCGCGGCCGTCCGCCGCCTCGCCGACGAGATCCGACGATCGCGGGTTGTGCGCGAGCCCCTCCTGGTGGCCGACCGGTCGTACGTGATCCTCAACGGGCACCATCGGTTCTCGGCGTTGCGGGCGATCGGCGCCGAACGCGCGCCCGCATGGGTCGTCGACTACGACGACCCGGCGATCGAGCTGGACCGGTGGCGCCCGGGGCCGCCGATCGCGAAGTCGGAGGTCGTCGCGCGGGGCCTCGAGGGTCGGCCCTTCCCGCCCAAGACGACGAAGCACACCGTTCGGCTCACGCTCCAGCCCCGGTCGACGACGCTCGCGGAGCTGGTCGGCGCGACGCGGGAGTAGAGCGAGCCCGGGCCGGGGGATCCCGACTACCGGGGCGCGCCTTCCTCCGACCGAGCCTCGTCCGGGGTTCCGGCCGACGTGTACGGCAGCGTCCAGCTTCCGTCGGCGAACCGCCGGATCACCTCGGAAAGCGCCCGGAGCTCGAGCGGTCGAAGGCGCTCGCGAAGGACCTCGGGGGTGTCACCCGGTTCGACCGCGGTCCGTTCCTGCCAGAGGACCGGGCCCGAGTCGACGGCGTCCGTGACGAGGTGCACCGTGACCCCGGTCTCGCCGTCGCCGCTGCGAAGCACCGCCTCGTGAACGTGGCGACCGTACATGCCCGGACCCCCGTAGCGGGGCAGTAGCGCCGGGTGGAGGTTCACGACGCGACCGCTCCAATCGCGCAGGAACTCCGGCGGGAGGATGGCGAGGAACCCCGCGAGGAGTACGAGCTCGGTGGCGCGCTCGCGCAGGAGCGCCGAGAGCCGTTCGCTCCACGACGCCGGTGGTGCGCCCCGGAACGGTAGGACGGCGGTCGGAAGCCCTCGACGTCGGGCCCGCTCGATCGCCGGCGCGTAGGGTCGGTCGGCGACGACCAGGCCGATCCGTGCGGGAAGGTGGCCCCCCGCGATCGCCTCCGCGAGGCCGTCCAAGGTCGTTCCCTCGCCCGAGACGAGGACCGCGAGGGCGAGCGGCGGCGCCATCGCCCCACCTAGGGCGGCGGCGGTAGAAGTGCGTCGCCCCCCGCGGGGACTCAGAGCATGACGCGCAGGTTGAGCTTCTCGGTGAGCTCTTTGTAGCGGTTGCGGATCGTGACCTCGGTGACGCCGGCGACCTCGGCCACCTCGCGCTGGGTCCGCCGCTCGCCGCACTGCACCGACGCGATGTAGATCGCGGCGGCCGCGACGCCGGTGGGCCCGCGACCGCTCGTGAGCTCGCGCTCGGTCGCCTCTTTGAGGATCTCGTTCGCGCGCGTCTGGATCTCGCCCTTGAGCTTGAGCTCCGAGCAGAACCGCTGGATGTAGTCCTGCGGCTTCGTCGGCATCAGCTTCAGCTTGAGCTCGCGGGTCATGAACCGGTACGTCCGACCGATCTCCTTGCGGCCGATCCGCGACTTGCTCGCGATCTCGTCGAGCGTCCGCGGCACGTTGCACTGGCGGCACGACCCGTAGAGGGACGCCGCGACGACCCCCTCGATCGAGCGACCGCGGATCAGGTTGCGGTTGACGGCCTTCCGGTAGATCATCGCCGCCGTCTCGCGGACGTTGCGGGGAAGCGCCATCGACGACGCGATCCGGTCGAGCTCGGCGAGGGCGAACGCGAGGTTGCGCTCCGTCGCGTTGGAGACGCGGATCCGGCGCTGCCACTTGCGGAGCCGGTAGAGCTGGGCCCGGTTCCGGGTCGGGATCGACTTCCCGTACGGGTCGCGGTTCTTCCAACCGATCTCCGTCGAGAGGCCCTTGTCGTGGATGGTGAGTGTGGTCGGCGCCCCCGTCCGCGTGCGCTTCTCGCCCTGCTCCGCGTCGAACGCCCGCCACTCGGGACCCTGGTCGATCATCGCCTCTTCGAGCACGAGGCCGCACTCGTCGCAGACGAGCTCGCCCTTCTCGTAGTCGCGGGTCAGGTGGGTCGACCCGCAGTTCGTGCATCGCGTCGGCACCGCGATGTCGCCCGTCCGCGCTTCCGGCTTCGCTCCGTTCGTCGCGACGTCGTTGGGCTCCACTGATTTACTCCTTCTCCCGGATCAAGGTCGCGCCGACGAGCCCGACGCCCTGCGTCGGGCGCGGTGGGCGTTTCAGGCGCACGATGAAGTACGGCCGCTCCACGGGTCCGAACACGCGGGCGACGCGACCGCGGACCTCGCCGCGCGCGTCCGAGACGGGGGTCCCCTCGCGCGGGTACGCGGCGCCGAGGGATCGGGCGGTGAGCTCTCCCAACGGCGTAACGGCCACGACCACCCCGACTTCTCGGTCGCGCGGTTCCGCGCGGTCTCCGAGCCGAGCCAAGTGTTATAAAGCACTTGCGATAGGTATTAAAGGATTTCTACCGCTATCGCGGGGGTCGGAGGCGGCTCCGGGGCGACGGCGGAGGGATCTCGGGCACCACCGGGGCGTCGGTGGGGGTGAGGGCCTCGTCCTCGACCACGCCTTCGTCGGGATCGTCGGGCACGACCTCCTCCTCGGCCGGCGGCGCCCCCGCCGTCGCGGCGTCGACCCCCTCGACGTCGGCGGCGCGTTCCTTCGCGAGCCGGTCGACCTCGTCCCAGAGCGCCTCGATCTCCTCTTCCGGAGTACCGTACCGTCGGTCTTCGCTCAACGCCGCGCGCACCTGGGTCATCAACCGCGCGGCGCCCTGGGCGTTGCGCGCCTTCGTCTTGATGCGGTGGAGGCGACGCGCGAGGTTGCGCGCTTCCATCAGGATCTCCTCCTCCTCGTCGGACGGGATCGCCATCGTCGGCGCGCGCGGGATCCGCGCGACCGCCTTGCGGGTCTCGACGAGCGTCTGCGCGGTGTGGACGATCTGGTCGTCCTGGATCGCCTGGAGGAGCTTCGAGAACTGTCGGACCGCCTCGGTGACGTCCTCGCCCCGGTTGCGCGCGGCGCGGATCGATTCGCCGAGCTTCTGCGACTCCTGGACGCAGAACTTCGGGACCGTGTCGTGGAGCACCGCGACGGCGAGGGACGCGCTCGCGGCGGCACGTCCGAGCGACGCGGCGCTGAGCGGCTGTGAGCGCAGCTGGGCCCGGGCGTTCCCGACCCGGCTGTCCAACAGCTGGACGTCGACCCCGATCTGCTGGGCGATCTCGCGCAGCTCGTCGGCCCTCGCGAGGGTCTGGCGGACCCAACCCCAGTCGCGCGCCGCGATCGTGTAGAGGGACTCGCCGCGCTTGACGATGGCCATCGCGTCGTCGAGGGCGCCGTGGCTCAGCGCCGCCTCGACGCCCGAGCGGATCTGGTCCGTCGGGAACGGCAGGCCCTCGGCCTCGAGGGCGAAGCCCCGCTCGGCCAGCCGCGCGAGACGCTCCTTGAGGTCCGAGGGGGCCGAGCCGGTCGCCACGTCACGCCTCCGCGGCGTTCTCGGCGTCGAGGGTCTGCATGAGGCGCGTCAGGGTCTCTTCGGCCTCGTCGAGCTTGCGGGCCCTCAAAAGCTCGGTGGCGAGACGGATCTCCGCGGCCGCCTCGAACGCGATCTCGCTCTCCGGGGGCAGCGTACGAACTCGCGCGGCAAGCCCGCGCGCCTTCCCGAGCAGGCGGCTGAGGAAGTCGGGCGAATCTGGTTCCGGGGCGGCCGACGCCGGTTCCGCTGGGGCGGCGTCGGGGACGGCGGCGGGCCGAGGCGCCTCCCGCTCGGCCGGCGCTTGGGGCCGTTCCAGCGTGCGGAGGTCGCGGATCGCCGCGCGGAGCTGCCGGATGGACGCGCTCGCCTCGGATAGGCGACCGCGGCGGAGCTGTCGGAGCGCTTCGCCGTGGATCTGGCGGGCGCTCTGCGTCGGGGGGTGGTCCTCGGGCATGCGCGACAGCGACCGGTCGTGCTCGGAGAGCTCGGCGTGGAGCGCGCGGGGCAGCGCCTCGTTGAGCGCCATCACCGCGCGCGACGCGGTCTGCGACGCCTCGTCGAGCGCCTCGATCGTCACGGCCGGTCCGGCGACGAGCCGTCGGACGGTCTGGAGGTCCGCGTCGACCTCGGGCAGTTCCTGGCCGGTCTCGCGCACGGCTTCGCGGAGCGAGTCGGCCTGGCGGAGGAGACCCTCGAGACCCTTCCAGTCGCCTTCGATCCGCGCGACGAACTGGTCGGTCGAACGCAGCAGCGCGATCGCCTCCAGGCGGCGACCGTTCTGGAACATCTCGCGCATCTTCGGGGCTTCACCGCCCGCGGCGGACCCGACCCCCGAGCGGCGAAGGGCGGCGTCCCGGTCCTCCATCTCGCGCACGCGCCTTTCGAAGAGCGCCGCGCCCTGCTCCTGAACCCGGCCCAACGCGCGACGGAGGATGTCGAGCGCTTCGACGACCTGGCCATCGGCCTGGGCGAGGGCCGCCTGACGCAGGTCCGACGCGACGTCCTGGGTGTCGCCCCCGAGCTCCTGCAGGATCCCGAGGTGGGCGTCGGTGTCCTGGGCGATCCGCTGGCAGAGCTCGCCCTGCGGGTCCGGGGGCGCGACCTTGGGGACCCGACGGCGCAGCGGCGGCGCCGGCCGACCGACCGGGGCGGGGACCGGCGTCGGGTCGCCGAGGCTCAGCGCGCGGAGCGCGTCGAGGGCGAGCGCCGTCGGATAACCGCAGGTCGTGCACGTCGTCGCGGTCGAGGCCAGAGGCTGCTCACACACTGGGCAACCGGACGCCACGTCGTGCTCCCTCGATACCGACCGGGACAGTCGTAATACCTACGAGGGCACCCATAACCCCTTGCTCCCGGTCCGCGGACGTAAAACCCCGGGTCATCCGCCGGAGAACGTCGCGACCACGGTCAGGCGTGTGGGTGCGTCGAGCGGGAGGTCCAGCGGCACGGGACGGTCGCCGATCAGTACCGCGCATCCTTCGGGCGAGAGGCCCGACAATCGCACCGCGACCCGGACCGTCGCGCCGGTCGGGACGTCGACCGTCGTCGTGGTCGAGCGGCCGGCCCGCACTCGGTCGACGGTGATCCGCACCGTCGCGCGATCGCCCGCGATGTCGCGGAGAGGAGCGCTGAGGGGGAGACTCTCCGGGGCGAGGTCGTCCCCCGCCCCCTTTGAACTCCCGCGATGCATACGCATCACCAGATCTCGAATCTGGCGCCTTGGCCGTGCTAGGCTACCTCAGCACCGGCGCGGCCGAAGAGGGCACGGCATAAGAACGTGACCCCCACGCGCCCGGTCACGAGCGGCCGAGCGCCCGTTTCATCTGCGCAATCGCCTCGACCGGGAGCGGGTCGACGCCGACGGCTTCGGCGAGGTCGAGGCTCAGGTGGTCCCCGATGCTGACGCCCGTGAGGAGCGCTTCGAGGCGGTCCTCGGCGCCGAGATGCGCGCGCGCCACGACGACGCCGCGGCGCTTCAGCAGCCGCTCGAGGTACGACTCCGCGGACGCGATCGACGGGTTCTGTCCGGGCCAGTCGATCAACAGGACCGCCCATCGACGGGCCTGGGGCCCATCCAGCGCGTCCCAACCGACGATCGCGTTGTGGAGGAGCTCGGGGAAGAGATCGAAGTGGGCGAGGCGCTTCGCGTTCTCCTCGATCTGCGTCTTCCACCGCCGGGCGAGCGACGCGATCGACACGTCGGCGTACACCTGGGGCGTGCGCGTCCCGACCGCGGCCGCGAGGCGGCGCGGGAGGCCTTTCGGTGACTGGAGCGAGGTCTGGAGGGCCCCGACGCGCTCGGCCGCCCGTCGGATCCGCGACTCGTTCGACTCCGGGAAGAACGGGTCGAGGACGCCGAACAGACCGCCCAAGAGGTAGCCGACGGCCGCCCTCGGCGGGAGCCCGGGCGGCAGCTGGAGGTGGGGGACACCGTCCCGCTCGGCGCGCCGCGCGAGCTCGCCGCCGGAGGTGATCGCGAGCCGAACAGACCCGCGCCGACCGGCCTCGTCGTACGCCGAGAGCGTCTCCCAGGTGTTGCCGGAGTAGCTCGTGAAGATCGTCAGGGTGGTCTTGTCGACGCTCCGGGGCAGGCTCGGCCCCCGTCCGACCTCGAGGGCGATCTCGAGCTCGGGGTCCGTGACCCCGCGCGCGAGGTCCGCCGCGATCGCGCTGCCGCCCATGCCGACGACGACGGCCGACCGGGTCTGTCGCGGGATCGGCGCGCCCAGGTCGACGGCGCGGGCGAAACCAGCCGCGAGGTGCTCCGGGACCTGCGTCGCGAGGGTGCGCATCCGCACCGGTCCCTCGGTCCGGGCCGCGGTCATGGCCCTGCGTGAGCGAACCGTGTATTTTCCGTTACCGGAGCGCGCGGTCGCGCGTCCGTGACGAAAGAATAAAGGGCGCCGCGGGTCATTCGCCCAGCGAGAGCGGCGCCACCGACGGGGGGTGCGTCTCGGAGTGGCCCGAATGGGGGAGGGAGAATCGGTCCCGTCTCCCCCAGTGGACGCGCGCGTCTCGACCGGTTCCGCGACGGTCGACGAGATGCTCTCCGGGGGCCTGATGGCGCGCCGCCCGTACCTCATCGTCGGGCCTGCGGGGACGGGCAAGACCACGCTCGCGCTCCAGTTCCTGTGCGCGGGCGCCCGGCGGGGCGAGAAATGCCTCATCGTCACCCTCGAAGAGCCGCCCAACGAGATGCGGATGAACCACCGGTCGCTCGCGCCCGACCTCGACCGGGTCTACGTGTTCGACGCGATCCCGGACGTGATGCGCTACGAGCACACGCCGTTCAAGGACATCGCGGCGGTCCGGCAGTCACTCCCGTTCGGGCAGGTCCCCCTCACGATCCGCAAGACCCCCGAGCTCTCGAGCGTCGAGGTGACGTTCACCGCGCTCGAGCAGACGCTCAAGATGGAAATGGTCCGCCAGAACTACGCGCGCCTCGTGATCGACTCGCTCACGGCGCTCCAGTACTTCTGCATGAAGGGGTACGACGAGACCCTCGGGGCCCAGACGTTCCTCCGCTTCCTCTCCGACCTGCGGATCACGACGATCCTGACCGTCGAGGCGCCCCTCGAGGACGCCGAGACGCCCGAGCGGCTCCTCGCGCGCGGGGAGGTCCGACTGTTCCGGTGGGAACACGATGGGCAGACCGTGCGAGCGATCGGCGTCGAGAAGTTCCGCGGGAGCGACCACGACGTCAAGCTCCACCCGTACCGGCTCGCCCCCGACGGGCTCCTCGTCAACCTCGGCGTCACGATCTCGCGCGACACCCAGGAGGTCCGGCCCGAACCGTCCCCCGAACCGGAAGCGCCACCGCTCACCGGCCCGGAGGCGCCGGAGGTCTTCGCGACCGGGCTCGATGCCCTGGAGCAGGACTCCCGCGATCTCGTCGCACTGGGCGTCGACGTAGCCCCGATCCGCTCGACGGTGCTCGAGGCCCTCGCCGCGTCGGAACGGTCCACCGCCGAGGAGGTCGGGCGCATCGTCGCCCGCGCCCGAGGCCGCGTCCTCGAGCTCGTCGCGAAGCTCGGCGCCCCCGCCGAGACCGGGTCCGCGCCCCCGGCGGTGCGGCGACTACGCGCCCGGGCGGCGAGCGCACGCGCCGGTATCCCTCCGCGGGTCCCGCCGGACCCGACGACCTTGCGCCCGGCGTTGGAACGGATCCTCGAGTCCCTGGACGCGAGCTCGGCCGGGCCGGCCGACGAGGCTCCCGGTGTCGCGCGCCCGCGCGCCCCCCCGCCGCGCGCGGCGCCGGTCGTGCCGAGTGCGGTCGTGCCGACCTCCCCCCCGCCTGCGACGCCGAGGGCGCCGCCGCCACCGTCGCCGGTCGTTCGCAAGACAGCCGCCGCCCCCCCCGTGGCGCCGGCCCCTCCACCTTCGACCGGTGCGCCGAGGCCGCCGGCTGCATCGGCGACGCCGAGCCCTCCGGTGACGCTTCCGCCCGAGGCCATCGCCCCCCGTCAACCGGTTATCACCCCGCCACCGGTCCCACCGGTTCCACGGGCTCCGCCGCCGGCCCCGCCTTCGCCCCCGCCTCCCGCCGTCGCAGGGCCGGCGGGAGGTTCGCCGCCGATCGCTCCCGGGCCGAATCCCGCTTCGAAGGCCGGACCGTCCTCGAGCGGACCAGCGCGCGACGCTCCACCGCCACTGCCGAACCTCGCGATCCCTGCGACCCCTCCGCCCACGTCGGTGCCGGGGTCTCGAGGACCGGCGCCAGTGGCCGCCGTGACCTCCCCCGCGAGCCGGACCCCACCTCCCGTCGCGCCCACCTTCGCGAGGGCTCCGGCGGCGGGCCCGCCTCCCCCGACCCCGACGGCGACGCCGCCCGCGCCACCGACGAGCCCGACGCCGGCAACCCCACCCGCCCCTCCTCCGACGGTCCCGACCGCAGCGCCCCAGGTCGTCGGTCCGGTCGACGCTTCGGCCCCGCCCCCGAAGGCGGCCCCGGCCCGTCGGCGCGCGAAGGCGACCCCGCCCGGCACGCCACGTCGTCGCTCAACGAAGACGACCAAACCGTCGGACCCGAGCCCTCCGTTGCTCACGCCGACCGCCGCAGCGATGCCGCTGCCGAACGATACGGCGGTGGCTCCCTCCGGGCCGAAACCGGTCGGTGAGGCGCGGGCCGATGCGGCCGCGAGCGCCGTGGTCGCACCGGTCGCTCCCGCCCTCGAAGCCCCGCCGAAGCCCAAGCGACGATCCCCGCGGAAGAAGGAACCGGCGGCGGAAACCGCCCCGGAACCGATCCCCGACGTGCCGCCGGTCCCGACGACCGGGAGCGCTCTCGCCGCGGGAGCGGGCGGCCCGCCGGAGTCGGCCCCGGCGGCGAACCCCGAGACCCCGAAGGGGAGCTAGGACGACGTGGACGAACTACCGAGGGTCTCGACCGGCGTTCCCGGTCTGGACCGCATGCTCGGTGGCGGTCTCGTCGCCGGCCGCCCGTACCTGGTGACCGGCGGCGTTGGCAGCGGCAAGACGCTCCTCGCTCTCCGATTTCTTCTCGAAGGCCTCGGTCGCGGCGAGGAGGTACTGCTCGTCGCCGTCGACGAGCCACCGGTCGAGATCGTCGAGAACGTCCGGTCGTTCGGCTGGGACCTCTCGGCCGTCCGCACCCTCGATGCGAACCCGGGGGTGAAGGCGATCCGGCGGATGTCGGACGTCCAGGAGATCAAGGGGCTCGGCGAGGTGCGGTCGATGCGGGAGCTCGCGGTCGAGCAGCGCCGGTCCCCCGACTCCGACGACATCTCGATCCAGTCGATCCACCTCAAGCTCCGCCAGCAGATGTCGAACCACGCGTTCCGTCGCGTGGTCGTTGACTCGATCACGTCGGTGCGACGGTTCGCGGTCAAGGTGTCGGCCGACCCTCAGGCCGAGCGAACGGAGATCCAGTCGCTCCTGCGCTTCCTGAGCGAGCAGGAAGCGACGACGCTCATCACGGCGACGCCCGGCAACCCCGGCCTCCTCACGGCCGAGGAGATCCTCACGCGGGGGGAGATCCTGTTGACCCGCAAGTGGGTGGGCGACCGCTCCGTCCGTCAGATCAAGATCGTGCGCATGCGCGGAAGCGCGCACGACCCCGAGCGCCGCCCGTTCGCGATCACGTCGCGCGGGATCGTCGTGGGGTGAGGGGGCCCCCGTCGAGAAGCCGCCGATAGAGCTCGACGTGGTCGTCCACGACCCGCGGCCAGCCGAAGCGTCGCACCGCGCTGGCTCGGGCCGCGTCGCCGTCGCGGCGTCGGGCCGACGGGTCGCGGGCGTACGATTCGGCCGCCGCGCGGAACCGCCCGACGATCTCGTCGTCGGCGGCGTGGTCGGGCGCGACGACGCCTGCCCCCGGATCCACGAGCTCCGCGACCGGCGCGGCGCCCAGCACCGGTAGACCGGCGGCGAGCCCCTGAAGGACGACGCCCGCGAGCAGCTCGACCCGGCTCGGGTGGACGAGCAGGTCACTCTCCGCGTACGCTCGCCGCAACGTCTCTTCGTCGACCTCCCCGACGAGCTCGACCGCATCGCCGGCCGACCGCACTACGTCGGCGTACGACCGGTCGGGCCTCGGCCCAATCAGCTTGAAGCGGAACCCGGTGCCCTTGAGCGCCGCGGCTGCGAGGTGCCACCGCTTGAACGGCGCGACGATCCCGACCCCGAGCGCGACCGTTCCCGTCCGACGGTCCCAATCCGGTCGAAAGCGCGTCGTGTCGACGCCGATCGGGATCACCGTCGACCTCGCGTCCAGCTCCGCCCCGGTGAGGTCGAGCATCCGACGGCGGAGCCGCTCGGTGAGGGCGACCGTGTGCGTCGCTCTCCGGACGGCCCGGCGCTCGAGCCAGAGACCCCACCGGCCCCCGAGGCCCCCTCGCTCGAACCAGTGCCGAGAATGGCTGGTGTAGACGAACGGCCGGCCGCGCGCCGCGAGACGGTTCGCGACCACGGGCGTACTGGCGTGGAGCACGTCGAACTCGAGCCCCTCCAGGAGCCGCGGGAGCCGGCCGGCGAACCAGTACTCGTCGAGGCTCCGCCGACCGCGCACCTCGTTCACGATCGTGACGTCGTGACCGGCGGCCCGGAGCGCCGCCGCGTACTCGGCGATGGTGCGCTCGACGCCCCCGTACCCCTCCGGGGGGATCGGCAGCACCCCGGTCCCGACGAGGACGATGCGCACGGCCTGGGCACCGTCGCCGCAACCTAAACGGTTCCCCCGTCGGACGGCGCTCGCGTCGGGGCTAAGAGGCGGAGCGGTCTCGGTCCGTCGTGGCGCGCTGGTTGATCAAGGAGGAGCCGACGCACTTCTCGTTCGCCGACCTCACCCGGGCCGGTCGCACCGAGTGGGAGGGCGTTCACAACGCGCTCGCGCTGCGTCACATCCGTTCGATGCGCACGGGCGACGCCGTCCTATACTATCACACCGGTTCGGAACGGGCGGTCGTCGGGTTCGCGCGCGTGACCCGCGACCCCCGACCGGTCCCGAACGACGGTCGGGGTTCGTGGTCCGCCGAGATCGCCGCAGACCGTCCGCTCCGGCGCCCGGTCGCCCTCGCCGAGATGCGCGCCGACGCGCGGTTGGCCGGCTTCGACCTGCTGCGCATCGGTCGGCTCTCGGTCCTCCCGGTATCCGAGGAGCAGTGGCGGACGATCGTAGCCCTCGCCGAGGGGGACGCGACCGCTACGCGAGGTCGAGGGAGTCCCAGGCGATCGAGCGGCGGGCGCGCGCGAGCGCCCCCGGCTCGACGTAGAGCGACACGAGCGACCGCGTCGGCGGCCGGACGGCGAGCCGCTGCCAGAGGCTCGGGGCGCGGAACGGGTGGCTGACGCGGCGGTCGTCGACGATGCCCACCTCGCCCCAGTCCGATTCGGGCGACGCCCTCAGGTCGAGCCCCGCGAGATCGAGGAAGACGCTGCCCGCCGGCGCCCCTAGTCGCTCGGAGAGCTCGTCCTCGACCCGGCGTCGCTCGGCGGGAGCGCGGACCAGCCGCGCGAACCGACGGCGCGGTGCCGCCCCGACGGCGTCCCAACCGTGGACCCGTTTCACGAGCCGTCGCGCGAGGAGAGCGCGGACGAGCCGGGCGGTCGCTCCCGTGGACCGTTGCATCGCCGCGAGCGCGTCGGCATCGGTGCCGGCGAGCAGCTCAACGGCGGCCTCAGGATAACCGGGGATCCGCTCGAGAGCCCCCTGGGCCATCACCTCGGCGGCGCGGACCGTCTTGTGGTAGTAGACCGACGCGTACATGAGGGATCGGCCGAGGAGGAATCCCTCGATCGCGGCGCGCCCTTTCTCGGCGAAGACGAGCGCGCCGTCGACCGCCCGCACCGTGTCGAGGAGGCGGAGCGCGTCGATCGCCCCGTGGGCGACGCCGGTGTAGTGGGCGTCCCGCTGGAGGTAATCGATCCGGTCCGCGTCGATCGGCCCGTGGAGCAGCGAGCGCAGGAGCGGCCGAGCATCGTGGCGCGCCGTCGGGTCGACGAGGTCCGCCACCGACCTCGGCCGGAGGCCGTGCCTTTCGAGGATCTCCGGGATCGACCGACCGCCGCCGGGACCTCCGTCCGTCGCCCACGTTCGCTCGCCGAGGATCCACGCGCGCGACGCGCGCTCGTGGCCGTGGCCCAGCACCTCCCGCATGGTCGGCTCGAGGGTATGGGAGAACGGAGGGTGCCCGAGGTCGTGCAGGAGACCCCCGGCGGTCAGGCGTGAGGTCGCCTCGGTCGGGAGGGCGAGGCGGTCGGCCATCGTGCCCGCGACGGCGTAGACGCCGAGCGAGTGTTCGAGGCGCGTGTGGTTCGCCCCCGGGAACACGAGGTGGGCGAACCCGGTCTGCCGGATCCCCCAAAGCCGCTGGAACTCCGGCCGGCCGATCAGTTCGAGGGCGGCACCGCGGACCGTGATGACGCCGTGGATCGGGTCGAAGATCGACTTGCGACGCCGCCGATCCGTCCCGGGCACGGCGGGCCGGAGCCGTTCGCGGGAATAAGCCGGCCGGTGCCGGAGCCCCGACGGTGCCGGCGTCTCGGAATCTACATAACGACCGGCCCCGCTCCAAGGGTCGGAGCCATCGTGGCGACGGAAGTGGCGGCCCGCAATCCGGCCGCGGCGCCGGTCGACGAGGCGCGTCGGTTGTATCGGGTCGCCGACGAGCGGAAGTCGGACCCCGACCGCGACCGGTACGTCGAGGGCCTGCGGACGTTCGTCGCCCACTGCGAGCGGCACCGCAAGCCGCTCGGGGACGCCGCGGCGGAGATCTCCGGTCTCTTGGACGACGCCGCGGTGCACCTCTACCGGGTCACCGAGTTCGACGGCGCCGCCCGTGCCGTCGAGGTGAGCCTCGCCCTCACGCCCGGCGCTTCGTCCGCCTCGCACCACAAGGCGATGATCCTGCTTGCCCAGAACCGCTCCCTCGACGAGGTCCTGCCGCTGCTCGACAGCGCCCTCGCCGGGAGCCCGCACGACAAGCAGATCTGGGCGACGAAGGGGGACGCGCTCAAGGTCCTCGGGCGGCCGGACGAGGCGGCCGAGGCGTACCTGAAGGCGCAGCAGCTCGACGCGACGTCGATGCAGTACGTCGAGCGCGCGCTTCGTACGGTGCCGAACCACCCGGTCGGGCTCCGCATGAAGCTGAGCCTCGCGCGGGCCCACGGCGGCGACGCGCAGGCGCTCGAGGCGTGCGATGCGCTCCTCGCGACGAACCCGGACGACCCGGGACTGCTCCTCGCCCGAGCGGAGCTCTTGAGCGCCCTCGGACGGGTCGACGAGGCGTTCGACGCCCTCGCGAAGGCCGACGCGTCCCGGCCGGACGACCCCAAGGTCGCGCTCCTGCGCGGGCGCCTCCTCGCGGTCACCGGCAAGAACGCCGATGCGGTCGCCCTCTTCGCGAAGCTACTGTCCACCGACCTCCCGCTCGACGCCGTCGTCCTCGGGGAGATCGCCGAGGCCCTCGAGAAGGGGGGCGATGCCGCGCGCGCGATCGAGGCCCGCAAGAAGCTCCAGTCCCTCGAGCCGCGCAACCTCGGGAACGTCACCGCTCTCCGCGTCCTCGCGACCCAGGAGGGTCGGACCGATATCGCTCTGGAGGCGTGCCGTTCGATCCTCGACGCGTCTCCCCAGAACCTCGAGGCGATGCGCGCGACCGCCGACCTGCTCGCGTCGGCCGCCCGCTCGGACGAGGCGCTCGGCGCGTACCGCGCGCTCTTGGCCGCCCACCCCCGCGAAGTCGGCGAGGCCCGGCGCGCCCTCGAGTACGCCCGCTCCCTCGGGGCGACGCCCATCGTCGTCGAGTTCGCGCGGCTGCTCCTCGCCGAGGAGCCGGACGACCACGCCGCGTACGAGGAGCTCGCGCGCGCGCTCATGCTCCTCGGCGACAAGGAGGGCGCGCTCGCCGCTTACGACGCGCTCCTGAAGCTCCGGCCGTCGGAGCCGTCGTACCTCGCCGAGAAGAAGCACCTCCTCACCGACTTGGGGCGCCCCGAGGACCTCGCGGGCGTCTACGACGAGATGTTCCGCATCGACCCGACCCGCTCCGACGTCGCCCTCGAGCGCGGCCACCTCTACCTCGCCCAGGCGTTCGACCACCCCGAGGGTTCCCCCGAGCGCGAGCAGGCCGCCCGCGAGGCGCTCGTGTCGTACGAGCGGGCGTCGCTC
>Ga0075436_100001208_pt1 | contig 17551 bp, 18 predicted proteins | sample RhiMethybrSRZTD5_FD_75303 | JGI IMG/M metagenome (GOLD analysis project Ga0075436, IMG submission 75303) | Populus rhizosphere microbial communities from Tennessee, USA - Rhizosphere MetaG P. TD hybrid SRZTD5 | ecosystem: Host-associated > Plants > Roots > Rhizosphere > Soil | place: USA...
TATCGCCGGTCGCACGCCCAACCCATGCGTCGCGTGCAACCGCGATTTCAAGCTCGGCATTCTGCTCGAATGGGCGCGGAGCCGCGGCGCCGATTACGTCGCGACCGGTCATTACGCGCGCGTCGCGCGCGATTTCAAGACAGGATGGTCGGCGCTCGCGCGCGGGGTCGACAGACAAAAGGACCAGTCGTATTTTCTTTTCGCATTGTCGCAGGAGCAGCTTTCCGCGACCCTCTTTCCGCTCGGCGGATTGGCAAAGAGCGAGGTGCGCGCGGTCGCGCGGCGGCTCGCGTTGAGCGTCGCCGAGCGGCCGGAGAGCCAGGACGTCTGCTTCGGCGATTACCGCACGTTCGTCGAGACTCTTGCGGACCCGGCCGAGCTGCACGGCGGCGAGATCGTCGACCGCGCCGGCAACGTCCTTGGATATCACGACGGACTTCATCGCCTGACCATCGGACAGCGGAAGGGACTCGGCATTTCCGCGGCGGAGCCGCTCTATGTGCTCGAGATCGACGAGGCGACGCGACGCGTGGTCGTCGGCGGCAGGGAGGAATTAAACAGATGCGGCCTCGTTGCCGGCTCACTGAACTGGATCGAGCCGCCCGCGGCGACCGAATTCGCCGCCGAAGTGCAGGTGCGCTATCGCGCCCCCGCCATTCCGTGCCGCGTCAGATTGCTCGCGGACGGCCGCTGCGAAGCGCATTTTGCATCTGCATTTCCCGCCGTGACTCCGGGACAGGCGGCGGTCTTCTACCGCGGCGATACCGTGCTCGGCGGTGGCTGGATCGAGCGTAGTCTCGATGATCAGCGAACGGAGCCGCATCCTGCCGAGCTGGCAGATTAGTCTTCCGCCGGCAAATTAGTTTTTCTTCTGCCGGCAAGCCGTGATAGCATTGCAGCGTTGCAAAATTCTATCATTCGATATCGAGTCGAGCGTTTCCCGCTTTGGCTCGCGGCGGCCTTGATCGCCGTTCTCCCCGGTGTTCTTGCCGCCTCTCCACAGTCTCATGAGCTTATCATGCAAGGTTCCGCCGAACTCGAGGCGGGAAAACATTCAGAAGCATTGAAACGGTTTGACGCCGCTTCGCGGAGCGATCCGACAGATTCCGAAGCCGTTTTCTTTCAGGGCGCGGCGTTAAATCGGCTGCGTCAGCCCAAAGCGGCCAACGAAAAGCTCCAGCAATCCGCGCGCATGGGGTATCGCGGCGTCGGGTTGACCTTCGAGACCGGCTGGGCGCTGCTTCGGCTCCGACGCTGGGCCGACGCCGTCGAGCAGTTCGAATATTTCGAGATCGTCGCTCCAGGTCGAGGCAAGACAAGCGAGTTTCTCGGGCGGGCCTACCTTGCCCTCGGCGACTTCGCCGCCGCGGAAGCGAAGTTGCGGGAAGCGCTCGAGCGCGATCCCCGGGTCAAACCTACCGTACTGGTCTATCTGGCGGTGCTGGAAGACAAACGCGGCCACCCACAACAGGCGCGGCAATACTTGGAAACGATTATTCGCGATGCTCCCAACTCGCCGATCGCCCGTGCGGTGGCGGAACAGCTTAAGACGCGCTCTTTCCCGGCAAAGAGGGTGAGTAAGTGAAGGGCATGGCGGCGCCGCAAACGAACATGATTAAATCCGCGATAGCGATTCTGCTGTTCGCACCCCTAATCATCTTCATGTCCATGGCCTCGGCGAAGGCGCAAGACGGCAAGCAGACGCAGAAAAATGCCGACAGCACCAAGACAACGACGGAGCCGCACGGCAGCGACGGCACTAAGAAAACTACAGAAAATGCCGAGGGTAAGACAGTGGATATCGTTATATCGCAGCCCGACGCCACATTTGGAGCCGGCGGCACGAAGCTAACGCTTCATTTAACGGAAACTCCGTGGACGTCGATCGAGGATAATCCGTCGATGTGGGTCTACAAGGATGCGTCCGGCAAGGTGCGGCGCATCGAATACAACAAGGATCTCAACGGAGAAGACTTCATAAGCTATACCGTCGATTATGGCCCCGACGGCCGGATGAGAAGCTACGCCAGACAAGTGCACACCGGCAATCCCGAAAATTTTCCAGAGGGACTGCAGACGACGACCACGTTCACCTACGATAAGTTCGGTCGACCGTCGATGATTCTGGAGGACTTTACGGAATATACGGACGACGGCGAATTTAAAGTGAAACACTACCGAACGACTTACCGCTACACCGGCGACGCCGACAAGAAAGGCACCGCTACCGTGGAGGTCCGCGACGACGCGGGCGGGAAGTGGGAAAGGCAAACCTCGAACGCGCCCACCACGCTCGACTCGGCCGCGAATCAAGCGGAGGAAATACGGAAAACGATGACGGCAGTCACCGAACGGCAGATTTCCATCGTCGAGGACCTCAACTTGGGCGATACGCTGGAGCTATCGATCGACAGGGCGGACGCGGAAACGACCGACACGCCGAAACCTTTAGAGCCGACAAAAGTTCAGGAAAGAACTCCCGGGTTTTGGGGCTGGATGCCTCCTATAGGCATGGGGGTTGAAAGAGACGATATGAAAACGAGAGAGAGGCGATCCCCCGACGATCGCATGCGATAAGCCGATCTGTCCGGCCGCGATCCCGTTCGTCCCCTTCGGCCTTTGCAACATTGACTTCGCGTTCGTGCGCCACATATAAGAATTAAGTCACATGCGCATCGCCATCACGACACTCGGCTGTAAAATCAATCAATACGACTCCGCCGTGATCCAGTCGCGGCTGGAGGGACGGCACGCGATTGTCCCGTTCGAGGACGAGGCGGATTTTTACATCGTCAACTCCTGCACCGTCACCGACCGCGCCGATTGGGAGGCGCGGCGGCTCGTCCGGCGCGCCAAGCGCCGCAGCCCCGCCGCGCGCGTGCTCGTCACCGGCTGCTACGCGCAGGTGAGCCCCGACGAAGTCGCGCGCGTGCCGGATGTCGACTATGTCGTCGGCCTCAACCGCATGGACGATCTCCTCCGCTGTATCGAAGAGCAGGCGGCGCAAAAGATGTTCATCGGCGACGTCCGGCGCGAGCGGGGCGTGCCGGTGCTCGGCGCCCGCGCTTTGCCGGGCCACACGCGCGCGTTTCTCAAGATTCAGGAAGGATGCGACTACTCCTGCACGTACTGCATCATCCCTTCGGCGCGCGGGCTTTCGCGCAGCGTCGCGCCCGAAACCATCGTGGATGAGATCGCGCGGCTGGCCGAGCGCGGGTATCAAGAGATCGTGCTTACCGGTATTCATCTCGGCGGCTACGGGCGTGATCTCGCGCCGAAACTGGATCTCACGGCTCTAATCGAGACGATCCTGGAAAAAAGGCCGGTGCGCCGTCTGCGACTGAGCTCGCTCGATCCGCGCGAAGTTCCCGACCGGCTGCTGAGGCTTATCGCGTCGTCCGACGTTCTTTGCCCGCATCTTCATATTTGCGCGCAAGCCGGCGACGACCGCCTTTTGAAAGCCATGCGGCGGAACTACGACACGGCATATTATCGCGATATCCTCGTCCGGGCGCGCGAGCTGCTGCCCGAGGCGGCGCTGGGAAGCGACATCATCGTCGGGTTCCCGGGCGAAACCGATGCCGATTACGAGCGCCAAATGGAATACTTCGCTTCGCTGCCGCTTACATACTTTCACGTCTTTCCCTATTCCGTGCGTTCTGGCACTCCGGCCGCTTCGTTCTCCGACCATGTTCCGGCGGCCGTTAAAAAAGACCGCGCAAAAAAGTTGCGCGAGCTCGGCGCGCGAAAGAAAAAAGCCTTCGCGCGAAGCTTCGTCGGCCGACGACTCGAAGTGCTGATCGAAAGCGCGGGGAAAGACGGTCTTCTCACCGGCTACAGCCGAAATTATCTGCCCGTCGGCGTTGCCGGCCCCGCAGCGATCAACCGCGAGATCCATGTCGAGATTTCAGGCTTTGAAAACGGCGCTCTTTTCGGTACAGTGCTCAACTAATCTTTAATTCGGACGGCAGGGCAGCTTGAGACCGTTAATGGCCTTTTACCGTCCGGCGGGTCCTTTGAGTGGACGAACGATTCTCGCCGTCGTGCTCTGGCTCGCTAGCTGGCTCGTTCTACATATTCTCTGTAAAAACCGGCGCATCGATTTTTTCAAGGTATCTATGTGGACGCTGCTTTTCGTCGCTTTAGGTCTGGTGGGCACCTTTCCGCCGCCGTTCGAAGCCCTCGGAAACTTGTTAAGATGCATGCGGGGAGCGCCGTCACAGGCGATCGGACAGCGCGCGCCAGGCGCGAACTGTTGATCGCCGAGCATCGTCACGTGGCTCGCGAATCGGATTTAGCCTTTCTGCAGAAGGAGCTCGGATATTCCTTCTCCGACTCCGCCGTGCTCCTGCGCGGTCTGACGCATGTCTCTTACGCGCGCGGCCGTGCCGGCGGCCACAACGAGACGCTGGAATTTTTGGGCGACGCGGTGCTCGATCTCGCCGTGAGCGATCTGCTCATGCGACGGTTTCCCGACAAGAGCGAAGGCGACCTCTCCAAAATGCGGGCCGCGCTGGTCAACGCCACGGCGCTGGCAGAGAAGGCCGCGCGTCTCCATCTCGGCGATCTGCTCGTGATGGGCAAAGGCGAGGAGCGGAGCGGCGGCAGAACCAAAAGATCGATTCTCGCCGGCGCCTTCGAAGCCGTGGTCGGTGCGATCTACTGGGACGGCGGCTATGAGCCGGCGCGCCGGGTGATCGAGAAGTATTTCGGGAACGAGATCCGCGAGAAGAAGAAGCTAGGCCAGGAGGATTACAAGACGCGCCTGCAAGAGATCAGCCAGATGCTTTTCCACGAGCCGCCGGTGTACAAGCTCATCGGCGAAATGGGTCCCGACCACGAGAAACGCTTCGTCACCGAGATCATCGTCGGCGGCAAGCTCGTTGCGCGCGGCGAGGGGCGAAGCAAAAAGCAGTCGGAGCAGGAGGCGGCGGGAAAAGCGCTGGCAAATCTGCGCGCGCCGTAACGCGTCAACTGATGCGCCGGCCGCGATAGAAAAGCGCCGCCAGGGACTTGAGCCCGACTCTCACCTCCGCGCCTTCCGCTAAGGAAACAGCGGCGGGTCCCTCCGCGCGCAGCTCCTTGCCGCTCGCCAAGCGGACGGTTAAGAGGACTTCCGAGCCGCGAAATTGCCGCAACACGACCCACGCACACCCGGCTCAAACAGCGGCCGCGTTTCTAAACCGCTTCTCGTAGCAGCGCCGGATTTTATTCCTCAGCTTTTCGTAATCTTCCAGCAGCCGCTTGCCGGCGCGATTGTCTTTTTTTCCTTCGTACCCCAAGCCCAGGGCCGTTTGCTGCAGACGCGCTGGGTCGCGCTCCAGGACATCGAGCGATTCGTTGCGCTCGAGGCGCAGGCGATGATCGAGTCTTCTTAGGAATAAATAGCCTTCCGAGAGCACGCGATATTCTGCCGGCGTAAGGAGGCGTTCGGCGTCGAGCGCTTTGAGCGCGTCGAGCGTCCCCTGAGTTTGAATCCGGCGCCTGGCGCCGCCGTGTTTCAGCTGCAGCATCTGCGTCAAGAACTCGATGTCGACGAGACCGCCCATGCCCTTTTTCAGATTGAAGCGCTGCGCGCTTTCCTTCGCGAGCTCGTTCTCCATGCGCGTGCGCAGGTGATCGATCATCGCCACGCCTTCATCGGTAAGACCCTTGCCGTAAGCGAAACCGCGCGCGACTTCTTCCGCATCATTGCCGAGAGAGAAGTCTCCAGCGGCGGCGCGCAGCTTGACGAGCGCCTGGCGCTCCCAAAGCTCTGAGCTGGTCGCGTGGTAGTGGCGGAAGGCAGCGAGCGAGGAGACGATCGGGCCTACCCGTCCCGAAGGGCGCAGCCGCATGTCGATACGGTAGAGCAGGCCTTCTTCCATCGGCGCGGTGAGAAATGTGATGAGTTTCTGCCCGAGCCGCACGTAATAATCGTGCAGGTCGATGGCGCCGCCGGGACCGCCGGCGCTCCGAGCCTCCTCGTGCGCGTCGTAGACGAATATCAGGTCCAGGTCCGACCCATAATCGATCTCCCGGCCGCCGAGCTTCCCCATGCCGAGCACGGCGAAGCGGCCGCCGGGCAGCTTGCCGTGCTTCTCTTCGATGTCGGCGGTCGCGAGCGCGAGCGCCGCGTCGACGCAAGCGTCGGCGAGCGCGGTGAGCTCGGCGAAAACGTCTTCGAGGGCAAGCTCGCTGCCCAGATCGTGAACGCCGATGCGGAGAAGCTCCTCGCTCTTGCCCCGGCGCAGCGCGTTGAGCTTTGCTTCGAGATCTTCGGCGGCTTCCGCCGCCGCCAGCAGCCCGCGGCGGATATCGGCGGCCGATTTCCGCGGCGTCACGAGATCGGCGCGGAGCAGGCTATCGACCAGCTCGCGCCGCTCGAGAAATAGATCGGTCAAGTATTGGCCGCCGGCGAAGAGTTCGACCAGTAGGTGCATCGTCTTCGGATTCTCGGCCAGCAGCGAAAGGAATCCCGTCCGGCCGCCGAGACGGCGGCTCAATTCCGCCAGGTTGAACAGCGCCCGCTCGGGCGCCGGAGAGGCGACGGCCGCTTCCAGCAGCGCGGGCCCGAGCAGCCGCATGATACGCAACCGGCGCGGCTCCGGCGGCACGTCGCCGTCGCGAATCATCAGCAGGTCGCGGTAGGCGCGTGCCGGGTCGGCGAGCCCGAGCTTTTGCAGATCGGCGACCGCGCCGCGCTCGTCGTCGAGCTTGGTCCATACGGTCTCCCAGCGTGACGACTCCTCGGCGCGCATTTCCTTCTCCGCTCCGTGAAACAGCCGGTCGAAAGCCGCGCGCACCGCCGCCGTATGAGTTTCGAAATCGCGCCAGAAAGACTCCCGCTCTCCACGGCCGCGGTCTTTTGCGTAACCGAGACGGCGCGCGAGTGCCGTCTCTTCCGCTTCGCCTTCGGGAATGGTGTGACTGTGTGCCTCCTGGACCATTTGGACTTTGTGCTCGACTTGACGGAGGAATCGGTAGGCTCGACTGAGGCTCTCCCGCTCACTTCGGGGTATGAAGCCGCGGTCCGCCAGGCGCGCAAGTCCGCCGAGCGTGTTGGGATCGCGCACCTCCGGGTCGTTGCCGCCGTTCAAGAGCTGCAGCGCCTGCGTGAAGAATTCCACTTCGCGGATGCCGCCGCGACCCAGCTTGACGTTTCGCGTCTCGTGAGAAGGCGCCAGCAGCTCGCGCTCGATGCGGCCCTTCATCTCGCGCAGCTCCTCGACCGTGCTGAAGTCGAGATAGCGTCGGTAAATAAACGGTTCGACTTCGCGGAGGAAGTTCTCGCCGAGGGCGATGTCGCCGGCGGCGGGCCGCGCTTTGATGAGCGCAGATCGCTCCCACGTTTGACCCCACGATTCGTAGTACATGAGCGCGGAAGCGGCGGATTGCACGATCGGCCCCTGGCTGCCGAAGGGCCGAAGCCTCAAATCGGTGCGGAAGACGAAGCCGTCGGCGGTGATCTCGCCCATCGTCCGCGTGATCGCCTCGGCAACGCGCGAGAAAAACTCGCGCGGCGCGAGCTTGCCTTTGACGCCCCCGGCGCTTTCGCCTTCGTCCTCCTCGTACAGATAAATGAGATCGATGTCGCTGCTGAAGTTGAGCTCGCCGCCGCCGAGCTTGCCCATGCCGAGGACGACGAACCGCTGCGGCCGCCCCGCGATATCGAGCGGACCAAAATCGCGCTCGACGGCGGCGCGGCCGAAGCGATAGGCGATCTCCAGCGATCCGTCCGCGAGCGCCGAGAGCTCTCGCATCGTTTCTTCGACGGATTGCTCCGCGCGCAGGTCGCGCGCGCCGAGGCGGAGATATTCGAGCTGCTTGTGGCGGCGGAGCGCGGCGGCGACGTTGCCGAGATCGGCATCGTCACGAAGCGCGCGGGCGATCTCGGCGGCGTGCTCGGGGGCGGTCTTTCGCGGGATATTGATCTGCCCGTGGAAGACTTCCGGCCAGGCGTCTCCCTGGCGGATCAATACGTCGCTCAGGAAGCCGCTCGCGCCGAGAAGCCTTACGAGCAGGGGCAGCTCTTCGGCCGGAAGGCGGGCGATGCTATCGGGGCCCGCGATGTCGAGCAGGCGGCCTAAATGGGCGCGCGCGGCAACCGGAGAGGGACTTTTGGCCAGCAATCGGCGGAGAGCCGACGGCGACGCTGCGGAGTTTCGCGGCACATCGTTAAACTAATCCGCTTCCCTCCGGCCCGCAACTAACGAGCCGGCGTGCAGAAGACAAAACGCTCGAGGCCGCTCACATCGCTTTGCAGCGCTGGCAGAATTCGGCGCGCGGAAATCGCTCGAGGCGGGTCGGCTCGATCGTCTGATGACACGCAAAACAGTACCCGAAGGTGCCGGTGCGAATGCGGTCCAAGGCCGTCTCGATGTCGCTCAGCTCGCGTTCGTAAACGGCGGCCAGACGCCCGGTCAGGAACGCCTCGCTGCAATTATTATCGCTGTCCAGTTCGTCCGTCGACGCGCCGCGGCACTCGGCCGAAAGATGCTGCAAGACTGGCAGGATCTCGTGCCTGCGTTTCAGGAAAGTTTGCTCGTATCTTTTTAGAACTATCGCGTTCACCGCTCCTCCGTTCATCCAGATTAGTTCGCAAGAAGCATGCCTTCGATGCCAACGAATGCATTCCAATCCGCACAAAAAAACCTTTGTCATCATTAGCTTTTCCGCCGCAAAGGGCATCATGAGAAATGCGCCTGTGACCGGATTGTGGGGAACCCCCTACATTTGTGAGGGAATCCCCTACAGCCCGTTTGAAGGATGTGCGACAATTGTAGACATTGAGCGAGCGGAGACAGTGGATGGCCGACAATCAAACATCAAGCAGCAACGTCGAACGATACCGGAACAATTACCTGGCCGAGATGGACGGCATCGCGCTCTATCGAACGCTGGCGTCGGTCGAGAAGGACGGCAAGCGCGCGGCGATCTTCGAGCAGCTCGCGCAAGCCGAAGAGCGCCACGCCAAGCGCTGGGCGGGATTTTTGAAATCCGCCGGCGTGCCCGTGCCGGACTACACGACAAGTGCGCGCATCAAGATGCTGGGTTTCTTCGCGCGCCGGTTCGGAACCGAGCGCGTGCTGCCGATCGTGAGCGGCATCGAGAGCCGCGATGAGAACCGCTACGCCGGGCAGCCGGAAGCGGCTGGCCTGCCGGAAGAGGAAAAGGCGCATCGCGAGACACTGGAGAATTTGCAGCGCGGCACCGGCGTGCAGGCGATCATGCACCGCGAAGCTTGGCACCGCACGGGCCGTAGCGGCACGCTCCGCGCGGCGGTCTTCGGTATCAACGACGGCCTGGTCTCGAACTTCAGCCTCGTCATGGGCTTCGCCGGCGCCGTCGCCAGCCCCGCGTACATTCTGCTCGCCGGGATCGCCGGGCTGCTCGCCGGCGCATTTTCGATGGCCGCCGGCGAGTTCGTCTCGATGTCGGCGCAGAGAGAGCTGTTCGAGAAGCAGATCGAGCTCGAAAAAGCGGAGCTCGAAGCCGATCCCAAGGAAGAACAGGACGAGCTGGCTCTCTTGTATCAGGCCAAAGGCATTCCAAAGAGTGAAGCGGCCAAGCTGGCGCGGCGCATGATCGCGAGGCCCGAAACCGCGATTGACGCGCTCGCGCGGGAAGAGCTGGGGCTCGATCCGTCGGAGCTGGGGTCGCCGTGGAACGCTGCGCTGAGCTCGTTCCTCGCTTTCGTCGCCGGCGCCATCGTCCCGGTGCTGCCGTTTTTCTTCATGGGCGGAAAGGGCGCGCTCATCGCGAGCGCCGTCGTGAGTTTGCTGGCCCTCTTCGGAGTCGGCGCCGTCCTCGCGCTTTTCACCGCACGCGGACCGCTCGCGAGCGGCTTCAGAATGCTTGCGATCGGCCTGTTGGCGTCGGCGATAACGTACGGCGTCGGCGCGCTGCTCGGCGTCTCCATCGGGTAACTGCGCGGTTGGGCAAGCAAGGGAGGACATGATCAATGATTCGATTAAAGCTGCTTCTGATTGCCGTGATCATCGTTCTTTTGACGGCCGCCGTTGCCCACGGCGCAGCCTCCTCAATCTCGACTTCGACGCAGTCGTCCGGCGGTGTCACCGTCAAAGTCACGCATCGAAATCCCGATCCGCCCGACCAGCATCGCTTCGAAATCGCCGTCGACAGCTCTTCGGTCAATCTCGACAACTACGACCTCAAATCGTCCGTTCTACTCCGCGCCGGAGATAAAACGTATCGACCGACGACCGTCGAGAACAAGGGCGACGGGCGGCATCGCGAAATGACGGTCGTTTTTCCGCGCGTGGACCTTCGCGGCGTAGAAGTAATCGTGCGCGATGTCGCGGGTGTAAAGGAGCGGGCGTTTCGTTTTATCGTGGAATAGAGCCACTCTGCCGCGCCGCGGCACGAACATTGCTCACTCCCATGTACGCCGGCAAGGCGAGTAGAGGAGGAGCGATGAAAAACAGCGGCGAACACAAACTCGACACGACGCTCGGCGAGCTGATCGCCGCGGTAAGCGACGCGGCGCTGGAGGTCTGCAAAGACAAGCATCTCGCATACTTACTTGCGAGCATCGCCCTCCAAGACATAATCGAAAACGATTCCCTTCCATCGATTCCCAGTTCTACGGCGGCTTGCCGCGCAAAAATACGCTACAACTAAAGCCTGAAGGGTTTTTTGTATCGCGCAGGCCGCGGCCTACAGTGCGGCATGCGATAATCGCGTTCTTTTCGATTTCCAAGGAACGCGCGGCAGACGTTATCAACAAGTCAGGCCGGCGCTTGCGGGGATTTCAACCAAGCTGCCCGGCAAGACGCAGCTCGGCCATCATGATCGGCACGGACTCACGCCCACGAGCGGCCTCTCGTGGAACTCGGCGCACGCCTCGCGCGGCTGCAGACAAGAAGACCTGATCTCGTCGGGCGGCGACGGTCTGTTCTACTGCTTTACCGAGAAGTGATTACTTTGAAACGCCCTGATGCTTTAGCTCGATCTCGCGTTTCTCGTGCGACGATTGCAGAATCGCCAGCGCCACTTCCAGCGTGGCTTTGCCCCAGCGACCGTCGGCGAACACGGGGCGGTTTTGCACCACGGCTTCGTATAGTCGTTTGAGCTCGCCGGCTCGATCCAGAAACGGCGGGCAGGGAATCTCCTCGCGCTTCTTTTCGGTATAAACGTAAAGCCCGTCGGGTGACTGACGAATGTCGCCATTCTCCAGGCTCACTATCGTGAGGCCGAAGAAAGGCTGGCGGCGAACTCCGTCGCGCGGACGCGCCGCGCTATCCATCCTATTTGCCGGAGATGACGGAGTCCCGGCCGGCGACGACTCCGCGCGCGCGAAGCCGCTCTCGCCGATGCCCCAGGTGATCTCCGCCATGTCGAAGCGGCCGTAGCCGTTAAAGACGAGCATGGCCGGAGTGCCGTCCGCGAATTCCAAAAATGCCGTGTAGTTGCCCTCGGTGTCGAAGCGAGGATGCCACCGGCCCGCCGTCGCGCGCACGCTCTTGACGACTCCGCCGCCCAGCGCGCGCACGGTGTCGATCTGGTGCGCGCCTTGGCGGAAAACGACCCCGCCGCCTTTGCCGGTATCCAGCTCTTCCGGTAGGCGCGGCAGGTCGAGCCAGCTTTTATAATTCCAGGAGCCGATTTGAATCACGCGGCCGAGCCGGCCCGCGCCGATCAGCTCGCGCATTTTTTCGATCGGCGGATCGCCGGCTTTGGAGTGCAGCAGCAGGCGAACGCCGTTAGCCTCGGCGGCCTCGATCATTCGATCGCATTCTTCGAGCGAGACCGCCATCGGCTTTTCGCACACGACGTGCTTTCCGTTCGTCGCCGCGGCGACGGTATGTTCGGCGTGAAATTCGTTCGGCGTGGCGATCCAGACCGCGTCGACGGCGTCGCTGCGGCACAGCGCCTCGACGTTATCGAACGCGGCGACGGCGGGATGCGAGCGATACGGCGCGAGGGTCTCTTGCCGCAGGTCGGCGACGGCGGCGAGCGCGACGTTTGGGATCACGCTTAAGTCGCGAATCACAGCGCGGCCCGCGTTGCCGAGCCCCGCGATGCCCAATTTAAGCACGTCGTTCATTGAAATCGACGGTTTCATAGCCGCCGGCCAGCGAGAAAGTCAAGCCGGCTTTGCAATGACCAGTCTCGGGTATTCACCGGCATTGATCCCGACCGGCGGGGGAGAGGATAATGAAAGAGGAGGTGAGGAACATGAAAAAGGCGAAGTTCGCTGCCATCGCCTCGCTGCTTATCGGTATCTTGTCGCTTGTCGGCTGCATCTCCGCCGGTGTGGACGTTGGTGGACACGGAGTCGGAGCCGGCGTCGCTCCGTTGGGTGCAGGAGTTGAAGTTTATTAAATTGCCTTAGTCAGAACGTTCAAATTACAGACGGAGAGGTGAAGCCCCTCCGTCTTTTTTTGGCCGCCATTCCGCCTCTACCATTCGCATCGCCGTTTTCGTATAGTCGGAGCCGTGGCCCGCCTTTTTTTGCTCGCATACCTATGGATGCAGTGGTGGCCCGGCCCGGAGCGTCGTCCGTGGGACTGGCACTTCGCCTGGTCCGGCGGCAAGTGGGGCCTGCTACTGCTGCTGGTCGCGATGATTCTTTTCTGGGGGATTCTAATCGGCGGCGTAACGCTCGTCGTGCGGCTCATCCTATCGCTCGGGCGCGACCGGAAAAGCGCGGATGCGCTCGCGATCCTCAAGCAGCGCTACGCGCGCGGCGAGATCGATCGCGACGAATACGAGCGGATGAAAAAAGAACTTTCGGTCTAGCGCCCGCGCCCCGCTCTCTCTCGCTCTCTACAAATCGTAAACCGGCGTGCTCAGCGGCATGTAGTCGCCGAGCGCGATCGCGCGGACGATATCGGCGCGGCTGACGATCCCCGCCAGTTCCTTTTCTCCGACGACGAGCACGCGCTTGATTTTCTCGGCGGTCATCAACGACGCTATATCCTCCACCGGAGCATCCTCGCGCACGGTGAAAATCTTGGCGCTCATGATATCTCGCGCTCGCGCGCCTTGCTTCGCGAGAAGATCGGCCTCGGAAACGACGCCGAGAATCTTTCCGCTCTTATCGACGACCGGCATGCCGCTGACCCGGTTCTCGAGAGGCGTTGCGCCAGATCTTTGACGGGCGTGTCGCCGCCGACGGTGATGACGTTCTGCGTCATGATGTCTTTCGCTACCATCCGTCTTCCTCTTTTCTTTCGTTAGTGGGCTTTGGCCATGAACGCCGCCAGGTCCGCGACTCTGCAGCTATAGCCCCATTCGTTGTCGTACCAGGCGAGGACTTTCGCCATTTTCCCGTCGAGAACGGTGGTCGAAAGCGCGTCGACGATCGACGACGCCGGGTTGCCGCGAAAGTCGCTCGAGACGAGCGGCTTCTCGCAATACTCCATGATGCCTTTCAGCTGATTCTCCGAAGCGTCCTTCAGCGCCGCGTTCACATCTTTCTCGCTCGCCGACTTCTTCAGGTCGACGACGAGATCGACGATTGAGACCGTCGACGTCGGCACTCGCAGCGACAAGCCGTGGAGCTTGCCGTTGAGCTCGGGAATGACCAGGCCGATCGCCTTCGCCGCGCCGGTCGAGGTGGGGACGATGTTCATCGCGGCCGCGCGTGCGCGCCGTAGGTCCTGGTGCATGAGATCGAGAATCCGCTGGTCGTTCGTGTACGCGTGCGTCGTCGTCATGAGCCCGCGCTCGATGCCGAAGACTTCGTGCAGCGTCTTGGCGACCGGAGCGAGACAGTTCGTCGTGCAGGAGGCGTTCGAGACGATGTGATGCTTTTTGGGCTCGTAGCGCGAATCGTTCACGCCCAGAACCAGCGTAATGTCCTCGTTCTTAGCGGGCGCCGTAATGATCGCTTTTTTCGCCCCGGCTTCGAGGTGCGCGCGCACCTGATGGCCGTCGGTGAAGACGCCCGTCGATTCGATCACGAGATCGACGCCGAGATCTTTCCACGGCAGGCGCGCGGGGTCCTTTTGCGACAGCGCGGTTATTGCGAAGCCGTTCAAGCGGATCTTGCCTTCGCCGGCTTCGACCTTCTCGGAGAATTGGCCGTAGTTCGTATCGTACTGCAGGAGATGCGCGTTGGTCGCCGGGTCCGCCATGTCGTTGACGGCGACGACCGAAAGCGTATCCCGGTGGCGCTGCAGCATGGCGCGGAGACAGAGTCTGCCGATCCGCCCGAAGCCGTTGATCGCGACGCGTGCTGCCATGTCAGATCCCTCCTCGTATCTCCGTCACCAGATAACCAAACTTTTTCTTAAACTCCTCGGGGCCGAAACCGCCGGCGCCGTTCGCCGCGGCCCGCGCCAGAGCGGCGAGGCGCTCGCCGTCCTCGAAATCCTCGCGCTCGAGCCGGATCATGTATTCGCGCGCGATCTTGTACGACGGCTTGGTCACGTCGACCAGGCGGATTTTGGTCCGGCCCGTGGCGGGGTCGAGCAGATCGTCGAAGTTGAGATAGCGCAGCTTGCCGTTGTCGAGGCAGACCAGCGCGCCGTGATAGCGCGCCGCCTCGGCGTCGGGCCGCAGGAGGAAATCGGTCGCGCCGTAGCCGAGCGCGCGCACGTACTCGCAATCGAAGGCAAGCGGGTCGGCGCAGCGGACCTCGTACCCGATATTCTTGTGCGTGATGCCGATGCGCTCGCCGCGCTCGGCGAAGCGTCGCTCGACCTGCGTTTTCAGGATGAACGCCAGATCCATGTCGGCGAGCCTCAGATGGCCGTAGTCGTCGCGCGTGATGCGCACGCCCTCGATCGACGTCATCTCCTCCGGCGTGAGCCGCTCGAGCAGCCCTTCGGCGATGAGCGCGACGCCGTCGAGGCGGCCCAACAGCGCCTTACGCTTGAGGATCGCCCCTTCGAGAAGATCGCACAGCGTTTCGAGCCGGACGGGCCCTTCGAACTCCTCCGGAATGACCGTGAGCGTCGCGCCCGCCGCCTTGCCGATGCCGAGCGCCAGGTGGCCGGCGGTGCGGCCCATGACGACCACGAAATACCAGCGCCGCGTCGCGCGCGAGTCTTCCATCAAATTATGCACGAGGGCGAAGCCCAAGTGGCGCGCGGTCTCGAAGCCGAATGTCGGGATGTCGCCGGGCAGCGGCAGGTCGTTGTCGATGGTCTTCGGAACGTGGCAGACGCGCAGCCGTCCGGCGGCCCGCTCGGCCAGCTTGCTGGCGCCGAACATCGTATCATCGCCGCCAATGGTGGCGAGATAGCCGATTTTCAGCTTGGCCAACGACGCGAGGACCGCGTCGAGATGTTCGGCCTTTTTGGTCGGGTTGGCGCGTGAAGTGTTGAGAATCGATCCGCCCTGGAAATGGATGCGCGAAACCTCGTCGCGGTCCAAAAGCTTCACCTTGTCGGTCGCGCCCGCCATGAGCCACTGAAAGCCGTCGAAAATGCCGACGACTTGGCGTCCGCGGCTGCGCGCCTCGAGCGTGATCGCACTGATGACGCCGTTGATGCCGGGAGCCGGTCCGCCGCCGACTAGAACGCCGATTCTATCTTGTCCGTTGCTTTCCAGACCGTCCATGACTTCCCCCGCGCCGCGTTTCCATGAGGTAAACATCCTACAGGGCACGCCGGACCAGTCAAGACAGAAGATTTTTTGCTGTTGCGGGAGCTGTGGGGCGGCCGCGGCTCGCGCCGAGCCCATTATGCGGGGCTACTTTGAATTCGGATTGTCGAGGAGCGCAAAGAGATGCTTGGCGAAATCCGTATTGTCTTGATAGCCGCGGAAACGCTCCGCCCCGGCGCCGAGGGCGGCGACAAAGACGGGCTGATGCGTGTGACCGCCGGAGCTCCAGTACACCTGCGTGTTGTTGGCGACCATCATGCCGAGCACGTTGGCGGCGGGATCGGTGTAAAAGTTCCGCGCGGGCGGTTGGCCGGCGAGCAGCATCTTCTTCAAATCCGGCGCCAGCGTGAAGCCTTTGAAGACATCCCGCATCACACGGTCGACGGCTTCGGCAGTCGGCCGAGGGCCGAGCATGGCAGCGGCCTTTCGCAGCGAGATGGGAATCGCGGCGATTTTTTTGAGATCCTCCTCGTTAGCGGACACGCGCTTCGAGTCGATGCGGAGGTCTTCGAGCGCCAGCGTGAAGCCGACGCCGCCCGAGTCGTGATCGGACGTGACGAGAATCAGCGTTTCGCGCCGATGGCTGAGATAAAATTCGTAAGCGAGCGCCACGGCCCGGTCGAAATCGCGATAGGCGTGCACCATCGAAGCGACGTCGGTCAGATGGCCGGCGGTGTCGGTGTTCTCGTTCTCGATGAACGCCATGAAGCCGCGGCCGTCGCGGCCGAGAAACCGGATCGCCGCGCGCGTCATCTCGAAGAGCGAAGGCTCTGTATCGGCGTCCCGGTCGAGATCGAAGCTCATCTCGCCCGGCGTGAAAAGTCCGAGCAGCTTGGCGCCGGACGCCTTCGTGAGGCTGGTTTTATCCGACGCGTAAGCGTAGCCGCGCGCGGTGAATTCCGCGAGCCGGTCTTTGCCGTCCTTGCGCACGCTTTCGGGACGGCCGGCGGGCAGGAACTGCTCGCGTCCGCCGCCCAGGATGAGATCGGGCGCGGCGCGGAGATACTGATCCAGGATAGCTTCGAAATCCTTTCGACTCGACACATGAGAGACGAATGCGGCCGGACTCGCGTCGTAGACGGTCGAAGTCGTCACGAGCGCCGCGCGTAGTCCTTTTTCGCGGGCGCGCTCCATGACGCTCTTGGCGATCCGGCCGTCGGCGCAGATGCCGAGCGCCCCGATGTTGGCCTTGCAGCCGCCGGAGAGCGCCGTCGCCGCGGCGGCCGAATCGGTCGTGAGCGAATCGGCGGCCTGCGTGGTGAGGAGCCCGAGCGAACCCTCACGCATGATTTTGTCGGTTATCGTGAAGCCCTCGCGGTGAACGACACGGTTGAACGAGCGGGCGATCTCCATGCCGCCGACGCCGCCGCCGTCCGCGAGGAAGATAAAAATATATTTCGGCGCCGGTTCTTGGGCCGCGCGCGCCAGTGCGGTGGGGCCGGCCAGGGCCAGGGCCGCGATGGTCAAGCGGCCGAGCACCGATCTCAGAATAGCAGCGGACGACGCGAATCGAGATGTGGATATCACGACTTTGGACGGGAAAGGGGGGACGGCTAAGAGGCTTCGGGCGATTTTTTTTGGTTCAGGTAATCGGCGATGCCTATTTCCTCCACGTGTTTGTGCGTCGCTTTGGTCTTCATGTAACGATCGAAATCGATCTCCTCGACGCGGCGTGTTGGCCGGTGCGCCTTGGTCGGGGGAACCTTCTCCGCAATCGATTTTTTCGCCGCCATCGTCCTTTATTTCAAGTAGCCGACGTGGCGCAGCGCCGATTCGCGGCTGCGGCCGGGGCTGTGGGAGACCACCGTCTCGACGAAAAGACGGTCCCGGTTGTCCCTCACTTGGAGCGAGAATTCGGCGAAATCCGCTCCCTCAGAAGTCTTCAATCGCTTTACGGTATCGACGATGAAATCGACGAAATCGCCAAGCAGCTCCGGGGAGACCTCTTCGCCGAGCACCGCCTTGATGCCGCGATAGGCGACGAAGAAATCGG
>Ga0075436_100001209_pt1 | contig 17538 bp, 15 predicted proteins | sample RhiMethybrSRZTD5_FD_75303 | JGI IMG/M metagenome (GOLD analysis project Ga0075436, IMG submission 75303) | Populus rhizosphere microbial communities from Tennessee, USA - Rhizosphere MetaG P. TD hybrid SRZTD5 | ecosystem: Host-associated > Plants > Roots > Rhizosphere > Soil | place: USA...
ACCCAGCCCGGGCCGCTCGAAGTGTGTGCCCTCGGCATAATGGTTTGGCTACACGCCAAGTGGCGCCGGTCCATCAAAGTCTGACCGCGACCCGCTTTAAGACAAAGGACTTAGCCTTCACCCCCAACGTTTAGGAATCCTACCTGCGCGTTTCCCGCATCTGTATCATTCTGACTATGAAAGAACGTAAGCTGGCGTCACGCCTGTTGGCGCTTCTTCTCGCCCTTCTAATCGCCGAACCGGGTTGGATGTGGGGCGCCGTACACACCCCGGAACTACCCAACCCCGGCAACGTTTCCCTCAGCAAACAGCAGCAGGAGCAGCTCGGCCTGAAAGCCATGGGTCAGGTGTACCAGCAGATGCCGGTGTTGCCCGACTCCAGCCCGGTGACCCAGTACGTACAGCAACTGGGCAAAAAGCTGGAGAAGGTGATCCCGCAGCAGTACACGTGGCCCTACCAGTTCCACGTCATCGAGCAGAAGGAGATCAACGCCTTTGCCTTGCCGGGCGGGCCGATCTTCATCAACGTTGGCACGATTACTGCCGCGGATAATGAGGCAGAACTGGCGGGAGTGGTGGCCCACGAAATGTCGCACGTATACATGCAGCACTCCGCCAAGCAGATGAAGCAGAATATGGGTCCGAGCATTCTGGCTGGACTGGGCCAGATTCTGGGGTCCATGGTCGGAGGTGTTGGCGGTGCTATTGCCGCAATGGGTGGCCAGATTGCCGGCGGCATGTGGAGCATGAAGTACTCGCGCGGTGATGAAGCGCAGGCCGATGCGGTGGGCGCCATCATCCTGTGGAAGGCAGGCTACAACGCCAAAGCCATGGCCGAATTCTTTCAGAAGCTGGAGAAAGAAGGCGGCGCGGGTGGCCCGCAATTCCTCAGCGACCATCCCAACCCGGGGAATCGCGTACAGGCCGTGGAAAACGAGATCAAGGACTGGCCGCCCAAGCAATATCAGGACAACAGCCCGGCTTTTGTCGCCGCCAAGCAGGCTGCTTCGAAGGTGAAAGCCTACACGGCGCAGCAGATTGATCAGGGAGCCAAGAGCGGCGCGTGGGCGCGGCAAAACCAGCAGACGGGCGCCGTTCCCAAGAACCTCCCAGCATCCTCGACCTCGCCTTCAGGACAGAGTGGGGCAGCGGCAGCCAACGCCACCTTGCAAAAGGTTTCCTACAGCCAGGTAAAGCCCAGCGGCAGTTACACCCAGTATCAGCAGAACGGGCTCACCATTTCTTATCCCAGCAATTGGCAGGCAGTGAGCAGCCAGAATGGGCTGACCATCGCCCCGCAAGCGGCGGTCTCCGAGGGAGCGGTTGCGTATGGCGTGGTAATGGGGGCGGCGCAAATGCCCAGCGGCGCTTCACTGGATCAGGCCACGCAGGCGCTGGTTCAAAACATGGAACAGAGCAACCCCGGCCTGCAGACTTCGGGATCAACCAGCAACGTCCAGGTCAATGGCATGGATGGCCGCTCGCAGATGTTAATGGGGAATTCGCCGATTCAGCAAAACGGGCAGCCGCTGCGCGAACAGGATTGGCTGGTCACAGTGGCCGGCCCTAACAATCAGCTGGTATACCTCATTTGCGTCGCGCCGCAAAAGGACTTTAGCCGGCTAAAATCCACTTACGGCCACATGCTGCAGAGCCTGCAGCTGCAGTAGACCTCGTGCTCCAAGAAGTAGCCCGCGGTCATAAGCCGCGGGCTACTCAATCCCCACAATCTATAAGTACAGTTCCACTGAAGCACCCGGGAGCGTTACGGCTGAAAACTTAGCCCTCCGGCCCACCGCGGCGGGGAAGGCCCAAAGCGCTCCCAGCCGGTCAGAGGAGCAGTGCAGGCAACACGGGTCTGAGGCGGCGAATCTCAGCAGCCAATCCGCTGGGAGGTTGATTCGATGAAAGCTCCATTTCTGCTCGGCCGGCTGGTGTTCGGCGGCTTTTTTCTTTATAGCGGCATCCACCACTTTCTGGATCGCAAGATGCTTTCTCAATACGCCGCTTCCAAGAAGGTTCCCATGCCGGATGTGGCGGTGACTGCCACGGGCGCAGGTCTCGTGATCGGGGGAGCCAGTATTCTGCTGGGCGTCAAGCCCAAGCTGGGCACGCTTGCGGTGATGGGTTTCCTGGCAGGGGTGTCGCCTCTAATGCACGATTTTTGGACACAGCAGGAACCCGGACAGCGGCAGGCGGAGATGATCAACTTCACCAAGAACATGGCCCTGCTGGGCGGAGCTCTGGCGCTCATGGGAGTGGAAGAGCCGTGGCCAGCCAGTGTTCCTGTGGCGCAGCCCACTCCGCTGGAGCGCGCGCGCAAGTTTGCCCGCCGCAAAGTTGCGGCCTGAACTGCTGAGCTTGTGGATATTGACGAAGTCCGGCTTCAGTGGCCAAACAAGAAACCGGCGGGGAGCAGTCTTGAGGCTGCCGCCCGCCGGTTTGCAATTTTGCTATCTGACCTGCACGGTGCCGTGAAGGATCTCCGGTCCGCTGGGCTGCGTGACCGTAGGGTTATCTTCCGCCGTCACCACTACATTGAAGGTCTTGTGGGGGGTGGTGCCGGAGAAACTCCCCTCCAGGTTGTTGTTGACCGTCAACACGCCCGCATTCTGCGGTTGCTGATCGCGCGGCTCGATCCACACTATATAGGCGTTCTTTGCCGGGGTTAGCTGGCTGGGAGCAGCCAGGTTCTTGGTGGAAACGGTGAACTTGATGTTGCCGTTGCGATCGTGCTCATAGCTGAGCTTGCCGGCCGCTGCCGGCACCAGGGAACTGGCGACCATGGGAATATCAGCTGCCCAGGCAGCTAAGCCAAGCAGTAGTACCATTATTGAAACTGCTAAACTCGCGCGGCGCATACGCTTGCCTCCTCTTTACCGCCCAAAGATACGCATATAGATGCACAGTGAAAATGCAGGGGATGGCACTCGCGGCGCGGCGCACACCCGTTGGGAGCTGCTGTCCTAAGCTGCTCCATGAGAGGGGCCGGATTGGGGCAGCACAAAGTGGCTGTCCGCAAAGTCCTCGTAGGGAGTGGAGTTCTGGGCGGGTGCGCCTGCGGGCGGCTGATTGACATACTCCCAATAAACAGTGTCATCCTGCACGCCAGTAATTCGCTTACGGGTACCCAGCCGATCTTTCACCAGGAGGCCCGGCTGCAAAGCTCCCCGGCACTCGGATTCATGGTCGCCGCCCATCGTATATCCCTTCCGCGCAGGCCAGAGGAAATGGAAATGGCATATTACCCCAACGGCTGCTCCTGTTGATTGGAGCGCCAGCACGTGGGCTGACGTTGCCAATGAGGGCGGAAGAATTGCGCCGCACGGAATCGCAAGTGACGGCCACCCGGGCACTTAGTGGCGCATCGTAGCTGCAGGAAGGTGACCTTATGGCTGCAGCTGCTACGCCCCCGCAATCGCCGAACCAGCACCAAGCCAGCCCCTTTGACGAGTACGGGGCGGATTGGCCCTTGGGGGGCTACGCTGTGCTGCTGGCCGGCTATGCAGCTCTGTTCGGCATTCCCCTGCTGATTGCCCGGGAGCGCCGGTTGCCTTCCGAGCTGGGAGTCCGTGATCTGCTGCTGCTGGGGATTGCCACCCACAAACTCACCCGCATCGCCACGCGCGACTGGGTCACAACGCCTTTGCGTGCTCCGTTTACAGAGTTCAAAGAGAACGAAGGCGCCGGAGAAGTGGCAGAGAAGTCGCGCGGCCAGGGATTGCAGCGCGCCGTGGGTGATTTGCTCACCTGCCGCTGGTGTTTCGCACCCTGGGTGGCGGGTGCTCTGATGGGCGGCCTGGCCTTGCGTCCGCGCCAGACCCGTGTGGTCATGGAGACCTTCTCGGCCGTAGCGCTCTCCGATTTTATGCAGTTCGCTTACGATGCCGTGCGCAAGAGCACGGGCAAGTAGTCTCCGCTTTTCCGCGTCCAGCTTGGGTTTGTGGACATCCCTGGGCCCGGCCCGGGCTTCCGACCATACAACACCCGGCAGCTAACCAGCCTTTCTGATGCGCAGCTGAATCGGGCCATTTTCCTCATGCGCCGCTCCCAGGAACAGAGTTCCGGCAAGACAGGTGTAAGCAATGCCAGGTGGCCCGGGCTGTTGGCAATGGCCGTCTTACTTTCTTTAGCACTTCCGGCCACAGCGCAGCAGAAGGCCAAGACTCCCGGTCCGCAACTCGAGAAGATCGCCCTGGCCACTCCCAGCCTGGAGAATGCCGCCTGGAGCGTGCTGCAGAAGGGTATGGCCTCCGGAAAGGCTTCCGAGCGTGCGGATGCAATTGCCGCGCTCAGCAGCATCGGCCCCAATCCACGCTCCGTTGCCATGATCGTGGCCGCCCTGGACGACCGAAGTGCGGCGGTGCGCGAGAAGGCAGTGGCCGCGCTGGACAATCTGCAAGTGCACAGCGCCATTCCACGGCTGCGCGCGGCGTTGCGCGATCCTTCGCCGCCGGTCAGCTTCACAGCTGCCAAGGCGCTGTGGGACATGGGCGACCCGAGCGGCCGCGACATCCTCATTGCCGTGCTGCAGGGGAGGCGCAGGGGAACTCCGGCGGCGTGGCAATCGCAATTGCAACAGACCGGGGCGGAGCTGCACAGCCCGCTGACATTGGGCCTGCTGGGCGCGCAGGAAGCGGCGGGGGTTTTCTTCGGTCCGGCCGCCATTGGGGTGGCCATGCTGGGTCAGATGCTGCGGGATCACGGCGCGCCCGACCGCGCCTTCTGTGCCGAAATGCTGGGACTGGACCCCAGCCCGGAGGCAACGACTGCCCTGCTCAAAGCGGCCCGGGACAAGAATTGGATGGTGCGCGCCTCGGCGGCTGAGGGCTTGGGCAATGTGAACCGTCCTAATAACGGTGCAGTGCTGCGAACTTTGCTGCGCGATTCCAAGGCGCCGGTGCGCTACATGGCGGCGGCTTCGGTGATTCGATTGCAAACGGTGCCGTCGGCCGGTGACTCCGAAAGTGAACAGGCGGCCAAGAAGTAATCAGTTCAGATGCTTTGATTTGCCTTGTCAGTTCTTACCGTGATCACGCGCCTGTCGCCCTGAAGAGACGACCTTAATAAAGCGGGGAAGACGCTGCAGGCAATCGCGCAAACTGCTTTCGAATTCCACACCCATGCCATTCTTCCCATTCACCACTGTAACCCGGCCCTGGGCGTAAATGCGGTTCCTGCCAACCTGCATGACTAATTCCAGGCTGGTGCCCACCGGGCAAGGTTCCGAGCTCTGAACGTAACAACCGCCAAGGCTCAGGTTAACGATTTCGCCGGAGCTGATCCCACCGCTGCCTGGCGTTCGGAACTGGGCCTGGGTGGCGCAGCTATAGCGGGAAAACTGCCGGCCATTGTCCGGCTCTTTCTTAGCCGCCTTATTCACCTTTCCGGCTGTTCTGGCCTGCAGCGAACCCGATTTCGGCTTCCGGTCGATCGCAGACCGTTGGCGTGTTCCGAGGTGGTGCTCGGCGCTGGTAGTTGCAGAGTCGATTGCTTGGGAGAGATTTTCGCATCGGTCAATCACGGCGCCCACTGTGAATTGTCCCCGCTCGAGGGTTACACGTTTCACACGCACGAAATAGCGAACCGTGCGCCCGTCAAACAGTGGCTTCTGCGGCAGCTTGGCAGTGATTTCCAGCAAGGCGCCTATCGCAAACCGAACGTCGCTTCGAAAGCACAGCCCCTTTTCACTAAAATTGTAAATGCCGACGCGCTCCTCGGTTGCAGCTACACCGTACCGTAGTGTGGCAGGCAGCGGATAAAAATGGCGCTTGGCCGCGCGGCGATCGTTCACCAGGAGTTCATTGCCCAGCGACCGGGGTGCCGCATGTTGTTTCGAGGTGGAGTGGGACGGGGTAGCTGCTCGCCAGAGCTTGCGCAAAGGGTTGGTCATAAACGTGTCAGGGCGAGGGGACGAGGGGGAAATGACACCCGAATGGTGAGGAAAGTATAGCGTAGGTCGCACTCGCCCGGAATGGCACCTTGGTGCCATTCCAGGACGGTGCCACAATGCTGCCCCGCGTTAGCAGTTAAAGCATGCGATTAAAACATGTTGTTGGAAACGCTTGCGGGGTGGTGCGGAAGGGGAGAGGGCATCTCCGAGACGTTCCACGCCCAAGCGGCCAAGAAGGCTGCCCCTTCGTTGATCTGGTCGGGAATTACTTTGTCGAAGGTGTCAGCCTGGCTGTGGTGCGCCTGGCCATAGTGGGCTGGTTTCTGCACGCAGAAGTAGCCCGGGACCCCAGCCTTCATGAAAGGCACGTGGTCGGAGGCTCCGAATACGCGCGTGCTGAGGGGCCGCAGGTCGAATACCTCCTGCAGGGGCTGATAAATCTCAGTCATCAGCGGCGCAGTTTCGTACTCGTCCTCCAGCGCGATACTAAACACCTTGCCGGTGCCGGTATCGTGAATGAGCACGGCGTCCATATTGGGAATTTCGGCAGCATGGTTCTTGAGGAAGGTTTCAGCGCCGATGCCGCCCTGCTCCTCGCCGGTGAAGAGGATGAAGGTGATAGTGCGCTTGGGCTGCCATCCCAGAGCCTTCAGGGTGTGCGCTGCTTCCAGGACGGCCATGGCCCCGGTGCCGTTATCGAGCGCTCCCTGGCCCAGGTCCCAGGAATCGAGATGGCCGCCGATGATGACCCGCTGATCGGGGAATTCCGTGCCCTTGATTTCCGCGACCGTAATCGAGGCGGGCACCTGCCCGGCGCTGAAAGTGCCGTTCAGGCTCACCTTCATGTTGACGGGCCCGGCCTGCTGCAGGCGATAGATGAGGTCATAGTCCTCATGGCTGATGAAGGCCATGGGTGCCTCGGACGGCTGGTACTTGTTGTAACCTCCGCCCATGTTGAACAGGTTGTCCCATTTATCGCTGTCCAACAGCACCACCGCGGGCTGTTCGGCGGCGATCATCTTGAACAGTTGCAGGCGTTCGCGAAATGACATGCGGGGCTGGGGAACACCCTGGGACGGCTTGATGACCGCATCGTAGGCATTGTCTGCCTGTTCGTTTTCGGGTCGCAGGGTAGAGGGTTTGCCCATCAGCACGACCGCGCCTTTAAGTTGTCCCTTGTAGTTGTCGAAATCGGCCAAGGTCTTCGCTTCCACCACTTTCACGTTGCCTGTGACGGCGCCGGGCGTGGCCTCGCCCCACCCGAAGGAGCGAATGGGGACGGTACGACTGATGGGGCTAATGATGGATGCCGTGTCCTGGCCGCGTGTCCACGCGTGCGCGATCTGCGTGGTTTCCAGGTGAGCGTCAATTCCATAATCGCGGAAGCGCTGCAGGGTCCACTGGCTGGCCGCCTGCATCTGCGGAGAGCCGGTCAGGCGCGGACCGATTTGCGTGGTCAGGTGTTCCAGATTCTTTATCAGCTCGGAATGCGCCTTTACCTCATCGGCGATCTTCTGGTCGGCGGTTTCCATGGCCTTGCGATAAGCCTGCTTGTCCTGCTCGGAACGGGCGGCCGGAGCAGAAGGCTGTTGGGCGTGCAGTTCGGCAGCCAGGCATAGGGTTGCGACAAGGCAGACCAGAACGCCGGCCGCCAGACGACGCGGGAAGCGAATCCTCATTTGTCCCATCATCACTTTGTAAAGGTTGGGTTAGGCAAGCCGAACATTGTACCAAGGCGTGAACTCCCCGGACTTGCGCGGCAGCGCGTAGGCCGTACAAGGCCTTATGGCAAATCTCCTTCTGAAGTTGCTCACGCGGTTGCGTGCGCGCCTTTACCTGCGGCATGGCGCACCAGATTGAGAAAAGCCATGGCGGTCTGGCTGAGGGGCCGATGGCGGGAATGAAACGCGTCAATGCTCCGTTGCTCGGGCTCGGCGTCGACGATTTCGACGGCCATCAGGGTGCCGCGGCGCAACTCGCGGGCCACCGCCAGATGTGGCAGAAAAGCCAGCCCCAGTCCCCGCTCCACCATTTTTTTCGCGGTTTCAATGGCTTCCACCTCCAGCACGACGTTAGGCACCAGACCGGACCGGCGGAACAAGCCGTGGCTAAGCATCCAGTCGCCGGAGTTGCGATCGTAGAAAATGAGAGGCCAGGTCGCCACCTCTTCCAGGCGGGCGCGTTTGGGCACCTTGGGTTTCTGTACGGTACGGCGGATCAGGAGCAGCGGGTCATCGCGCAAGCTCATGGTTTCCAGTTCGGGATGGTGCAGGGCGCGGGCGATGCCGATTTCGGCTTCGCCGCTCAGCACCAACTCCAGCACCTCCTTGGAATGCCCGGAACGCACGGTGACCATGATCTTCGGGTGCGCCTCCTGGAAACGTTTGAGTACGTCCGGCAGGAAGTACTGGCAGATGGAGAGCCCAGCAGCCACTTGCAGGGCGCCTCCGGTGAGAGGCCGAAGTTCGTGGACGGCCTGCCGCGCCAGGGCGGCGGCGCGCAGGAGTTGCTCGGCGTGTGGGCGCAATGCCCGGCCAGCAGGGGAGAGCACCAGTTCAGGCCCGCCACGCTCGAACAGCGGCACCCCCAGCGATTGCTCCAGAGCCTTAATACGCGCGCTCACCGCCGGCTGGGTGACGCGCAACGCTTCCGCGGCGCGATGGAAGCCGCCGAACGTGGCTACCGCGAGGAAGGTTTCCACCTGGTCCAATTCCATGGGCGCACCCACCCTGGTGTCAGGGTGCCCGTTATTATATGGGTTGATAAGCGTTTTTTATCAGGCCGTAAAAAAGAATCAGTTTGACCGTCCGACCGAGCTTGCGACACCATGTGCCAGATCAGCACGTATTGAGGAACCTGGGCAACTCATGCCAGCTACTAACAAAAAGGCTCCTGCCTGCAACTAAGGGAAGTGTAATCACATGCGGATCATTGTGGCGTTCCTCCGGCGGCTGGGGACACCTCTATTGGTGTTTGCCGGTTTCTGTCTGGTCTGCGTGGCGGTGTACTCCAGGCTGGAGGGACTGCGCTGGGTGGACGCGCTGTTTTGGATTACGCATCCTCACTCGATTGAATACCGTAAGGTGCGGGACGCCACCAAGATATTCGCCCTGTTGGTGTACGTGGGCGTGTTCGCCTTTCAGATATGGGTGGCAGAGCGGGTGCTGGTTACCATTTTTCGCCGGCAGGGCCTGGAGGCCTGGAAAACCATGGTCAACGATTTCAATATCGAAAGAATGCGCAATCACTTCATCATCTGCGGTTACGGACAGGTGGGCCGTACTGTGGTAGACCAGTTGAAGCGGATGGAAATTCCCTTCGTCCTGATAGAGACGAATGAAGGTTTGTATCGCGAACTCGTGAAAGATGGCGTGCCGGTCATCCACGGCGATGCCAAGCGCCACGATGTGCTGCTGACCGCAGGCATCGAGCGCGCGACGGGCATTTGCGTGGTCATTGATAACGACGCTGATAACCTCTACATCACCGTCACGGCGAAGTCCCTAAATCCGCACGCCAAGATAATCACCCGCGCCGGCCAACAGCGGTATGCTCAAGCCATTCGCAATTCCGGTGCCGATGAGGTCATCATCCCGGAATACGAAGGTGGCTTGATGACGGGCCGAATGATCGAGAAGTATTATCCCGGCACGCGCGCCCGCCTTGGTGCCGCCGGCCTATGAGGCCCGGCGCAAGGTGAGCAGCGTAATCTCCGGGGGAACGCCCAGCCGCAGCGGGGTGCCGATGGTGCCCAGGCCCCGGCTGACGTAAAGCGAAGCATAGCGGTTGCGGAACAGTGAAGCCGTCTCACGAGTAGTGGGCCGGCTATAGAGGCCGGCAGTATAGGGTGTGATGAAACGCGCCGGGCTGATGCGGCGGTCGAGAATTTCCACCTGCACCTGCCCGCCATGAGTGTGGCCGGCCAGCATCAGGTCAATGCCCAGCTCGCTGGCCCTGGGAAAGGCATTGGGGTTATGGGAGAGCAGAATGTTGGGCATGTCCTGCCGCACCAGCGGCTCAACATCCTCCAACATGGGACTGCTTTGACTGTTGAACCAGTGCTGCCGCTGGTAATCCACCCCGATCAGGTTGAATCGTGCTCCGCGCCAGGAGAACTGGGCGTACTGCTGGCGCAGCATGGTCATGCCCTGCTCGCGGAATAGCTGCGCGGCCTCATCCTCCGCATCGGTGTAGATCTCATGGTTGCCGTTGCAGCCCCACACGCCCAGGGGAGCGCGAAGGCGGCCTAACTCCGCCACACAGGCGGCCAGGGGATCGGAGGGCCCGGTGAGGAGGTCGCCAGTGATCGTGATCAGATCTGGGGCCAACTGCTGGGCCTTTTCGACTATGCGCCGCACCTGCGGGATGGGCATGTAGTTGCTGGCGTGAATGTCGCTGAGCTGCAGGATTCGCAGCCCATCCATGCCAGGCGGCAGCCCGGGAATGGGCACGTCGACACGAAACACCTCGAAATCGAAACGCTCTACAGCGAAGCCATATAGCGCTCCCGCCAAGGGCAGCGCCCCCGCGGCATAGGTCGCGGCGCGAAGAAAGTGGCGGCGTTGGGGATCAGCCGGAGGAGCGGTCTCCAGAGACGCTGCGTGCTTTCCCGCCAGGGCTGCGCTTCTTCGCCAGAGCCGGTCAATGCCACGCACCAGGTAAATGAGCACAAAAGCGGAGATGGACCAGGTGAACCACAGGGCGAGAAATTCGGAGGACCAGCGCGAGATCCGGGGCGTAGGCCAGCCGCTAATACGAAATGACACAAACCGCTCAATAACGGCCAGCAGCAGCAGAATGCCGGCGGTGTCGCATAGAACTCTCAGCAGCTTCCGCCTGGCAGCCCGGCGCACCGTCGCGATCGCACGCCTCGCGCTACGCACCCAGTAGCGCTGCGAGAGGTACAGCAGGACGAGGAAGAGGATCGGAACGAAGATCCGCAGGGCCGAAAGGCTCATGCCATCAACTTACCAGATGTGAGGCTCACGACCGATCCACCCGAGCCATTACCTCAGGCGTGTAGCGCTGGCCGGCAATGGCCGATTGCGGGAAGAGCTCCCGAATATGTTCGAGATCCACCGGCGTCAGGTGAACCTGCTGTGCGGCCCTCCAGACCAAACGTCCCATTCTATGCCGCTATGCGAGGCCAGCGTAGGTGGAGCGGGTTGACAAAATCGCCGCCGGCGACACAGAATCGCGCTTCTCCCGAGGTGCCGATGAAATGCTGCTTTGCTGTTCTCGCCCTGGTTTGGCTGATAGCGATTCCGTTCGCCGCACAAATCCCCGCTCCGCCTCCCACCCGGCGCAGCGACGTGGTGGACGTGATGCACGGCGTCTCCATTCATGACCCCTACCGCTGGCTGGAAGATCAGAGCAGCCCGGAAACGCGCTCCTGGATCAATGCGCAGAATACCTATTCACGCGCCGTTCTGGACAAGTTGCCGGACCGCGACGCCATTGCCCGGCGTCTGGGCGAACTGATGAAGGTGGACAGCATCCAGGTGCCCATGGAGCGGAACGGGCGCTATTTTTTTCGGAGGCGCCGCGCCGACCAGGACCTGTACGTTATCTACATGCGCCAGGGCGCCAGCGGGAAGGATGAAGTCCTGGTTGATCCTCATCCCATGAGCGCCGACCACAGCGTCAGCGCGGATATACATGGGGTGACTCCGGACGGCAGCCTTATGGCTTATGGTGTTCGCCGCGGCGGCGCCGACGAAACCGAGATTCACCTGCTGGACGCTAACACGCGCAAGCCGTTATCCGATGTGCTGCCCCCGGCCCGCTACTTCGAGGTTTCCTTTCTCCCGGATAAGAGCGGGTTCTACTACTCGCTGATGGGCAAGAATGCGCCGCATGTGCGCTTCCATAAGCTGGGCACCGCCCCAGCCCAGGACGTTGAGGTTTTCGGCAAGAACTACGGGCCCACAAATATCATCCTGGCCCAAGTCACCGAGGATGGGCGTTATCTGATCATTCACGTCCTTTACGGCGCCGCGGCCGACAAGACCGAAGTTTTCTATCAGGATCTGGCGCACAAAGGGCCGATCCGGCCCGTGATCCAGGGCATCAACGCCCGCTTTTTCGCCGCGCCCGGTGGCGATCATCTGTATGTCTGGACTAACTGGAAGGCGGAAAACGGGCGCGTGCTGGATATTGACCTGCTCCATCCAGCACAGGAGCAGTGGCGCGAAGTGGTGCCGCAAACCGCGGACGTAATTGACGACTTCGATGCCAGCGGGGGCAAGCTGCTGGTGAAGTACCTGCACGACGTCAGCTCGCAAATTTCCGTGTTCCGGCCTGACGGCAAGCCGGCGGGCGAAATCTCTTTTCCCACGCTCGGCACGGTGAGCAGCATCAGCGGGCATTGGCAAGGCAGGGAAGCGTTTTTCGACTTCAGTTCATTCCACGTGCCACCCACCATTTTTCGCTACGACCTCTCCAGCGGGAGCCAGTCGGAATGGGCGCGCGAAAATGTTCCCGTGGAGAGCAGTAACTTCGAACTGAAACAGGTCTGGTACCACTCTAAGGACGGCACACGCGTGCCCATGTTCCTGCTATCTAAGAAGGGACTTAAACTCGATGGTTCGAACCCGGTGCTGATGACCGCCTACGGAGGATTCGACATCAGCATGACCCCGCGCTTCTCGCCGGAAGCCGTGGTGTGGGTCGAACACGGCGGCGTTTTTGCCCTTCCCAATCTGCGGGGAGGCAGCGAGTTTGGAGAGCAGTGGCACCGTGCCGGCATGCTGGAGAAAAAGCAGAACGTTTTCGACGATTTCTTCGCCGCCGCCGAGTGGCTGATCCAGAATCACTACACCAGTTCCTCGCACCTCGCCATCGAAGGCCGCAGCAACGGCGGCCTGCTCATGGGCGCGGCCATGACCCAGCGCCCCGATCTCTACCGCGCCATTATCTGCGGTTATCCGCTGCTTGACATGCTGCGATACCAAAAATTCCTGGTGGCCAGGTTCTGGGTGCCGGAGTACGGCACAGCCGAAAATGCCGAGCAGTTCAAGTTTCTTTATGCCTACTCGCCATACCAGCACGTCAAGAAAGGCGGCAAGTACCCGGCGGTGCTGTTCGAGACAGGCGATTCCGATACCCGCGTGGCGCCCCTTCATGCCCGCAAAATGACCGCGCTGATGCAGTGGGCCAACGCTTCCGGGAATCCCATTCTGCTGCACTATGACACTACCGAGGGCCACTCCGAGGGCCGCCCGGTCGGCAAACAGATTGAGGATAATACCGATGACCTCAGCTTTTTATTCTGGCAGTTGGGTGTGAAATCCTGAGGTGGCAAAAACAGACGGGCAAACTTGAATCGCGCAAAGGAGCGCGGCAGATCGACCGGGAGGCGGCCGCGGCGGCTACCGCGCCACGCCCCCCAGGTTGATTCCCATGTCAGCCAGCAGATCGCTGGAATGAATATTGAGGGATTTCATGACCACAGCGATAGCGGTGAATATTGCCGCAGCCACGGCATATTCCGGAAGATCGTTGGCCGAATCGTCCGCCCAAATGCTGAGCAGAAGCCTTTTCATCTAAAGCCTCCTCGGGAGGAATGTCACTCCGGCAGTTGTGCCGGGCGCACGGCCGAGTGCTACTCGGCGCAGGAGCACCTCATAGCTTCCTACTGCATAGTAATTTCAACAAGGTGACCAACGGCCACCTTGAATATAGGCGGGTGGTCATTGGCCAAATGGACATTCCGGGCCAAGCCCACCGTTCCCAATGTAGAATTCGTGGGCAGCGCTTGCCTTTGCTGACCTTCTGAATTAACGTGTATCTCGATGGCGGCCGCGTATTGCCTTCGGCCTTGCCCCTATCCAGCCAAAGCCTTATTCCTGAGTTGGGCGCTGCTGATCGCCACCGCTGTACTCGCGCGCACGGGCCCTCCCCAGATAGCCGGGTCTTCTGATGCGCCCACCTACACCCTCCGGGGCACCGTCGTTAACTCTGTAACCGGTGACCCGATTCGTCGCGTACTGGTGCAGGCCGGCCCCTATGCTCAGCTCACCGATGCCCAAGGCCGGTTCGAATTTACCAGCCTTTCTGCGGGACAGTTTTCCATCGGAGTTCAGAAGCCGGGCTTCTTCACGGGGAATGGCGGTGGTGGCAATCCAGCAACTATCGTTGATGTCGGGCCGAAAACCCCGGATGCCGTAATCAAGCTAATTCCTGAAGGCATCATCTTCGGGCATCTCACCGATGAAAACGGCGAACCGATGGAAGATGTGTTCGTTCACGTGCGCGGCTGGCGGGTGATCAACGGGCGGCGGCAATTACAGGAAATGAGCGGGCAGTCCACCGACGAAGAGGGTAACTTCCGTCTATTCGGGCTCATGCCGGGCACGTATTATTTGCAGACGGGAGAGGTTGCCGACCATGGCGCCATGCAGATGCCATTTTCTGCTGGCCGGGGTGGCTATCCCAGCAGTTATTTCCCGGGCGTAAGGCAGCTCAACGCCGCTACTCCCATCCAGGTCGCGCCGGGACAAAAAGTGCAGGCGGATTTCTCTCTACGCCGCATCTCAGCCTTCCAGGTATCAGGCCAGGTCACGTTGTATCCGGGAGGCCGCGTTACTATGCTTCAGCTGATGGAGAGCTCCGACCGGAGTTCCACCCTGCCCGTGGACCTGAGTTTTGGAAGTGGAGCGTTCATCGCCCGAGTAGTGCCTGCGGGGTCCTACAGTCTCACGGCCATGGGGGTGGACGAAGCCGGCCATCCATTATTCGGCGAAAAAGCCATAACCGTCGCGTCCAACCTCACCGGCGTTGTGGTTTCGATGGCTGCAGCTGTTTCGATTCCGGTGGTGGTGGAGACAGAATTCTCGAGTTCATCTCTGGCCGGGAACCAGACTCCAATTATGGTGCAACTGTCGGCCATCGGCGATTCTGGCCAGATGTATGTCAGCGAGAGGCCGCAGCAAGGGCGAGACCAGGGCGACAGCGGACTGGTTATCTCTTCGGTGCAGCCGGGACGCTACTATGCGGCAGTTCAGCCCCAAGGCAACTGGTACGTAGAGTCGATAGCTAGCGGCAGCACCGATCTGTTTCGTGAGACGCTGACGGTTGGCTCGGGCACGCAGGTTGCGCCTATTCGAGTTGTGCTGCGGGACGATGGAGCCAGCCTGGCCGGAGTGGTGCGCTTCGAGGGTGAGCCAGTTTCGGCTTCCGTGCTGGTCATCATGCAAGATGAGCCCCTGCGCGTGCCGCAGATGCTGATGGCCGACCGTCAGGGAGCATTTCAAATCGAGAACCTCCCTCCCGGCGATTACGTTCTGTTGGCGTTCGACAACACGGCAGAGCTGGAGTACGCCAATCGCGATGTCCTGCGCGATTATTTTTCCCAGGGAACCCGTGTGACCATCGGCGCCAAAGACGCAAAGAGGGTCAACCTGGACGTAATACACCGATGATGGCTAAGCTCAGCTCCGGGCGATTGGCCGCTCTTGTGCTAGCCATGGGCGCTGGCATGGCCGCGCAGCAGCTCCGCAATCCCGCGGCGCAGGAAGCGGATTGGACGATCGCCGGCACGATGATCAGTGCCGCGGATGGCCAGCCGCTGAGCCGGGCCGAGGTGAGTCTCGCTTCCACCACGGACCGTGCCATTGGCCAAGGGGCGCTCACCGGCAATGATGGCCGTTTCCGGTTCCCTGGACTTCCTCCCGGCAAGTATGTTCTGCAAGCGCAACATAGAGGCTTTGTTTCCCAGATTTATCAGCAGCACGGCGCCTTTTCTACAGCGATCGCCGTCGGGCCGGGCCTGCTGCCGCCCGACGTGCTATTCCGCCTACAGCCGGAAGCCATAATCTCCGGCAAGGTCGTGGATGAGGCCGGCGATGCAGTGCGCGAAGCTCGGGTCATGCTCCTCCACAAGTCATTGCTGAACGGCCAGTGGGGAACGCGCATCGAGAACTCTGCTCAAACCGACGACCAAGGCTTCTACCACTTTGGCCACCTGCTGCCCGGGAGGTATTTTGTCGCGATCCAGACAGAGCCCTGGTACGCGCGGCCTCCAATGAGATGGATCGGCAGAACGAGCGTGGCGAAATTGTCCACAACGACCGCTGACCGTTCTCTCGATGTTGTGTACCCCATCACCTACTACCAGGACGCAACCGAGCCGGACGATGCCGCCCCCATTGACCTGCAGCCCGGCGAAGACGCCACTGCGGATATCAACCTTGCCGCGGTACCGGCGCAACACATCAAGATACACATGGCGGAAGACGCTGTGGTCCAAGGATTCAACGCCAGGTTCTCGCAACAACTGTCAGATAAAACCGCGATTTCCGTCAGCGCTAACTTCCAGAAGATCGCGCCGGGAGTGTACGAATCCACGGGAGTTCCACCGGGGAACTATGAGGTGCAAATGTTCTATGCCCCCAAACCTGGGCAGGAGGGAGGAGTTAAACAGGCGAAAACGGTACAGGTTGGCAAAGATGAAGAGATTGACCTGACCGAGCCTTCTGCTTCCGCCTCGGTCAGCGGTACGGTACGTTTCGTTCCGGCCAGTAAGGCTCCGGAACACCTCAGCATCATGCTTGTCGGTGCGCACTCGCAGGAGGCCTTCCGGACGCCAATTTCGCCGCGTGGAGACTTCGCTTTCAATCATGCCCTCCCTCCCGGTGAGTACCAGGTGGTGTCGCGCTCTGTCGAGGGATTGTTCATTGCGAGTCTTTCCGCCACCGGGGCCGCGGTTGCCGGCCGAACTTTGAAGATCACCAGCCCCGATCCGGTAGTGCTCAGAGTGGTTATGTCGCGTGGTGTGGCCCAGGTGAAAGGCACCGCGGTTCGCGATGGCAAGGCGGTTTCCGGAGCGCTGGTTGTGCTGGTTCCCACGGACCCCGGCAACAACTTGGTGCTGTTCCGCGCCGACCAGAGCGATAGCGACGGCACCTTCACCTTGCCCGTGGTGGTTCCCGGAAAGTACACGGTAGTGGCCATTGATAACGGCTGGGGGCTGGAATGGCAGAACCCGGCGGTGCTGAAGCCGTACCTTCCACATGGCCAGGCGCTGGAGATTGCGCCGGAAGGGAGGTATAACATCAAACCCGAGGTGCAGGACTTCTAAGCCGATCCTGCGCCACTGGAGCATGTCCTCGAAGCACATCATTGTCGGGCTTGGCGAGGTTCTGTGGGACGTGCTGCCCGGTGGCCGGCAGTTAGGCGGCGCGCCCGCCAACTTTGCCTACTTCGCCAACCTGCTGGGTGAGCGCGGCGTAGTGGCCAGCCGCGTGGGCGGGGACGAGCTCGGACGCGAAGCGGCGGATAGACTTCGCGAGCTGGGCTCCTCTACCGAATATCTGCAGTGCGACTCCGTGCATCCCACGGGCACCGTGCAGGTGCGGGTGGATGCTGCCGGCCAGCCGCAATTCGAGATTGCGCGGCCGGTGGCCTGGGATTTTCTGCAGTGGACGCCTCAGTGGCAGCAACTGGCGAAAACAGCCGATGCGGTCTGCTTCGGTTCATTGGCGCAACGCTCGCCGGCCACTCGCGAAACCATTCGGCAGTTCCTGCGCTCCACCCGGCAGCAAACGCTACGCGTTTTTGACGTCAACTTGCGGTTGCCATTTTATTCACGGGAGGTGCTTAGCGAATCCTTATCCGTGGCCGATGTCATCAAGCTCAACCACGAT
>Ga0075436_100001211_pt1 | contig 17528 bp, 17 predicted proteins | sample RhiMethybrSRZTD5_FD_75303 | JGI IMG/M metagenome (GOLD analysis project Ga0075436, IMG submission 75303) | Populus rhizosphere microbial communities from Tennessee, USA - Rhizosphere MetaG P. TD hybrid SRZTD5 | ecosystem: Host-associated > Plants > Roots > Rhizosphere > Soil | place: USA...
ATGGTCGTCGACGCGAAGGTCGAGGAACGGATAGTCCTCCGTGGTGTGGATGAGCAGCGCCGCGCCCTGCTTGCCGCGCTTGTCGCCGCCCGCCGCTTCGCCCGCCTGCATCGCCGCGATCAGCCGCTCCGCGAACGAAAGGTCCCCGCAAGCTTCGTACGCCGCCGCGGTGGCCTCGAGCACCTGCGGGCCGGCGAGCATGTTGCCGGCGATCGAGTAGCCGTCGCCGGCGATATGCCCGCACCATGCGATGCAGTTCGCGCCGGTATGGGCGGCTTTGCGTCCCGATGCATCAATGAGGTGCAGCTGGCGGCTATCGCGGCCCGGATCCGCCCCTGTCAGGCGGCGGACGATCTCGGCCGGTTCGACCTGCGAATCAAGCAGGGCGGCGGCCTCGCGGGCGTAGAGCGGATTGACGAGCGCCTGGGTGGAGAGGGCGCCGCGGCCGGCGCGCACCGCCGGGCACAGCGCTCCCACCGCGAAGAACCGGCTCGCCACCGCTACCCCGAGCGCGCCGGTCGCGTCACGGGCCACGATCGACCAGGTCATGCAGCGATTATTCCGAAAGATTCCAAAAAAATCGGGTTGGAAAACGGGAATAGGGGGTATAGCATCCGCGGCTGATCCCGAGGGAGGATACCGTGACGCCGAACAAAGTCGCGCTCGTTGCTGCCCTGGCTTCCTGCATCGCCCTGTCCGCCCAGGCGCAGACCGTCGCCCAAAGCAAGGAAAGAATCGAAGTCACCGGCTCGTCGATCAAGCGTGTCGACGCCGAGACCGCCGTGCCCGTGCAGATCATCACGCGCCAGGAGATCGAGCGCACCGGCGTGGCTACCACCGAGGAGCTCCTCAAGCACGTGACGGCGTCGGCCAGCTTCGGCAGCCTCGTGGTGGCGACATCGAACGGCACGATCACGACGTCGCAGTCGACGGTGTCGCTGCGCGGTTTGGGCAGCACGCGCACGCTCGTGCTCGTGAACGGCCGGCGCGTCGCGGTCTTCGGCGGCACGACCAGCGTCGCCGTCGACGTGAGCAGCATCCCGCTCGCCGCGATCGAGCGCGTCGAGATCCTCAAGGAAGGCGCCTCGTCGCTGTACGGCAGCGACGCGATCGCCGGCGTGATCAACTTCATCCTGCGCAAGGACTACACCGGCGGCGAGGTCTTCGCGAGCTACGGCGCGCCGGAAGCGGCGGGCGGCTCCGAGAAGAACATCAACGCCTTCGTCGGCTTCGGCGATACCGACCGCTGGAACCTCATGCTCGGCGTCGGTTACAAGAAGATCGACTCGATCGAAGGCCGCGACCGTCCCTTTGCGCGCCAGGTCAACGAGGGCGCCGGCAGCGACCTCGGATCGACCATCGCCTTCCCCGGCAACATCGTGAACGGCCCCACGTTCGGGCGCCTCACGAGCCCGGCATTCCCGAACTGCGGCCCGTTCTCCTACGTCTCGAACCTCCTCATCAACAACGCGAACACCGGCCACGCGTGCCGCTTCGAGAACAGCCTTTTCCTGTCGATCCAGCCGGCCCAGGACAACAAGTTCGTGACGGCCAACGGCCACCTGCGCCTGTCGAGCGCGATGGACGCGTACTTCGAGAGCAATTTCACGCGCAACAAGGTGAGCTACACGACGCAGCCGGTGCCGATCTCCGAGAACACCGCGATCCCGGCGACCAACCCGTATAACGCGTTCATCGTGAACCTGGTCAATACGCGCTATCCGAACCTCGCGCCGGCGCTGCGCAGCCTCGCCGGCAATGCGACGCTCATCCTGTTGCCGCCGACAAGCCCGTACTATCCGACGGCGTTCGTCGCCTCGTTGGGGCTGCCGACCGACCAGCCGATCGCGTTCCGGTTCCGCGACTTCGTCCAGGGCACGCGTTTCACCGAGGACAGTGCGGACAACACGCGCCTCGTCGGCGGCTTGCGCGGCACCGTCGGGAGCTGGGACTACGACACCGGCATCTATTGGAGCCAGAGCAAGGCGAAGTCGAACCTCATCGACGGGTATCCGCTGACCTCCGCGTTCGCGGAGCTGCTCGACACCGGCGTGATCAATCCCTTCGGCCCGACCACCGATCCCGCGGCCCTCGCGGCGGCGCAGGCTGCGGAGTTCCGCGGCAACATCTACACCTCGAAGACATCCCTCTCCGGCATCGACGGCAAGGTGTCGCGCGAGCTGTGGCAGCTGCCCGGCGGGCCGGTGGGGGTCGCGTTGGGCGCGCAGTTCAACAAGGAGAGCTTCCGCTTCGATCCGTCGCAGGCCTTCCAGGTGGGCGACATCGGCGGCTTCGGCGGCAACACGCTCAGCGTCGACCGGACGCGCAATGTCACTTCCGCCTATGCCGAGATCGCAATGCCGGTACTGCGCAACCTCGAGGCGGACTTCGGCGTGCGTTACGACAACTACCAGAACGTCGGCTCGACGACCAATCCGAAGCTGTCGCTGCGCTGGACGCCGACGCGCGAGCTCCTGATCCGCGCCTCGGTCGGCAGCGGCTTCCGCGCGCCGTCGCTCACCGACCTCTACACGCCGCAAGCGACCAGCGTCACCGCCAACAACACGCGCGACCCGATCCGCTGCCCGAACCCGCAGACGGGAGCGGCGGCCGACTGCAGCAACCAGTTCGCGACGATCACCGGCGGCAACCCGAACCTCCAGCCCGAGAAATCGCTGCAGCGCACGCTCGGGATCGTCTTCGAGCCCACGCCCGAGGTGTCGGCCGGCATCGACTTCTTCTTCATCAACCTCAAGGACTCGATCGTGATCGGCGGGCTGGCGGTGCCGACGATCCTCGCGAACGCCGATAACGCGGCCCGGTTCTCGAGCTTCATCATCCGCGAGAACGGAGATCCCAACGGGCGGATCCTCTTCATCCAGCAGACCAACGCGAACCTGTTCAAGCGCACCGTCAACGGCTACGACGTCGACCTGCGCTGGCGCGTCGTGCCGCGCGCGCTCACGCTCGCCGTGAACGGCACGTACTTCATGCACTACGACAACCAGAACTCGGACGGGAGCTACACGTCGCAGCTCGACCGCGCGCTGGTGGCCAACGGCGGCGTGATCGTGCGTTGGAAGCACACGGCGAGCGCGACGTACACGACCGGCCCCTGGATCGCGACCGTGTACCAGTACTACCAGAAGAGCTACGTGGACGCGCCCTCGAACGTGACCCAGACGCCGCGCCGTGTCGGCTCGTACGAGACCTACGACGCGCAGCTCGCGTTCAACGGCATCCGCAGGCTGGAGCTCGCCGCCGGCGTGAAGAACCTCTTCGACCGCGACCCGCCGTACACGAACTCCGCGGGCCAGTTCGCCGCCGGCTACGACATCAGCTATGCCGACGTGCGCGGCCGCTTCTGGTACGCGACCGCGAGGTGGCGGTTTAAATAAGACGAAGCCCGAAAACAAAAAGCCCCGCTTCGGCGGGGCTTTTCTCTTGCGTGACCCGAATTACTTCTGTTTCGCGATGATCTTGTCCTTGATCTCGTCGTACACCTTCTGCGGGATGATCTTCTTCTGCGCGAGCTCGTCCTTGCCCTTGTAGGGACGGCCCTTCACGATCGCCTTGGCGCGCGCCTCGCCGATGCCGGGCAGCGTGGCGAGCTCCTTCTCCGAGGCAGAGTTGATGTCCATCAGCTCGGCCTTCTTGGTTTCCTTCGCTTCGGCTTTCTTCGTGTCCTTCTGCGCGATCTGCAGCGGCGCGTTGTCGGCTGCGAAAGACGCGAGCGCGAACGAGGCAAACGCCGCGGCGGCGAGCGCAAGCAGTTTCTTCATGGCCTTGCCCTCCGTTGGAAAACCGGGCGCTAGGCGTAGCAGCGCAGGCGCCGCGAGAACGCCACGAGCGCGGGCACTTCGCTGCGCTCGGCGCGATCGCACCAGTCCTTGAGCTGGTGCACGAGCTGCTCGGTGGTGAGCGTCGAGCGCTCCCACAGGCGCGTGAGCTCCTGGCGCATCTTCCACGTCGTCGTGAGCATCGGGCTGGAGGCGAACACGCGGTCCACCTTCTCGCGATGCTCCATCGGCACGTCCGAGGCGTCGTGGTGCAGCCACTTGCGGAAAGCCTTCAGGGCGGAGCTGTCGTGGCCGCGCGCGCGCAGCTGCTCGAGCTCCGCCGCGCACGAGCGCTTCATCGACTTCGCGTAGCTCGCGAGCACGTCGTAGCGGTGCGCGATCACGGCCTGCAGCGTCTGCGCGTCCACCTCGAGCTTCGACGGATCGAGCTTCACCTTGCCGGCGGTCTTGCGCACGGTCGCCAGGCCCAGGGCCGAGAGCATGCGGATGTAGGCCCAGCCGAGGTCGAACTCGTACCAGCGGATCGAGAACTTGGCCGACGTCGGATAGGCGTGGTGGTTGTTGTGCAGCTCCTCGCCGCCGATCCACGCCGCGATCGGCGTGATGTTGGTGCTCGCGTCCTCGGTGACGAAGTTGCGGTAGCCCCACCAGTGGCCGATGCCGTTGATGACGCCCGCGGCCCAGAACGGGATCCAGATCATCTGCACGCCCCAGATGATCGCGCCCGGCAACAAACCGAAGAGCGCGATATCGATGAAGAGGCACAGAACGATGCCCCACTTGTTGAGCGGCGAGTAGATGTTGCGCTCGAGCCAGTCGTCGGGCGTGCCGTGGCCGTAGCGCTTCATCGTCTCCTTGTTGTACGACTCCTTCACGTAGAGCACGACGCCGCCCCAGAGAACGCGGTTGATGCCGAGGATCTGCGGGCTGTGCGGATCGTCCTCCGTCTCGCACTTCGCATGGTGCTTGCGATGGATGGCGGCCCATTCCTTGGTGATCATGCCGGTCGTGAGCCAGAGCCAGAAGCGGAAGAAGTGGCTCACCGACGGATGCAGCTCGAGCGCACGGTGCGCCTGGCAACGGTGCAGATAGATCGTGACGGCGGCGATGGTGATCTGGACGAGCACGAGACCGACCAGGAGATCGCCCCACCAGGGAAGATTCAGGAAACCGCTGAACATGAGGGAGTGGGCCTTTGGATCCGCTCGGGCAGCGGACCTTTTGATGAGTATGGGCGGGGATTGTAGCCCATGGGGAACCCCCCGGGGGTATTTCCGGCCTACCCCATTTCAACCAATTGATTGCGAAGGAGATTTCTGCATTTCAGGGGTAGTGGAAAGGCGTACTTCGCGGTGCGGATACGGGATCTCGATGCGAGCGGCGCGGAAGTCGCGAATGATCTCAAGCAGGAGCTCGCTCCGGATCTCGGAATCGGCGAGTTTCGGGTCGTCGATCCACACCGTGAGCTCGAGATCGACGCCGCGATCGGTGAGCTGCTTGATGCGCGCGGAGCTGGTGGGATCGGTGATGACTTTCCTGTGGCGCTTGGCCGATTCGAGCAAGAGCGTGCACGCCTTTTCGACGTCGCTGTCGTAGGCGATCGTCACCCCGATCACGACCGAGACCTTGGGGTCGCTGTACGTGTGATGCTGCACCGTCTCGCCGATGAGCTTCTCGTTCGGGATCATCGCCTCGACGCCGTCGGCTCCCTTGATCACGGTGTAGCGCGTCTCGATCGCCCGCACCTCGCCCTTGCGCCCGTCCACGGTCACCACGTCGCCGATGCGAAGGCTCCTCTCGAGCAGCACGATGAAGCCCGCGACGTAGTTGCTCGCGATCTTCTGCATGCCGAAGCCGAGGCCCACGCCCACGGCGCCGCTGAAGACCGAGACCGTGGTGATGTCGATGCCGGCCATCGGCAGCACGATGAAGAACGCGAGCATGACGACGACGATGCGCACGGCCTTGGTGATCACGATGCGCGTGGTCTCATCCATCGATGCTGCCGCCATCACGCGCCCTTCGGTGACGCGCGAGAGCCAGAGCGCGAGCACGACGGCGATGAAGATCGCGGCCGTGCCCTTCGCGAGGTCGAGCAGCGTGATCTCGTGCTTGTCCCTGCCGTAGGTGAAGCCGTGGCTGTCGAGGAAGCCGAGGGTGTCGGGAAGAAGCCCCGTCACGTAGAGGACGACGCCGGCGAGCGCGGCGACCCAGACGACGCGGAGCACGAGCCGCTGGAATCCGCCCTCGGGGATCGCGTGGCCGAGGATGTAGACGCCCAAGCGAATCGCGGTGTACGCGATGAGGATCGAGTCGAGGATCTCGAGGACGTCGACGTCCTGGAAGTTGGAAAGGACGTGCTTGCCGGTCCAGACGAAGGCGAGCGCGAAGAGCGGGATCGCCACGTTCGAGAACTCGCCCTTGCCGAAGATCCAGCGGCGGCTCGCGGGGATCCTGTCGCACAGCGCGCGCGCGATGAGCCAGCCGAGCACGATGCCGCCGGCGGCGACGGCGAGGTCGAGCAGCCACGCCTGCGGCGGCGTGTCCTCGATCGCATCCAGCACGCGCGCGAGGGGCGACGGTCCGAGGTCGAGGTTCAGGGCCATGGGCGGGAGAGGCTGCGTTGGGTCTGGAAATTCTCCACGAAGCGGCCCGTCACGGCGGGGCTGCGGGAGATGATCACGACGTTTTCCGCGTTCTTGGACTGCGCCGCCTGCGTAAAGTTGTAGCTCCCGGTGATGACGGTCGCGCCCGGCATCGCGGCGTCGAGGATGACGATCTTGTTGTGCGAGGCGGCATTGCTCGTGTTGAGGTAGGTGCGCGCGCCGGCGCGATTGAGCGCGGCAAGCCATGGCAGGCCGCCGGCCTCGAATTGCGCGGCATCGCCGATCACTTCGATCTCGAGCCCGCGGCGGCGCGCGGCGATGAGCGCGGTCGCGATCGCGCGGTCGGTGAGCAGGTACGCCTGCATCTGCACGCTCTTCCGCGCCTTCGCGATCCGCTGCGTGATCATCCCCGCCACGTCGTCGCCCGGCGTGAACGCCGCCTCGACATGCGCGTTGGCGGTGGGCTCGCGCGCGGCGGCGCCAACCGGCGCCGACAGCGCCAGCGCAGCCGCGACGATCGCGAGGCACCGCCTCATTTCGCCTTCTTGCGGTCGAGCACCGCGGCGAAGAAGCCGTCGGTGTCGTGCACGTGCGGGAAGAGGCGCAGGTACTGCTCCGTGCCGGGGACGGAGATGCCCTGGTGCTTCAGCACGTCGCGTGCGGGAACGGTTTCGAAGTCGGGATGCCTGCCGAGAAAATCGTTGACGATGTCTTCGTTCTCCTCGGCGAGCAGGCTGCATGTTCCGTACACCAGCCGCCCGCCCGGCTTCACCAGCGCGGCCGCCGCCTCGAGGATCGAGCGCTGCTTGGCGGTGAGCTCGGCGAGGCTCTCGGGCGACTGGCGCGCCTTGAGATCGGGATTGCGCCGCAGCGTCCCGAGCCCGGTGCACGGCGCATCCACGAGCACGCGGTCGATCTTGCCGCGCAGCCTTTTCACCTTCGCGTCGTTCTCGTTGGCGATGCGCTGCGGAAACACGTTCGACAGGCCCGAGCGCTTGAGGCGCGGCGCGAGCTTGGCGAGGCGCGTGTCGGAGACGTCGAAGGCGTAGAGCCTCCCCGAAGAATTCATCGCCGCGCCCATCTGCAGGGTCTTCCCGCCGGCGCCGGCGCAGAAGTCGACGACCATCTCGCCGCGCTTGGGCTCGACCAGCATGCCGAGGAGCTGGCTGCCTTCGTCCTGCACCTCCACCGCGCCGTCGAGGAACATCGGATGGTCGTTGAGCGCCGGCTTCTCGCGCAGCCGCACGCCGAGCGGCGAATAGCGCGTGGGCGCCGCTTCGATGTGGTCGTAGGCGAGCCGGTCGAGGACGCCTTCGCGCGGCGCCTTGAGCGTGTTCACGCGCAGGTCGAGGGGTGCCGCGCGCTGCAACCCGCGCGCGAGCTCGAGGAGCGCCGCGTCGTCCATCGAGCGCCTGAGCTTCGCGATCACCCAGTCGGGAAGGTCGGCGCGGATTTCGAGCGGGAGCGCGTCGAGATCCTCGGCCTTGAGGGCGGCGAGCCACGCCTTTTCTTCGGGCTTCAACGCCGCGTCGAGCTGGCTCACGCCGACGCCCTGCAGCTTCACGATGGTGGCGAGCGCGATCTCGCGCGGGGTGGCGCGCGGCGTCACGTGCTCGAGGAGCCTGCGGCGGCGCAACGCCTGGTAGACGGTCTCGGCGACGATCGCGCGGTCCCGCTGCCCCAGGTTCTTGTGGTTGCGGAAGAAGCGGCGCAGCTCCGCATCCGCGGGCGTGCGCGCGGCGAGGATCACCGTGAGCGCGTCGACGATCGCCTCGAGCTGCGCGCGCCCCACGTTCACGGCCGCATCCTCAGCGCTCGGTGATGTCGGTGGCGACCTGCTCGACCATGACGCGGTTGCGCGCCACGGGGAAGCGCAGCTTCACGGGCAGGTTGTGCTGGTCGAGCCCGACCCACACGTCGACGACCTCGCCGCTCTCCTTGTCCACGTGCTGCAAGTGGCGCGCGCGCACGCGCCCGATGGGCACGTCGATCTCCTCGACGCCGAGCGAGCGCAGGTGGAAGTTGTAGAGCTTGCGTTGGGTGAAGACCTGCAGGTCGAAGGCGTCGCCCTTCGGCGGCGCCGCGGCGAGCTGGAAGATCATCGAGAGCCAGTCGACGCTGTGCGCGGTGATGGGCGCGGTGAAGCGCTCGCCGCCGTGGTTCAGCACGACATAGTTGTACGTCCAGTCGAAATTCAGGCCCTCGTCTTCCGCGTTGGGACGATGCTCCTTGAAGCTCGCCGGCCGCAGGCCTTCGGGCGTGACCTCGCCCTCGCTTTCCTGCCAGATGCGTCCCTCGAGGAAGAGCTGGAAGAAGCCGACCGCCTGGGCTTCGCTCGTGATGCGGTAGCGGTCGCCATCGCGCGTCCACTCGTAGCTCGCGCGGCCGTCGGCGAAGGCGGACGTGAGCGCGTACGTGACGGAAAGCCGCGACGGCAGCGCGCCGACGGGAAACCTGGGCGCTTCGAGCGCTGGAACGGGCGCAGCCGCCTTCGCCAGCGCGACGCGCTCGGGCGGCGGCGGTGGCGCCGGCGCGCGCGGTGGCGCGAGCTCGTCCGCGGACGGCGGATCGGGAGCGTAGTCCTCGGCGGGGAGCGCCGATTGCAGCGCCTCGGTGCCGAGCGCGACGACGGGGCCCGCCTGCGGCTTCGGCTGCCGCGGGGACCGGCGCGCTCTCGGCGCGGGAGCCGGGACGCGCTCGGCCTGCGCGGCCGGGGCGAGCTCGAGCGTCGCGGCATAGGACGGCGCCGGCTCCGCGTCGTTTCCGGCGAGGCTTCCGGGCACGCCGGTCACGATCGCCGCATGCACTGCGGCCGAGACCGCCAGAGCCAGCGCGAGGACGCGATGGCGGGACCAGAGATCGGCGGCGCGCGGCACGGTCGCTCAGCGCGTCTGCAACGCGACCAGCGTCTGCTCGAGGCGCAGGCCCTTCGGATCGTCGAACACCACGCGCACCGGCAGGTTGAAGCGATCCTTGGCGAGCCAGACCGAAGCGCGATTCTCGTCGGGCTCGGAAACCACGCGCTCGTATTGCAGCGTCTCGAATTCGCCCGCCGGGGTGATGAGCTTCACCTCGGCGACGAAACGGTACGTGTAGAACTCCACCTTGCGGCCGTTCGACATGGGCATGACCACCGTGTCGCCGCGCTTGGTGAGGTTCATGAACTGGTACATCACGGAGATGCGGTCCTGCGTGTCGGAAGGCAGCGGCACGTCGGTAAGCTTGCCGTCGACGATGGAGTGCATCACGCTCTTGTCCCAGTCGAACACCGCCTTGATGTCGCGGCTCGAATCGCGCGCTCTCCGCTGGCCGAATTCGAGCGGCTGCAGCCCCGAGGTCACGATCCGGCCGCTACTCTCCAGCGTGATCTGGTCGTCGTAGATCAGCTTCAGCACGCCGTCGGAGCGCGTCACGCTCTGGATCGTGTAGGTGTCGCCACGGCGCACGAACGTCTCGTTCACGCGCCCGATCGTGAGGCCGTTGTTGGTGAGCCGGTATTCGGCGGTGATCTCGGTGGGCAGCGCATGAGCGGCCGCCGAAACCAGCAAGAAGAACAGCGAGGCGAAAAACTTCATTCCGGATTCCTGGGTGAGACCATCGTGTCGTTTGAAACGCCGGCGCCGCGCACTTGGACGACGCCCCCTGCGAGAAACTCGATCCTGCCTTCGGCCATCCACCGCACCGCCTGCGGATAGATACGGTGCTCGATCTCGAGCACGCGCGCGGCGAGCTTCTCCTCGCTGTCGCCCGCCATCACCGGCACCACGCCCTGGATGACGATCGGCCCGCCATCGAGCGCCGGCGTCACCAGGTGGACGGTCGCGCCGTGCACCTTTGCTCCCGCCTCGAGCGCACGCCGATGCGTGTGCAGCCCGGGAAACGACGGCAGCAGCGACGGGTGGATGTTGATGAGCCGCCGCTCGTAACGCGCGATGAACGCGTCGGTGAGGATGCGCATGAAGCCCGCGAGCAGCACCAGGTCCGGCCGGTGCTTCTCGATCGCGCGCACCAGCGCCGCGTCGAAGGCGTCGCGGCTCGGAAACGCCTTGTGGTCGACGGCGTCGGTCGCGATCCCGCGGCCCTTCGCCCACTCCAGCCCCTGCGCCTCGGGCCGGTTCGCGATCACCGCGCGCATCTCGACGCCGGTCGGGGCCTCGATGAGCGCCCGCATGTTGCTGCCTCGCCCCGAAATCAAGACGACCGCCGATTTCGGGGCGGCGGTCACACCACCACTACCTGCGGCCCGTTGCCGTCGCGTTCCACGATGGCGCCGATCTCGGCTGCCTCGACGCCGAGCCCGGCGAGCACGTCGAGCGCCGTTTTCAGCTCGTTGCGCGCGACCACGACCACCATGCCGATACCGCAGTTGAACGTGCGATGCATCTCGTCGGGCTGGATGCGGCCGTGGCGCTGCAGCCAGTCGAAGATCTTCGGCGGCTTCCATGCCTGCGCCTCGAGCCGCGCGCATGCCTTCTCCGGGAGCACGCGCGGGATGTTCTCCAGCAACCCGCCGCCCGTGATATGCGCGATGCCTCTCACCTTGACTTCCTGCAGCACGGCGAGCACCGGCTTCACGTAGATGCGTGTCGGCTCGATCAGGGCCTCGCCCAGCGTCTGCGCGCCCCCGTTGAATGTGTCGTAGAGGTCCGCGCCGCTGGTGGCGATGACTTTGCGGATGAGCGAGTAGCCGTTGGAATGCGGCCCGCTCGAGGCGAGCCCGATCACCGCGTCGCCCACGTCGATGCGCGAGCCGTCGATGATGCGGTCCTTCTCGACCAGCCCCACGGCGAAGCCGGCGAGGTCGTATTCGTTCGGGTCGTACATGCCCGGCATCTCGGCGGTCTCGCCGCCGATGAGGGCGCAGCCCGCCTGCTCGCAGCCGGCGGCGATGCCCTTCACGACGTCCTCGGCGACGCCGACGTCGAGCTTGCCGCAGGCGAAATAATCGAGGAAGAAGATGGGCTCGGCGCCGGAGACGAGGATGTCGTTCACGCTCATCGCCACGAGGTCGATGCCGATCGTGTCGTGCTTCTTCATGCGGAAGGCGAGCTTGAGCTTCGTGCCCACGCCGTCCGTGCCCGCCACCATCACGGGCTTCTTGTACTTCTTCGACACCTCGACCAGCGCGCCGAAGCCGCCGATGCCGCCCAGCACCTCGGGACGCATCGTCTTCGCCGCGAACGGCTTGATGCGCTCGACCAGCGCGTCGCCCGCGTCGGTGTCGACGCCGGCCTCGCGGTACGTCATGGGTGCGCCGTGGGCGGCCAAGGGGGAATCCGGTTGATTCGAGAGGGGAAATTTTAGCCGATTTGACGCTCGCGCCGGGGTTTCGCCTGTAAGGGTCGTGCGCCGCGGGCGACCTACGTGCGCTTTTCCCCCCAACCCAGCGAAGGAGCATGACATGCGTTGCCTGAGCAAGGCGCTCGCCCTGGCCGCGTTTTCCGCGGCGGCGATGATCGCACCGGCGGTTCACGCCGCGGAGGAGACCATGGACGCCGGCCGGTTCGTCACGATGTGCGACGCCGACAAGGACGGCATGGTCTCGAAGGCCGAGATGATGAAGATGGTCGAGAAGATGTTCGACAAGCACGACACGAAGAAGCAGGGCAAGCTCGACAAGAAGCAGGCCGAAGCCTTCCTGAAGGAGCTGATGAAGGGCGGCGGCTGATGCCTGGCGGCCCGGCGGCCGCGACGGCGCCGGGCCTCGCCGGTGTAAGCTTGCGGCGAGAATGCCGCGCGCTTCCGCCACCGACCCCCGCTTCGCCGAGATCGAGTCGCACCGCCCGTATCTCGTGCGCTACGCGCTCGCCCAGCTGCGCGACGGCGAGCTCGCCGAGGAGGCGGTGCAGGAAGCGCTGGTCGCGGCTCTCGAATCGATCGACGGCTTCGACAAGCGCTCGACGCTGCGCACCTGGCTCACGTCGATCCTCAGGTTCAAGGTGATCGACTTGCAGCGCAGGCTCGTCGCCGACCGCGCGCGCACGCAATACGACGAAGCGACCGTCGGCGCCGAGCACGAAGCGTGGCTCGACGAGATGTTCGACGACACCGGCCACTGGCGCTCGCCGCCGCAGGCGTGGAACGATCCGGAGGCGGCGCTCGAGCAAAGCCGGTTCTGGGAGGTCTTCGAGCGCTGCCTCGGGCGGCTCTCCTCGACCGGCGGGCGCGTCTTCTTCAAGCGCGAGGTGCTCGGCGAAGAGACGGACGTCATCTGCCGCGACGAGGGCATCACGCAGTCGAACTGCTGGGTGATGCTGCACCGCGCGCGGATCGCGCTGCGCATGTGCCTCGAGCAGAGCTGGTTCGGCACCGAGGCGCCCCGTGGCCGCTGACGAGCCCGAAGACCTCAATTGCCGCAACGCCTCGCGGCTGCTGTCGCTCGCGTGCGAACGGCCGCTCAACGCCGAGGAGCTCCGCGCGCTCAAGCACCACCTCGACGAATGCCTCATGTGCACGAACTTCGAGCAGCAGCTCAACTTCCTGCACAAGGCCTCCCGCGTCTTCCGCACCGGCTGAAAACCGGGTGAAAACCGGGGACAGACTCCGCGTTCCGCCCGTCAGAAACCGGGGACAGACTCCACGTCCCACGCTGCGGAACGCGGAGTCTGTCCCCGGTTTGCGAATCTTGACCTCGGACAAGTAATAGCGGCGCGTTCCCCGCCGACCAAGCGCAGGAAACATTCAGCGGGAGGTCGACGATGGGATCGAATCTGGTGCGTTCGCCGGCGCGCGCGCCGTCTTCCGACGACGTGTTCGCCGAGGTGGCCGAGCTCGCGGCCCAGCTCTGCGGCGCCGAGCATGCGGCGATCACGCTGCACGAAGGCGACGCGCATCGCGCGCTCGCTTCCAGCGGCGGGCTCGCGCTCGAGATCCTGCCGCGCGACAGCCGCTTCTGCTGCGAGGTCCTGCACAGCGGCGCGCCGCTCGAGGTGAGCGATGCGCATTTCGACATGCGCTTCCACGACGATCCGCTCGTCTCTGGAGGGCCGCGCATCCGTTTCTATTCCGGCGTGCCGCTCATGACCGAGCAGGGGCGCGTCGCCGGCACGATGAGCGTCTTCGGCACGCGTGCCAAGGTGCTGAGCGGGGTGCAGCGCGCCGCCCTCTGGAAGCTCGCGGACGTGGTGATGCGGCTGCTCGCCGACATCACCGCGCGCCGCGCCGCCGAGGAGAGCCTTTCCTGGCAGGCCACGCACGACACGCTCACCGACCTCGAGAACCGGCGCCAGTTCGAGCGCACGCTCGCGTACCACCTGGAATCCGCCCACGTGCGGGACACTGCCCACGCGGTGCTCTACATCGACCTCGACCAGTTCAAGGTCGTGAACGACACCTGCGGGCATGCGGCGGGCGATGCGCTGCTGCGCAGCCTCGCGCAGGTGCTCGCCGCCAAGATGCGCCGCGGCGACTGCCTGGCACGCCTCGGCGGCGACGAATTCGGCGTGCTGCTCGAAGGCTGCGACCTGCTGCATGCGCAGCGCGTCGCGGCGCAGCTGCTCTCCGCGATCCGCGCCTTCCGCTTCGCCTGGAACGGGCAGGTCTTCACCCTCGCCGCGAGCATCGGCGTGGCGCCGGTCACCGCGCAGAGCCGCGACATCGAGAGCGTGATGGCGGCGGCCGACACGGCGTGCTATCTCGCGAAGGACAAGGGACGCAACCAGGTGCAGGTCTACTGCGAGACCGACGAGGAAGTGTCGTCACGCCACGGCGAGATGAGCTGGGTGTCGCGCATCATGCGCGCCGCCGAGGACGACCGCTTCTTCCTGCATTGCCAGCGCGTCGTCGCGCATCCGGGCGGTCCGAGCGAATACGTGGAGCTGCTGCTGCGCATGCGCGACGAGAACGGGCGCGTGGTGCCGCCGACCGCGTTCATCCCGGCGGCCGAGCGCTATCACCTGATGGGAACGATCGACCGCTGGGTGGTGGCGCGCGCGCTGCGCTGCCTCGGGCGGCTGCACGCCGGGCCTCTCGATCCGCCGCGCTTCGGCATCAACCTTTCGGGCATGAGCCTCGGCGATCCGGCGTTCGCCGATTTCGTGATGCAGCAGTTCGCCGGGACCCAGACGCCCCCGCAGAGCGTGTGCTTCGAGATCACCGAGACCGCGGCGATCTCGAACCTCGCGCGCGCGGCGGGATTCATCCGCCAGTTCCGCGCCCTGGGTTGCCGCTTCGCGCTCGACGACTTCGGCGCGGGGCTGTCGTCCTTCGCGTACCTGAAGTCGCTGCCGGTGGACTATCTGAAAATCGACGGCGCCTACGTGCGCGGCAGCCGCCACGACAGCGTCGATTACGCGGTGGTCGATGCGATCCAGCGCCTTGCGCGCGCGGTGGGGGCGAAGACGATCGCCGAAAGCGTGGAGTCGGAAGAGACGCTGCAGCAGCTTCGCGCGCTTGGCATCGACTTCGTGCAAGGCTATGCGATCCACCGGCCCGAGCCGTACTCGGAGCTCGCCTCGCGCATGGATTATCCAAGAGCCGGGAACTGCGCGGCCAACGCTGCCTAGGCGTCGCCGCTTCCCTGGAACGTCGGCAGGTGCTCCTTCGCGAAAGCGAGCATGCGTTCGATCGGCACTTTCGCACGCCGGCCGATTTCCGGGTCGACGAACACTTCGTGCCCGGGCGCGCCTTCGAGCGTCTCGAGCAGGTTGTGCAGGCCGTTCATCGCCATCCACGGGCAGTGCGCGCAGCTCTGGCAGGTCGCGCCCCTGCCGGCGGTCGGCGCCTCGATGAAACTCACGCCGGACACGCGCTTCTTCATCTGGTGGATGATGCCGCCGTCGGTGGCGACGATGAATTCCTTCGTGCCCTCGGCGGCGAAGCGCTCGGCCGCCATGATGATGCCCGTGGTCGAGCCGACCGAATCGGCCATCTCGATGACGCTCGCCGGCGATTCCGGGTGCACGAGCACCTTCGCGCCCGGATGCACCTGCTTCATCTCCCACAGCTGCTGCGCCTTGAACTCGTCGTGCACGACGCATGAGGCGTTCCATATGAGCATGTCGGCGCCGGTCACGCGCTGCACGTAGTCGCCGAGGTGCTTGTCGGGCGCCCAGAGGATCTTCTTTCCCTGTGCGTGCAGGTGGCCGACGATCTTCTCGGCGATCGACGAGGTGACCATCCAGTCGGCGCGCGCCTTCACCGCGGCGCTCGTGTTGGCGTAGACGACGACCACGCGATCGGGATGCTGATCGCAGAACGTCGAGAATTCGTCGATCGGAGTGGCGAGATCGAGCGAGCACTCGGCCTCGAGGTCGGGCATGAGCACGCGCTTCTCCGGGTTCAAGATCTTCGCCGTCTCGCCCATGAAGCGCACGCCCGCGACCACGATCGTCTTGCCGGAATGCTCGTGGCCGAAGCGCGCCATCTCCAGCGAATCCGACACCGTACCGCCCGTCGATTGCGCGAGGTCCTGCAAGTCGGGATGCACGTAGTAGTGCGCGACCAGGACGGCGTCGCGCTCCTTCAGCAGCTTCTTCGCGCGCTCGACGAGCTTCGGCTTTTCCCGGTCCGGGATGGCGCGCGGCGGCTTCGCGGGCGCGATGCCGGTGTCGCCGCGGAAGCGCTCGAAGCGGATCTGGATGGGTTGGGCCGTGGCCATGCTCGATTTTAAGGCACTGCTCGCGTGCTAAGATTCCTTCGAACTTGCGTCCCTTTTTACGGACGCGCCCGGACCAAGTCTCCGAAGTGGCTCAGACCCCGGAGGCGCAGGACCAGGGAAACTCCATGAGGCAGCTCCTCCTCGACTTCACGCGGGCTCCCGCGCCCACCTTCGAGAACTTCGTCCACGGCCGCAATGCCGAGGCCGTCCAGGCCATTCAGGCGGCGGCCCGCGGAGAACTTGCCGAGCGTGTCATCTATGTTTGGGGCGAAAAGGCCGCCGGCAAGACCCATCTCATGAAAGCGTTTTCCGCGACCGCCGGCGCCCGCTATCTCGCGGCGCGCGATTTCGACCGCTTCGACGGCGGCCGCTTCGCGATCGACGACATCGAGGCGCTCTCCGGCGATGCGCAGACCGCCATCTTCAACGCATTCAACGAGCGCGCCTTCGAGCTGCTGGTGGTGACGGCGCAGTCGGCGCCGCGCGACGTGGCCCTTCGCCGCGATCTCGCGACCCGCCTTGCGACCGGCCTCACCTATCGCATCTTCGGTCTCAGCGACGAGGAAAAGCGCGCGGCGCTGCGCGCGCATGCCAAGACCCGCGGCTTCCGGCTCGACGAGGACGTGAGCGCGTATCTCCTGAGCCACCTGCGGCGCGACATGGGATCGCTCATCGCCGCGCTCGACAGCCTCGACCGCTATTCCCTGGAGACGGGACGCCCCATCACGTTGCCGTTGCTGAAGGTCGCGTTGCAGCCGGAGCTGGGATCGCAATGAAGCTGGCACTCTTCGACCTGGATAACACATTGTTGGACGGCGATTCCGACCACGCGTGGGCGCAGTTCCTGATCGAGGAGGGCGTGCTGCATCCCGACGAATACCACGCGAAGAACGAGTGGTTCTACGAGCGCTACAAGGACGGCACGCTCGACATCCACGAGTTCCTCGACTTCCAGCTCGCGCCGCTCGCGGCCCATCCGCGCGACCAGCTCGACCGCTGGCACGCAGACTTCATGCAACGCAAGGTCCGGCCGATGATCGTGCCGCGCGCACCCGAGCTCATCGCGCGCCATGCCGACGCCCTGCGCGCGATCGTGACCGCCACCAACCGTTTCATCACCGCGCCGATCGCAGCCGAGCTCGGCATCCCCGAGCTCATTGCGACCGACATCGAAGAGGTCGACGGGCGCTTCACCGGCAAGCCCCGCGGCACGCCCACGTTTCGCGAGGGCAAGATCGAGCGCGTGAACGCATGGCTCGCGGAGCGCGGCAAGCGGCTGGCGGATTTCGAGAGCTGGTTCTACAGCGATTCGCTGAACGACCTGCCGCTGCTCGAGCGGGTCACCCATCCGGTCGCGGTCGACCCCGACGCGACGCTCCGCGCGCACGCAGCTGAGCGCGGCTGGCCGGTGATTTCGCTAAGGCAATGATCAAGAAATACATCGACCGCCTCTTCGGCCGGCGCGAGCGCGTCACGCACAAGGACGCGCGCCCGGTCATCTACGCGAAGGACAAGCACACGATC
>Ga0075436_100001212_pt1 | contig 17524 bp, 12 predicted proteins | sample RhiMethybrSRZTD5_FD_75303 | JGI IMG/M metagenome (GOLD analysis project Ga0075436, IMG submission 75303) | Populus rhizosphere microbial communities from Tennessee, USA - Rhizosphere MetaG P. TD hybrid SRZTD5 | ecosystem: Host-associated > Plants > Roots > Rhizosphere > Soil | place: USA...
CACGCGCGACACGCTGGCGCCGGAGACCTTCGCGTCGTTGCGCGACCTGACCGTGACCTCCAACCGCAGCGCCCGGCGTCATCCGCTCCCCGCGTGCGGCACCAGCGCCGGCTCGTGACCGTGCTCTCGCGCCGCGCGTTCATCGGGGTGGCGCTCACCGTCGCCGCCGGGCCGTCCGGCCTCCGCGCCGAGTCGCCGGGGTCGCTGCCGCTGATCGGGTTCGTCACCGAGCGCGTCCTGCCCCCGCGGTATCTCGAGGCGTTCCGGCGCGGCCTCGCCGAGCGCGGCTGGGTCGAGGGGCGCAATCTCCAGATCGAGTCACGCTCGGCGGACGGCGATCTGGAGCGTCTGCCCGGCATCGTCGCCCAGCTCATCGGCCTCGGCGTGCGCCTCATCGTCACCGGCATCGGGACGCCCGTCAGCCTCGCCGCCAAGAAGGCGACGGCCAGGCTGCCCATCGTGTTCGTGACGGGCGGCGATCCGGTCGATCTCGCGGTCGTCTCGAACCGGGCCAGGCCCGGCGGCAACATCACCGGCTACGGCGGCGGGGTCGTCCTCACCCAGCAGCGGCTCGCGCTGCTGCGCGAGGTGAGCCCGCGGGCCCGGCGGGTGGCGTTCCTCAGGAATCTCACCAACCCGATCCACCCGCGCCTGCTCGCCGTCACGGAGAAGGCGGCGGGGCCGCTCGGCCTCACGCTGCAGGAGATCGGGGTGTTCGAGGCCGCGGAGTTCGAGGACGCGTTCAAGCGGATGCAGGCCGCGCGTCTCGAGGCGCTGATCGTGCCCGGCGACGCGATGTTCACCCATCATCGGGCGGCGCTGGTGGGACTCGCCGCCCGGGCCCGGCTGCCGGCCGTCTACGGCGACCGGTTGCTCGTCGACGACGGCGGGCTGATGTCGGTCTCGGTGGACCTGGTCGAGCTGTGCGGGCGCGCGGCCGGCCACGTGGACGCGATCCTGCGGGGCGCCCGGCCCGGCGACCTGCCCGTGGAGGAGTCGCGCAAGTTCGAGACGGTCATCAACGTCGGAGCCGCCAAGGCGCTCGGCGTGACGATCCCGGCCTCCGTGCGCCAGCGGGCGGAGAGCGTGTCGTGAGGGCCGGCCTCGCCGCCGCCGTCGTGGTGGCGCTCGTCACGGGCGCGCACGCCGAGCCCTGGCTGGAGGCCATCCGGTCTCGGGGCGTGCTGCGCGTCGGCGTCAAGGTCGATGCGCCGCCGTTCGGATCGCTCGACGTCGCCGGCCGCCCGGTCGGGTTCGAGGTCGACCTGGCGCGCTTCTTCGCGCGTGTCCTGTTCGACGACGACCATCGGGCGGCGCTGGTGCCGGTGACGACGGCCACACGGTTCGACGCGCTGCAGGCCGGCCGGGTCGACCTGCTGATGGCCACGGTCACGGCGACGGACGAGCGTGGGCGGCGGCTGGAGCTTTCCGCCCCGTACTTCATGGCGGCGTCGCTGGTCCTCGCACGGAAGGGCAGCGGCGTGCGGGGACTCTCCGATCTGGCCGCGCGTCCGGTCGCCGTCGTCCGCGACTCCGTGCAGTGGCAGGACGTGGCCGAGCTCCAGCCCCGCGCGCTCCTGCGGCGGGTCGGCTCGGTGGAGGAGGGCGTGGGCGCCGTGAGGAGGGGGTGGGCCGACGCGTTCGTCTACGACGACGTGGTCTTGCTGAGCCTGACGCGTGACGACCCGGCGCTCGAGGTCGTCGGCGCGCCGCTCGTGCCGCGAGCGTACGTGGTGGCGGCGCGCCCGCAGGACGCCGGGCTGATCCGGTGGGTGAACGGCTGGCTGGCCCGGATGCGGCGCGACGGAAGCTACGACGAGCTGTGGCGTCGCCATTTCGGGCCGTTCGAAGCCCGCCTCGTCGGAGGCTGACACGCGACACGTCTCGCTGCGGGCCCGGCTGCTCGGCGCCCTCCTCGGCGTGGGGCTGCTGGCCCTGCTGGTGACGGGCTGGCAGGCCTCCGAGCGCGCCGAGACGTCGCTGCGCCGGGCGGCCATCAACCAGCTCACGTCGATTCGCAATGAGCGCAAGCGCCAGATCGAGGCGTATTTTGCCGACGTCCGGCGGGACGGCTTGACGCTCGCGGAGTCCGAGGCCGTCACCTCCGCGATGCGGGAGCTGAAGGCGGCGCACCGGGACTTCGACGCCGAGGTGAGCGGATGGTCGGAAGAGAAGCGGGCCCGCTATCGTGAGGAGCTCGTGCGGTACTACCAGGACGTGTTCGCGCCGCGCCTGCTGGGCCTCGAGGCGGAGCACGATCCGGATCGCTACGTGCCGACGGACGGCGTGACGCAGGCGCTACAGCGCGACTTTATAGCGGCGAACCCCAATCCCGAGCCGGCGCGCGCGCGCCTGGACCGCCCGGCGGGCGGTGGCCGGTACGCGCAGGCTCACGCTCGATTCAATCCGTTCCTCCGGGCCCTGGTCCGCCGGCTCGGCTACAACGACCTCTTCCTCATCGATCACGAGGACGGTCGCGTGGTCTACACCGTCGCCAAGAAGGTCGACTTCGGCACCAGCTTGCTGTCCGGGCCCTATCGCAACACGCGGCTCAGCCGGGCGTTCCGCGCGGCCCGGACGTCCGTCGAGGCGGACTTCGTGCGGCTGGTCGACTTCGAGTCCTACCCGCCGGCGCTCGGCGCCCCGGTGGCGTTCGTAGCCGCGCCCATCTTCGAGCGCGGCCGTCGCCTGGGCGTCGTTGCCCTGCAGATCCCGATCGATCGGATCGACGCCGTCATGACCGGCGACCACCAGTGGAGGGAAGGCGGCCTGGGGCAGACGGGGGAGACGTTCCTCGTCGGGCCCGATCGCCGGATGCGGAGCGACTCGCGGTTCTTCCTGGAGGCGCCCCCGCACTATCTCGACGCGGTGGCGCAGACGGGCGTGCCCCAGGACCTGCTGCAACTGATGCGGACGCACCAGCGCACCGTCCTGTTCCAGCAAATCGCGACGGCCGCCGCCGAGGCGGCGCTCGAAGGGCGCACGGGGATCTCGGCGCACGTCGACTACCGCGGGGAGCCGGTCCTGGCTTCCTACGCGCCTCTGGACGTGCCGGACCTCCAGTGGGGCGTCGTGGCCAAGCTCGATACGGCCGAAGCGTTCGCGCCGGCCATCGCGCTGCGGCGCGCCCTGTGGGTGACCGCGGCCGCGGTCGCCGCGCTGGTCGCCGGGGTGGCCGTGGTCCTCGCGCGCTCGCTGACGGCGCCGATCCGGCGCCTGATCGGCGCCATGGGCACCCTCGGCCGGGGCGATCTCGCCCATCGCCTCACCGAGCGGCGGCGCGACGAGATCGGGCAGATCGCCACGGCCTTCAACCGGATGGCGAGCGACCTCCAGGAGACGACCGTCTCCCGCGACCACGTGACCAGCATCCTCGACTCGATGAGCGACGCGGTGATCGTGGTCCGCCTTCCGCGGGACGGCGCCGACTGGCACGACGCCGCGATCGTGACCGTGAACCCGGCGGCGTGCGCGCTGCTCGGCCGCCCGGCGGACGCGATCGTCGGGCAGTCGGTGGGGAGCGTGATCTCGGCGATCGCGCCGGGCCCCGGCCCGGCCCCCGGCGGTGTCTGGCTCGAAGAGGTGCTCCGGCAGGGACGGATCGGGGCGCGCGAGGCCGTGTACCGGATCCACGACGGGCGTGAGATCCCGGTCCTCTTCTCGAGCGCGGTCATCCGGCGGGGCGCCACCGCCGTGGACAGCATCGTCTGCGCCGCCCACGACCTGACCGAGCTGAAGGCCACCCAGGCGCGGGGCGCGCTCATCCGCGAGACCTTCGGCCGCTACGTGTCCGACGACGTCGTGGCCAGCCTGCTGAGCTCGCCCGAGCGGCTCAAGCTCGGCGGCGAGCTGCGCAAGGTGACGGTGATGATGACGGACCTGCGCGGCTTTACCGCGCTGGCCGAGCGGCTGGCGCCGGAGGAGGCCGTGCGGTTCCTGAACGGGTATCTGCAGACGATGGTCGACCTCATCCTGCGCTACCGCGGCACGATCAACGAGATCATGGGCGACGGCATCCTCGTCATCTTCGGAGCGCCCACGACGGCGGCCGACGACGCCGAGCGGGCCGTCGCCTGCGCCGTCGCCATGCAGCTCGCGATGACCGGCGTGAACGCGCGGAGCCGGGCGCGGGGCTTGCCCGAGGTCGAGATGGGGATCGGCATCAACACCGGCGAGGTCATCGTCGGCAACATCGGCTCCGACCGGCGGATGAAATACGCGGCGGTGGGCAGCCACGTCAACCTGACCGGGCGCATCGAGTCGTACACCACCGGCGGGCAGATCCTCATCTCGGAGAGCACGCTGCGCGAGGTCGGCCCGGTGGTGCGGATCGGGCGCGCGCGCTCGATCGAGCCGAAGGGCGCGCGGCAGCCGGTGACGGTGCTGGAGGTGACCGGCATCGGCGGCGCCCACGATCTGTTCCTGGACGACGTCGAGCCGCCGATGCCGCCCCTTCCGGCCGCGATCGCGATCCGCTACACGGTCCTGGAGGGCAAGCACGTGACGGGCCGCGTCGTCGAGGGCAGCTTCGTGCGACTGTCCGCCCGCGGCGGCGAGATCCGGGCGGCCGTGCCGGTGGAGCCGCTGCGCGACGTGAAGATCTGGCTGGCCGGGACCGAGGCCGGTCGCGAGCCGGCCGAGCTCTACGCGAAGGTCGTCGAGGCGACCGGGGCCGGCTTCGTCGTGCGCTTCACGGCGGCGCCCACCGGTCTCGTGGAGGAGCTGCTCGCCGCACCGCGGTGAGCGAGCGCGCCGCGCTCTCAGCCGATGTCGAAGCTCCGCCCCTCGGCGGCCGGCGTCACCGGGAAGTCGGGGTCCAGGTCCTTCACGGCGACAGCGAGCGTCGCCTCCAGCGCGGCGTCGTCGCGGCTGGGATCGTAGTGGAACGGCACCAGGTGCTTGGCGCCGGCGACCCGGGCGAACGCGATCGCGTCGTGGATCGTGCTGTGCCCCCAGCCGACGTAGCGCGGGTACTCCTCGCGCGTGTACTGGGCGTCGTGCAGGAGGAGATCGACTCCCTGCGCCAGCTCGAACCCGGACGTCCACTCCGCGTCGAGCGGGAAGCGGCGCGCCCCGAGGGCGGGCTCGTGGTCGGGCAGGTACGCGAGCGAGCCGTGGTCGGTCTCGACCCGGTAGCCGACCGTCGGGCCCGGGTGGCAGATGCGCGCGGCGCGGATCCGGAACGCGCCGATCGAGAAGCACGCGCGGTTCACGTGATGCAGCTCCAGCCGGCAGGGCAGGTCGCGCAGCAGCACCGGGAACAGCGGCGGAGCCAGGTAGCGGCGCAGCCGCGCCTCCAGCGTGAGCGTGGCGCTGGCCGGTCCCCAGATATGGACCTCCATGCTCGGGTTGTAGAGTGGGCCGAAGAATCCCAGCCCGACGATGTGATCCATGTGCAGGTGGCTCAGCAGCACGTCCACGCGACGGAGCGCCGCCGGCAGCCCCAGCGCCAGCGGGCGAATGCCCGTCCCGGCGTCGAGCGCGAGGACGGCGCCGTCGGGTCCCGTCACGCGCACGCAGGCAGTGTTGCCGCCGTAGCGGGCGGTGGCCGGCCCCGGCGCCGCCACCGAGCCGCGGACGCCGTAGGGCGTGACGTTCACGGCCCGGGCCGCTCCCAGAACATCGCCACCGCCCCCAGCACGCGATCCTCCTGGTCGATGACGGGGAACGCCGTGAGCTCGACCTGCAGCCGCACGCGATCGGCCCGGCGCAGCAGCCAGCGGCGCGCGTGAACGGGTCGCCGCTGCTGCAGCGCCGTGACCAGCGGGCGGCCGTCGCCATCGGGCCCGGCGGCCGGATCGTCGCTCAGCTCCACGAGGCGATCGGCCTCCTCGGGGTCGATGCGCCCGGTCTCCTCGAAGCGCACGCCCAGGATGCGCTCGGCCGGCTCGTTGTAGAACACCACGGTCCCCGTGGTATCGACGACGAGCACCGGCACGAAGAGGTAGCCCGCCAGCTGGCGGACCAGGATCATCTCGACCGGCTGCTGGGCCATCAGTCCTCCGTGGCCGCGACCTCGACGACCTCCGCCTTCTTCCAGGTGCTGTCGGGGTCGAACTTCTTCATGGCGCGCGCCAGGTCGCGCGTCTTCGGGCCGAGGTCCTTCTCGTGCACGACACCGTCGTGGTTGACGATGAAGGTCATCACGCCGGAGGCACCGTACTGCGCGGGAAACGCGACGAGCGCGAAGCCCCCGATCATGCGGCCGGCCACGATGTAGTCGTAGGCGCCGTCGGGCGCGGCCGGCCCCTGCGCGGTCAGGATCCGGTAGAGGTAGCCGTGGAACGCCGTGGGGCCTCCCGAGGCGTCGCGCCGATAGCCTTCCGCGCGCGCGCGGACGACGAGGTCACCCAGCGGGCTGGGCGGCTCGCCGGGCCCGGTGGGCCAGTAGAGCCCGTCGCGCTTGCCCGGCGTGCTGGCGAACTGTCGCGCGTACTGCAGGACGCCGTCCCCGTTGCGGTCCTCGGCGTAGTACTCGCGCTGGGCGTCCACGTAGGCCAGGCACGTCTGCATCGTGAACAGCTCGTTGCGACCGATGCGGCGGGCCAGGATCTCGTCGCGGCCCTGGCGCGTGTCGAAGTACCAGCGCTCATCGCGCGTTTTGACGATCGGAATCGGGAACGGCCAGTTGTCGCTGCCGACCTCGAGCACCGTCCGGCTGCCGTAGGGGATGAGCCGGTGCGCCGCGTCGTACGCCTGCAGGAACTTCTCGCGCGTCTGACGATCGGAAACCGCATCGCCGGACGAGATGAGCGTGCGCGCGTTACTGCCAAGGACGCCGACCACCGTCTTGGTGTCGCCGGCGCGCAGGGCGGTGACGAGGGCCTCCGTCGCGTCCTCGGCCGAGACGAAGCGCTTGGCCGGGATCACGGTCGGCTTCGGCGCCGGCGCGGCCTCGGGCTTTGACGTCGGAGCCGGCGATGTCGCCGCCGGCGCAGCCTCGGGCTTCGCGGGCGCGGGCGCCTGGGCCTCCGCCGGCGGCCCGGACCGCAGGGCGAGCATCGCCAGGATCACGAGGGCGAGCAGTCGAATTCGCGCGCTCATCGCCGACCTCCTCCGCGGCCACCGCCGCCACCGCCGCGGCCGCCTCCACCGCCACCACCGCCACCACCACCGCGCCCGCCACCGCCTCCACCACGTCCGCCGCCGGAGGAGCGGCTGAAGCTCTCGCGGCTGGCGTTGCCGCGACCGCTGAACGCCTGCGCGTCGCGGCCGCCGCCCATTCCTTGGAAGGCGCCGGCCTGACCGCCCTGGAATCCGCCGCCCCCCTGGCCGAGGCCGCCGCTGCGCGGCGAAGCCTGGGCACCGCGATCACCGAAGCCGCCGGCGCCGGGCTGCTGGCCCAACCCGCCGCCTTGCTGGCCGATCGCGCCCTGGCTCGGGCGCGCAGCGGCCTGGCTGAGTCCGCCTTGCTGACCGAGCGCGCCCTGGCTGGGACGCGCGCCCTGCTGGCCGAGCCCACCTTGCTGGCCAAAGCCACCTCCCGGCTGCTGCGTGCGGCCGCGGAAGGCTTCGCGGGCCTGGGCGTTCGCGGGCCCGCCCTTGTTGAAGCGCTGCTGCGTGGCCGCGTCGCGGTACTGCACGCCCTTGCGATGCTGCGGGTCGTGCTTCCACTGTCCCCGCCCGCCCGCACCCGCACCCTGGTTACGGTGCTCGACGCGGTTGCGAGCGTTGTCCGCGTTGTTGACGTTCCGCGTGAAGTTGTTCGCGTTGCTGTTGTTCATGTTGACGTCACCGCCGTGGGAGTCCCAGTCGCAGTCGCCCCACAGCGCCGCGCCCACGGCCATGCCGCCGGCGAACATCATGGCGCCGGCGGCGAAGTAGCCCGGCGGGTACGGGTAATAGGGCGGATAGGCCGGCGGAAACGCGCCGTACACGACGTTGGGGTCGTAGCTGGGCACGGCGATCACTTGCGGATTGGTCTGCTCGATCTTGATCACGGTCGGCGGAGCCTGGACGACCTGAACGTTCGGAGCCGGCGCCTGAACGACCGTCGTGGACGGGGCGGGCGCCTGGACAACGGTCGTGGGCGGGGCCGCCGGTGGCGCCCCCGCCGGCGGCGGTGGTGGAGCCGCCGCGGGTGCTGGCGGGGCCGCCCCGGGCGCGGGCGCCGGGGCCGGCTCGACGACGACGTTCTGCTCCGGCGTGCTCTTGAGCTGGCCCGTCGCCTGTGCGCGGGCCCGCAACCGCTGGATGGAGGCCATGAGATCGTTCTGCTGTGCCAGGAACGCGTCGCCGAGCTTCTGCAGCCAGTCGAGCTTCTCGCTCATCATGGCCAGCACCTGGGGGAAGAAGACCAGCGACTTGACGCTGTCGTCCCAGGTGTACTGCTTGAGCGCCTCGTTGAGCTGATCGCCCTGCAGTTTGTTGTCCTTGGCGAAGCGGGCGGCCTCCACGACCTCGAGCGGATACGTGGAGGCCATCAGGATCATCGCCAGCAGCTTGTCGGGGTGCAGCGCGATCGGGGCGACGAGCTGATCCAGCTCCTCGGGCTTGAGCGGTGGTGGCGAGCCCTGGGCGAACGCCGGAAGTGGCAGGAGCGCGATACCCACCAGCAGCAGCCAGGCGAGAACCTTGCTAGGCACGTTCATGGTCAGCCTCCCGCGAGCGCCACTTCACCAGCCCCACCGCGGGACGCCAATGGGACCTTGGTCCGACACGCCTGGGCTGTCGATGCCGGTCACTGGGCCGGGATCGTGAGCACGGGCGGGGGAGCCTTCTCGCCGGTGTCGGCGAGCGTCATGAGGATCAGCAAGAACGTGAAGACGCTCTTGGAGCGCAGGTCGCGGTCGTCGATCCAGAACCACAGGTCGCGATACTGGATCGTCACGAATGCCCTGGCCGGCCGGGAGGGCCCGCTCTCGATGGCGATGAGCGGTGGCACGCCCGAGACCGGTGGCGCCGCCGGGAAGGCGCGGCCGTCGCGCATGTGCTCCTCGGGCAGCGTGATGTACGACGACAACACGCCGAGGATCTGCATCGCCGAGCGGGTCTGGATGGCGAGCACGTCGTCACGATCGGTGTCGGCGCCGTACACGACCTGGAAGTCCATGCGCTCCTCGTTCAGGTGGAGGATCTTCCGGATGGCCTTGCGGTCGGCCTGAATCTCCGGGGGCGTCTCCTCCTGGGTGAAGAACATGACGAGCCGTTCGCGCTTGCCGGTCTCCTTGTCGATCTCGATGCGGAATCCGACCGTCCCGGAATCCTGGACTCGCCGGAGCGCGAGGAGCAGCGGCACGAACTCCGGATCCGCGCTGCGGGTGCGCCCTCCGGCCCGCCGGTTCGACACTCCGTTGACCTGCTGCACGGCGACGAGAAACAGCAGGTCCGCCGCGTAGCCGGTGTCGACCAGCTCCAGCAACCGCACGGGCGGGATCGGGGTCATCAGCGTCCGGATGAACGCCGAGCCGGTCAGCGGCGTGTAGGTGATCGTCGGGCGATCGGTATAGCTTCCCGCGGCGCCGAGCGTGAAGAAGTTCGGGCTGGGGAGATTGCCCGGGCTCCCGCCGGGAAAGATCGTGCCGGTCGCCGAGCCGCCGACCGAGAGCTGGTAGCCGCTGACGATCTGCCCGACGTCCACGAAGATCGGGGTGTCGGCGTAGCGGAGCTTCACGACGTTGAGGAGCGTCTGCTGCTTCCAGGAGTTGGCCACGGCGGAGGTGTAATCCAGGCGGTCGCGGTCGAGCGTGACCGATCCGAAGCTCGCACAGCCGGCGAGGCCGGCCGCCAGCAGCGCCACCGCGAACGTGGGCGTCCTCACGACTGGCGGCCGGGGCCCTCAGGCTCGCGACCCCCGCGCGGACCCGGCCGCGCCCGCCGGCTCGCTCACGCCGCTCGCGCTCCGCTTGCCGAGCTCGAGGGCAATCGCGGGCGTGAGGTCGGCGAACAGCTGCATGATCCTCGCGATGATTCCCGTCCAGCCGGTTTGATGGCTGGCGCCGAGGCCGGCGCCGTTGTCACCGTGGAAGTACTCGTGGAAGAGGATGAGGTCGCGCCAGTGGGGATCCTCCTGGAACTTCCGCGTGGCCCCGTAGACCGGGCGCCGGCCGTCGGCGCCCCGCAGGAAGATACTGGCGAGCCGCCGGGCGATGTCCTCGGCCACCTGGTAGAGGGTCAGCTTGCGGCCGGTGCCGGTCGGGCATTCGATGGTGAAGTCGTCGCCGTAGAAGAGGTAGTAGTTCATCAAGGCCCGGAGGATCAGCCCGTTGACGGGCATCCAGATCGGCCCGCGCCAGTTGGAGTTGCCGCCGAACATGCCGGTGTCGGACTCCGCCGGCAAATAGTTCACGCGGTACTCCTGGCCGCCGACGTGCAGCACGAACGGGTGCTCGGCGTGCCGGCGCGAGATGGACCGGATGCCGTACGGGCTCAGGAACTCGTTCTCGTCGAGCATGATCGAGAGCACCCGGCGCAGCCGCTCCTCGTTCAGGACCGAGGCCAGGCGCCGGTCGCCCTTGCCCAGGGTGAGCGGGTTGTGGATCTGCGCGATCAGCTCCGGGCGGGCGCCCAGGAACCGGTCGAAATGCTGCTTGATGGCCGGATACGACAGCGCCAATTTATTCTCGAAGACGGTCGTGGCGCACATCGGCAGCAGTCCCACCATCGAGCGCACCTTCAGGCGCTGGGCGCGCCCGTCGGGCAGCTTCAGCACGTCGTAGAAGAAGCCGTCCTCCTCGTCCCACATCCCGACGTCGCCGCCGGCGTGGATCATCGACGAGGCGATCCAGAGGAAATGCTCGACGAACTTGATCACCATCGGTACGTAGGCCGGCCGCTCCCGCACCAGCGTCGTGGCGATCTCGAGCATGTTCTGGCTGAACAGGGCCATCCAGGCGGTGCCGTCGGCCTGCGCCAGGTAGCCGCCCGTCGGCAGCGGCGAGCTCCGATCGAAGACGCCGATGTTGTCCAGCCCCAGGAAGCCTCCCTCGAAGGCGTTCTTGCCGTCGCGGTCCTTGCGGTTGAGCCACCAGGTGAAGTTGAGCAGGAGCTTCTGGAAGGCGCGCTCCAGCCAGTCCAGGTCACCTTTCCCGCGCATCGCCTGCAGCCGGTAGGTGAAGACGGTCGCCCACGCGTGCACCGGCGGATTGACGTCGCCGAAGTTCCACTCGTAGGCGGGGAGCTGGCCGTTGGGGTGCAGGTAATCCTCGCGCAGCATGAGGTCGAGCTGCTGCTTGCCGAAGTCGTCGTCCACCAGCGTCAGCGCGAGAACGTGGAACGCGAGGTCCCAGGCGGCGTACCAGGGATACTCCCACTTGTCGGGCATCGACACCACGTCGGCGTTGTGCATGTGGTGCCAGTGCTCGTTGCGGGCGTGCCGCCGCGGGTTGAACGGGTCGGCCCCGTGCTCGGTGAGCCAGCGGTCGACGTCGTAGTGGTAGAACTGCTTGGACCACAGCATGCCGGCCAGGGCCTGGCGCATCACGTTGGCCTCGTCCGGGCTGACCTTCTTCGGGATGATCTCGGCATAGAACTCGTCGGCCTCGCGCCGGCGGGTCTTCATGACCGTGTCGAAGTCGTCGAACGCCTTCGCCGAGGCGGCCGGCGCCGCCGCGGTCAGCCGCAGGCGGACGGTCCGCGACGCGCCGCCACCCACCTCGAGCGCGTAGAGGGCGGCGGCCTTGGTGCCTGTGTGCTCGGGATTCACCGCGGACTTGCGGCCGTGGACCACGTAGTCGTTGATCCCGTCCTTCACGTAGAGGGTCGGGTTGGGGACGCCGACGAGGCGGGCGGTGTTGGTCTCGTTCTCGGTGAACAGCAGCTCGGCCGCGCCCTCGGCGTAGAGGGAGACCTCGCCGAGACCCGGATCGGAGGCCACCACGACGCCGGCGGCCGCCTGGCGCAGCCGCGGGCGGATATCCGGACGCATCGTCCACACGTTGCGGAACCACAGCGTCGGCAGCACGTGCAGCGCGGCCGCGCCAGGGCCGCGGTTCTCCACGGTGATCTGGACGAGGAGGTCCTCCGGAGCCGCTTTCGCGTACTCCACGAACACGTCGAAGTAGCGGTTGCCGTCGAACACGCCGGTGTCGAGCAGCTCGTACTCGAGCTCGATCCGGCTCCGGTTGCGGTTCGTGGCCACGATGGTGTCGTAGGGATAGGCCGCCTGCGGGTACTTGTAGAGGTACTTCATGTAGGAGTGCGTGGGCGTGGAGTCGAGGTAGAAGTAGTACTCCTTGACGTCCTCGCCGTGGTTGCCCTCGCTGTTCGTCAGGCCGAACATCCGCTCCTTGAGGATGGGGTCGTTGCCGTTCCACAGGGCCACCGAGAAGCAGAGCCGTTGCTGGTCGTCGGAGAGGCCGGCCAGGCCGTCCTCGCCCCAGCGATAGGCGCGCGAGCGCGCGTGATCGTGGGGGAAGGAGTTCCAGGCATCGCCCGAGTCGCTGTAGTCCTCGCGCACCGTTCCCCACTGGCGCTCGGAGAGGTAGGAGCCCCACTTGCGCCACGGAATGTCCTTGGTGCGCGCCTCCTCCAGACGTTCTTGCTCGGCATTCATGGTCGTCCTTCTCCTCTGCTATCGGATTCGCCCGTCGGGATGGTGAGCTCGGCGGGCATGTCTCGGTCGTCGGTCGATTGACTCGCGGCGTCCAGGAGGATGCCCCTGAGGAGGAGGTCCGCGGCGCCCTCGGCGCCGGCCCTCAAGAGTTCCACTGAGCCGGGGACGGACAGCGCGAGCACGAGCACGGCGAGCGCGCCGAGCATGAGCGTGGAGCGTCGGAGTCTCATGGTCGCTCACGCCCCCGAGGTCATCGACCGCGCTCAGGCGAGATCGGCGAAGAGCACGACCACGGACCGCGACTCGACGCGGTAGAGGTGGCCGGGGACCGGCGACGCCTCCTGCCACGGCACGATGTCGTGCGGCGAGTCCCGCGCGGTGTCGATCCACCGGCGCCAGGGCTTGCCGGAGGCGACCGGCGGCAGCTCGAAGGTCAGCGGCTCCCAGTAGGCGTTGAAGACGAAGTGCCCCAGGCGGCGCTCATGCTTGAGCTCGACCGTGAACGCCAGGCTGTGCGAGCGGTGGCCCCAGTCCGGGCGGTCGAGCCCGACGCCGTGCCACGTCTTGTTGGCCTGGCCGATCAACTGCGCCAGGCTCAGGCGCTGGGCCTCGTGGACGACGCTCCGCCCCACCCGGCGCGCGTTGAGCAGGCTGACGAAGCGGTGCACGTCGCGATGCCGGTCGAGCAGCGCCCAGTCGAACCAGACGCGCTCGTCGTCGTGGCAGTACAGGTTGTTGTTGCCCCCCTGTGTGCGGCGGACCTCGTCGCCCATCAGGATCATCGGCAGCCCGATCGAGAGCAGGGTGACCGTGAAGAAGTTCTTCACCTGTCGGTTGCGCAGCCGCTCCACGGCGGGATCGTCGGTGGCGCCCTCCACGCCGCAGTTCCAGCTCTTGTTGTCGTCGCCGCCGTCGCGGTTGTTCTCGCCGTTGGCCTCGTTGTGCTTGGCGTTGTAGGAGACGAGGTCGTTCAGCGTGAAACCATCGTGGCAGGTCACGAAGTTGACCGACTGCTCCGGCTCCCGCTGCTTGTGGGCGTACAGCTCGGGGCTGCCGACGATCCGGTCGGCGAAGCGTCCGGCCGCGCCGTCCTCGCCGCGGAAGAAGGCGCGAACGTCGTCACGGAAGCGGCCGTTCCACTCCTTCCACGCGTCGCCGACGAAGCTGCCCACCTGGTAGAGGCCGGCGGCGTCCCACGCCTCGGCCATGAACTTGATGCCGCCCAGGGCGGGATCCGACTCGATGTCCCACAGCACCGGCGGGCTCGGCAGCACCTGCCCCGACGGGCCGCGCGAGAGGATGGACGCCAGGTCGAAGCGGAAGCCGTCCACGTGCATCTCCTCGACCCAGTAGCGCAGGCTGTCCACGATCATCCGGCGGACGATCGGGTGGTTGGCGTTGAGCGTGTTGCCGCAGCCGCTGTAGTCGGCGTACCGGCCGCCGCCGTCTTCGAGGATGTAGTAGGCGTGGTCGTCGAGGCCGCGGAAGCAGAGCGTGGGGCCGCCGTGGCCGCCCTCCGCCGTGTGGTTGAACACCACGTCGAGGATCACCTCGAGGCCGGCCCGGTGCAGCGCCTTGACCATGTCGCGGAACTCGTCGATCGGCCCCAGCGGGTCCCGCCGCGAGCTGTATGCCTGGTGGGGGGCGAAGAACGACACCGGCTGGTAGCCCCAGTAATTGACGAGGCCGGCCGGCGCCGCGGACGGATCGAACTGGAAGATCGGCAGCAGCTCGAGCGCGGTGACGCCGAGATCCTCGAGATACGGGATCTTCTCGATCAGCCCCGCGTAGGTGCCCCGCGTCTTCTCGGGAACGCCGGAGCTCGGGTGCTTCGTGAAGCCGCCCACGTGCATCTCGTACACGATCGTGCGGGCGGCCGGCCGGCGCAGCGGCCGGTCCCCCTCCCAGTCGTAGGCGCCGGAATCGACGACCACGCTCTTCATGGCCGTCGCGGTGGTGTCGTCGCCGGTCCGGCAGGCGGCCTCGCGGCTGTAGCGCTGGGGCACGCTCACCCCACGGCCGTAGGGATCCAGCAGCACCTTGCCGGGATCGAAGCGCAGCCCGCGGCCCGGATCGAACGGCCCCTCCACGCGATAGCCATAGAGCTGGCCCGGGCGCACGCCCGGCACGAACGCGTGCCAGTAGTGGTAGGTGCGGTTCCGGGCGGTGTCGAGCCGCACCACCTGGGTGGGACGCGCGTCGTCGACGCCGTCGAACAGGAGGATCTCGACCGCAGTCGCCTGGCGGGAGAACACGCTGAAGTTGACGCCATCGGGCGACACGGTCGCGCCGAGCGGTGCGCTGGCGCCGTGGGGGCTGATGGAGATCGTCGGTGCCATCGCACGCTCCTCCCGGGCGCGTCTGCCATCGGCGCCAGATGCAGCGTACGGAGCGATGCGACTCTCGCCCATCGGACCTTGGTCTCACGCCGGCGGCCGCAGATGGCTCGGCACCGTCGGACCAAGGTCCCATAGCCCACGCGGACGTCGCTTGGCATCGTCCCCGTCGTGACAATGGGGACGAGGGCTCAGGCGAGGTACGGGCTCGGGCGCGGCATCGCCGCGTGGCTGGTAGCCGTGCTCGCGCTGAGCGCCTGCACGGTAGGACCCGACTACCGGCGGCCCCAGTACCCCACGCCGCCGGCCTTCCGCGGCCAGGAGGGGCCGGCGGCGGCGCCGTCCGTCGCCGACCTCGTCTGGTGGCGCGTCTTCGAGGACGAGACGCTCCAGCAGCTCATCCGCACCGCGCTGCGCGAGAACTACGACCTGCGGGTGGCGGCCGCCCGCATCCTGGAATCGCGCGCGCAGTTGACGATCGCGCGCTCGTTCCAGTTCCCCGAGGTGAATCACTTCGGCAGCGCGACCTATCAGCGGATCGAGGGTCAGCGGGACGTCCTGCAGCCCCAGGAGCAGTTCAGCCCGATCGCGGGATTCAACCTCGGGTTCGAGCTGGACTTCTGGGGCCGCTTCCGCCGGGCCACCGAGGCGGCCCGCGCCGAGCTGCTGGGCACCGAGGCGGCCCGGCAGTTCGTGATCAGCACGCTGGTGACCGACGTGGCCAGCGCCTATTTCCAGCTCCGCTCGCTCGACGGCGAGCTGGAGGTGTCGCAGCGGACGCTGGCGGCGCGCGAGGACTCGCTGCGGCTGGTCTCTCTTCGCGAGCGCGGCGGCGTGGCCGGGCTCATCGACGTCCGCCAGGCCGAGATCCTGGTGTCCCAGGCCGCCGAGGCCGTGGTGGAGACGCAGCGGCAGATCGAGCAGACCGAGAACGCGATCAGCGTCCTGCTCGGTCGCAACCCGGACGCGGTGCCGCGCGGCCGGCCGCTGCTCCAGCAAATCACCTTGCCGGAGGCGCCGCCGGGCGTGCCGTCGTCGTTGTTCGAGCGCCGGCCCGACATCCGCCAGGCCGAGGCGCAGCTGGCCGCGGCCACCGCACGCATCGGCGTGGCCAAGGCGGACTTCTACCCGCGCGTGTTCCTCTCGGGGGCCGCCGCCGGCGGCGGGCTGCTGATCGACGGCCGGTGGGTGGGCCCGCAAGGGCTGTTCACCATCGGTCCGCAGGTGAGCATGCCGATCTTCAACTCCGGCCGCACGCAGGCCGGCGTGGACTCCGCCGAGGCGCGCGCCCAGCAGGCGCTGGCGCAGTACCAGCAGACGATTCAGCAGGCCTTCCGCGAGGTCGCCGACGCGCTGGTCGAGCAGCGCAAGCGTCGCGAGTTCCGCGTCCAGCAGCAGGCGCTGGTGACCTCGGCCGCTGATACCAGCCGCCTGGCCGACATCCGCTACAAGGGCGGCGTCAGCAGCTATCTCGAGGTGCTCGACAGCGAGCGCCAGCTCTTCGACGCCGAGCTGGGGCTGGTGCGCTCGAACCGCGACGAGCTGCTGGCCGTGGTGCGCCTGTACCGCGCGCTGGGCGGTGGCTGGCAAGAAGAGCGGACGGCGGCCTCGCAGGGCCAGCCCCAAGAACGGGGGAAGAGGTGACGCACATGCTGGCACGTCCACTGAAAGCCTCGCTGCTGGGTCTGGCGCTGCTCGCCGCCATCGTGGGATGCAACCGGAGCACGGCCAAGGCGCCGCCGCCGCCGACCGACGTTGTGGTGGCGCCGGTCGAGCAGCGCGCGGTGTCCATCGAGCGTGAGTTCACGGCGCGCACCGAGGCCTCACCGACCGTGGAGGTCCGGGCCCGCATCCAGGGCGTGCTCGAGCAGGTGCTGTTCAAGGAGGGCACCGAGGCCAAGAAGGGCCAGGTCCTCTTCGTCATCCAGCGCGAGGAGTACCAGGCGGCGCTGGAGACGGCCAAGGCCCAGCTCGCCAAGGCGCGGGCCGATCTGACGCGGGCCCGCGACATCTCGGTGATCGATCGGGCCCGGGCCCAGCTCGAGCAGAAGAAGGCCGACCACGAGAAGGCGCGCGCCGACGTGGCCCGCTACCGGCCGCTGGTCGAGGCCCGCGCCATTCCCCAGCAGGATCTCGACACGTCGCTGTCGGCCGAGAAGGTCGCCGCCGCCGCGGTCGACGCGGCCGCCGCCGCGCTCAAGGACGCCGAGCTTTCGCAGCGCACCCAGATCCAGCTCGCCGAAGCGGCGGTGGAGGCCGGGAAGGCGGCCGTCATCCAGGCTGACCTGAACCTCAGCTACACGACGATCCGCTCGCCGATCACCGGGATCATCGGCAAGGTGATGGTCGACCAGGGCAACCTGGTCGGCAAGAGCGAGCCCACGCTGCTGGCCACCGTGTCCGCGGTCGATCCGATCTACGTCGATTTCTCGATCTCGGAGGCGGACTATCTGCGGCTGGCACCACGGGTCCGCCTCGATCCCAAGGGACGGCCGCAGGGCGAGCAGGTCGCGCTCGACCTCTTCCTGACCAACGACCAGGCCCTGCCGCAGAAGGGCCACATCGTGTTCATCGACCGCGCGGTGGACAACAAGACCGGCACCATCGGCGTGCGCGCGGCGTTCCCGAATCCCGACAAGGTGATCCGGCCGGGCCAGTTCGCGCGCATCCGGGGCGTCGTGGAGAATCGCGCCGA
>Ga0075436_100001216_pt1 | contig 17495 bp, 21 predicted proteins | sample RhiMethybrSRZTD5_FD_75303 | JGI IMG/M metagenome (GOLD analysis project Ga0075436, IMG submission 75303) | Populus rhizosphere microbial communities from Tennessee, USA - Rhizosphere MetaG P. TD hybrid SRZTD5 | ecosystem: Host-associated > Plants > Roots > Rhizosphere > Soil | place: USA...
GGACGTCGTCATCAACGTCGGCAACAAGCTGCAGCACAACAGCCCGAACCCGATGCTCGGCGGCGATCTCAAGTTCATCGACATGCGCATCGACAGCCTGAGCATGGGCAACATCATCCCGACCGATGTGCCGCTCGTTGCGGATGTCGCGCACGGTCTGGACGACCTCACCGCCGCCGTCCAGCAGTTGGTGACGCCCGCGCTGAAGGACAAGGCCGCCGCGCGCGCCGATGAGACGCGGCGCTTTCACGAGAAAGCAAAGACGCTGCGCGACCTGGTCATGAAGAGCCCCGACTGGAATCGCGCGCCGATGATCGCCGATCGCGTGACGCGCGAGGTCGCGCAGTTCGCGGACAAGGACGCGATCATCGTGCACGAGGCCGGCTCGGTGGCGCTGCACGGCTTCGAGTTCGATCCGGAGAGGGGCCGCGACCTTTTCTTCTACTACGGCGCGCACCTGGGCTCCGGCGTGGGCACCGCGGCAGGCGTCAAGCTCGCGCGGCCCAATCGCCAGGTCATCTGCCTCGTCGGCGACGGCTCGTTCGTCTTCGGCCCGACCGCGCTCTGGAACATGGCGCGCCTCGAGCTGCCGGTGATCACGGTCGTCTACAACAACCATGCGTACAGCGGTCCGCACAGCCGCGTCATCGAGAAAGTGCCCGGCGGACGGATGGTGCAGACCGGCCAGTTCTTCCACGACTATCTCGGCAATCCGGACATGAACATGGCGCTCATCGCCAAGGGATTTGGCGTGGAGGCGGAACTCGCGCATTCGCCCGAAGAGCTGCGCGCGGCGCTCGGCCGGGCGCGAAAGAGCACGGCGGACGGCAAGCCGTACCTCATCGACGCGCAAGTCGCGCGCGTCGGCGTGGCGTGGGCGGACAAGCCCTGGACGCCGCCGATCCGCGTCGCGCAAGAGCGCACTCGCAAGGTCTAGGAAGGGGAGCCGGATTCATGCGCAAGATGACCCCACGTTTCGCGCTTGTACTCGCGCTCTTCTTTTCGTCAGCGGCGCACGCCTATCTGCCGCCGAAGGGCGTGCACTTCGAGCTGGTGGAGTTCCCTGGCGGCGGCCGCACGCTGCAGGGCGGTATGTTCATGCCGGATCCGCAGCGCTTCGCAAAGCCGGCGGTTGGCGTGGTGCTCGTGCACGGCGTCGAGTCCTACTGGTACCAGGGGCCGCCGATGTTCCTCGCCGGCCACCTCGCGCAGCGCGGCTATGCGGCGCTCGGCTACAACGGCGCGCATTCCGGTGAAAGCTTTCGCAGCTCGGAGTTCGAGACGGCGGTGCAGGAAGTGGGCGCGGCGATCGCCTACATGAAGAGCCGCGGCTATCGCGACATCTTCCTCGTCGGGCACAGCCTCGGCACGCCGATCGTCGAGCACTATGCCGGCAGCGATCCCGATGCGGCGGTGAAGGCGCTCGGTGTCTATGGACCGCACATCGACATCCCGGCGATCACGCGCGACTCGCTCCTGGGACCCGAGCTCTACGAGAAGTTCCGCGCCGAGTGCCGCGATCTCGTCGCCAAGGGAAAGGGCGATGAGATCAAGCTGCTGCCGTATCGCGAGGGCCGGTTCATCATCACCTCGGCGAAGACGTTCGTCAGCTACCGCGACACGGAAACGAGCAAAGCGGCGGTGCAGAAGGCGATCGAGCGCATCAAGCTGCCGCTCCTCATCGTCTACGATCCCGCCGACAACATCCAGGGCAAGGGCGGCCTGACGAAGCGCGAGACGCTCGCCGGGCAGATCAAGGCGCACGCGATCGCATCGCCACGCGCCGACATCGTCGTGATTCCGTCGATCGCGGAGAGCTCGCCGCTCAAGGCGCACAACTTCGTCGGCAACGAAAGGCTGGTGGCCGAGAAGACGGTGCAATGGCTGCGCAGCGTCGGGCTCGCGCCGGCCACGGCGCACTGAAATAAAAAAGGCCGCGTTGCGCGGCCTTTTCTTGCGCCCTGGCGCGGTTACAGCGTACGGGTGCCGTTGATCTGCACCTCGACTCGCCGATTGCGCGCGCGCCCCTTGGGGGTCTTGTTGTCGGCGACGGGGACCGTCTTGCCCCGGCCCGCGGTCTTGATCTTCGCCGGATCGATGCCGTGGCTCGCGAGGTACTGCTTCACGGCATTCGCGCGCCGCAACGAGAGCTTCTGATTGGTCGCATCCGTGCCGACGTTGTCGGTGTGGCCGACGACGACGATCGATTCGAAGCGCACTTCCTTCAGCTTGGCGGTCAGCGAATCGAGCTTCGCCTGCCCTTCAGGCTTCAGGTCGGCCTTGCCGGAATCGAAGGACGTGTCCGCGCCGAGCGTGATCGACTCGGTACGCCGCGGCAGCGGCGCGAGCGGCGCGACCGCGACCGGCTTGGGCGCTTCCACGACCTGCGGCGCCGGTGCGGGCGCCGGCGCGAGCACCGGGGCGGGCGCGGCCGGCACCTCGGCGCGGCGCGGCTGCGGCTTCGCGACGTACTCGGGATCGCATTCCGCGATCGCCTTTTCCGGCGCCCAGTTCATCGTGCGCCAGCAAAGACCGAACGGATTCTTGACGACATCGCCCGCGAGATCGCGCGCATAGCCGTCGTTGCCGACGCTTTGCGCGGACGCGCTGCCTGAAAGTGCCGCTAGAACCAACAGCGGCACGACGCTGGTGAATCTCATGTTTTTCTCCCTTGAAGTTGGAATACCGGGCGATTGTGGCGACTGGATACCTCCGTACCAAGGACGTTCGCCACGTGCGCCCGGACAGGCCGGTACTATTTCACAGATGGCCGATCCTTGCTTGGAGCAGCGAGCGAGGCTTAGAGCTTGAGCAGGCGCTCCGCGTTGCCGTGCGCGATCTTGTGCCGGTCGGGCTCGCTTATGGAGAGCTTGCGGAAGAACTCCATCCCGGTCTTGTTCGACTCGTAGGGCCAGTCGATCGCGAAGAGAATGTTGTCGGCGCCGAGCGCGAGGAGCGTGCACACGAACGCCGGCTCGAACCAGTTGCCGCTCGTCGTGACGACGAGGTTGTCGCGCAGGTATTCGATCGGCTGCTTCTTCAGTCCGCGCCGTGCGGCGGCGAACCAGGAGTGGTCGTTCAGCCGGTGCATCGCGAAAGGCAGCCCTTCGCCGAGATGCCCGAGAATGACCTTCAGCTTCGGATACGCGTCGAAGAGGCCCGAGAACACGAGCCGCAGGAAATGGCAGCTCGTGTCCACGGCGAAGCCCCACGGTGCGCGTGCCAGCTCCTCGTAACCGTCGAAATAGGCCTTCACCATCGCGGGATGCGGCAGCGCCGGGTGCAGGTAGACCGGCACGCCGAGCGCTTCGGCGCGCTCCCAGATCGGCCAGTACTTCTTCGCGTCGAGGAACTCGCCCTGCTGATGGCTGTGGATCATCGCGCCCTTGAAGCCGAGCCTCGTCACGCAGCGCTCGAGCTCGTCGACCGCGGCGCGCGGATCGGCAGTGGGCAGCGCCGCGAGCGCCGCGAACCGTGTCGGGTGTGCCTTGACTGCCGCGTGCATGCGCTCGTTGGCATCGCGTGCCATCGGGATCGCGACCTGCGCGCCGAATCCCTGCGGGCCGGGCGAGCCGAACGAGAGCACCTGCAGGTCGACGCCGTGCGCGTCCATGTGCGCGATACGCTTCGCGCCGACGTCCATGTTCTCTTCGATGATGTCGTGCCCGAGCATCTCGCGGCGGCTGGTGAGATAGAAGTTGCGGTACTCGTTCGCGCTCACATGCTCGCGATACATCGGGGTCAGGAAATGCTCTTCGATCGTGATGACTCTCATGACTCGCCCTTGAAATACCGTTGCTCGAGCTCGCGCTGCTTCTCGCCGCCTTCGTCCCCGGCGGGCACGTCGGGCACCGGATAGCCCTTGTGCTTCGCCTGGAAGTCTTCCCACGCGGTGATGCCGCGCTTCTCGAAGTCGCGCATGAAGTCCCACAGCGCCGCCCAGATGACGTGGTGCGTGAAGCCCGGGTACCAGGCGACGTTGACGCCGAGCGCGAGGTGCTCCTCGGCCGATAGATAGCGCGGCAGCTTGCCGCGCATGAAGGAGAGCGTCCCCTTCACGGCGGCGCGCGCCCGGCGGATCTCGGCCTCGCTGTGCGGCGATTCGAACTGCACCCAGTCGACGCCCGCGTCGCGCTCGTAGGCGAGCAGGCGCTCGATGCACGCGTCCAGTCCGCCATTCACTGCATCGCGCGCATAACACTGCGCCATGATCACGAACGACGGGTCGAGTTCATTGCGCATGTCGACCGCAGCCCGGTAGCGCGCCACCGCCTGTTCGAGCGGCACCACCTGCACGCCGGCCGACTGCGTCCGTCGCTTGCCTTCGATCGGCTGGTCGTCGATGCGCACGCCGGCAAGTCCCGCGTCGATGCATTCGCGCACGAGGCGCCGGACCGCCATGATGCCGCCGTGGCCGGTGTCACCGTCCAGGATGACCGGAAAGCTCACGGCAGCGGCGATCCATTTGCCGATCTGCACGCACTCGGTCATGGTCGCCGTGCCGACGTCCGCGAGCCCGGTGTAGCCACCGACGACCGCCGAGGTGCCGACGAAGCCCGCTTCGCAGCCCGCCTGCTCCATGATGCGCGCGAGCGCAGCGGTCGGCGGATGCAGCACGCTCAGCACCCGCTCGCGCCTTGCCAGTAGCTCGCGAAGGCGCAGGCGCTTCGCGGTGCTAGCGGAGGCCACAGCGCGCGTAGAGACGCACGGCGTTGTCCCAGAAGAGCTTGCGCTTGCGCCGCTCGGGCATGTCCCAGGCAAGCACCTTCTCGACCGACTGCGGGAAATGGCTCTCGCCGTGCGGATAGTCGGAGGCGTACATGAGTACGTCCTCGCCGACGAGATCGATGACCGCGTTGGTGAGCTTCTCGCCCTCCGGAATCTCGATGCTCTGGAAATAGCGGCCGCTCTTCACATACTCGCTCGGCTTCGCCTTGAGCGAGGGCAGCGCCGCGGCGATGGTCTCGGCGTGCTCGTCGATGCGGGTCATCCAGAAGGGAAGCCAGCCGTGCCCCGCTTCGAGCGTCGCCACGCGCAGCCGCGGATAGCGGTCCATCACGGCCGCACCGATCAGCGCTGCCATGTTGCGCATGCCGCACCACGGATGCGCGGCAGAGCGCTGCAGCCACAGGTTCTCCCACGTATCGAGGCCGCCGGGCGCATAAGGCGGCATGACGGTGAACGTATGCAGCACCACCGCCAGATCGTGCTCCTGCGCTGCCGCCCAGACCGGCTCGAGGCCCGGGTGATCGAGCGGCACGCCATAGGGCGCATACGCCATCACCGCCCACGCCCAGCGCGACTTGCCCCAGCGCTCGATCTCCTTCAACCCTGCCTGGACGTCGCGCGTGCCGACGAGGATGATGCCGCCCAGGCGATCCGGGTAAGCGCCGCAGTAGTCGTCCATCCAGCGGTGATATGCGCGGTACATCGCCATCTCGAGCGCGACGTCCTCGCTCGCCGTCCACGTGCCGAACCAGCCCGAGGGCAGCGTGAGGTTCACGTCGACGCCTTCGAAGTCGAGGTCCTTGATGCGCTCTGCCGGGTCTTGATCGCCGCGCGACGAAGGCTCGCGAATGCGCTTCGCGCCCGTGAATCCGGCCATATAGGCGCCTTTGTCCGGCTCGGCTTGCGCGGTGCCGAGCTTGCGCAGGTAGCGGCGCTGCCCTTTGGTGTAGACGCGATGACCTTTGCTGCTCGATGCGTAAGGCGCCCACGCCTCGAGCTTTGCCTTTTCGTCGCTCGAGAGATAACGCTCGAGCACTTCCATGTACGGACCGACATGCGTATCCGAATCGAAAATGCGATAGCCGTTTCGCGCCATGGCGCATTCTAGTGAGGTATACATTGCGCATGACCCGCGCTTTCGCGTGCATCGCGCTGCTTGTTTCGCAGTTGGCGCTCGCGCAGCCATACCCCGGTAAGCCGGTGCGCCTCATCGTCGGCCTCGCGCCCGGCGGCGCGACGGACATCATGGCGCGCACGCTCGCGCCCGGACTGAGCGAAGAGCTCGGCCAGCCGGTGGTGGTCGATAACCGGCCCGGCGCCGCGGGCTCGATCGGCGCCGGCATCGCGGCGAAGGCGCCGCCCGATGGCTACACGCTCTTTCTCGCCTCGAGCAGCTTCACGTCAAACGCCGTGCTGCAGCACGCGCCCTATGACCCGCTCACCGATTTCGAGCCGATCACGAACGTCGCCTCGGCGCCCTTCCTTCTCGTCGTTCGCTCCTCGCTGCCGGTGAACACGGTGGCCGAGCTCATCGCCTACGCGAAAGCGAACCCGGGCAAGCTGAACTTCGCATCGAGCGGCATCGGCAGCACGGCGCATCTCTCCGGCGAGCTTCTCAAGCGGGCCGCCGGGATCGAGATGACGCACATCGTTTACCGCGGCGCCGGGCCCGCTCTCGCCGACGTGCTTGCCGGCCAGGTCGACCTCATGTTCGCGAGCATGGTGTCTTCACTGCACCATGCGAAGAGCGGCAAGCTGAAGGCGCTCGCGGTGACTTCCGCCCGGCGCTCGCGCGTCGTGCCGGAATTCCCGACCGTGGACGAAGCCGGAGTACCGGGCTTCGAGATCACGGGCTACTTCGGCCTGCTCGCTCCGGCGCACACGCCGGCCGCCGTCGTCGGCGCCGTTCACTCCGCCGTGCAGCGCGCGATCCGGCGTCCCGATTTCGTCGAGCGCGTCGCCGCCGACGGCGCCGAGCCCGACGGCTGCACGCCGGCCGAGCTGCGCGCCATCCTCAAGCGCGACATGGAGAAGCTGGCGGGCCTGCTGAAAGAGGCCGGAATTCCCGGTCAAGGCCGCAACTGATCGCGGCCCAGGCTTACCTCCAGCGGAAGGCCGCCCGCAAGCGCCCGAACAAGGTCCTCTCTGGCGGTACGGTGACGTCGTAGGAAACGGTGCGCTGCGCCGGTCCATCGCCCGTCACCGGGCGATATTCGAGGCGCAGCTGCTCCTCGCCGTCGCGCACCGGCGTGAAGTACAGGCCTTCCTCGTCCGGCGGGCCTTCGGCGACCACGATGCGCACCGGCGGCTCGACGAGCCGCCATTCGTAGCCGCTGCCGGCCTCGCTGGTGAGCGGCACGTGCAGCCGGTTGCCGTGCTTCACGGTCACGGCGCCGCCCTCCTCGTGCGCCGTCACGGTCGACGGTGCGTGCGGATCCCAGACGGTCGAGCATCCGCCGAGCGCGACGACGAGCGCGAGGGCGAGCCTCATGCCGCCGCCGGCTGCAGCGCAGCGCGCTCGGCGTCGATCAGCTTGCCGAGCGTGCGCCGGAAATGCGCGAGCGGCGCGTCGGCGACGATCGCGTTCATCTTGAAGTTCGGATCGGCGTCGAGCACTTCCTGCTGCCCCTCGATGAGGAACTTGTCCTCGAGGAATCCCTCGATCATGCTGCGGTTGAGCGACAGTGCGATGTTCGGGTCCTGCAGGTCGTAGTCGTGCAGGTAATCCCAGAAGAAGTGCGTCGAGCGCCTCGTCTCCGGCGTGAAGAACTGGCAGTTGCGGTATTGCTTCGCGCCTTCCAGATTGCCCTTCTCGGCGCCCGTGCCGGCCGGCGACAGGAGCGTCTCCATGAAGAAGATGCCCGGCACGTACATGCGGGCGATGTTCCTGCGATCCACGCGCTCCGGCTTCGGCGAGACTTTCTTGTGGTACGGGGGCGTCGGCGCGTTCATGTGCCAGCGCTCGACGCGGAAGCCGTCCTCGAGCCGCTCGATCGCCGTGGGCTTGGACTTGTAGGCGTACTCCTCGGAGCCGCCGAGCGTCTTCGTGTGCACGAACGCGAGATGCGCGAAATCGCTGAGGTTGTCGACGATCAGCAGGTAATTCGCGTCGTAATGCATGTAGTCCGGCTTGCCGCGCCAAATCGGATCGCGCAGATACGGAAAATCCAGGATCTTCGCCGGATCTGCCTTCGCCGCGTCGCCCATCCAGATCCAGATGAGGTGATCGCGCTCGACGATCGGATAGCTGCGCACGCCGAGCTTCGGCGGGATGTTGTCCTGTCCGGGGATCTGGATGCACTTGCCGCCCGGCTCGAATTTCAGCCCGTGGTACATGCAGCGGATGTCATCGCCCTCGCGCCGGCCGTTGGAGAGCTTGGCCCCGCGGTGGCAGCAGCGGTTGTCGAGCGCGACGACGCGCCCGCTGTCGCCGCGATAGATCACGAGCGGCTTCTCGAGGATCGTGCGCGCGAGCAGCTTTCCGTCGATGAGCTCGTAGTCCCACGCGGCGACGTACCAGCAGTTCGTGAGGAAGGCTTGGGTCTCAGGTCCCATGGGTCACCGTTTTTCGGGAGGTGTCTCTTTAAGGGCGGCGGCGAAGCGCTCGTGCGCCGCGAGATCGACCGGCCGGTGCTTCACCGTCTTGCTCGGCGGATAGTCGCCGAGGTAATTGCCGCCCTTCCAGTTGCGCGAGGCGCGGATGGGCCGCGGCGCGAAGTTGCCGCCGCAGTTGGGGCAGACGTTGCCGAGCAGCTCCGCGCAGGTCGCGCAGAACGTGCATTCGAAGCTGCAGATGCGCGCCTCGAGCGCGTCCGGCGGCAGCGGCTTGTTGCAATGCTCGCAGTTCGGTCTCAGTTCCAGCATTCATGCCCCGGTTTCAGGTGCGCCGTCCTTCCACGAAGCGCTCGGCGCGCTCCGCTTCCAGAAATTCTACGATGTCCGCCGCCGGCAGTTCCGGCGGCGCGAGCCGGCCTTGCGCATGGTAGCGCCGGAACGGCTCGCCCCACGGGAATTCATCGAGCGAGCGCGATCGGGTCTTAAGCTGCATTTCCGTATCCACCACGCCGGGCTCATAGCTGAACAGCGCAATGTCGCTCGCGTCCTCCGCGGCAGCCACCATCCCCGCCATGCGGAGCGCCGCCTTGCTGCTGCAATAGGCGGCAAGGCCGGGAAAGGGCCGCGTCGCCGCGCCCGAAGACAGGTTCACGATGCGAATCTGCGCGCCCGCCGGCCGGCGCTTCACCACATGACCGATTAGCCATACCGGTATCACCACGTTCAGCGCGTATGCCCGCAGCAGCTCGTTTGCATCCAGCGCCTGGACTCGTCCTGCCGGCGCCGCCGCTGCGTTGTTGACAAGCCCGAGGCGCTTCCATCCGCGCGCGGCAAGGCGCGCGCCGAATTCGCGCTCGATCGCCGGCGTGGCGGCGTCGACGTCGCCGAGGTCGAGCGCGATGTGCCGGTAGTTCGGCGCACCGATCTGCGGCGTGCGCCGCGCGATGCCAATGACTTCCCAGCCGTGCTCGACGAGCAGGCGCGCCACCGCCGCGCCGATGCCCGAGCTCGTGCCGGTGACGAGCGCCAGGCGATCAGCGCTCATATGCGCAGTCCGTGAATGCGCGCACGCACCGCCTCGCCTGAGATGCGCAGCTCGCCGACGGCGATCGGCAGCGTGAAGCGCCGCGGGCCGGCACTGCCGGGATTGACATACAGCACGCCATCGACCTCCTTTACCACCGGCTTATGCGAATGGCCGGAAACCACCACGTGGAACTTGCTCGCGTCGAGGTCCAGCTCCGCGAGATTGTGCAGCACATAGATCGACACACTGCCGATCTTCACCATCGCCGTGGCCGGTATGCGCACGGCCCAGCGGTCGCGGTCGTTGTTGCCGCGCACCGCCGTCACAGGCGCGAGCGCCCCTAGTTCCTCGAGGATTTCCGGGTTGCCAATATCGCCCGCGTGGATGATGTGCTCGGCGCCGCGCAGGAACTCGAGCGCCTCGGGTCGCAGCAGGCCGTGCGTGTCGGAGATGAGCCCTACGCGCCGCGGCACGGTCTTGTCACTGGAAGGCAGTGCACGAAAACGCCCATTCGACATCGGGCTGCTCGATATTCACGTAATGTCCAGAGCAGACAATGTCCGCCATGTTTCGACTGAGGTTAAGCCAAATATCATGAGGTGGATTGCCGTTGGCGGGTTCGCGTTGTTCCTTGCCGCGTGCGGAGGCGGCGGCGATGGCAGTTCACCGGATGGCGTCCCGACCCTCGCCCTCTTTGCCGGGGACGCGAGCAGCCTGGGCAGCCTCGACGCCACGGGGCCCGCAGCGCGCTTTAACGGCGCAAGCGGCGTCGCGACCGACAGCGCCGGCAATGTCTATGTCGCCGATTCCGGCAACCATACGATCCGCAAGATCACGCCGGCAGGCGTGGTGAGCACGCTCGCCGGGGCCGCGGGTTCCGCCGGCAGCACCGACGCCACGGGGCCGGCGGCGCGCTTCAACAGCCCGCGCGGCGTCGCCACCGACAACGCGGGCAATGTCTACGTGGCAGACACGGGCAACAACACCATCCGCAGCATCACGCCGACAGGCGTTGTCACCACGCTTGCCGGGACGGCAGGCATGAGCGGCAGCACCGACGCCAGCGGGGCTGCGGCCCGCTTCAATGCCCCGCGCGGCATCGCCAGCGACGCCGCGGGCACTCTCTATGTGGCCGATAGCGGCAACAACACTATCCGCAAGATCACGCCGACCGGCGCGGTGACGACGCTCGCCGGGACTGCGGGGTCCTCCGGGAGCACCGACGCCAGCGGCGCCGCAGCGCGCTTCAACGACCCGATGGGCGTCGCCATCGACAGCGCCAACAATGTCTATGTGGCAGACACCAACAACCACACCATCCGCAAGATTACGTCTGCCGGGGCGGTGAGCACGCTCGCGGGCACTGCGGGAATTGCCAACAGCGCCGACGGCATCGGCGCCGCTGCGCGCTTCAACGGCCCGATGGGGATTGCCACCGACAGTGCGGCCAATGTCTATGTGGCCGATACGAACAACAACACTATCCGCAAGATCACAGCCGGGGGAAGCGTGACCACCATCGCCGGGACGCCGCAGATGGCCGGCTTTACGCCGGGTCCGTTGCCGGGGCTGCTGTCCGCCCCACCCGGGGTGGCCATCAGCGCTACCTCGCTGTACATCACGATGTCTACTCTTATTGCGGTGGTGCAGAACCGGCCGTAGGCCTATCCGGGCGCCGGTGCTGGCGGCCACGATTTGCGGCTCTCGTCGATCGGGCTCATCAAGCCGACATCGTTGCCCGCCGGGTCCGCGACGATCGCATAGCGCGCACCCCAGAAGGCGTCGTACGGCGGCTGCCGGCTCCTATAGCCTGCGGCGACAAGCTCGCCATGGAGCTCATCGACCGCTTCGCGGCTCGGCAGCGAAAAGCCGATGAGCACCGGACTGCTGCCGCCGCTCGAGCGCCATGCCGCGTTGTATACGCGGGCGAGCGCCGGGTTGTCGAACTCGAGCGCGAGCCCGTTCGGCATGCGCACCTCGGCATGGCGCATGTCCGCATGCCGCGGGCTCTCCGAGACGGAAACGCCGAGCCGGCGATAGAACGCGAGCATGGCGTCGAAGTCCGCCGCGACCAGATTGAGCTGCTCGAGCGCGATCACAGGATGAAGCTCACCGTGCCGAGTGAGGCGAGCTCCATCGCGTCGAGGATCGCCTCGCGCGACTTGATCCTGAGCTTGCCCTCGCGCCGCTCGAGGCCGTAGCGATAGCGTCCGACGTACTGGCGCACGTCATCGTTGCCGCGGAAGCGGTAAATCACGAAGTTCGCCTCCACCACGAGCGGCTGGAGCTCGACGATGCGAACGTTGGAGATGAGCCGCCGGGTGCGCGAGCGCGGGAATTCGGCGTGCGCGTGCGGATCCTTCAGCCGGGCGACGCGCGCGCGGATGCGGCGGATGTCGTCCGCGATCGTGAAGAGCGCGTTCTTCGGGTCGGACTGCGGCTCGTCGTTCGACGGGACGCGGTAAGTCGCGTCCTCGGTGAGGAGCGCGAGCCAGTCGTCCAGGCGCCATGCATCCAGCAGAGCGGCCTCGTGATACAGGAAGTCTTCGACTTCGGCGCGCCGAATCTCATTCATGCCGCGCGCATCAGCTTGTCCCATTGGACCCAGAAGGCGCGCAGGTGCGCCTCGTCGGTGTTGAGCTGCTCGCCCTGCTTTGCGATTCCGCGCGTGAGGGGCGACCACTGCACTTCCTTGTACGTGCCGAGTCCCTCCTGCACCGACTCGAGCGCCGCGATGTCGTCCGGCGTGGCAAACCCGCCCGGGCCGTAGAACGTGAGGAAGCTGTCGAGCCGCACCTGCCGCGCAAGCGGCGTCTCTTCCACCGGGCCGAGCGCCCAGGCGCGCACGCGCATGCGATCGGGCGCGACGGGCTGGAAGCTGCGCACCGAGACCGATGAGCCGTCGAGCAGCACGAGGTTGGGGAAAATGAGCAGATTGCGGTTCGTGTCGCAGACGCGCCTCGCCCGCTCTTCTCCTACTCTCCTCGTAATTTCACTGCGGATGCGCTCGAGCTCGGGCTTCGCCGCGTCGCCGTAGATCGGAATCCAGGCGGCGACCGGGCGGCCGCGGAAATTCACGTTGTCGGTCGTGCCATGCCCGTTGCCAAGATCCTTGCCGAGGCCGTGCGAGGGCAGCAGGTGGCCCTTCTCCGGGCGCTTCACTTCGACGCCCGAGCTCTTCAGGTAATCGAGCCACGTCGAGTGCGTCGTCAGCAGGTGATAGTCGTCGAAGCTGTTCTCGACGAGGAGCTTCCAGTTCGCGCGGATGTCGTATTCCTGGGTGCCGTGAATGACCTCCATCCGGCCGCTCGGCGACTGGTCGAGCACGAGGTCGATGTACTCGGTCGCTTTGCCGAGATAGTCGCCGAGCGCCGTGGCGTTGGCATCGAAATTGAGGAAGACGAAACCACGATATTCCTCGACACGCGGCGGCTCCTTCAGGCCGTACTGCGAGCGATCGAAGTTCGGCGGGTAAGCGCTCTGCCCCGGCACGGCGTAGAGCCGCCCGTCGCGATCGTAGGTCCAGCCGTGATAGAAGCAGGTGTAGCGCTGCGCGTTGCCCGCGGGCTCCCGGCAGACGACCGTGCCGCGATGCCGGCAGCTGTTGAGGAAGACGCGCAGCCGGTTCTCGCCGTCGCGGCAGAAGAGGAGCGGGCGGCCGCACACGGTGCGCGTGCGGAAGTCGCCCGGCGCGCGAACCTCCGATTCGTGGCCGACGTACAGCCAGCAGCGCTCGAAGATGCGGCTGCGCTCGGCGGCGAATATTTCCGCATCGACGAGCGCCGCGCGGTTGATTTCGAAACGCAGCTCGCTCGGCTCGTTAAGCACCAGCCGGGACGCGCTCATGCTTCCATAATAGGGGAATGATCCGTTTTCTTGCTTGCCTGTTTCTCGGCCCGTTTGCTGCAATGAGCGGCGCCGCCGGCGCCCAGGAGCCGTGGCCCGGCCGGCCTGTACACATCGTCGTGCCTTATACGCCGGGCACCGGCGCCGACATCCTCGCGCGCGTGCTCGGGCCCAAGCTCGCGGAGGATTGGAAAGCGGCGGTCGTGACCGACAACCGCCCGGGCGCGACGGGCAACATCGGCGCCGACCTCGTGGCGAAGGCGCCGCCCGACGGCTATACGCTGCTCCTCACCGCGACCTCGTTTACGACCAATCCGGCGCTCAAGCCCGCGCCCTTCGATCCGGTGAAGGACTTCGCGCCGATCGCGCTCGTCGCGACTGGAGGCCTTGGCGTCTACATCAATCCGCAGGTGCCGGCGAAGAACATGCGCGAGTTCGTCGCGCTCGTGAAATCGCAGCCGGGCAAGCTCTACTACTCCTCGCCCGGTAACGGCGGGCCGCAGCACCTTGCGATGGAGCTCCTCAAGCTCGAGACCGGCATGGACATGGTGCACGTGCCGTACAAAGGCGCGGCCGGCGCCATCACCGATCTCGTCGGCGGCCATGTGCAGGCGATGATCTCGGCGCTGCAGACCGTCGCGCCGCACGTGCACGCGGGGCGGCTGCGCATGCTCGCGGTGATGAGCGGCCACCGTGCCGAAGCATTTCCCGACGTGCCGACGCTGAAGGAAGCGGGCCTGCCCGACCTCGAGGTCGAGACCTGGTATGCGATGTTCGCGCCCGAGGGCACGCCCGGCGCGATCGTCGAGCGGGTCAATCGCGACGTGAACGAATTACTGAAGGAACGCGACGTGCGCGACGTGCTCGCCAAGCAGGGGCTCGATCCAGCGGGCGGCACGCCGCAGGCGCTGGGCGAGCGCGTCAAGCGCGAGCTTGCGAGCTGGACGCGCGTCGTAAACGCGGCCCACATCAAGGCGGACTGACATGAATCCTCTCGAAGATCTCGTTGCGGCCTATCGCATCCTCGCCGAGCACGGCGTCATCGACGCCTACGGCCACGTGAGCCTGCGCTCGCCGGACAATCCCAAGCGCTATTACCTCGCGCGCTCGCTCGCGCCGGAGCGCGTGCAGCTCGAAGACATCATCGAATACGACCTCGACAGCAATGCGCTCAACGCGCAGGGACGCGAATCGGTGACCGAGCGCTTCATCCACGGCGAGATCTTCAAGGCGCGGCCGGACGTGATGGCCGTCGTGCACAACCACTCGCCCTCCGTCGTTCCGTTCAGCGTCACCGGCGTGCCGATGCGCGCGCTCTGGCACATGGCGGCATTCATCGGCGATGGGCTGCCGAACTGGGAGATCCGCGACGTGCGCAAAGGCACGAACCTGCTCGTCGGCGACGGCATCCTCGGCGCCTCGCTCGCGAAGAGCCTCGGCAAGAAGCCCGCGGCGCTCATGCGCGGACATGGCTCCGTTACGGTCGGCGAGAGCCTTCCTCGCGCGGTGGGCCGCAGCGTCTACCTCGAGCTCAGCGCGCGCATGCAGATGCAGGCGATGCAGCTTGCCGACAAGATCAACTACCTCGACGCGGCGGAAGTCGAGGCCTCGACGCCGCTCCAGGACTACAAGCGCGCCTGGCCGCTATGGCGCGAAAAGGCGCTCGCGCGCGCGAAAGCCGAGCGCAAGTAGAAAAATGGTGACTGTCACCATTTAAGGGCGGGCATGGCCGATCTCTGCGCGCTCACCGCGGTCGAGCTTCTCGACGCGTACCGCAAGCACGAACTCTCGCCGGTCGAGGTGATGCGCGCGGTGCTCGAGCGCATCGAGCGCCTGAATCCCGTGCTGAACGCGTTCAATCTCGTGTCCGACCGTGCGCTCGACGATGCAAAGGCGTCCGAGGCGCGATGGATGTCGGGCCAGCCAAAGGGCCTCCTCGACGGCGTGCCGGCGTCGATCAAGGACATCATTCTCACCAGGGGCTGGCCGACTTTGCGCGGCTCGAAGACGATCGATCCGCAGGGGCCGTGGAACGACGATGCGCCGGCGACGGCGCGGCTGCGCGAACACGGTGCCGTTTTACTGGGGAAAACCACCACGCCGGAGTTCGGCTGGAAAGGCGTGACCGACAGTCCGCTAACGGGCGTGACGCGCAATCCGTGGAATCCGCAGAAGACGCCGGGCGGCTCCTCGGGCGGCGCGGCGGCGGCGCTCGCGGCCGGCATGGGACCGCTCGCGGTAGGCACCGATGGCGGCGGCTCGATCCGCATCCCGTGCAGCTTCACGGGACTTTTCGGATTGAAAGCATCGTTCGGGCGCGTGCCGGCGTGGCCGCTCTCGCCCTTCGGCACGGTGGCGCACGTCGGTCCGATGACGCGCAGCGTCGCCGACGCGGCGCTGATGCTGAACGTGCTCGCGCTACCCGATGCGCGCGACTGGCACGCGCTGCCCTACGAGCGGCGCGACTGGCGCACGGCGCTCGACGACGGCGTCGCCGACCTGCGCATCGCTTATTCGCCGGATCTCGGCTACGCGAAAGTCGACAGCGAAGTGGCCGCGCTCGTGCGCGAGGCGGTGCGCGTGTTCGCCGATCTCGGCGCGCGCGTCGAAGAGAAGCATCCGGGCTTCGAGAATCCGGACGCCATCTTCCGCGCGCACTGGTTCGCCGGCGCAGCGGCGCTTGTCAGCGGCATCCCGGCGCCGAAGCGCAAGCTCGTCGATCCCGGCCTGATCGAGATCGCCGAGCAGGGCGCGAAAGTGAGCGCGGCGGAGATCATCGATGCGCAGATGCAGCGCGGCGCGCTCGGCGTGCACATGAATCTCTTCCATCGCGACTACGATCTCCTCGTGACGCCGACGCTCGCGGTGGCCGCGTTCGATGTCGGGCTCGAGTTTCCGCCGGGCAAGAAGCGCTGGATCGACTGGACGCCGTTCACCTATCCCTTCAACCTCACGCAGCAGCCGGCGGCGTCCATTCCATGCGGGCTCACCAAGGACGGCTTGCCCGTCGGCCTGCACATCGTGGGCCCGCGCTACGGCGATGCCCTCGTGCTGCGGGCGGCGCGTGCCTTCGAGACGGCGCGGCCGATCGCGATGCCCGACGGAATTACCGGCAGCGCAGGTTGCCGGCCGTGAAGTCGATGTCCTTCGTGCAGTCCTGCTCGTTGATCTTGCGCCCGGCCGCCATCCCCGGCACCGCGCCGCCCGAGCTGTAGTCGAGCGAGCGCATGCTGTTGTAGCTCGCCCTCGGCGGTGTCGTCGGCTGCGGCGCGGCGGCCACCTGCGCGGGCGGCTTGTTGCCGCCGTGCGAAGCACACGCGCACACCAGGGTCGCGAGCAGTAGTGCGATCGAGGAACGCAGCAGCATGAACGTCTCCTTTGCTTTCCGGTGGCCGCCCATTTTATGCTTCGCTCGCTTGCGCGCCCTCTTCATCCTTCTCGTGCTACTGAGCCTTCCGGCCCACGCCACGTGCATGTTCGCGCGCGATACCAAGCCGCAGGACTGGTACGACTGGGCGGAAGTGCTGGTCGCCGCGGACGTCACCGGTGTCGAGCAGCGCGGGCGCATGGACGTGGTGTCGCTGCGGGTTATCGAAACGTTCAAGGGACCGCAGGCGGCGGAGGCCGCGACGCTCGAGGTGCCGAACAACCTCTGGTCCGTCTGCCACATCGAGCGCCCGGTAATCGGCGAACGCGTGCTCGGCGCGCTCAACGCCAACAACGACGCCCTGCTCGTGCCGCTGTCGGAGGGCTACGCCGCGGAGCTGCGCTCCGTAAGGCCGCCGTCAGATCCGCGCTAGTTTTCTCTCCCGCGCGTCCCGCGAAGCCTATGATGGTCCGGCGTAGCGCTCGCTACGCATTACATCCACCTAGGGACATGACCATGAGAACGCGCATTGCCGTTTCACTGGCGCTCGTCGCGGGATTCGGGCTCGGCGCCGTTGCCATCGAAGGACTGCACGCGCAGGCGAAGCAACCGGTCTTCTACGTTTCCGAGATCGACGTGCACGACGTCGATGCCTACTTGAAGGAGTACGCACCGAAGGCCCGGGCAATCATCCAGAGCCACGGCGGCAAATTCCTCGCCACGAGCAACAGCCCCCACGTGATCGAAGGGGCGCCGCCGAAGAGCCGCGTGGTGATCCAGCAGTGGGACAGCATGGAAAAGATCCAGGCCTGGCGCAATTCGGCGGAGTTCAACGAGCTGCGCAAGACCAGCGGCCATCTCGCCACCTTCCGCGCCTACGCGCTCGAAGGCGCGCCGCAGCAGTGAAGTAAATCGGGGACAGGCAGGTAATTATTCCGACAGCGCGGCGCGGGCGGGTTCGCGCCATCGATC
>Ga0075436_100001217_pt1 | contig 17494 bp, 10 predicted proteins | sample RhiMethybrSRZTD5_FD_75303 | JGI IMG/M metagenome (GOLD analysis project Ga0075436, IMG submission 75303) | Populus rhizosphere microbial communities from Tennessee, USA - Rhizosphere MetaG P. TD hybrid SRZTD5 | ecosystem: Host-associated > Plants > Roots > Rhizosphere > Soil | place: USA...
CCGCCGCATGACGCCGCAGCTCCTCGGCCCCAGGCCACGGCTCGCACCGCGGCACCACGTAGGCCACCAGCCGCTTACCTCCCGGCCCTTCGCGCGCTGCCACGACCGCCTCGCGCACTCCGGAGTGCTCGGCCAGCGCGGACTCGATCTCACCCAGCTCGATGCGGAACCCCCGGACCTTCACCTGGTGGTCTCGCCGCCCAAGGAACTCGATCACGCCGTCGGCCCAAAGGCGCGCCCGGTCCCCCGTGCGGTAGAGACGCCCTCCGGCTTCCCCGCCCAGAGCGTCGGGCAGGAAGGCCGCCGCGGTGAGCGCAGGCTCGCGGGCATATCCCTCCGCCAGGCACTCGCCGCCGATGTAGAGGTCGCCGGCCACCCCGATGGGGCAGGGGCGGAGGTGGCGGTCGAGCACGTGATAGCGGGCGTTCTGGATCGGCCGCCCGTAGGGGATGCTCGTCCATTCGGGCTCTACGCGGCCGATCGGATGTACGTTGGACCACACCGTCGCCTCGGTCGCTCCACCCAGGCTGACCACCGCGGCGCCGGGGAACGCCGCCCGCACCGCGTCGGGGAGCGCGACTGGGATCCAGTCCCCGGACAGGAAGACGAGCCGCAGCCGGCTCTCGCGCGGCTCCGGAGCGAAGAAGGGCACCAGTTGCTGGAGCGTGGCCGGCGCCGAGTTCCAGAACGTGATCGACTCGCGGTACAGGATCTCCAACAGGCTCCGCGGGTCCTCCACCTCGCGGTCCAACGCCACTCGCACGCTGCCGCCCGCCGCGAGCACCCCGAAGACGTCGAAGACCGAGAGGTCGAAACCCAGCGAGGTCACGAAGAGCCCACGGTCCTCCCCGCTCATCCCGAACGCACCGGTTGCCCAGTCGATCAGGTTGACCACCGGCCGGTGGCAGACCACGACCCCCTTGGGCGTCCCCGTCGAGCCGGAGGTGAAGATCACGTAGGCCGGATATCGCGGCGGCGACCGTCGCGGAGGAGGTCCGTCCGCCGCCCCGTCCGGCGAAGAGGCGGCATCGACCCAGACCTCGTGCTCGATGCCCAGGGCCGCCGCCGTGCCCGCCCGGGAGGCCTGCGTCACCAGGTGCCGCATCCCCAGCGCCTCGACGATGCGGCGGAGCCGCGCCTGCGGCGAGGAGAGCTCCAGGGGCACGTACGCCGCTCCGGCCTTGAGCACCCCGAGCAGGGCGACCACTGTGTCCGTGGAGCGCTCCAGATGGATCCCGGCGCAGGTGTCCGGCCCGGCGCCGTGCGCGATCAGCCAGTGCGCGAGGCGGTTGGCCCGCCGCTCCAGCTCACCATAGGTCAGCGACTCCCGGTCCGTTGCCACCGCGACCGCCTGCGGCCGCCGTGCCGCCTGCGCCGCGACGAGCTCGTGGATGCAGAGGTCCCGATCGTACGGCTGTGCCGTGTCGTTCCACCCGACCGCCATCTGATGGCGCTCTCCCTCCCCGAGCAGCGGCAGGTCGGCGACGGGGTCTTCGTGCCGGCGGGCGATCCCCGCGAGCAGAGTCCGGTAGTGCTCCAGCAGCCGCGCGATGGTGGAGCGGTCGAACAGGTCGCGGTCGTACTCGATCATCCCGCCGAGCTCGTCGCCGCTCCCCTGCCAGAGGGCGAAGAGGAGGTCGAAGCGCGCAGTCCGGCTCTCGACCTCGGTAAAGCTCACTGCCAGGCCCGGCAGCGCGATCCCCGCCCTGTCGAGCCGGGTCAGTCCGAGCATCGTCTGGAACAGCGGGCTCCGCGGCAGGCCGCGCTCCGGACGCAGCTCCCGCACCAGGACGTCAAAGGGCAGGTAGCGGTAGCGGTACGCCCCCAGCGCCGAGTCCCGGACCTGCTCGAGCAGCTCCGTAACCGGCAGATCGCCCACCAGGTCGGCGCGCATCACCAGCGTGTTGATGAAGCAGCCGATCACCCTCTCGGTCTCCGGCGGCCGGACGGCGGCGGGCGAGCCCACCCAGATCGACCGCTGCTCCGTGTAGCGGTGGAGCAGCACCTGGAACCCCGCCAGCAAAACCATGTAGAGAGTGCAGCCGCGCGCGCGGGCGAGCGCCCACAGCTCGGCGGCCAGCTCCGCGGGCAGCTCGGCGCCGAAGCCCGCGCCCCGCGACCTGCGCACGGCGGGTGCGCGCCGGTCGACGGGCAACTCCAGGACAGGGATCTCGCCCTGCAGGCGCCCGCGCCAGTAGGCCAGGTGCGCTTCCAGCACCCGCCCCGTCATCCAGCTTCGCTCCCAGCGTGCAAGGTCGCCGTAGTCGACGGGCGGTGCCGGCAAGGCCGCTCCCTGCCCGAGCAGGGTGAGGTAGGCGGCGGCCAGCTCGCGCACGAAGACCTCGTGGGAGCCGTCGAAGGCGATGTGGTGCGTCGCCACCAGGAGGATGTGCTCCCGATCGGCCAGGCGGAGCAGCAACGGCCGCAGGAGCCGCCCCGCGGTCAGATCGAACGCCCGCGCCTTCTCGGCGACCGCGAGGCGGCGTGCCGCGGCCTCGCGGGTCTCCTCCGGCAGAGCCGCGAGGTCCAGCACGGGCAGGCTCGCCACAGGCTTCGGCAGCACCCGCTGGACCGGCCCGGAGCCGCTCTGCTCAAATGCGGTCCGCAGCACTGCATGCCGCCGCACGACCTCGCGCAGAGCCTCCTCCAGAACCTGCGGTCGGAGACCGCCGGCGAGCCGCAGGCAGAGCAGAATGTTGTAGGCGGGGCTACCGGGCTCCAGCCGGTCGAGGAACCAGTAGCGCTCCTGGGCAAAGGAGAGAGGTGGCGGCGCCGTGGCCTCCGTCCGGGCCGCGACCGTGGGCTGGAGGAGGAGCGCGTTCCCCCCGGCGCCGGCCGTCGTCTCCGCAAGGCGGTCGAGGATGCGGTCCCGCAGCCCGGCGACCGACAGATCGAGCAGCGCGCCCCCCGACAGCCGCAGGTCGAACTCCGTCGCGAGACGCGTCTCGAGCTCGATGGCCGCCAGCGAGTCCAGCCCGGCGCTCGCCAAGTTGCTGCCTGGCGCGATCCGCTCGGGGCCGGCCCCGGCCCGGCGTGCGATCTCGCCACAGAGCCAGGCGTCCAGGGCCGCCGCGCGCTCCGCCGGAGCGCGCGCGAGGAGCTCGCCGCGAGAGAGCCCCCGCGGCAGCCCGGAACCGCCGGCCGGAAGGTCCCCGGAGGTGCGATAGAGCGCTTCGAGAGTGCCGGCCAGGTAGCGGGCCCGGCACTCGCCGCGGCGGATCTTGCCGCTCGATGTCTTGGGGACCGTCCCCGTCCGCAGGAGGACGGCTTCGGCCACCGCCGCATCGTGCTCCTCCGCGACGGCGGCGCGCAGCGCATCCGCGACGGCGGCCGGGCTCCCAGCATGCCGCTCGACCTCGCAGACCACGATGAGGCGCTCCTCACCATCCCGGTCGACGGAGAAGGCCGCGCCGCAGCCGGGGCGGAGCGCCGGATGGCTCCGCTCGGCCGTGAGCTCGATGTCCTGGGGATAGAGGTTCCGCCCGCGGACGATGATCAGGTCCTTGAGGCGGCCGGTGAGGAACAGCTCGCCATCGTGGAGGAACCCCAGGTCGCCCGTGCGCAGGAAGTGCAGCGGGCTGCTGGCGAGGCGTGCGCCGAAGACCGCTTCGCTCTCTTCCGGCTGCCCCCAGTAACCGTCCGCGACGCTCGGGCCGCTCACCCAGACCTCGCCGATGCGGCCGGGAGGACAGACGGCGCAGGTCTCGGGATCGACCACCTCGATCCGCTGGCCGCTGGCCGGGCTGCCGCAAGAGACGAGCGTCCGGCCGGCGCCCGCGGCCAGGGCCGCCTCGCCGGACTCCAGGGCTGCCGCCGCGAAAGTCTCGCTGCGCGGTCCGCTCTTGCAGAGGCTGCCGGAGACGAATAGCGTGGCCTCGGCGAGGCCGTAGCACGGGAAGAGCGCCGTCCGGAGGAAGCCGCACGGGGCAAAGGCGGCGGCGAACCGCTCGAGCGTCTCGGCGCGTACCGGCTCGGCGCCGCTGAAGGCCAAGCTCCAGCAGCTCAGGTCGAGCCCCTCCCGCTGCTCGGCGCTCACCTTGCGCGCGCAGAGGTCGTACGCGAAGTTGGGCCCGCCGCTCGTGGTCGCCCGGAAGCGGCTGATCGCCTGCAGCCAACGCGCCGGCTTCTGCAGGAACGCCGCGGGTGACATCAGGATGCACCGCGCCCCGGCATAGAGCGGCTGCAGGACGTTCCCGATCAGGCCCATGTCGTGGTACAGGGGGAGCCAGCCCACGATCACAGACTCCTCCGACTGCCGGAAGGCCTCCTGGATCAGTCGCTCGTTGTCCAGCAGGTTGGCGTGGGTGACCCTGACCCCTTTCGGTGTGGAGGTCGAACCGGAGGTGTACTGGAGGAACGCCAAGTCCTTTCCCGCGGGAGAGACGTGCCGCCATTCGTCCGCGGCGGGGAGGTCCGGCCCATCGGTTTCGAGCTGCGGCAGCTCTTCGAGCTCCCGGATCAGCTTTGCCGCCGCGGCGAGCTGTGCCCGCAGCGGGGACGCCGTCAGCGCGAGCGCCGGCTCGGCGTGACGCAGGATCGCTCCCAGCCTGTCGTCCGGGCGTCGCGCCCGCGGCGGAGCCACGGGTACGGCCACCACGCCGGCGTACAGGCACCCGAGGAAGGCGGTGACAAAGTCCAGGCCCGGCGGGTAGAGGAGCAGCGCCCGCTCGCCCGCGCGGCTCTCCCGTTGCAGCGCCGCCGCAATGCGCCGTGCCGCCAGGTCGAGCTCGCCCCAGGTCAGGGTGGCTTCTTCTTTCTCACCATCGGTGAGAAAGCGGTAGGCGGGGCGCTCCGCGGCTGTCGCCGCACGTGCAAGAGCAAAGTCGATCAATGACCGGAGGCCCATTCGTCAAGCTCCCATGGCGGCGCCACCGTCGATCTCGATCGTGCGGCCGGTGAAGAAATCGCACTCGAGGATGAAGCGCACGGCGAGCCACACTTCCTCGGGCCGGCCGATGCGGCCGAGGGGGATGCCCTCCTGGAGCTTGCGCAGGGCCTCGCCGGAGATCCCCTCCAGGATCGGCGTGTCGATCACCCCGGGAGCGATGCTGCCCACCCGGATGCCGTGCGGCGCGAGTTCCAGAGACCAGCTGCGCATGGCCGCGTCGAGCCCCGCCTTGGAGGCTGAGTAGCTCGACTGGCCAGCGTTGCCGGTGCGCGCTAGGGAGGAGATGTTGACGATCACGCCTGGCGCCGCGCCGCGCTCGATCATCCGCACGGCGAGCTCGCGCGCCATCAGGAACTGGCCGGTCAGGTTGACCTCCAGGACCGAGCGCCATTGCACCGCCGGCAGCCAGCGCGCCGCGTTGCCCACACCCGTCACCAGCAGGCCGTCGCGCAAAACGCCGGCGTTGTTGATCAGCACGTTGGCGCCGCCGAGCTCGGCGGCGACCTGGGCAAAGAAGCGGCCGATGGACTCCTCCTCAGTGATGTCGAGGCCGGCCACGGTCAGCAAGCCCGGCAGCCCTTCAGCATCGGTCCGAAGCTGGCGCAGCCCGGCACCGTCGACATCGCCGGCGGCGACCTGCGCGCCGGCCTCGAGGAGCGAGAGGGAGAAGCAGCGGCCGAGACCGTTCGCCGCACCGGTGACGATGGCGCGGACCTCCTGGAGCTTCATGGCTCGACTTCCCAGGCCCTCACTGGCGAGCCAACATCTGCATCAGATCCTTCCCGAGGGAGAGGCCATCCAGCCGCTGGGCGTCCGGCAGCTCGGCCAGGTTGTGCATCAGGCGACCGGGCACCGGCGCGGGCTCCGTCCAGGTTGCGCCGGCCGGGTAGATGAGGAAGACGTCCCAGGCCACGGAGTCTTTCAGCTTGAGCTGTGCCTTGTAGACCTCCGGCAGACCCAGATTGGCCGCCCAGAAGTGCCGCACGCGGGGATCATCGAGGAGAAGGGTCGCTTCTTTCGCCCTGTCGCGGATATCCAGAGGATGGAACGGGAGCCAGACGACGTAGAGCCGCAGGCGCTCGTCGGGGATCTGGTCGAGGACATATCTCTGTACCACACGGGCACCCATGGCGCAGGTGCTTCACGTCGGGGAGAGCAGCAGGATCATGCGGACGCTGTCCTTCTCCTGATCGAACATCTGCTTGAGCTCCTTGGCGTCCGGTGACAGATCGGCCAGCTCGCCCTGGGAGGGGGTGCGAGATCTCGTCCGCCGCTCGAGCTCGAAGGGGAACTTCTTGTCGTCCCGCGTGTACTCGCCGACGATGCGGCCGCCATCCTCGCTGAGCCGGCCCTGAAAGCGCCGGTGCCCTTTCTCCACGGCTTCCTCGAAGAGGATCGTCGAGTCGTCCACCACGACCTTGTCCAGGGGCTTGTCCTTCGCCCCCGTCAACACCACGCTCATCTTGCCGGTCCAGACGCCGCCCGCCTGCTGCGGAGGCTCCAGGTCCAGAGTGAAGTCGACCTCGTCGCGCCCCAGGGTCCGGATGATGGCGCCTTCCCAGTGGCCGGCGAACTCCGGACCTGCCGCGGCAGCCTTGGGCTCCGGCGTGGCAGGCGTCGCGGTCAGGAAGGCCAGGAGGATAACCAGGGTCTCCATGTCAGTGCAGCTCCGGAGAGTTGAGAAATTCTCTGCGCAGGATCAGACCAGCATGAGCATTATAGAGGTAGCGATATGGGGAAGGCAAGATGAGCTTGCTGCCTTGACGAGCTCTTCGCGAGGTGCTATTTTTTTAGCACCATGGAGCCGCCGAAGAAGATCCCCGCCCACAGCGAGCCGCTCCCTCAGCTCTCCCGCCGTGAGCGCCAGATCATGGACGCGATCTACCGGCTCGGTCAGGCCACGGCCGCCGAGGTGATGCAGAGCATCCCGGAGCCGCCCAGCTATTCCGCCGTCCGGGCGCTGCTGCGGGTGCTCGAGGGCAAGGGACATCTCACGCACAGGGAGCAGGGCCCGCGGTACGTGTACCGGCCGACCATGGCCCGCGAGAATGCCCGCCGCTCGGCGCTCGAGCGCCTGATCGAGACGTTTTTCGGCGGCTCGACGGAACAGGCTTTCGCGGCGCTGCTCGACCTCTCGGCTCCGCGGCTTTCAGACGCGGAGCTGGAACGGATCTCGCGCAGAATCGAAGAGGCCAGAAAGGAAGGAAAGTGACGATGGGCACCTGGTTGCAGACGTGGTCGTACATCTCTCACTTCCCCGGGGCGGCGCTACTGGCCGGCGCTGCGGTCAAGGGGGTGCTCATTCTCTCCGCCGCGGGTCTCCTGACCCTGGCGTTGCGCGAGGCCCCAGCGGCCTCCCGGCACCTGGTCTGGAGCCTGTCGCTGGCCACGCTGCTGCTCCTTCCCGTGCTTCCGCGCGGCGCTGTGACGTGGTCGCTTCCTTCGTCAGCGGACGAGGTCGCCGCCGTCGCAACACCGGCCCGGGCGACGGTCCCGGCGCCGGCTGCACTGGCTCTCGAAACCCTCGCTCCGCTGCCCACGAGCGCTGCCGTGCCGACGCCGCCGCAGCGCGAGGCGGGACCCGGCTGGAGCGGTGGGCTCCTGGCATGGTTTCTAGGAGTCTGGCTCGCCGGCGCCCTCCTGTTGACCGGCCGCATCGTCGCAGACGCTGCCCGTGTGCGGCGGCTGGTCCGCGGCTCCCGGCGGGTGGACGCCGGGGACCTCCTCGCTGAAGCGGAGGCCTCGGCGCGCCAGTTGGGCATCGTCCGGCAGGTCCGGCTACTCACGGCGTTCGATGACACAGTGCCGCTGACCTGGGGGTTCCTGCGGCCGGTGGTATTGCTGCCGGCGGTCGCCAGCGGTTGGTCGGCGCAGCGCCGCAAGATCGTGCTGCTGCACGAGCTGGCCCACGTACGGCGTTGGGACTGCCTGACGCAGCTCGCTGCCCAGATCGCCTGCGCGCTGCACTGGTTCAATCCGCTGGTGTGGATCGCTGCGCGGCGCCTGCTCGTCGAGCGCGAGCGGGCCTGCGACGAGCTGGTCGTTCTCCAGGGGACCCGCCGTTCCGACTACGCCGCCCATCTCGTGAGCGTAGCGCGGGCGCTGCGCCCGGCCTTGGCCCCCGGACCGTTGACCGCTCCCCTGGCCTGCCGCACGCGACTCGAATCGCGCGTCGCCGCCATCCTCGGAACTCCCACGCCGACCCGCCGGCAGGTTCGCCGACGCCTGGCTTTCTCGGCCGTGGCCGCCCTCGCCCTGATCGTGCCTCTGGCCACCCTGGAGCCACGCGCCGACGCGACGCCCGCCGCCCCGGCGGCGGTTCGACCGGAGACCCGAGCGGCGCAGCCGGCCCCGCCGTCCCGCTCCGCCCGCGCCAGCTCCGGTCCTTCCGACGTCCAGGCGCCGGTCCCGTCGCGGGATGCAAGCCACCGCGGCGCGGCCGCAAAGCCGGTCGCAGCCGAGCGGGATCGCCCGCATGAAAAGCCCGCGACACAGGATCGCCGCGCCCAGTGGTCGAGCGATGCGGGCACTTTCGAGGTGACCACGCGCGGCCAGGCCGAGCTCACGGCCAACGAGACCGCCATCACCCGCCTCGAGCCCAACAGCTTGTTGAAGATCGAGCACAAGACGGGCGACGCGGTCCGCCGTCTCGAGGTCACCTCGACCAACGGTTCGCCGAGCTACGCCTATTCAGTCGACGGCAAACGGTTGCCATTCGCCGGCGAAGCTCAGCAGTGGCTGGCCTCGATCCTGCCCGAGATCGTGAGCGAGACCGGCTTTGGCGCTGCGTCGCGGGTGGCGCGGCTCGACCGGGAGCGCGGCCTCGAAGGGGTATTCGCCGAAGTGTCGCGGGTTCACAACCCGCGCGTGCGGGCTGTCCTCCTACTCGACCTCCTGAAGCTGCGCAGCCTCACCGCGGACGAGCTGCGCCAGGTCGCGGACGAGGCCGTGTCCGCGGTACCCGAAGGCTATCTCCCTGTGTTTCTCTCCGCCGCCGCTGATTATTATCTGGACGAGCCTGAGACGCGCGCCGCCTACCTCGATGCGATCGCGCGCATCCCCTGGGATGGGCACCGCACCCGCCTCGTCCTCGACCTGCTGCAGCGCCCCGGCCTCGATCCCGGCATCGCGGCCGACCTGATCCGCACTGCGGACGCGCACTTCAAGACCGACAACTTGCGCGCCGCCTTCCTGGCCCGAATCGCCGAGCGGGCGTTGGCGGACGATACTTTGCGTCCCGTCTTCCTACAGAGCTTCGGGGCGATCCGGACCGACATGGTGCTGGCTGGGCTGGCAAGCGACGTCCTCAAGGGACAGGAGCAGCTCGACGACGCGACCCGGCTCCAGCTCCTGCAGATGGCCTTTGACCATCTGCGCGTGGATCGGGTCCGCGCCGCTCTCCTGATCGAGATCTCCGACCGCTTCCTCGGCGATCCAGCCCTTGAGGTGACCTATCGGAAAGCGGTGGAGCAGATCCGCGACTCGCAATCCCGCCGCAAGGTGGAGTCGGCTCTGCGGGAGAAGGGCTTGCGCTGAAGCGATAACGGGAGGTTCTCCTTCCTTGGCGTCTTGTGGCGCCGTCAATTCGTGACCAGCAGAAACTGGTCGGCCAGATGGACTTCCGAGCCGAATGAGGTCGTAACGCGGACACGCGGGCGGTAGTTGCCGGGGTCCGCGTAGATGTGCGTGGCCACAGGCGTTGGCGAGGACTCGCTGAAGGGGCTGTTGCCGATCCAGTCATAGTCGTAGCGGATAGGGTTGGCGGAGGGGGCGAGGACCAGGTCGAAGGAAACGGCGGTGTTGACCGGGAAGAGGCAAAGGAGGTTTGGACAGACGGGCCGGAAGCTCAGGATGAGCTGTTGCTGGACGGTCAGACTGCGCGAGAGGGAGGCGGAGCCGGCGGTGTTGGAGACCTTGAGGGCAAGGGTGTGGCGGCCGGCGGTGACGCCGGCAACCCGCCAGGAGAGGGTGGGGTCTGAGCCGATCTGGCTACCATCGAGAGTCCAGCGAAACGTGAGGGGCGGCCGGCCGGTCAGCGTCGGCGTGGCGACGAGGAGGCTGCCGATCGCCGGCGTTGTGGAGGAGAGAGAAAGAGCGGTGAGGACGGGCTTGGGGTCGCGCAGGAGGAGGTACAGGGTCCGCGTCGCGGAGCCGTAAGGGGTCGTGACGCGGAGCCGGATGGTAAGGAGGCCGGGAGAGAGCCGGGCGGTGTTCAAGAGGGCGGGATTGGTGTGCGAGGTGGCCGCAGCCGGCAGAGTCCACAGCCAACTGAACGGCGGTTTGCCGGACGCAGTGGCTGTGAGATGCACGGCGTCGCCCACATAGGGCTGCGCGGGCTCAGCCTTGATGTCCACCACCAACGGATGAGGATCGAGGACGGGGAGGTCCTTGGTGACGGTCGTGCAACGGCCGCCGGGGATCGCAGCGCACACTGTGAGGGTGACGCGGTGGACCCCGACGGTCTGGTAACGGACGGGAGGTGGGAAGCAGGACGACGAGCTCGCCGGAGAGCCGCCAGGGAAGGACCACTGGCAGGTGTGCGGCGTCGAGGACGGCGAGACAGCTGGCGGCGTCAGAGTCAAGGCGCTGGAAGCGAGGAGGAGAAAGAGCTGGAGGGGGAGGAGGGGAAGGTGGCCACGGCGATGTCTCCCAGGAAAGGGCCGGCCCGCTCCGTGAGGAGCGGGCCGGCGGGTGGCGGGGGCTTCAGCGAACGGAGCTCACCTCCGCGGGCCGTGGACGGCGGAGAAAGACGAGGGTGGCACCGGCGAGCACGAAGGCGAGGCAGACGAGGCCGAGGCCTGAGAGGGTGGGCACTTCTCGGACGGCGGGACCCTGCGGACGCAGCGGAGTCAGCGTCGGATCGTCGGGCTCGGGAGTGTCCGGATCGTCGGTCGGCAGGGCGCTCAAGTCGGCTCCGGTGACGTAGCCCTGGGTCGAGAGGAAGCGCAGGCTTGGCGGGAGGGTACCGACGACCTGGGCGCGGAATGTGATGGTGACCGCGGCGCCCGGGGCGAGGGTGGGAAGGGTGACGATCGGATCGGTGGGAGCATGGGGCGGCGTGACCGTGCCGTCCGTCGTGACGATCGACTCGGGGAGGAGCTGGAGGTGGGGATCGAGGGCGGGGATGGAGATCCGGACGTCGTGCGCCGTCCCAGGCGAGGGGTTGGTGACGATCAGGGTGTAGAGGAGAACGTCGTCGGTCTCCGGATAGGAGTCGCCGTTGGCGTCGAGAGCGAGATCGTCCGAGAGGGTGGCCTTCAAGAACACGGCGAGGGGCGTCGTGGTCTGCGAGCAGGAGGTGTCACCGGACGCCGCCCGGAATTCCGGGCCGGGGGGGACGGGGAGGCTGGCGCAGGCGCTGTTGGTGACCTGGGTCACGCCCGCGGGAAGTGGGTCGGCGGCGATGACGGCGAAGGCGAAGTGCAGCGTCTGGCCGGGAGCGAGCGTCGGGACGGTGAGGGTACAGGGCGAAGCGGCAGCCGGCGCCGCGCACGACCAGCCGGGGGAGCTCGCGGCCGAGTCGAAGGAAGTGTTGTTGGGGACGGTCTCCTGGAGGACGACGCCGGCGGCGATCTGGTTGCCGGTGTTGCTCAATGCGAGGTCGAAGACGAGGTGGGCGCCGGCGCGGAGCGGCGGCCCGGAGTAGCTCTTGACCAGGGAGAGCTGCGGCGCCGCAGTGACGGGTGTTTCGGTCGTCGAACAACTGACTTTGCCGGTGTCGTCGGTCGCGCAGCCGGTGTTCGAGAGGAGCGTGCTCCCGGCGGGCCAGGGATCGGCGAGGAGGAGCGCAATGGTCCGCGAAGCGCTCGCCTGCGCTGCCAGGGCGCCGACCGTGAGAGTGCAGGTCGCAGGCGCGACGTTCGAAGGGGAGCAGGACCAGCCGGGCGAGCTCTGCGCGGCGACGAACGAGGTCGCGGGCGGCAGTTGATCGGAGAGGGTGACGCCGGCGGCGTCCTGGTTGCCGGAGTTGGTGACGGTAAGGGTGTAGGTCAGCGTGTTGCCCGGAGCCGGCGTTCCGGCGGTCAGGGTCTTGGTCGTGCCGAGGATGGGACCGCCGGTCGTCGGGGTCGTGATCTGGTTGCAGTCGGCGGTCGCCGAGCCGGTCTTGACGCAGGCGGTGTTGGCGATCTGGGTGACGCCCGCGGGGAGTGGATTGGCGATCTTGACGGCATAGAGGGAGGTCGTGGAGGCGCCGCCGCCGGCGAGGGTGCCCAGAGTGAGAGTGCAGGTCGAGGAGGCGTTGTTGTCCGGAGTGCAGATCCAGCCGCTGGTCGAAGCGGCCGGTTGGAAGGTGGTATGCGCCGGGACGGTCTCGGTGAGGCTCACGTTGGCCGCCGCCTGGTTCCCCGAGTTGGTGACCGTGAGGGTATAGACGAGCGTCGAGCCGGGGAGACCGGTGCCGGAGGAAAGGGTCTTCTTGATGCTGAGCGACGGGGCGCCGTTCGTCGGCACGGTCGTCGAGTCGCAGCTCTGAAGGTTCCCGGCCGCCGCGCAAGCGGCGTTCTGAACGCTCGTCGTCCCGGCGGGGAGCGGATTGTCGATGACAACGGCGAAGCTCCGGGCGGCGGAGCCGCCACCGCCGGAGAGAGTGCCGAGGAGGAGCGTGCAGGTGGAGCCCGCGGCCGGCGCGCTGCATGACCAGCCGGGAGAGCTGGCCCCAGAGGCGAAGGTGGTGTTCGCCGGGACAGTCTCGGTCAAGACGACGCCGGCGACGCCCTGGTTGCCGTTGTTGGTGGCGGTCAGGGTGAAGACGAGCGTGGAGCCGGGAGTGCCGGTACCCGAGGCGAGAGTCTTCTTGAGGGAAAGGGCAGGCGAGCCCTGGGCGGGAGTCGTCACCGTGCTGCAGTTGTTGGCGGCGGGATCGCCCGCCGTCGCCGTGCTCGCGCACGCGGAGTTGGCGATCGAGGTGACGCCGGCGGGAAGGGGATTGGCGATCCGGACGGCGAAGGTGGCGGTCGTCGCCTGACCGGGAGTGAGATCGCCGGCCGCGAGCGTGCAGGAGGAACCCGCGTTGACGTCGGGCGTGCAGGTCCAGCCGCTGGTCGACGAGGCGGCTACGAAGGTGGTGTTGGCCGGGACTGTGTCGGAGATCGAGGAGGAGAATGCGGTGGCGTTGCCGAGATTCGTGAGGGTCAGGCCGTAGGTGAGAGTGGCGCCGGGGGTGGCGGCTCCGCCGGTGACGCTCTTGACGAGCCGGAGGTCTGGATTGCCGGGGCGGACGGGGGTGGTGTCGGAGGCGGAGTTGTTGCCGAGGTTGGTCTCGGGGGTGGCGGTCGTCACCGTTGCGGTATTCGCCACCTGAGTCAAATTGGTGGGGAAGGGGAGGTCGGCGGTCACGGCGAAGACGGCGGTCACCGTGACGCTCGGAGCGATGTTGCCGAGCGGCAGCGAGCACGTCGAGCCGGCGGTCGTGCCGGAGCACGACCAGCCCGGGGACGAGGCGGCGGCGTTGAACGTGGTCGCGGCCGGCACGGTCTCGCTCAAAACGCTCGCGGAGGCGGTGGCGGTGCCCTGGTTGCGGACTGTCAGGGTGTAGGGGATGGTCTGTCCGGGATCGGCGGTCATGCCGCCATCGGACTTGGTGAGGGCGAGATCCGGAGTGGGCTGGTTGCCGCTGCAGGATTGGAAGGGCTGGAAGAACTGATTGGTCTGGACTGTCGCGGCATTGGAGGCGGAGACGGTTCCCTGCTCGATGACGTCCGGGCCGATGGCAGGGAAGATGATGTAGGTCCGAAACTTGACGGTGGCCGCGGTGCAGGGGTTGGGACCACAGACCGTGCCGAAGGAGACGTCGAGGACGGAGTCGGCACGGAGGACCTGCGGATTGCCCGCGGGGTCGCTGACGACGACCGTGGCGGGATCGATGATGGTCCTGGAGTCGATCGGAAGGACGAGCTCCGTGTTCTGGGCGCTGGCGGAGGGGGCGGCGCGGATGGTGACGGTGAAGTCGATCGCGTCGCCACAGTCGGGGGCGCCGGAGTGGTTGATGTCGACCCAAGTCCCGTCGATGGCCGCGATGGTGAAGGAGGTGGACTGGGCGCCTGCCAGGCTCGGGAGGAGCCCCAGGAGAGCGAGAAAGACTACAGTAGTCGTAATACGACGGAAACGCGTGCTTGTGACGTTCATGGGTGTCGAAGCCTCCGTAGTCAGAAAAGAGGAATCAGGGGGTGAGTCGGGAAAGGACGAGCTGCCAGATCTCAGGCTGGCTCTTGGGGACAGGTCCCATGCCGAGAGCCTCGAAGAGGCGAGCGAGCTGGGCGGCCGTGACGGGCGGCAAGGGGATCAGCTTGGCCTTCGGTGGGCGGCCGGTCTTCTTGGCCGGCGCCGGGGAAGAGGAAACAGCCTGCGCGGAGGTGACGGCGGTGCGGGTGATCGGCGCTCCCGCGGTGCGCGCCTTCTCGAGAAGCTCTCGCTTGTCGTCGGAGGGTAGCTGGTCGAAGCGCCGCGCGGTCTCCGGGCTCTGGAGGAGATCTTCGGCCAGGGCCTCGCGAGTGGGACCCGCGAAGTCGAGCATTGCTAGGTGCTGAGAGATCCAGGCTTGCGACTTGCCGAGGAGCTTTGCGGCGCCGGCCTGATTGAGGCCGGGGGTAGAGGAAAGGAGGGCGGCCACGCCCTGGGCGGTCTCCATCGGGCGGAGGCCACTGCGCTGGACATTCTCGATGAGCTGGAGAGCCAGGCGGAGGCCGGGCTCGACCTCGCGGATGATGGCGGGGATCGAGGTGCGGCGGGCACGCAGAGAGGCATGGTAGCGCCTCTCTCCCGTCACGATGACATAGCTGCCGGGGTTGTCGGCGTCGGGGCGAAGAAGGATCGGAGTGAGCACGCCGGTCGATTCGATGGAGAGAGCGAGCTCGTCGAGCTCGGAGGGATCGATCTCCTTCCGCGGCTGGAGAGGATCGGGAGAGATGGCGTCGAGACGGATGTCGTGGACGCTCTCCGTCGCCGCGGCCGGAAAGAGACCTTCGAGCTCTTCGAGGATCGAGACCATCGTCAGGAGGTCCCGAGGAGTGCGCCGCAGAGGTCCTGCCAGGCACGGCGCAGGCTGCGGTCGGCGGCGCGGAAGGCCCAGACGGGGACGCCGCCAGCCAAGGCGTCCTGGACCGCGACGCGGAGAGTGAGATGGGGCTCCAAGATCCGCGGTCCAGAGGGTCCCGCGGTGCGGGCGAGGTCTGCGATGTAGGCCGCCTGCGACTTCGAGCGGCGCTGGTACTTGTTGATGACGATGCTGAAGCCGAGACCGGGGTTGGAGCGCCGGGCCTGCTCGATCGTCGGGAGCGTCAGGGCGAGCCCCTGGACGGCGTAGGCGTTGGGCTCGAACGGGATGACTGCGGTCTGAGCGAGGAGGAGGGGCGCGATCTGCCGTGGTCCGAGTGCCGGCGGCGTGTCGAAGATCACGACGTCGTAGGGGAGACTCGCGAGCGCCGGCCGGAGGCGGACGACGTCGGCGAGCGCCGGCTTGACGTCATCGAGGTGCTGGTGGCCCCAGAGGAGGCCGATCCGGGGATGGCGCGTCGCGATCGGCACGACCTCGGAGAGAGGCTTCTCGAAGAGATCGGAGGCGCCGCCCCGGGTGTGGAGGTAGAAGAGGCCCGCGTCACCCAAGAGCGTCGAGGTGGCGTTGCCCTGCGTGTCCATGTCGACCAGGAGGACCGAACGGGTCTCCGCGGCGCGGAAGGCGAGATGGAGGGCGAGCGTCGTCTTGCCGACGCCGCCCTTCTGACTGATGAGGGCGAGGGCCCGCTGCGTCACGGCCGGGGCTCCAGGCTCTCCGTCGCTTCCACGTTCGGCGGCGCGTAGGGAGCGGAGAAGACGAGGTCGGCCTGGAGCACGATGCTGAAGGCCGTGCCCGGCCGGATTGAGAGGGTCGGTTTGACCTGGAGGTCGCGCCCCAAAAGCTCGGAGGAGAGATGGGCGATCTGCTGCCCTATGGCGCCGGCGGCGACCTCGCCGGCGGTCGGCGGATGGTAGGTGTTGCTGTAGGCGGAGGTGGGCTGGGAGAGCTGGGCGCCGGCGCCCAGGATCGAGAGGAGAAGGGTCGTGGTGAAGGCGCGGGCGAGATGGCGGTCGGTCTTGTCGGCAAGGCCGGTTGCGCCGTGGACGTCGGCGGCGGCCGAGACGGGGATCTCGAAGTAGCGGCCGTCCGGGAGGATGAGCCGGTGCCAGGAGACGAGGAGCCGGGAGTCGCCTCCCGAGAGACTGGAGTCGTACTCGCCCAAGGCGCGGGTGCCGGGCGGGAGGATCAGGTGGCGCCCGGTCGGTGAGTCGTAGACCGGGCTCCGCAGAGTGGCGGTCGCGATGCCGGGGAGGTCCGAGCGGAGCTCTGAGGTCAGGACGGCAGGTAGGATGGTCCCCTCGTAGAGGACGTAGGGGGAGAGCGGGCTCTCCGGCTGGACGATGCGCGGCGCGGCGGCCGGGCGGGAGCGAGCGAGGAAGCTCTGGGCGGAATCGGCGGCGGCCGGCTCGGCGGTGCGCCGAGGCGCTTCCAAAGCTGTGGAGTCCCCCGGTAGGTGGCGCTCGAGGAGGCTGGCGAGGCGGTCCGTGGGGCCGGCGGCCGGCGCATCGGCGGGAGGCTCGAACGACTGTGCGCGGGAGGCGTGCGCCCCTGGAGCAATGAGAGGCGGCGCGGTGAGGGCCTCCTCATAGCGGGTCACGGCGGGAGAGACTTGCACCGGGCGGGGAGCCTCCGCCATGTATCTGACGGGAGCGGCGGGCGGACGCGGGCCGAGAGACGGAGAAGCGGGGCCTTGGTGCGAAGACGAGAGCGCGGACAGCGCCTGTTCGTCGGTCCCCGCGTCAGGTTCGAGAGCGCGGACGGGATCGAACGGCGCCGGGCGTTTCGGTGCCGCGAGCTTCTTCTGCATCTCCTGGGCGACGCGGACCCGCTCAGCCAAGCTCGCGAGCGAGTCGAGGTTGGGCGCGGCATCCTGGGTCTGCGGCGGGGCGGGCGGCCGGGTCTGGGGATGGCGGCTCGTGACCGTGAAGGTCACCACCCAGATGATGATGAGCCCCAGGATCGCGGCCGCATAGAGAAGGCGAGAGTTGACGCGGGTGATCGGCGGAAGCGCTGGCCGTGCGGGGTCGGGCACCGGCGGCCGGGGCTCGGCGGGGGCAGGGGGGTTCAGGTCCTCGGTGGGCGTCATGGGAGTCTCCCCCTCAGCGGGCCTTCACGCGTTCGATGGTCGTGGTCATCTCGCGGCGGGCGACGCGGACGACCAGTCGGGCGGAGTCGAACAGGTGGTCGACGACGATCCAGCGCGAGTCGGGGCTGAAGCGGTAGTTGAGGGGCGCCGTCGAGCGGTCGGGGAGGACCTCGAAGAGAGCGGGAGCCTCGTGGGAGCTCAACTGGATGTAGACGTGGGCGCCGTCGTCCAGGACGCGGAGCGGCGCGAAGCGTCCGGCGCTCACCCGGTAGCGGTAGCTCCAGCAGGTGGGATCGGCGCAGCCAGCCGGCGCTGGTGCCGGAGGCGCCGCGGCGCGGGGCTCCAGGCCGGTCAAGAGGTGCTGAAGCGTGGCCGCGGGGTAGGAGAACGAGACCAGCCGGTCGTAGTGGAAGGTCTTCGCGTGGGCGACCGGCTCCGAAGGGCTGACCAGGTGGAAGTGGTAGGT
>Ga0075436_100001218_pt1 | contig 17473 bp, 39 predicted proteins | sample RhiMethybrSRZTD5_FD_75303 | JGI IMG/M metagenome (GOLD analysis project Ga0075436, IMG submission 75303) | Populus rhizosphere microbial communities from Tennessee, USA - Rhizosphere MetaG P. TD hybrid SRZTD5 | ecosystem: Host-associated > Plants > Roots > Rhizosphere > Soil | place: USA...
GCTCGGAAATTCCTGGCTTCGGACCAGAATCCGGACGCGGCGGAACGGTTGAGATTCCGCAGCTTCGCGAAGCATACGGCACGGACGCTTTCGCGGAGGTTCTGCGGCAGAGGCAGTCATCTGAGCGCCGGTTCCAGCTGGCCCGTGACCTCCTCGTCGCCGATGTCCACGCCACCGGACTTGGAAACGGGAACGGTGACTTTCTCGACAACGGCCCCGTGGTCGCCGTCAAGCTCGCCGACCGGCTGCTGGAGCTGCTGGCCGAGGCAAAGTCGGTAATGCCCGAGGAGGCCGTAGCCGCTCTGTCAGCAGCCTTCAAGGCCGATCCCGATTACGCCTGGGGCTGGCACTCCAACATCGCCATGTCGGCATACGACTCAGGGGCGACCTCCGAGGTCGGCAACGAGGCCGCGCGCCGCTTCATGAAGCTGGCGTTCGGCGTTGAGACAAAGGAGCCGATCCACGGCGCCAAGAAGGGAGCCGGCTGATGGGCGGCTCCGGCGCAGACCCAGAGGACGGAGCGGTGCTCAGCCAACAGACCGTCGACCTCCTTCTGAAGCACGGCCTCGCCAACGGGCCGATCTATCGGGTCGAGGCAGACGGGAGCATCGGAGCCAAGGTCTACCTGCCCGACCCTCCGAAGAACCATCCGCCGAAGCCGGAGCGCGCGTTCTGGCGAGGCGCTCCGAGGAAGGCGGGACGGCGATGAGCCTCTCGGAGCGCGACCTCTACGAGTACCGAGAAACCCAGGACGAAGTGAACGAGCGGCTGCGCGAGAAGAGAGCGGCGCTCAAGCGCGCCGGCCTCTGTTTTCAGTGCCAGCATCCAATCCACGCCTGCAAATGCCCTAACCTCGCAGGCCAAGGTGGAAGGCGGCCAGCGGAATGACGGAGCCGGTCGTCTCCCTCGCCGATCTTCTAGGACCCACGCGCATGAACCGTCTCCACGACAAGGCCACACAGATGGAGCTCGACGACGTTGGGCTCCTCCGCCTGATCGTGGAGGCGTGGCTCGCCGGCCACACCGCCCAGCCGCTGCAGCCCGTCCAGGCTGGGCTCTTCGCAAACACCACATCCGCTCCCCCGCCAACAAAAAAAATTCGCCGGTCCGCCCAGCCTGGCCTCCTCCTGGCCGCCAGCGAGGCGGAGAGGGCCGAGATCGACTGGCGGGTCGAGCGCACCTGGGAGGCCCACAGGACCGCCTGGGACGCCTTCTGGCGGTCGGAGACGGGCCTTCCTACCCGGGCGCCCCGGGAGCCCAACGCTGAGGTGCGCGCGGCGATCGTCGTCTCGCTCCGCGGCCACGACGGGCACCTCCTCGCCTTCGAAGATCGCGAGCAGTGGCTCCTCGAGTCCGAGACCCGGGCGGCCGGCATCGGGGTGTTCTACGACCCTTGGATGACAGGCCACCACAAGGACAACAACGTCGCCGACGGCGGCAAGCGCTACCTCGGCCACGACCGCCCCTGGGTGCACCAGCGGAACAAGCCCGACCCCGTAAGCCGCTTCGCCGCTCTGTACTTCGAGCAGCGCAGCGTGTTCGACGAACAGGACCGACGGAGGGAGGATGGCAGACGACCAGGCGCACCTGTTCAAAACGGCAAGCCAGCGCCCAACGGAAACGCCTTCCAGCGACTGCTCGTGCAATCTCCCGGCGGGATCGTGGTCGAGGGGGGGCTGGCACTTCACGAGGTACAACGAGCTAGGCCTGCGCATCCACATGAAGAGGCTGTTCTGCCGCGGCCTGGGCCACCAGAGCAAGGAGGACGCTGAAGCCGCCTGGGCCGCATGGTTCATGAACGAGCGTGCCGCCGGCCGGATGAGTGCCGAGGGATTTCACGAGGACTGGAAGACCTACCTCGGCGCGCCGGTGGCCTTCCAGAGATGCCCAGAAGACGAGCAGAAGATGCGCGAGCAGCTGGCGCGCAAGAAGACCGACGAAGCCACTACCCGAGCCCGGCAACCGCGGCTCGACTGAAAGGAGACGCACCGATGTCCGACTTCATCCACGCCCTCAGGGACCAGCTGGGCCTGACGACCACGACCTGGCTCGACCAGGACGAAAAGGAGCAGCACGGCACGCTGAACCCCGACGGCAACAGCCCCAAGGAGCGCTTCGGCGCCTCCCTGGGGGAGATCAAGGGCTACCCGCCACGGAACTACGTCTCCGCCCACGCCAGCGGCGACAACGCGCACCTGCGCGACGCCGGCGGCACCGTCTTCCTCGGCCCCCAGATTCTGGACTCCACCGCGAACGCCGACCAGCGCGAGGATGAGCTGGCGGCGAGCATCGTCGAGGGCGCCGCGGCGGCGCTGCTGAAGCTCGGCCGGGCGAAGGGGATCATCACGTCGGCCGAGCCGACGACCGTGAAGCCCACCGAGGCGGTCAAGGTGCAGGTGCTTAACCCCTCGTTCCCCGACCTCACCGACCTGGTCAAGTACCTCGACGCGGAGGTGAAGTCCATCGTGGTCGCGCTGAAGGCTGGAATTCCGGCGAAGGGTGGTGGCGTGCCGTCGATGAAGGCGCGCGGAGCGCTGGATCGGCTATGGGCGATCAGTTCAACGATCAAGTCGGAGTGGCCGGGGGTCGATCGCTGATGGCGACGAAGAAGCACATCGACCCGAAGGCGCACATGTCCTGGATCTTGAAGTACGTGATCCAGACCAACGCCTCGGACGGCAACCAACCGATGCCTCCCCCCAGCCCGGAGAGCCTCGACAGCGGCTTCCTCGGAGGCGGCTCGCCAAACATGAAGGGCCTGTACTGCGCCTGCTGGCTGGCCTGGGCGCTGCTCACCGGCTCGAAGCACTTCGAGGTCCACCTCAGGCGGGCGGTAAACCGCATGCTCCAGGAGAGGGAGGCCCACGGCGGAGTCGAGTTCCTCAGCCCGACCCACGGCCAGCTCTGGATCGCGTTCGTCGCCCTGATGCTGTGGGTGGCCGAGCGCGAGAACATCGGCTCGCTCCGGGACCTCTGCGTCGACTGGCTCCAGCAGGAGCGGGCCTACTGGCAGCTCTGCGTGGCCGGCGACGACGTGTGGACCGCCGGCGGGCGGGCGGTGCTCAAGGGGACGCTGGCCGCCACGAACCCGGCGCGGAGCGAGGCGCTGCAAGTCATCCACACCGGCAAGAGCATCGGCCGCGACAACCAGTACGACGTCGGGCCGGAGCTGATCAGCCGGCTCACCGAGCGGACTCGGCTTGAGATCCAGGAGTGGCCGAAGAAGTTCGACCCCGTCCTCGGCGGCTGCGAGACGCTTCGGTGGAACGACAACGACTTCTACCAGTCGATCGGCGTCGCCGACGGCACGCGGGCCAAGGACTTCGTCCAGGGCGCCGGGGTGCTGAACGGCGAGCGCTGGATCGATCCGGCCGGCCTCAGCGACGAGCGCCGCGCCGCCTACGAGGCCAAGGGAACGCCGGCGCGGTGGATCACCGCGCTACCGGCGACGCTGCACCAGCCCGGAAAAACCGGAAAGGGAGCCTGAGATGCCGCTCTACAACCTGCAGTTCGACGGCGGGACATACCACGTCGAGGCTCCATCCATGAAGGACGCGATCGACGTTTGGAAGCTTTGGGGCCAGCAAGAGTGGGGCGCCGACCACGACGGCACGGAAGAGCCCGAGAGCTGCGCGCTCATCGACGAGTGCGCCGTTCTCCGAAGAGAACAGTTCATGACCACTGAGAAGGAGGGTTGAGATGGCACGGCAGAAGAAGCCCAAGAAGGACCGCTCGGCGATGAAGTACGCCCTCGTCGACCTCAAGACCGACGAGGGCCAGGAGCTGGTCAAGCTGGTCAAGGAGACGCTCGAGTACCCGGAGCACACCGAGCTGAAGGGCGCGAAGATCCTGTGCGCCTGGATGCTCGGGCTGAAGAAGGACCGCGACGGCCACCTGGTGCTGGGCAAGGCGTACCGGCCCAGCGAACTCGAGCGGATCCGCGACGGCGTCGACCTCATCGTGAAGCTGAATCAGGCCGCCTGGCGGGAGCTGTCCGAGCGGCAGCGGCTGGCCTTGCTCGACCACGAGCTGAGCCACTTCGCCACCGTGCCGGGCCCGGACGGCGTCGGGGAGGCGAAGGACAGCCACGGCCGCACCCGGTACCGCATCCGCCGGCACGACATCGAGGACTTCCGGGCGGTGGTGAAGCGGCACGGCTCCTACAAGGAAGATCTCAGGTCCTTCGTCGACGCCGCCCTCGCCGGCGACCAGCAGCTCGCGCTGCCGGATGGCGAGATGAACAGAACGCTCAGGATCGCGAAGTAGGAGGACGCCATGGCCGAGTGGGAGACGACGGCTCCGGCCGCCCTCACGATCGACATCCACATCCCGGGCGAGCCGCACGCTCAAGGGCGCGCCCGGCATTCGCCTCTGATGCGCGGCGGGACTCCGGTGATCGGTCGGGGCGGGCGGCCGGTGGTGATCACCTACGACCCGACGGAGAGCCGGAGTTGGAAGGCGTACGCGAAGGAGTGCATCCGTCAGGTGATCGTGAACCACTGGCTCCCTTCGGCTGCCGGCTTTTGCGTTCCACTCGAAGGCCCGCTCTCCCTCTCGGTCCTCGCCCTCTTCACTATGCCCGCTGGCCGATTCCTAAAGCGAGGCGTCGGGCCCCGCGCCTGGAAGACCGGAAAGCCCGACACCGACAACATCCTCAAGGCGGTCAAGGACGCCGCCTCGGGGCTGCTGTGGCTGGACGATAAGCAGGTGGTGAACCCGCAGGTCTGGAAGGTGGTCGGAGCCCAGGGCGAGGCCCCCGGGATCTGGCTGCGGGTCAGGACCCTCACCGACGCAGACATACCGCCGGGCCTGCCGCCCGGCTTCTAGGAGACGACGATAGGCAAGAAGAAGCGAGGTCATGGAGAACCGAGGAAGCCGAAGTTCATCCACTCACCGCATGCGCCGCGGCAGCCCGCCGTGGACGCGATGCACGAGGCGATCGATCGCAGGGCGCGCCGGCACCGCGCCGTCGTCCGGGCGATCGGGAGCCTCGGATTCACCCCGCCGCTCACCCACCAGCAGAAGCTCGAGGTGGCGACCGTCACCGAGCTGAACCTCTCGATGGTGACCGACGTCTGCCGCGCTCTCGAGGCCAAGGAGGCCGCCGATGCGAAAGCCTGACCGCCTGCTGCACCAGCTGAACGACGAGTGGGAGCGCGAGCGGGGCTCCTTCCAGCTCGGCGCCGTGGTCTTCCCGTCCACCCGCCGGCGCACCGTCGACCACACGCTCACCGGCCGCGACGCCTTCGAAGACCCGCTCGGTCTCTACCGGGTGCTCAGAGGGAGGGCGGCATGAACTGGAAAGCCATCCGAGAAGAGCAAGAGCGGCGGCGGAGCCTATTGGTTCGCTTGGATGCCGGCGACGAGCTGCACCGGGAAGCTGCGGCCCACATCAAGGAGTTGAAGCGCGAGCTACAAGAAACGGAGAAGGAGATGCGCAGCGGGGCTCGCGACAGCTACGCCCAGGGACGGCTTGATGCGCAGGAAGAGGGGGGAGAACCATGGTGATCGCCGCCGGCATGGAGCTGATCTACCCGGGCAACCTCCACCCGGACTCATTCGAGGAGGACGGCAAGACGCTCAAGCTCCCCTGCCTCCTCCCCGACGTCCCCCACGACGTGTACCACAGCGACCCGTGGGGGCCGTCCCTGAGCCAGAGCACGGCCACCACGCTGCTGTGGTGTCCGAAGAAGGCATGGGCTGCCCATCCCAGGCTCGGTGCCACCAAGCGTAAAGCGCCGACCAAAGAGATGGACCTCGGCTCGATCGCCCACGAGTTGGTGCTGGGAAAGGGCGCTGGCTTCGTCTCCCTCCCCTTCGACGACTACCGCAAGGATGCAGCCCAGGAGGCCCGCAATGAGGTCAGGGAGGCCGGCCTGGTGCCGATCCTCGCCCACCAGCTCGAGGAGGCGACGGCGGCAGCAGACGCCGTTCGCAAGGAGTTGGAGGCGCTCGGGGTCTCCCTGGATGTCCAAACCGAACTGACGGTGCTGTGGAAGGAGGGCGAGGTGCTCTGCAAGGGGCGCCTCGACGCCTTTCTGATCTACGACCCGCGCAGCTCCGCGCCGCACGCGACGATTTACGATCTCAAGTGGAGGAAGAAGCCCAGCACTGCCGACCCTGCCGTTTTTCAGAGGAACTGCAAGAAGGATGGACACGATATCCAGGTCGCCGCCTACGTCTCCGCCATCGAGGCCATCTACCCGCACCTGGCCGGCCGGGTGAGCTTCGAATTCCTGCTGGTTGAGCAAGGGCCTCCGGTCATCATCCAGCCGGTCCGCCTCGCTGGCAGCATGCGGTCCCTCGGGCAGGGGAGGTGGAAGCGGGCCGTCAAGCTGTGGCAGAAATGCCTCACCAGCGGCCATTGGCCGGGCTACTGCGACGGCGTGGCAGAGGTCGAGGCGCTACCCTGGCAGCTACAAGACGACTTCGCCCAGGCCGTCCGCGGGCAGGGCGACCCGACCGAGGCGTGGGGAGAAACCGAGACGGCAGAAGGAGGTGGTGAGTGAGCGAGCCGATGGCAGGGATGTACCGAGTCAACGATCCGACTGCTCCGAAGCTCGTCGTCGGGCGCTTCACGGTCCTCTGGCAAAGTGATCGAGAGGGAGGGACCATCTGGGTCCAGGACGGCGAGGGCGAAGGAGCCGAGATGTCGGCGAGGGAGTTCACCGACTCGTTCGGCACGTCCGACCTCTTCGTGATCCTCGCCAAGATGACCGAGCAGTGAATCGAAGACTTCTACGAGGTGAGGTTCTGATGGCGACGCCGGATGAGGCAACGAAGTGCCGGGTGCGCGGCTGTCGGAACGACCGCGACCCCGAGAACCTGATGTGCTCGACGTGCTGGTCGCTCGTGCCGGCGGACAAGCGGCTGGAGCTCTACAAGGCCGGCGCGAGGTTCAAGAGGGAGGCGATCGACACGACCACCAGCGGCTTCCGCAACGCGCAGGGTCACCTCGAGACCGCCCGGCTGGCCGCGCTTTCTTCGGCCGAGAGGGGAGGCCGCGATGTCTGAGGACTGGACGAAGTTCCCGCCCGTCCCCAAGCCTTCCAAGTCGGTGCGCGGCCTAGAGCCAATGCTGATCGGCCTCCTTGGCCCTCCTGGCTCGGGCAAGACCCGGTCCATGCTCCGGATGATGCGCGGCGTGCAGCGGGTCTTCCAGGGGCCGCTGGTGCTGATCGACACCGAGGCCGGACGTTCGAAGAAGTTCTCGCCGCGGGACGGCGAGGCTGCAAACCCAGACCACCCGACCGAGGCCACCTACGACTTCCAGCGCATCGACCTAGAGCCTCCCTTCCGCGGCGATCGCTGCTGGGAGGCGATGAAGATGGCCTTGGCGCTACACCCTGCCGCCGTCGGCTTCGACAACCTCTCGGACGAGCACGTCGGCGAGGGAGGCTACCTCGACTTCCACGACAAGGAGATCGAGCGGATGGGTGGTAACGAGTGGGGAGCCTGGAACCGCCCAGCCTCTTGCCGGAAGAGGTTAATTTCCGGCATCAGCCACGTCGCCGCGCCGCCGATCCTGTTCTTCACCTTCATCGCGGAGGAGAAGACAGCGCAGATCGAAATCGAGGAGGGCGGACGCAAGAAGAAGAAGGTCATCAACAAGGGCTGGACGCCAGTGGCCCCGCTGCTCATCCTCAAGACGCTCGATCTGACGTGCATCCTTCCCTGGGACTCCAAGGGGCATCCGATCTGGGAGTCCCGGCATCTGCCGGGCGAGGACTTCATCCGCAAGTGGCCCGACCACCTGGTGGCCCTCTTTCAGCCAGGGCAGATCACGGAGGCCCACGGCGAGGCGCTGGCGCGTTGGGCGGCTGGTGCGCCGGCGCCGGAGGGGACCGGCGAGCTTCTCCGGGAGCTCCAGGGCTTGCTCGCCACCGCCCCTGACCAGGCGGCGAAGAAGGCGCTGCTCGCCGTCGGATTTCCCGGGATGACGTGGAAGCTCGTGCAGGGCTGCCCGGCGGCCCAACTGCAGGTCGGCCTCGCGAACATGCGCTCCCACCTGCGCGACTCGGCGCCTGGAGAGACGGCCCCCGAGATGATCACCGGCGACCAGGTCTTCGAGCTGCTCGCCCAGCTCCGCGCCCACGGAGTCGAGCTGTCCGACTTCGAGACGCGGTACCAGTGCCGCATCGACCAACTCCCCGTCGACAGGCTCAGCGAGGTCGAAGCCTGGCTGCAACAGGGCGATAATGCCCAGGTTTCCGGCAGCCAGTCCGAAGGCCAGCTGACCCTGTAGGCGGAGCCCCGGGGGGCGAACCGCGACTCCCCCCGGGGCCTTTTTCAACGCTTCACCAACCAAGGAGATCCATCATGGAAACGCAGCAGACTCCGCCATCGGCAGCCATTCCGATGACCGAGCACATCCTCCAGTTCTTCGTCTTTGACCACCTTCCGGCGCATCTCCAGGCCGTCTCTGAGCCTTTCTCCAAGATGGCCGACATGGTGATGACCCTGCCTCGCAATCCGGAGCGGACCGTGGCCCTGCGAAGGCTGCTGGAAGCCAAGGACGCAGCCGTCAGGGCCGCCCTGGCGAAGTAACCAGACAGGCGTTCACCCCGGTAGCGCCGTGGGGGCGCTCCCGGGGTGTTTTCCGTTGGTTCAAGAAATACAGCCGGTTAAAGATCCCCTCGAAACGTCCTCATCTGAGGTCGAAAAACAGGCAAACCCCCCAGACGAAGAACGGCCCCCGCGAGCACGGCTCCGGGGGCCAAGGGGATGGCGAGCTGGTAGCCTAGCAGGAAGCGCTCTACTCGGTGCCCTCCACTAGTTCTGGGCTTCCATGCCCGGCATCATCCGATCCAACTGGTCGAGCTCTTGCTTTGCTACCAGAGCCAGTGGTGCAGTGGCGGCGAACAGCCGCTCAAGCGCTGCAGGAGGCCCCAGAAACGCCGCAGTGGCGACGTGAATTACCACAGCCAGCATCTGCAGCTCCCGCTCTTCGGTTTCGTCGATCTCTGCGAGTACCGCCTCCAGCGCAGCTCGAACGCGCCTTGCCTTGACTTCGGTCATCGTCTCCACCTTTCCGCCCCGGGGGGCTGGTAGCCTGCAAACTGCCCTGCCGCCGCGCCAGGCGCCCGCCTGCGCCTCCGATCGCTCCCCAGGTGCGTACCCTACTGGCCGCTCCGGGGAGATCGGGGCTCCTGGGCCCGCTGGTGGCTCCATCTCCTCGGTCTGCCGCCGGCCCGAGAGCTGCGGCGAGCGGCAGGGGCGAGGGGGTGGAGTCAGCTGAAGTTAGCCCTGGATGTCGATACAGTACCAAGCGCTCCCGGCCTGGTAGCACTCCATCGCGCCGTGTTCTCCGGGTGCCGCCGGGCAGTAGCAGTACCCGTTGATCCCAGCGCTGTCCGGGTAGCAGAAACAGCAGGCGTAGCCGGGAAACCGACCAGAGCCGAGAGGGCAATCCCCCTCGGCCCGTGCCGGACGACCGCCGCCCAGAATATTGATCATCGAGAGAAGTGCCAACAGCAACAGAAGCTTCTTTCTCATTTTCGTTCTTCTCCGTCCGTCGTCTCCAGCGAGCGGGATGCCCGCCGGGGTGCTACGTGCTACCGCTTCGCCTCCGGCTCGCGCCGGAGGAATTCATCGTAACGGCGCTCGCTTTCCGCGATCCGGCGTTGATATGCCGGGTCCGCGGGACACGACCCGTTGGCGTGGAGGTCCGCCTGCGAATACGTCAGGTCAGTCCTCCCGCACTTGGTGCAGTGGTAAAGGCAATCAACGTAGCTCGACATCGCGTCTCTCTCCTTCCTGCCCCCCACGGCCCGGAGCCGGGCCACGCGCACCGGCTCCGGGGAAGGTCGCTATCTCTTGGGGCGCGTCAGAGCGCCTCGCGGAGAGGGCGGGCTCAGCGTCCCGCCCCACCGTGAAGGCTCAGGATCAATCGGTTGTCCAGTGTGCGCCATCGTCGCGAGAGTAGCGGACCGACCCGCAGAATTGCCCCTCCGCTGGGGACCAAATCGTAGGGTCGCCCTGCCACGGATCGACGGCCTTGCGGATGGCATCCGCATTCAGTGCTTCGACCTCGATCCTATAGAGCGTATCGTTCCCGTAGCGTCCCGCCGATCTGCACCCGGTGATCGTGCGCCAGGCACTCAAGCAGGCAGGTAGATCAGGTTGCCGTTCCAGGGCCGCGTCCAAGCGCGCGCCACAAAGGCGCCCGTGTCGCGGCGGTAGATGTCATAGAGTCGATCTCGCATCATGCTCTCCTCGCCCTCCTGGGGCCGCCAATCGAGGGCACCGGGGAGCCGGTACCCTCTCGGGGGGCCTCAGGGAGCCGTCGTCATCAGCGTTCCATCGCTCCAATGCACGGTTGCCTTGGGCGCTCCGTAGGTAGACGGTCCATGCGACTCGGCGCTAAATGCGTAGACATGGATGGCGTCTTCCCAGCTCGCCCCTTTGAGCGGCGTGTACCCGAGAGAGGCGATCATCGCCTCTGCGGCATGGATACTCGGTCGCTGGCTTGCCTGAATCCTGGTCATCGTCGCCTCTCCTTGCGTCTGTCCATCGTCCACGGCGCCCCGGGATGGCTCCCGAGGTACCGTCGAGGGTGGCGTCAGGCGATCAACCGGCGTAGCTCGTGTTGCCGACGGAGTGCGTAGCTGCGGGCGCTCAAGCATGCTGCGCAAGTGACCTCTCGTGTAAATGACGTGTGCGCATCGTCGAGCGCACCACTGCCGCAGGCAACCCGCTGAAAACCTTGGGCGCCGACCAACAGGTGCACCGTCTCGGTCTGGGGTCTTGCCATCGTCTCTCCTCCTGGGCTCTGCGCCCTCAGATAGCCGGCTCGCCGTAGCGGGCCAGCGCCTCAAGGACTCCCTCAGGAGCCGCCCTCTGGGAGGGCGACCCTCAAGGGCGGGGAGCTACGGCAGCGCCGCCACCTTCGCCGCCAGGTCGGCCGGCGACGTCCAAGAGCCCAGGATCCGCGTCAGGATGGATGCGTAGGCCCCGGCCGCCCCGCTCGCCCAGGTATCGCAGGTTTCGGCCATCTGCTTGGCCACCTGTTCTGCGACCGTTGCCTCGGAGGCGAGCATCTCGCCCAGCGCGAACCGCGCGACCTCTCCCGTCGTCGGGATTGTCCAAGTGCTTGGGATTCTGACTTCCGTCTTCCGCGTGTCGAGGATGTCCATGTCGTCTCCTTGGGCTTGCGCGCCCTGTTATCTGCCCGGATCATGCGCCCCACGCTGCGCCGGTGTCAAGGCGCCGAACACCGTGAAACTCGTTTCAGCCGCTCACCCACTGCGCACCAGCGTGCAAACCTCTCTCCTTCAACGGCTTCCAGGTGGGCGCTGGCTGGCTCCCTCGCGCGTACAGGCGTACACGCGCCGCACCACGACTTGCATTCGCGTTCGCGAATTGATAGCTGTATAAAGCAGTGAGCCGTAGGCGATTGGCCGGGAAGAGACCCGCCACCCGACCCCCAGGAAGGAGACGCGATGCCCCTTGAGACCCCCCGCAGGGCTCCGCCCCTCTGCCGTACAATCCCTGACGTGCGAGCCGCCATCGAACGCTCCAGAACCCTCCACGCCGCCGAGACGCGCACCACCCGCCGACTCGGCGACCTCCGCCCCACCCCGCAGCACCTACGACGCTTCATCCTGCCAGACTGAAAGGAGCCCCATGTCCAACAGCGGAAAGGGAGCACGCAGCAAGCCGATGGGTTCGCAGGGGCCAACGGGCCGCGCCGTCCACCCAGCGACCCCCGAGAGTCGCGCCTTCGATGACATGCCCGAAGTCCGACGGTACATCGTAGGCGCCAGCTCCTCCGACGCCGCCGCCCGAGTCCGAGCCGGCATCGAGCTCCGGGCCCGACAGCGCGCCCTCAGAGCCGAACACGACCGCCGCCGCGCCACCGGCGACCCCAAGGTGATCGCCGCCCTCGACCTCGCCGCCAAGCACCACCGCGAGGCCGCAAGGAGTCGCCGGCCGTGAGCCAGGAGGGGCGCCGCACCCTCTGGCTGCACCCCGACACGATCGCCGACCCAGCCGAGCGCCGGCGCCTCCTCCTCGAGCCCGCTCGCTTCAACCCCGCCGCATGGGCTGGCCTCGAGATCCGCACCAGCACTTTCGTCCCAAAGGGCGAGAGGTTCCTCCTCCCAGACGGCATCATCCTGCCAGGTTGACACCTGTCAATCGCGACGGCGGCGCGTTCAGTAGCCTGCTGGTCGCCCGCCGAGTGGTCATATCGGATCGGTGGAATCGGACCACTTCGCCGACCACTTTCGCGGGCTGTCCTCCTGCGGTGACACCACTACCTGTGCAGGGCGTCCACATCTTGTGGCGGTACACATAATGGCGGTTATCAGGCGCTCCAAGGTGCTGCTCGGCGTAAGTGCTTGACCTGCCAGCATCGAGGCTGTCGGAGGCCTCGGTTCCTTACGCCTGGTGCCCGCTGCTCTTACGCCACCGCCGACCACAAGGGCCGGCAACCACTACGGGTGGTAGGCATCGAGCTCGCCGGCCAGCCTCGCGCGCGGAACTCGTGATCCGCGCTTGTGGCCGCGCGGGCGCCCGGATTCATGTGATCCGCGGGCGCGACCCCCCGGGGGGGTAGTCGGCGAGGGGCCGGTCCCCGCTGAGCGTTCAGCACGCTCTCTGGCCGGGTAGTGAAAAAAAGCGGCAGTTGATCAGGTAGGAGTCGAGGCTTGCGGCTCAAGGTCGAGATTCTGCTGGCCCTGTTCTTCGAGGCGGGAGGTCTTGTGGTGCTGGCGGTCGATGCGGAGGTGGCAGCGCTGGCAGGCGGCGAGGAGGTTGTCGTCGGCGCAGTCGGTCTCGTCGTGGTTGAGGTGGGCGGTGGTGAGAACGACTTGGCCGCGGGCGTAGACGGCGGGCTGCCCGTGGAGCTCGACGCACCGGCGGCCGCGGTGGAGGCCGCACTGTCCGGTGCACTCGCAGCGGCCCTGAGCTCGGACGAAGCGGATCCTGTGGGAGATGGCCTTCCAGTCGGGCGGGTAGAGGCGGGCTCTCTCGGGTCGGATGGGCATCTTCAGTCTCCCTTGAGGTGGAGGAGTGCCTGGCGGCCGATGAACTCGGCGTAGGCTGGAGGGATGGCCTGGGAGAGCTCGTACCGGTTCATCCATTCGATGCCCATGGCCGCTCGCTTCGTGGCCTCTGGTGCGTTGCCGCCGCCGTAGACGGCCACCACGCGGCTCCTGGTGCGTCCTCGCCGGCGGTTGGAGCTCGAGACGGGCAGACCCCAGGCCCAGGCGCCGTGGTTGCAGCAGGGGGCCATGAGGAAGAGGTTGGACTCGAAGAGGCGGTGTCGCCGGACCTGGAGGCCGAACATGGAGCCGCAGAGGAGGATTGGGTGGAGAAGCGGGGCCCCCGGAACGTTCTCGATGACGTAGGGCCGTCCAGACGCTTCGAGTCGGGCCCGGCACGCCGGGATCAGGTCGGGGTACTCGACGTCGGGATGAAGGCGCTTGAGGCTGGTGTGGGCCTGGCAGGGTGGAGAAGCCCAGATGAAGTCGAAGCCCTCCAGCGGGTAGGCAAGGGCGTCGGCCTGGACGAAGGTGCCGCCGCGGTGGTGTGGCTGCGGGGCGATGTCGACGGCGGTTACGTGGAAGCCGGCTCTCTCGAGACCGACGGATACGCCTCCTGCGCCGGCGAAGAGGTCGAGGGCGCGGGGTCTCACGGTCGGTTCCTGAGCGCCTGGACGGTCGTTCTGGGCTCGTTGAGGAAAGTGACGAAGGCGTCGTGGAAGAGGTGGTGGTGACAGTCGAGGCGGAGGAACGTGGCGCCGTCGACGCCTTGTAGGCGGTCGAGCGTGGCGCTCTCCCTCAGCCAGGGCTGTAGCTTGAGCCCGGTGAGGTCGACGACGGGCTTGCCGGCGGCGGAGCGGGGGAGGGTCACAGGATCCTCGCTTCGTCGATCAGCTCCGGGAATCGCTTCCGGGCCCACCCGATCATCTGGACGCCGGCCTCGCGGTTGGCTCCTCCACCCTGGGCTCGCCACTCCTTGAGGAGCTCGTCCGCGACCTCGGGTCCCTTCTTGGCGGCGAGCAGCAACAACGCGACGGTGTCGATCATGCCGTCACCGGGGTCCAAGGAAAGACGTGTAGGCGATAGCGGGCGTAGAGCAGCTCCTTCTCGTCCGGGCGGAGGAGATGCCAGATGCGGGCGACTCGACGGGCGGCCTCTTCGTGCATGGCCATCTCGAAGGCGGCTCGGCGTAGCAGCTCGTCGATTTCGGCCTCGCTGACGGTCTTCACGGCGCGACTCCGGCCCGCGGGCATGGCCGGCCGCCCTCGCCCTTGCAGATGGTGCAGGTGACGGTGAGGTACTCGTCTTCGTCGAGGTTCCAGCCGAAGCCGCCACAGTCCGGGCAGGTGTGCCAGTCGCCGTCGCAGTCGTTGGGGTCGCAGGGCTCTTCGAGATCTTCACCGAGATCCCCGGGATCGTAGGCCGTGTACATGCTCACAGTTCCTTCCGCCCCTCGAGCGCCGCGAGGACGCGCTTGGCGGCGGCGAGCGCCAGATTTCGCCAGGGCTCGGCCGTGAAGGGTTGCAGCGCCATCACCATCTCCGCGCAATAGAGTACGTCCGCCAAGTCGAGCCCCGCGGGGAGGGCGGGCTGCGCGGGCGCCAGTTCCGGAGCCCAGGCTTCGGGGTTGCGAAGGCCGACGAAAGAGCCGCCCACTTCGATGAACCATCCCCGGAATGGCGGCTGCTCCGAGCCGCTCATGTCCTCGGCGTAATGGGCGCGGTGCACCTTACCGTCACGCGTCCGCACGCGCACCCAGCTCGCGTCCTTGGGGGCGCTGTCCATCGAGCGCCATGTGGGCGCGTTGGCCTCCCCCTCTGCGCGGGCGGCCTCGAGCCACAAGCCCACGAGGTCGTAGACGGCCCGTCGCTTGCCGAAGCGGATGACGGCGTCCAAATCGTCTAGCTGGCGCTCACTCAACACGCGGGGCCTCCTTCTCAATTGACCGCAGCGCGGATCGTATAAACCCCTCCGACGCCTCCGGGAATGCGTGCGCGCGGAGTACTTCCTCGGAGCACGGCCACACTGGAGGCTGTGCCCATTCGCAGGGGCCGGAGCCGGAGAGCTTCACGTAGCCGCTCGCGAGCCGCTCCACACGGATGGCCTGTTCTGTGTTCTGCCAGAGCTTCACGGGGCCTCCTTTAGTCGCGCGAGGGTGCGGTTGATGATTGCGATGCAGTCGGCCACGCCCACGTAAACGATCGTCTTGCAATCCTCGTCGTGAAGATCGGCGGACAGCTTCTCCAGCGCCGCCTTGACCGCCGCCTTCTCCCGCTCCCGGAGCCAGGCTTCGGCGGCCTGCGCGGAGCGATCGGCGAGGAGGGCGTCCAGGGGGCAGTCGTCGCAGTGCTGCCGCTCCTCGACCATCACGGACTGGCACGACGGGCAGCATTGGATAGGCACGCCTTCGCCGACGAAGCGCGTCCCGTCCCGCCACTCTAGGCGTCGCAGCTCGGCCTGCTGCCGGGCCACCAGGGCGCGGAGGGCGGCCACCTCGGCCTCGTGGTCGGCGAAGAGAACGTACGCGCCGTCGTCGGTTCGCTGCATTACGCTCGACCAGTTCTCGTGATCCTCGGGGTCCTGGACGTACGTCTTGGTCCACCGCTGGATGCTCACTTTCCACCTCCACCGACCACCGACCACCGCCGGCCGTGGACCTCGTACTTGATCCGGCCGGCCTTGACCAGCAGCTGCAGCGCCCGGTCGACCTGGCGGGGCAGCAGACCAGTGGTGACGCACAGCCTGACTTGGGTGTTCACCCCCGCGCCGATCTCCCGGACGATGTCCTCGAGGTCCACTTCCGTGACCGGCCCGTCCTGGCTCTTCCAGCTCTTCATCGCGTCGTCTCCCCAGAAGGGGACCGGCCTCGCGACCGGACCCCGGGTTGCTCGGCCTACGGCTGGTCTTCCAGGACGATCGCGAGAATCGCGACCACCTTCGACTGCCCGGTGGTCTGGATCTTCGTCGCGAGGTCGATCGGCGTTCCGACGGCCGCGCTGGCGCAGACCATCACCAGCTGCGACCCGCAGAAGACCGGGATCGCCTCGCCGTTGACCTGGACCACGAGGTTCACCCGCAGGCCCATCAGCTCCTTGCTGACCAGCGTGCCGGCGAGCTCGCCGCCGTTGATGTTCGCCGCCGAGGCGGGGAACGCCATCCCGATCAGGAGCGCCACCACCACGCTCGCCCTCACCAGGTACTCCTTCGATTTGTTCATCACAGGCTCCTTCTAAAAGGGCCGGCTGGATCGCCGGCCAGAAAAGCTACGACCTGACCCGCGTCGCCAGGAACAGGCCCGAGGCGAGGGGCAGCGGGATCGCGTAGACGGTCACGGGTGTGTTCGGCTTGATGGCCTCGCACTGGACGGCCATCGCCGGCGGGCAGACGACGTCCACAGATGCCGTCGTCCCTACCGGAGTCAGAGGGATGACCCAGCCGAGCTTGTCGATGTCCTTCGACTCGAGGGCCAGTGCCAGGAGCGCCGCTAGCCGCGGATCCTTGGCGCTGGCGAGCACTTCCAGGACGGGCTGTCCCTGGCCGGCCACTCCCTTGATCTGCGTGTCGGTGAGCCGCACGTTTCGATGAAGAACGGCGACGAAGAACTGTCTGAGGCCGCTCGTCGGCGATGCGAGGTTCGGTGCCGTAGAGGCGCACGAGCTGACCACCAGCAGGACGGCGAAGAGGGCGAAGAGTCGCTTCATGGGTTACTCCTTGCCGGGCTCGCCGGCGGTTGATGCTTCTTGTTCGAACGGGACCATCCTGGGAGACATGATCCCGGTGAACGAATCGCCAAGTGCTCCGCAGCGATCGCACTCCAGCAAGCTCGAAGGCCAGCGGTGAACCGTACCCACGCCGCAGTTCGAGCACTGCGTGATCCGAGGAAGAGACAGAAGCTCCTGCGATGCCTTCCACTCGCTCACTTCGGTCCTTCCTGCTCCGGGCCGACGCCCATCTGCGGCGCGGTCATTAAGGCGAGGTTGGCCCGTAGCGCGGAAGCTACAGCCAAAGAGGTAGCGCTGCACTCGCCTTCCAGGGCGCTGAGGGCGCGTCGCAGCCTCTCCTTAACCTCCTCCCAGGCGTTGGAGCGCGCGGCGATGGCCTGGGCTACGAGCACGGTCATCTGCTCGCCCTTGCCCCGGGGGAGAACGCGACAGCCGCTCGGCCCCGAGAACTCCCCCAGCGTCGGCACCCGGACCGGCTCCGGCGGCAGCGGACCGAATAGCCGCTGGATCAGGTCGACCAGGTCGTTACGCTCGGTGTTGGTGAGGCAGGCGGTGTTCGCGACCTGCTGCTCGACTTCGGCTCGCGTCGGCCTGCGCTCCGGGGCAGGCGACACCGGCTCCGGCCGCAGGAGGTCCGCCAGAGAGGCGGTAAGCCGGGCAAGGGACCTGGTGCGATCGCCGTCCTCGAGCCACTTCTCCAGAAGCTTTTCGACTTCCGACTCCAACTCCCACCGCCCAGGCGCGCTCACGAGCCGGCCTCCGCCA
>Ga0075436_100001221_pt1 | contig 17454 bp, 15 predicted proteins | sample RhiMethybrSRZTD5_FD_75303 | JGI IMG/M metagenome (GOLD analysis project Ga0075436, IMG submission 75303) | Populus rhizosphere microbial communities from Tennessee, USA - Rhizosphere MetaG P. TD hybrid SRZTD5 | ecosystem: Host-associated > Plants > Roots > Rhizosphere > Soil | place: USA...
CGAGATACGGCAGGAACTGGTGTATCCGATAACGGCACGAAGCATCCTCGATGGGATACGCGGTTAGAAAAAGAATGCTGGGCATTAATGAGGTCTGCTAATTATGTTGCCTGTGAGCAACTCGTTCATACGCCGCCAAACAATTTTGCAACGGTACGCCACTCCAGTCGAACTTCTCGCGTATACGGAGTTCAGCGGCTTGGCCCAAGTGTTCGCATAGCTGCGGATTGCGCAGTAAGTGTTCTAGTTGCTCGGAGAAGTGTTGTTCATCACCGGGTCGGGCCAACACTCCGCTTTCACCGTTCACGATGTATTCATGGTTCTGTCCGACCGCAGATGTCAGTACAGGCTTGCCCATTGCCATGTAATCAACGATGCGAGCAGAACACTTGGCACGGTGGACAGCGTCGTTGCTGTAGGGAAATGCAGCTATGTCCGCCGCCCAAACCAATTGAAGAAATTGCTCGTACGGAAGTTGAGGTAAGAAAAGAACTTTTGAGCCAAGTCTTTGCGAGAAAAAAGCGCGCACCCGAGGAAGTTGAGGACCGTCACCAATGAAAATAATCGACGCGCGGTTTCGCTCCATAACATCTGCCGCCGCGCGACAGAAGAACTCAGCATCTTCAGCGGGCTCAAAGTGTCCGCTATAAAGGACAATTGGACCGTCTGCCAGCCCCAGCACTCGCCGGGTCTCGGGAACGGACCGGGCGCGAACTCGTGTCTGAATATCGCGAGCCCCGTTCGACGGCCCACAGTTTGGCACATAGTAGACACTTTCTTGCTCGCCACGGATTGTTCGCGCTCGTTCTTCAAGCACATGGCTTGCAGCGGTCACGGCGGGCATGGTCTGCATCATCCAGCGTTCCTGGCGGTCGATGTAATGCTTCACTATCCCAGGGTAGGTTTTGGCGTCATTCCAACCTCCCCAGCCTTCCCAGTCGTCGCAATCCAGCACGATGGAGCGCAGACCCTTTAAAAAGAAGTAGGTGCCGGCCGCTCCGGCGAATCCTTTTGGTTTGAAGATGTGGATCAGATCGGGGCGATATTGATTCACAGCGCCTACGAGCTCAGTCAGCAGCCGCGTGTAATCGATAGCTTTAGAAAGCACACTCTGCCTGGTCTTTGCGGCGCCAACAGGCAAGCCGACATTGTGAATGCAAACTCCGTCTAGTTGCCACTCGAGGCCGGAGTGTTCCAAATTGTCGTAGGGCGGAAGAAAAATTGTGACTTCGTGTCCTCCTCGTACCAGTTCGGCCGCGATAGGATGCGCCCGCGCCCGGATCGTCCCCTTAGGACTGAATGCAAAGCCGCCGATGAAAGCAATCTTCACTTACTAAGCTCGATGCGATAGATACAGGATCGAAATTGGGGTTACAACTGGCGCAGGGCGTGCGCCAACTTTTGCCGCTCCGCGCCAACTAACCCATAATTCCAGAATAGAAGTGCTGCTCCGAGTGTGGCTGCGGCAATCAGGGAGGCTTGAGTCTCGCCACGAAGATCCGGACTGACTGAGCGCAGCAGAAGTAACGCCACAAATGGAGCGGCACACAAAGCGGGACGCAACAGAGATTCGTTCACTAACCTCCGCCTGTCTATATAAATCAAAGCCGTGCGTGGCATGTTGTAGAACAGGTGCAGGCCCACACTGACAAAGGAGCCGATCAGAGTGCCGATGGCCACTCCAATCGCCCCGAGCAGATAAGCTCCCGCGACACTCGCGACCAGATTCGTGATTCCCTCTGCGAGAGGCGAAATAATCACCTTGCTCTGCTGCCCGGTACCTAGCAGTAGAGTCGAATAAGGAAGCGCGCAGAGTCGAATCACGTTAGCGACAACCAGCACCTGCAGTATCACGGTGCTGTGTTGGGCATAGTCTGCTCCGGCCCAAACATGAATTATGAAGTGCCCGGCGACCAGCAGGGGCAAAGCCATCGACAGCAGAATCAGCATTCCATATCTGGTAGAGGAGACCAGCATTGTTCCGAGCCGGCGCGCATCGCCGCGTGCTCCGAGTACGGCTGAAGCTGGGAGCAGCGCTGCGAAAAGCGCTCCCTGAGCTTGCGCGAGGAAAGTCGTCAAACTGGCAGCCACCGCATAATACGCGGTTGCGTGATAGTCAAAAATCCCGACAATACTCAAGTCAAGGCCGCTGACCATGAGCATCGAAACCATCCAAATAACCAACGTCGCCGAATATCCGCCGATTTGCCGGGCGTACGCTCGCGTTACCAGCGCCAGCCGAATCCTCACTTTGTTTCCCCAGGCACGCCAGGCAATCACCGCGGCGAGATACGAAAATAGATTCGCGAGGGCCACGGCGGCGCCCATCGCAGCCAACCCCGCACGTTTGAGCACGACTGCTATGGTGAACAGCGCCAGCGCCAGCTTGTTGGCGATGACCAGAGCTGCAGGGATTTCGTTCCGTTGCAGCCCTATGAACAACGCCTGAATTACGGACGCCGGCAGTCCAATCGCGAATGAGACACCCATCAAGAGAAGAGCGATCTTCGCCGGATGAAAAATCCCCTGCGGCATCTGGCTGAATATTTCAGGCAGTCGCAGTACGAGGACAATGGTCAGAAGCACTCCCAGGATCGCCGCCCCTGACAGCATTATCAGAGCGGTACTCACGATTCCGTCGCGCTGCTCAAAGTCGCCCAACTCTGTGGTGTGTGCGACGAAACGGGCGACTGCCGTCTGAATTCCGAAGTCGAGGTATCCAACGTACAACGTCAGTTGCAGCAAAAGCGCCCAGGCGCCATAGACGTCCTTTGGCAGCATTCTGACCAGAAATGGCGGCAAGAGCAGCGCGACGATCCCGGCACCGACAAGACGCAGCAGATTGGCCGACGCGTTCTTGATGACGATGCGCTTCAGATTGTCATGGTGCTGCATAGGTAAGAACGAAGATGCTAAACGCGTGCACGGACCGACCGGCGCCAAAGCCGCATGCCTTCGAAAAGCGCTTTTTGCCGTATCCAGAAGATCGAGACCGAAACCTTCCGGCGCAATAACTGCCACAACAAGTAGCATTGGTACGCGGACACGTAGAATAGCGCGCGCCAGAAACCGAAATGCTTCAGCATAAAGTAAGTTCGATTTCTGGTGATGTATCGGACTGAAAACGGTGAAAGCCGCCCCCCCGTCAGGCTATGAGCTTTGTGAAGCAGTATCGCGGAAGGTAAGTAAATAAGAGTGAGGCCTGCACGCATCGCGCGATAGGAAAAATCCGTGTCCTCCACGTAAGTGAAAAAGCGGTCATCCATCAGGCCGATATTGTCGAAAACATCTTTTCTCACTAGTAAGCAGCACGCAGGAGCATGTTCCACCGCATGGGGTGTATCGAACTGTCCGGAGTCATGCTGGTCAAGGCCGTAGTGAATGCCGGCATAGCCCCTCGAACGATCAAAGCCACCTCCAGCGCTCCAGATGATTGTTTGCCGATCGTGATACATAATTTTGGGTGCGATCATGTGGCATGCGTACTGCTCTAGGCCCTGCGCCAATCTCTCCAGAAGATCGGGGCCGAACTCGGTGTCATTGTTTATCAATAAGACCGAATCACAACCGTCCGTTAAAGCTGCGCGAATCCCCTGATTGGTTGCTTCGGCGAATCCACGATTCTGCTGGTTCGCAATGAGCCGTATCCGTGGGTCAGGATACTGCGTGAGCCGTTGCAAGGTGTCGTCCGATGAGAGATTGTCAACTACGTAGAGTAGAAAGTCTTGATGTGCCTGCGGCAGCATGCTGCGGACGAATCCGTCGATAACAGCGCCGCTGTTATAGGTTACGGTTACTGCACCGATCTTCATAAAGGCGTGGAAACCGGACTAAATCTGTCAGGACAGGCGGTCGAGAATTGTTAGCCCATTACAATTTGGCCAGTGTCTCACCAGCCATCCCGAAGCAAACGCGGTGCACTCGCGACGCTCGTCAATGTGAATGCCCAGAAACTCTTCGATTGCCCGAATGACACCGCGTTGGTTATCCCAGGCGAGCGCGAAACAGCCATCCTTGCGCGGCCCGATCAACCGCAGATTGGTGTCGTGAAAAATCACTTTGGCGCGAGCGGAAAGGAATGGAAACCAGGCGGCAATCTCCTGCACCGTGTGCTCGTAATAATGGCTGGTGTCGATGAACAGCAGGTCGATCGAGGGCTGCACACCGCGCTGTTTGCAAAACGTTGGAAATAGCTCCGCGAACTCGATGTCATCGCCTCGATAGAAATGCCAGGTCGCATCACGAAGGATAGAGGAGCAATCATCCAGATCGGCGCTGATAAGAGTGCTCCCGCAATGCCGGGCAGCTCTTCCGAAAGCAAACGTACTCGCTCCGCCGCGAACTCCGAGCTCGACGATGAGTTGTGGTTTAGAGAGAAGTGCTTCGAGGAACATCACCTCCATGTGCTCGTCGATATCGCTGGCCATGGATGCCCGTTGTCGAACTTCAGCGAGTTCCTGGAAATCCGTCGGCAGCGGATGACTGCTGTGAAGCGCGCGCCGAAGGCGGTTGTACGCGCGCAAGGATGTCTGGGCGACGCCTGCCAGAGACCAGGCAGGTGCAAACACGGGCGGGCGAAGCAGTGTCGCGTCGCCAGGTGAACTGCTGTACAGATCGATCATAGATGTCGTCGGAAGGTCGTTAGTCAGCTGGCTTCTGCGCAAGAACGTAGGTGGTAGATGCGAGCACGTGCGAAGAGGCCGGGCGATTTAGCGCAAGGTCCAATGGCAAAAGGCAAATACCGGCAATGTTCCAGGCTGCAGCTAATGGCAATCCGATGACCTTCGGCAGGCACTGAGTGAAATACGCAGAAACCAAGTTGACAATTGCATAGGTCGGGCCTACACAGGTGCCGCTTTCCAATACCTCAAACCCAGCTCGCTGAAAAATAAGTGAGTGACCGACTAATGTGAAGTTCTGAAAATGATACGGATATCCATGAAAGCGCTGAAGGAAAGGTGTGACAGCAATGACCTTGCCACCAGGTTTTAGAACGCGAACCATCTCAGTGACGGCTGCCAACGGATCCGATAGGTGCTCCAGCACAGCCTCACAGTGAATCGAGTCGACGGTTGAGTTCCCGTAAGGCAGAACGTGCGCATCAGCGACAACGTCGACGTTGGGAAAACAACTAATATTGAGGTTGGTCACGCCCGGATTTATGCGTAGTGGCCCGCCGCCGACGGAAAGGCAAAGATGTCCCTTGGAACCGGCTTCCAGCACCTGACTGAGCGCAGTGCGAGACGACTTTGTGCGGTAGTCCTTGCGGACGACAGCTTTCAATCGATTGACCAAACTGGCCAGGCTTCTTCGGCGTGTGTATTCGTTCGTCATCTGTACTGAGCCGGTTGCATACTTTTCAGCCTGGGGCGCATCTTTCAGAAGGATTGGAACGTGGGTCTCAGTAAGGCGGTAAGTTGTGCCCGCTTCCGAGACGAGAATGTTTCCCTTTCGGCGCAGCCTAGCTTTGGTTTCCGGACAGACCAGAATTCCACTGTCGATTTGGTCGAGAACAGAAATCATAAGGCGGCGTGTTCTACTACTTCCAAGCCGGGCTGAGAGAGCCGTCGTAGGGCCTCAGTTACTCCCACTAAGAGCCAGACTACGTAACTGGCATGCGGACCGAAAAAGCCGGAGTCGTCCGCGAACCAGCCCACCATGTTTGTTGCCAGTGCAAAGGCGAGGGCGACACCGATCAGTGCCATCCCTGAATGCGACCGCATAATCTGAATGTTGGAGCGCAGTGCGCCCAGCATAATTATGAGAACGCTGATCGTGCCCATAAGCCCAAAGTTCGCCAGCAGATAAAAATACGTCTCGTGAGGAGAGCTGCCCTGGGACTGTGCGCCCAACACCAGGTCATTGCTGGCGTAATAAAACTCAAAGTTGCCGATACCGACTCCGAGCCCCGGATGTGACCACCAAGTCTGCAGTGCCAGTTTCCAGTTATATAAACGAGTGGCAGCATCCCAGGCGAAGCTGCCCATGTCGGTACCGTTCAGTTTTGCCTCGACCAAAGGGTACAGAGGGCCATACGCCACCAGCGCAGCGATGACCAAGAGTATTAGCACACCGGCGATAGCTACCTTCCACCGCATAGTTCCGCCAAATAGCAGGAAGAAGAGGCCGAAGGTAGCCACCAGCGCCAGCCATGCCCCGAAGGTAAAAGTAAGGACCAGCCCTGTCAGGATGCATACGGTCATCAACAGCCATTTGGAGGTCAGGCGTTTTTGGCCTTCGGTCAGCCACAACATGGCCGCAATTGGAATGGACAAGTTGAAATAGTGCCCGAGTTCCATCTCCGAAGTGAGAACGGAGATGATGCGATGCCTCCACTCCCAGAAGCTGTCACGGTAATGTGCAAGGCTTGTGTCCAGGCGAGGATTAACGATCCAGAACAGCGCACCATAGTCTTGAATCATCCACTGATAGAAGCCATAGCAAGCCACCAGAAAAGTCGAACCCGTCAACACTTTGAGGACTTGCAGGACTTTTTCGCGGCTATCAATCAGGTTCAGACAAAGATAGACGAGTCCAAGATTGGATCCGAAACGTACACATTCTTTGACTGTGTAGGGCAAATCGTGCGCGCGCACCAGTGATAGAACAATGATCCCGGCCAGGACCGCGAACAGCTTATTAAACCTGCTGGTGACAAACTCCGGTCGCTCACGCCTGGTGATCAAGAAAGGGACCCACGCAGCCACTTTCAGCAGTTCGGCAGCGACAGGTACCGGCCCGACCTTGAAAACAAAATTAAACGGAATCAGGAAGACCATGAATAGCAGCAACTGATAGGGCCGGGTGGCAAAGTAAAAGCAAAGTGGAATGCCAACCAGGATTACGAATGGCAGGGGTGTGTAGAACAACGAAGCTGCCAGGGCAGCGCCGAGAGCAGCAACCCCCAGAGCGAGGAAGTCTTCTCGCGGATTTCGAATTGTTGTCGAGAGATGCACTTAACTAAAGGGCCGGTTTGTAACGGAGGTTCAGATCGGAATTGCGAAAGTGCTCACGCGGCTTTACCGCTCGAGCCATTGCGTCCGCCCAGCCGTGCCCAGCAGCGGTGCAGAACGGCCCGTGGAGTGGATTGATTCGCTTCAAGCTGCGCCCAAATTTCTGTGGCCAGCTGTTTTTCCGGAGACTGGCTCCGCTTCCACGCCTCTGAGCCAATCACCAGGGCGGCCCCGAACAGAAACGCGAGGCAAGTCCCAAGAATTGTGATCACGGTGCGCGGTGGAAAAGAGTGTTGTTCCGGAGACGTCGGAGGATCGAGGACGTTCACGGTAGGAATTTCTTTGGCTTCCTGGATTTTGGCGAATTCATATTCCTGAGTCAGAAGTTCGTAGACCGTCTCCTGAATTTTTGTTTCCCGATAAAGATTTGCCCAACGCACGCCGACAATCGGCAATTTTCGTATGGACGGGAAATCTCCCGCGATGGCAGAACTGTCAGAGTTAGCGTCAGCTTTGTTGCCGCTCATGTTCTCCACTTCTTTTTTCAGCGCCCCGACTCGGGCCTGCAAGCTCCGCACTCGCACGTTGTTGTCGGTATAGATCTGTTTCAGGCCTTCGAGCTCTGACTGTGCGGCAACCAATTGGCCCTGCAGGCCCGCCTCGCTCTCCACCATGGCTTTGGTCTGACTGGGCACATCAAAGGTGCCGCTTTTGCTGGCGAATTGGCTGAAGTCTTGCAGGGCAGCATCGAGATTTCCTTTGACGGTTTTGAGCCGCTGCTCGATGAACATCCGCTCCCGCTTTGCCGAGGAGGTGGAGACTTGCGAGACTAGTCCGTTCAAGGCATCCAGATACGCCTGCGCCATCTGTTGCGCGCGGCGAGGATCATGATCGGTTACTTGCAGGGTTATGACTCCGCTCTTGCGGTCCTCTTTAATATCAGTGTGCTTGGCCAGATCTTTGCGGGCATCTTCCCAGTAGCGGTCCCAGTAAATCCTGCGCAAGTTGAACTTTTGTATCAGACTGTCCTGGATTGTCGGCCCGTCCAGCATGTCGATGAACAGCGCCCCGGAACTTTTCAGGCCCAGCAGGTCGCCGGCCATATTGCCCAGGGACCCACCGAGTGCGCTACCAAGTCCACCCAATGCTCCCGAACTGCTGCCACTGCTGCTTCCGCCGCGTCCGGCAAACGCGGCCAGCATAGCCAGGCCGGAGCCAGACTGCTGATCGGGCGGCATTAGTCGCGTAGTCGATTGGTAACGCGTAGGCAGGAGGAAGGCAACCAGCAGCGCGATAAGAAAGCCACGAACGACAATGCGCCGCAAGAATCGCCGTTCGCCCCAAAGCAAGCGAGCCCACGTGATCCGACGAGATTCCTGTGCTGCATCATGGGATGAGAGCGAATGCCCATTCGCCGGGTCAACTTCCGGCGGGCGATCGAGAATGCGGAGGTCCTTATTCGAAGGTGTCACTAGCCTTGTCGCGCCGGAAAACCGGCAGAGAATGTGTTCAGATTCATAGCTCCGATAAGTTCGATGCTGAGCTGGAGTCGGAGCGCGTGCTTGATCTTTACCATGGAATTCCTACACTTGTGCACAGCTTCGCCTTCTCACTTACAGTGGCACATGTGAGATGGCCCTTGCGATTGGTCGCCCTGAGCTCAATCATTCCGGACTGCGTGCACCGAACATAGGGAGTGCTTGGATTCCAGTTGATTGAAGTTTCTTGGATGGTTTACGGTGTCAGGACAGTTGTCCGGGGTGGCTGAACAGAGTGGCTCATACTCGGCTGAACCGGTACGAGCTTGGATGACACCATCCTTTTGGAGTAGATTCGACAGTTGCTAGGTCTGTGATTTCAGGTTTGAAGGAGGCCCCGACGTGTCGGTTCGAATCCCTCGACGGCAGTTTCTTTCAACCTTGGCGGGAGTCACCGGCGCAGCCTTGGTCCCCGGGTTGAATGCGTCCTCTTCAAAGCCTGGCAGTGACCTTTCCGCTTCTCCGTTTCGAATAGCTGTTATTAACGATGAGATTACGCAGGATTTTGGGCGCGCCTGCGAAATCGCAGCTCGCGATTTTGGCATGCGGTGGATCGAGCTCCGAGGAATGTGGAACAAGAATATCGTTAATCTTGAACCGAGCGAAATTACCGAGGCACAGCGCATCCTCCAGAAATACCAGTTGCAGGTGACCGATATAGCCAGTCCGCTGTTTAAAGCGGATTGGCCGGGCGCGCCGAAGTCAAAGTTCAGTCCTCAAAAACCGCAGTTTGGGGCAGATTTCAGCTTCGACCAGCAAGGCGAAGTTCTGGCGCGCAGCATCGAGATGGCTAAAGCGTTCCGCACCGACCGGGTGCGTTGCTTCGATTTCTGGCGCCTGGACAACGTCGCGCCGTACCGTGATGCGATGAACTCCAAACTGAGAGATGCTGCCGCGGAAGCGGGCAAGCACGGCATCACTCTGGTGCTCGAAAATGAGCCGAGTTGCAACACCGCAACCGGCGCCGAAGCTGCGAAGGTGCTGGCGGCGGTTCAATCTTCAAGCCTCATGCTTAATTGGGATCCTGCGAACGCGGCTTCTGCCGGCGAGAAGCCTTATCCCGACGGATACGCGCTGCTGCCGAAGAAACGCATCGGGCATTGCCACTGCAAGGACGCGGTGAAGACTGCGGATGGCAGCTACGACTGGGCCGCCGTGGGCCGCGGCATTATTGACTGGGTCGGCCAATTCAAAGCGCTCAAGAATGACGGCTATCGATTCGCCGTAAGTCTCGAGACCCACTGGCAAGGCGCGGGTACTCCAGAGGCTTCCACTCGCCAGAGTTGGGCAGGGATGAAGGACGACCTGCACAAAGCCGGCGCACTGTAGCCGTAACCAAATTCCACTTATTACAGAGGACGCAAATGGCAAACAACAGACGCGACTTTATCAAACAAGCCGCTTTGGGGACAGCGGCTTTATTTGCTTATCCACCTGCGCGGGTGCTCGGTGCCAATGATCGAGTGCGCGTGGGAATGATCGGCGTCGGAGGGCGTGGCCAGGACCTCCTCAAAGAACTTCAGCAAGTGCGCAGCGCCGAACTGGTGGCCATCGCCGATATTTACAGCCGCCGCCGCGATGAAGCCAGGCACATGGCCGGCAGCATTCAGACGCTTGACGATCATCGGCGTCTGCTCGATTTGAAAGATATTGATGCCGTCATCGTCGCGAGTCCGCTGCATCTGCATGCTCAGCATTTTGTGGACACAGTCAATGCCGGCAAAGATCTCTATTGCGAAAAGACTATGACGTGGTCGATTCCGGAAGCCGAGCAGTGCCGGGCGGCCGCGAAGAAATCTGACCGAGTAGTGCAGATTGGATTGCAGCACGAGAGTTCGGGGGCGCTGGCAGACGCAAAGAAATGGCTAAAAGATGGCATGGTCGGCAAAGTCACTCAAGTCAATTCCTGGATGAGCCGCAACACTCCGCATGGCAAAGGCCAGTGGGTGCGTCCAGTGCCTTCGGACTGCACTGCGCAAAACGTAAATTGGCAGGCCTTTCTCAACGGCAGGCCCGAGCGTTCATTTGATCCCTACAAATTTATTAACTGGCGGCTGTTCTGGGAATTCTCCGGTGGAAATGTGACTGAGAACATGGTGCACCAGGTTGCGTGGATCATGAGCGCGCTCGATCTTCCTCTGCCCACTTCGGCCTACATGTCGGGCGGGGTCTTCTCCGAAAAAGATGGGCGCGAGGTGCCCGACACCATCGCGGTCACGCTGGATTTCCCGGATGTGGTGGTCACCTGGGAATCGACGTTCAGCAACAGCCGCTACGGATTGGGCGAGCACATCCTGGGCAGCGATGGGACCATCGAGCACGTGGCCGGAGCCACCGACATGGTGTCCGGCAAGTCCGACGAGTTGACTCGTTATTTTCCGGAAAAGCTCAATCGCCCCGGTGCCGCGGCTCTCACCAGCGAAACCCCAGATCAGAATCACATGCAGAATTGGATCGATTGCGTGCGCAGCCGCAAGATGCCCAATGCGCCAGTAGAAATCGGTTACCGCTCAGCGATTGCCGCGCACATGGCGAACTTGGCGTATAGAAAGAAGGAGCGGGTCACGCTGGAGATGGCGCAGGCGGCAACTCCGGATGTTTAGAACTGTGTGCGTATAGGCAGGGGAGTGGATATGCTGTAGCGCGGCGGTGGCGAGCGGTGCCCACGCACGAAACGTAGCGCCGCCGCCTTCGACCAAGTTTGCCCCCAGGGGAGTATTCGCCGAGATATTCGCTTGGGAAATCATGGACACATTGAACAATCATGCTTGATGCGCCGCGCGCGCCACAACATCTTCAAGTCCAGTTTCATTATCTGGCTTCGGCGCGGGTTCTACCTCGGTAATCCAGCGTCCAAATTCTTTGAGGTGCAACTTCTTTAGCTCGATTAGCAGCTTCAGATTTTCCGAGCCTTGAAGATCCACCTTAACGGGGTCCAGAAAGTACTTCCATTCGTCATCGGTGAGGTTGGCAAGCTCGCCTGCCTTGTGCGGCGGGAGGGCAGCTTCATCTACCCGAGTTGCAATGGGCGCGTGCTCCGGGCGGCCGGTCACGAACTGACGAATTCCTTTTATGATTCGTTCGCCGCGGGTGATGCTGGGGCCGTTGTTGCGGCGAGTCATGGCTTGGTAGCGTAGGTCGTTCAGCGCGCGTTTGATTTCTCTTGGCGTGTCGCAGACGGTTACGATGTACCGTCCCCACAATTTCAGCGACTTTTCAAACTCGGGGGAGTTTTGCGCGTCCTGGTTGGTGCGTGCGCTGAGCTGGTATGCCAGGATGCTAAACAGAAGCAGGAGAAAGAGTAGGTCCACGCCATAGGACCACCACACTCCTCCGGCGACGTTGTCAGAGTTTGCAAGAGTTGCCGGCAGCGACGTGGGGCGATCGTAGACGAGCGGCTTCACGGCACCGCTATTGATGTCGTGGACGGCTGGCGCAGAGGGATTCTCGATGCGTTTCTCCGTCGCAGTTGAGGATGGGACCTGATCTGTTATGGATTTTTGGAGGGCTCCCTGCCTATAGCCGGCCAATAGTGATAGCAAAACGGCCAATAGCGAGACAAAGACTGGCGCCACTTTGAGCGACATCCGGCTGGCTTGGCTCAAGCCTTCCCAGAGAGTCATGCGCCATTTTGCCGCTGTTGATGCTCTCTGCTCTTGATCCTGGCGTCGGGACTCGGCGGCCTTGAGCTCCAGAACCCGCCTGCGCTGCTCCTCAGTGGTCTTGGGCAACGGAGCCACAATGTTGACCAGTTTCTTGATATAGAACGTCCCGAAGTTGAAACGGGCTCTGGCCTTTTCCTGTTCGGTGTTGCAACCTCCGCGGTAAGCCTCTTCTGACTCAGCAATGTCCTTGAATCCGAGACCCACGCAATGAGTAACTTGCTTTTGTGCCATACCCATGACGATCATGCACTTGCCAGCGGAAGTCAGGAAATTAATGGATTCCAAGACCGTGATCACGCTTTCCGGGCGGCAACGGTCAAGGTCGTCAATAAAGATGATGACCCGCCTCCCTCCCCATGACCACGCGGAACACAAATCCCCGAACTCGCTAGAAAACTGGCGCCGAATTCCAGGATCAGGTTTAACGTCTTTGATGGTCGTGGCTTGACGCAAATTGTCTGTGAGCTTGGCCGGGTCAATCCCGAATGTTTTGGCCTTATTAAGGATTGCGGCCAACATGGCAAGTATTGTGGCAAGCAGACCGAAGTGACCGAGATCGCCAGGCAAATCTTTCTGGCTTGACCAGGGCAGCAGATATTTCACGAGTTGGACGAACTCTTGGTCGAATTTGGCAAGGTCGTCCAGCTTCAAACCATGGCGCGAAATCTCATAGGCAAGGCTAGCGCAGAGCACCAACGTCAACGAGATCATCAGCGCCCATTTTTCGCGGAAGCGAATGCGCAGCAGCTGCCCCCGGAAGATCCAATTGTCAATATGCCACCAAGGAGGTACAGCTTGGTTCTTGATGTGCTCCAGCAGTGCGGCCAGAAGTTGGTCTTCACTCTGGTGATGCCAGGCATTAAACCAAACCGGACGGAAGCGCGACTTCTCCAGGTCACCGCGCAGCAACCCCATGACGGAAGATTTTCCCTCACCCCACTCGCCCTCAATAGCAATGGTCACGGGCGGCTCGGTTTTCGGGTTGCGGATGAAACGCGAGAGACCTAATGCCATAGGTGTGAAGTTCAGTGAGTCAAGATCGCCAGGCTTGAGCGGCGCGTCGGTTACCGCCCAATCGGCAACGGAGAATTCTGTAGCCGGAGGCGGAGGCGGTGCGGCAACAACCACGGTGCAGGTTGCGATGAGTAGAACCGCCAACACCCAGTACCAACCCGCGGGTAAACGGTGGTTGGGTGCCGCGCCTTCTGGACCTTGCGTCTGATGTCGCCAATTCTCTCCGCCGTCGGTGGTGCTGAGAATGATGCCGTGATCACCGACGATAAAGCCGTGATTGCTGGAGGCGAATGCAAACGAACGAAGAGCTGCGTCGGTGCCGCTGGGCGTAGCCTCGATCGGTATCAGACTCGTGCCTTGATGAAGTTTAGCAACGAATCCAGAGTCGCCTACCAGCAACTCCTCAGCAGCAGTACTCGTAATACGGTGCTTTTCGAAGATGGCCGGGCGCCCGCTTGGAAGCTGATCGGTGGCGTTTAGGATCTGATTATTGTTACTCACGAACCTGCTGTGCGACTCGGAGCAGACAAACGGCTTGGTCGTGTCCAAGATTGTTCCGCCGGAGCACGTATAAATCGAGGTTCCCGATTTTGCGATGACGCTGCCCGCGTTCGTGGCGTACAAGAGGGAAAGAGGGGTTACTAAATTACTTTCCGAATCAATGAAGCGGGCTTGCTTAAAGGTCCATTCGTTGTTGCTGCTTATCTTATAAATTCGGCCGCTGCGCCCCAACGCACTGCAGAGTCCGTTAGAACAGCTGACATAAAGCAGGTCATCATCAAGCTTAAAGGCTTGGCTTGGCTGTACCCCTGATGGCGGCTTGGCGGCACCGGAGGAAGCAGGTGGCTTGGCACTTTTTCGTTGGACAATCGGTGGAGACGGTTTTGGCTGCTTGGACGGCTGCTTTTCCGGTTCCGCAGCATAGACAGAGGGGACCAGCTTATCGAGCAGCAGGCGCGCGGCTGATTTTGGAGCGCGGCCCAAAATAACTGTGATAGACGACTTAGGTGCGACGAGCGTTCTTGGCTCCGGTGACTGTTTCAGGACCCTGAGATCTGGCGGCGGACCCTGTTGCGCCATCGCGTTGGACGTGCCGCTCTCGTACTCAACTTGCAACTGGAAGCCGCCGCCATAAGCTGTTTTTTGCGCCTGCTCAACCGTGAGTCCGAGCAAAGAAGGCACGAGAACCGTTCCACTCTGAGTTGTGGCCGGAATCTTGCGGTTTGAGGTAGCACTCGATGGCGGGGCTGAGTCAGATTCCTCTTTCGCGGCAATGATCAGTTGCTCCCACGCGCTTTGTCCTGCCGTGCGATGCAGCACTAAACCAACATTGCCCAGCGCCCAAATTTCTGGCAGATTCTCCGCGCCGTTCACGGCGACGCTGTTAAGACGGCACGCGTAGTCGTCGGGGTCGTTGGTGCACCTGACCGCCTGGAGTCGCGCGTTCGGATTGGTCTCAATGGGATACCAGAACCGGGTTGAAAAGGTAATGTTCCGAGGGTCGGGATTCAGCGACTGAAACACTGCATAAACCGAGGCCCCGACCATCAAGGTGAGGCAAACGGCGAGCACCCAAACTTTTGTCCGCGATGGAAGATAGAAACCGCCTTGCTTGGTCGAACTTGCTGAAGGGTCCCCCGAAGATTCAGATTTGAGGGTTGCATCCATTGGACCACGCTTTCTGACTACCTAGTCCAACGGAACTCTAGTTAATTTCTAGGAGGTTGGCAATCAGAAAAGTCAGGCCTGGTGCAGCACTCTTGTTCCGAATTCGTAACAGGCTTAGTTTTATTTCGTGGCTCCGGAATTTTATGGTAGGGTGGGCAGTTTCTAGCGCTTCCCCAACCGTGTGAATTCTCGCGGCAAGTACGGGTGTGTCCTAATGTGAGGTGCTTTTATCAACCCTTTTATGCAGCGATTACCCATGCGATCGACGCCGTCAACTTGCCTGATTCAGACCTCGCGGTTGAGCCCCGCTGTTCGTCCGGTCACCTCTCGGCGACACTGCCGGCCAGTCACCTCTCCATGTGTCAGGGCCTGTGGCGTTTAGGTATCTGATGCGTACTGGCATGGCCGCAAGCCGGTCGGAAAGCAGTGCCTCATTGCGAATCGGCCACCAGTCGTACAAGAAGATCTCAAGCGGGCGCCGCATCGAGACCCAACCGCCGATGGTAAGGCTTTCGCGAACGATCTCGCCAATTCGGCTACCCTTCATCAAAGCAGCTAGAAAGTCGCCCAGGGCAATCGCCGATGCTAACGCAACCAGGCCAATCGCAAGGCTGGTTCGGCCCAGTCGAAACAAATTCACGTAGACGGCGGCGGTACGCGAGAGCGCGCTGATTGAAAAACTCGTGGATCGCGTCGCGTAAGACAGCAGCCTCATCCGGTAATCCGGCCTCGCGGTCAAGATCAATTACCAGAGCAAGGGTTGCATCACGAGGTAAGTCCCGCCCACCCCACGATAAACTCTTCAGCCTTAGGGTCGATGTCCTTGTCGCGAAACGGAGACGGATCGATGGCGTTGAACAACTGCCTCAATTCGCCTACGTGCACTTCGATGACAGAGCACTTGGGCGGAATCGGGTCGCCCGCGGAGGGTTTGTCCTGTCTCCCGGAGACGTTTGTCATCGCGCCAGAATACGCCATTGTGCCTGGCTCATGCACAAGTTCCGCAAGCCGAGCGTCGGAATCTCTGTGCTCACCTCGAAACTCAACCTAACGCGAAGAGACAGTCGCGAGTTCTTCCCGGAGAATTGGAGCAACACTGGTCCCCAGTAGCTCGATCGACCGTAACATCTTCTCGTGAGGGAGAGCCGAGACACCCATTTGGAAGGTAATTCGAGAGAGGAAAGGCAATCGTGAAGTTTCTTTTCTGACCAGAAACAGAAATCACTCTAAGGAGATAAATCAAAATGAAAATGCATAAAAGTTATATCGTTGTTGGTCTGATCATTGCTTTTAGTCTGTTCTTCGAACTTGCTGCTCACGCCGATGAGAGCCTTCAAGAGACCGAGATTACCTTTAGTCAACCGATCAGTATACCTGGGCAAACGCTTCCGGCTGGTACATACTTGCTCAAGCAGGCGAACGTCGATGACCTGAATCTTATTCAGATATTTAGTTCGGATCGGATACACCTGTATGCAACTCTGCAGACGATCCCAACCGAGGCCAATCAGATACCTGATGACACCACGGTTACGTTTGCGGAACAGGGAGTCGGGAAGCCAAATCTTTTACTGAAGTGGTTTTATCCCGGAGAACAGACCGGCCACGAGTTCGTTTACTCCAACCAGGGGGAGAGGCAAATTGCTCAGGACCGGCAGCAAACGGTCGTGGGCAATCAACCAATCACCGGTACTGAGGCTGGTGGATCGAACTAACCGCATGCCCTGGCATTCGCTGGTTTATGCAGCATTCGAATTACATGAATGCCAGCGAATGTCAGGCGCACTGCGAAAAGATTGAGAAGGAGGTGTTATGAAATCGGCGAGTTCTAAGCTGCGCAATGTACGCGAAAAACTTGGGCTGACAATGGGCGATGTTGAAGAGGCAAGTCAGCGGCTTGCTCGTAAATACAACAACGAAGCGTACCTGATCACCCCTGGTCGCCTCTCCGACTTCGAAACTAAAGGGGCGATCCCCAGCATTGTCCGCCTCTACTCGCTGGCGATTATTTACCGCCGTGAGTTTGGCGAATTGTTGAGTTGGTTTGGAGTTGACCTGAACCAGGTAGCTTCTGACATTGAGGTCAGTAAGCCACCCAGAACTCACTTCTCTGAGGCGCTTCCAAAGAACGGGGAACTCAAAGACCAGGTGCGCATTGATCCCGGTTTGGATCCTCGCAGAACATCAACTTTCGCGCCGTTGATCGAGCCGTGGGGCCCCCTTTCAGCAGGGTATCTAGAGCAGTTGCCAACCAAGCGACATAGCTATGGATATATCGGCATGGACGATTTCACAATGTACCCCCTTCTGCCTCCGGGCAGCTTCATCCAGATTGACGAGTCTAGAAAGCGGGTACTCAGAGCAGGTTGGCGATCGGAGTATGAGCGCCCTATCTACTTGATTCAGACCCGGGACGGCTATATCTGCTCCTGGTGTGCCCACGCCAATGGTGAACTTGTCCTTCTGCCGCATCCGCTGTCACCGATGGCGCCACAAACTGTTCGCGTGCCGGAGGCGGACGTCATTGGGCAAGTCATTGGAGCGGCCATAAGGCTTGGCGACCCGCGAAAGGAGGACGGGAAAGCTGAAGGTTACGAAACTTGACACCACAAGTAA
>Ga0075436_100001223_pt1 | contig 17449 bp, 17 predicted proteins | sample RhiMethybrSRZTD5_FD_75303 | JGI IMG/M metagenome (GOLD analysis project Ga0075436, IMG submission 75303) | Populus rhizosphere microbial communities from Tennessee, USA - Rhizosphere MetaG P. TD hybrid SRZTD5 | ecosystem: Host-associated > Plants > Roots > Rhizosphere > Soil | place: USA...
GCCATTTGCAGTTCAGCAACTACTTCGGTTGGTTATTGCCGGCAACGCTCGGGAACATCGTCGGTGGAATCTTCATTGTCAGTGTCCTCAACTACGGCCAGGTGAGAATCGGTTCGGAGGAGAGTGAAGCTCAGTCAGCGGAAGAAGCTGACGGTGAACACCAGCAGCAAGAGGCAGCGGACTGAAGACATCTTCACGATTCGCTGGTTTGCAATTTTCAAATCACCAAATCACGAAACGTCTTCGTTCTTTACAATATCGAAGTGCCCCGTGAATCCAGCGTTGCGGAAGTAGAGGAACCACCCAAAGCCGCGCCATTGTCTGCGCGACCCATTCCTTATTGGGTCAGTAGGTTGCGGTCGTACGTGATGCTCGATCCTCTGATTTTCTTCTACACATTCCTTTTTGGGAGCGCATCGTTGGCAGCGTCGTTTTCCGATCCAACGGGTGCCAGGCAACACGCTATTGCGCGCAAGTGGGCGCGATGGATTCTCGGCACGGCCATGTGTCCGGTCCGAGTGGTTGGTCTGGATGGCATCGATGCTTCAAGGCCGGCGATCTACGCCGCCAATCACATCTCCGCATTCGACATTCCTCTGTTGTACGCGAACCTGCCATTCCAGTTTCGGATTCTCGCAAAGCAGGAGTTGTTCCGATATCCGCTCATCGGAGGACATCTCAAACGTTCGGGGCAATTTCCCGTAGACCACAGCAATGCGCGAGCATCAATACGCAGCTTGGGGCGCGCGATCGAGGGCCTCAAGTCGGGAATGCCGCTGGTCATCTTTCCCGAAGGGGGACGCGCCGCGGACGGACACATTACGCCGTTCATGAGTGGAGCGTTCTACGCGTCGATCAAAGCGCAAGTGCCCATCGTGCCGATGGCGATTGTAGGAACCTTTGAAGCGCTGCCGATGAATACGTACCACATTCATCCGCGAGAGCTCCTGCTGACAATTGGGGATCCCATCTCGCCGGAGGACTACACCACCCGCGATCTTGATGCGCTCGCCGCGAATGCGCAGCGCGCAATCGAAGACATGTATTACGCCAACGCGCATGTGCCGGATCCTCGGGAGAGAACCTAAACAACCGTCAAGTTTCGCACCCGTCTTTATGTCACACTGAATACGGATGATCCGCAGCCTCACACTTGTGCGTCAGGCCACGCCCGAACGCTTCGAGAAGCTCTCAGCGGTGCTGCGCGCGCTCGGTTTCGAAGACGGCGCCGGCTGGAATGACGAGTACAGCCGAGGCGCTCCCTTTCTCTCGCCGGTGGGCAGCCTCGAACTCGTGGATGGCCGCGCTCCTGCCAGCCCAGAGATTCTGATCGAGGTCTCTGATTTAGATACCGCGCACCAAGTCGCGAAGAGGCACCTCGTAGATGCTGTAGAAGAGATCGAAGACACCCATTGGAAGTCGCGCGTGTTTGCCGTGCAGCTGGATAAGAATCTGCGTGTGGGCTTTTGGGCATTCAACGATCCGAGTAAGTCTCTGCCCAAGAGCACGGAAGGCGAGCTGAACGCCAAAGGCATGAGGTTTGGCATTATCGTGAGCCGATGGAATTCATTCATCACCGAGCGTCTGCTGCAGGGTGCGCTCGACTGCCTGCGGCGCAGCGGCGCGAAATCGTCAGACATTCACATTGTGCGCGTACCAGGATCGTTCGAGATCCCCTCCGCGGCGCGCACACTGGCGCAAACGAGCACAGTGGACGCGATCATCACACTCGGATGTTTGATTCGCGGCGAAACGACGCACTACGAACACATTGCGACCGAGGTAACGCGCGGTATCGGACAATCGGCCCAAGACACGGGAGTGCCGCACAGCTACGGCGTGCTGACATGCGAGAACCTCGAGCAGGCGATCGATCGCGCCGGTCTGAAGAGCGGCAACAAAGGATGGGAAGCGGCTACGACTGCGATCGAGATGGTGTCACTCAAGGGCAAGCTGAAGAGCGGAGCGACGGATGGCCGTTAAAGTAGGGAAGCGCCGCAAATCGCGCGAACTCGCGCTGCAGATGCTCTTCCAATCCGATATGGGAAAGCAGAACGAAGAGCAAGTGCGCAAAACCTTCTGGCACGAGCGCTCCATCGTGGACGAATCGACCCGTGGCTTTGCCGACGATCTGTTCCGAGTAGCCTGCGGTCGCAGCAAAGAAATCGACGATTTAATCCAGAAGCATGCCGAACACTGGCGCATGGATCGCATGCCGGCAGTCGATCGCAATCTGCTGCGCCTGAGCGTCGCCGAGTTCCTCGGATTTCCCACCACCCCGCGCGCTATCGTCATCAACGAAGCTCTCGACATCGCCCACCGCTACTCCAGTCCCGAATCGATACAGTTCATCAATGGCGTGCTGGATTCAGTGGGCAAAGAGCTGCAGCGCGTCTAGGTAAACCCACAGGTGCGGTGAGGCTCTACTCTTATCGCAAATGCCGCGCGAACTCATCTTCCAGTTGTGAGTAGTCGTCGTGAAGAGCAGACTTGAGCGCCTCTTCGGTGCTCTGGCCTTCGCTCAGATCTCTCATGATGTCGCTGATGCGATTCATTCCATACGTGTCGCGGATGTATTCCACATAAGCGAGCGACTCCACGTAGGCCACCGCGGCGCGACTTGAGTCGTAGCCGATGAAGCTACCTTCGAGCGCCTGCAGTGGAGCTTGCTTCCCATCATCGAACAGCTTTGCAAGCTGCATTTTATAGCGAGCCGCAGATTGTGGTTCTACTAGTTGCGCGAAACCTTCATTCAGCCAGACGGGGCAGCGGCCGTTCGTCGCCTGACGAATGAATGAGTGCGCCAGTTCGTGCTTGAGCACGCGCGAAAGTTCGGGTGTAACGCCAGTGAGTCCCTCAACAGGAATTCGCAGCTTTCCATCGTTCAGCGCGGCAGTCCACGCGGGCGCGAGAGTGACGTCAAAATATGTTTGGTTGGTGTAAAGAACGACGATGATCGGGTCGCGCGGCAGCAGGCCCATGGTCGAGACGAGATCATCGAAATGGCGTTCCAGGGTAAGCAGAATTTCCTGACGCAGCTTGGGCGTTGCCATTTCGCCTTCGTAGCGCATGTTGAAGTGCGTGCTGGCTTCGCTGCGGAAGTCGGCTTCGGCTTTCGCTTGCCGAGTGATTGTCTTGAGGTAGTTCTCGGCTTCCTTATCGTTGGGATCGAGTTCTTTGGCTTTGGTCAGTTCGTCTACTGATTCGCGAAGCCGATCGAGCTTGTAGTAGATCATGCCGAGAATTTTGTGGGCGAAGCTGGAATCCGGACTCTTGCGCACGGCGTCTTCGCCGTAGCTCTGCGCCTGAGTCGCCTGATCCTGCTTGAGCAGCGCCCAGGCATAGATGGCGGACGCTTCCCCATTTTCTGGAGCTAAGCTCACGGCGCGCTCCAGATGAGCGCGGGCATCATCAAATTTGCTTTGCTGCTGCTCCTGAATTCCCAGTGTGATGAGCGCAGCTGTCAAGTCTTCTTTGTTGCCGCTGCGTTCGATTTGAGCGAGGCGCTCAGGAGTGATTTGACCTTCGACGCTGTGCTTCAGGTTCCCGGAAGCAACTTTCGGCGCGGCGATGTTCACAGTTGCGGAAGATGCTCCGCGAACGCCGGCCCCGCTTTCGATGTGATCGACGGTGGAGGAGGGGATAGCGTAACTGTCGTCGCCGATGTCATACTCCACTCGCTCCCCTTTTTGTCTCGCGGCGTCAGCCAGAATGGTGCGCCCATTCCTCAGATAGATCGTGTCCGCCAAAGCGACGGACGAGAGCGCAAGCAAGATGGCGAGCAGGGGACGCACAGCGCAGATTCTAGCAAGCTGAATTCCCGGTTCAGCACACGGCCTCTTGGAAGGAACTGACCTTGGTAACACACCCCAATCCGAAGTTTATGGCTTGCAATCGCGTTTTGTGGACTCTCGCAGCTGCGTTCCTGGCGGTCTGTACAGCAGGCGCCCAGGCGCCCCCGGCAAATTCGGCCGCCAATCTCTATCGCAATCTGCGCGATTCGGGGCTTGATACTAGCAAGGTCTATCACGTACGGGATGCGACATTCGATCGCGAGGACCTGCACTTCGCGCTTAATGATGGCTGGATCATCGTCGGAGAAGAAGTCGCCGGGCACGTCAATGCCGTCTTTTTCGTTGGCGATGGAGAAGTGCTGGTGATTCCGCCGGATCGAAGCGAGCGCGCTTCGATTGGACTATTCTTGAATACCGGCGTACTTGAAGAGAAGTTTACCTCGGCCTACTTTCGGTTCTTCGACGATCGATTTCTCCAAGACCTGGATCCGGCACTGCGGAAAGGCGAGAACCCGGAGATCGTCGGCAAAGCAAATGCTGCAGCCAAGGAGCTTGCCCGTACCGACGCTCTGCGTTTGCTTCTCGGTTACATGAACACACCAACTGGCGTGCACCAGGATCGATTTCTTCATGCGCGAGTAGTAGGCGTCACGCGCGGCAACTTTGATGTCTTTTACGACGAAGCGGGGCCAGAGCAAATTGCCGTCGGACAGGTCGCATACGCGCCAGGTGGGAGGCCTTTTTATAACGTCTGGACGTCATTTGTCTCGCGTGCCCATCGCGACGAGGAGCCATCTGCGACCGCAGGGCTGCCGTGGATACCGAGGTCATTCCACGTGAAAGTAAACGTGCATCCGCCGGAGTCGCTCGATGGCGATGCCGAAGTGGAACTCGAGACTCTGCAGGCAAACACGCGTGCTGTGCTCTTCGAACTCTCTCGCGCGCTGAAGGTCTCATCAGTCACGAGGGACGGACATCCAGTGGAATTTCTGCAAAACGAGGCCGTGGAAGGTTCGCACATCGCGCGCGAAGGAAACGATTACGTTGCAGTTGTGCTCCCAACAGCTCCGCAGAAGGGTCAGCGATTCAAGCTCCGCTTCCTCTACTCAGGTTCAGTGCTGGCGGATGCCGGCGGCGGACTCCTTTACGTTGGTTCGCGTGGAAACTGGTTTCCTAATCTGGGACTCAACATGGCGATGTTCGACCTGGAGTTTCGCTATCCGCAGGAATGGACGCTAGTGGCAACAGGCAAGCGGATCTCGCAGCAGATCGTGGAAGGAGACAATGTTTCGCGGTGGGTTTCTGAGCACCTGATTCCAGTTGCTGGATTCAATTTGGGACACTACCAGGAATCCGAGGTCAGAGCCGGCAGCGTGAAAGTCGAGAGCTTCGCCGCGCCCGGGGTGGAAAGCAGTTTCCCAACCGCTACACAGACCATCGTGGAACCGATTGTTCCGCCTCGTCGGGGCGATCATCCTCGCTCCGTGCAGGTCCCGCTTCCCAAACCGAAGCCGACGGGAGAGATAGCCGCGACGGAAGCGGCGGCAGCGATCGACTACTTGAGTCCGCGTATTGGAGCATTTCCGTTCGGCACTCTTTCTCTCACGCAGATGCCAGGTGATCTCAGCCAAGGCTGGCCCGGATTAATTTTCCTTTCCAGCTACGTCTTTGTGCCGCAGCAGGAGCGTGGTCCGGCGGCAAACTCCGACTTCGATCGCGTGCTGTTCGATCGCCTTATGGTGCCGCACGAAACTGCACATCAGTGGTGGGGCGATTCGGTCTACTGGTCCACCTATCGCGATAAATGGATTTCCGAGGCTTTGTCGAACTACTGCGCTCTCTTAAGTTTTGAGCAAGATTATCCGAAGGACTTTCGCGAGGTGCTCGAGTACTACCGAACACGGCTCAATCAAAAAAATCCAGAAGGGAAGCCAAATCGGGATGCCGGTCCAGTCACGCTCGGTCACCGCCTGAATTCCTCAGCCTTTCCTCAAGGCTGGGATCTCGTTGCTTATGGACGCGGCGCCTGGCTGATCCACATGCTGCGCCAGTTCCTGCACGACGGCACACGCACGCGCGGGAGCGATGGATCCGACGATCTATTCTTCTCCGTGCTGCATGGACTGCAGCACGATTACGCCGGCTCACAGATGAGCACCCTCGATATGCAGCGCGCATTCGAGCGCGTATTGCCGAAATCGCTTTATTACGAAGGCAAGCCGAAGCTGGATTGGTTCTTCGATGGATGGGTAAACGGCACAGCGATGCCGCGATACCAACTAACAAATGTCCGCTTCAATCGACGTGCTGCGGGAGTGCGCGCAACGGGAAACATCCTGCAGAAGGATGCGCCGGAAGAGTTGGTGACCGCAGTGCCGATCTACGCCGAACTGCAAAAAGGCGATCTTCGATTCATCTCTCATGTGTTTGCGGACGGCAGCGAAACACAATTTTCATTGAGCGTGCCGCAAGCAACCAAACGATTGGTAGTAGATCCGTACGGCACGATTCTTACATCGCCATAGGATTCGATTGGGTGTGTGCGCGCCCGACTAAACAGGCTGCGGAAAAACGCGTGCGCGACCAGGGTAACGGAACCCGCGCCGGTAGGCGGTGGGCAGCCGCGTGTGTTGCGGCTGCGTTTCTGCGCAATTGCTGGCAGTCTCGTCGCATTCGGAGTTCGCCTTTCGGCGACCTCCGGCCCACCGGCTACTGCCGGCGGTTCTGTTGGCATTTTTCCGCAGCCTCTAAAGTCGGGGCTTCCACCGAGACACCCGTCCCGTTCCCACGGAGTCCGAGGCACACCAAGAATCAGCGTTTTCCCCAACTTTCTGCTGCATCCCTAAGCCGCTGCTCGCATCTAAGTCTTCTAGGGCAGAGTGTCTCAGAAGCGCCACACGCGCATCGCTAACAACCACTGGTTAAAGGTTTCACCCCCTGCAGGAGCGCATGGTATCCTATATGCTCCCGGATAGGCGTGCCTACCAGCCATTCATTCTGAAGAACTTACGACGCTCTGCCGAATATGAAGTCGAGCCGCGCACTTTTGTGTTCGGGCTCGCCGTCCGGCCATCTCGGCCCACAAGCTTTATTGAACTGGAGATGAGTGCTCTTGGCGCTTAATGACAAATTCGACGATATTCAAAAACTGATCGACACAGGCAAGGAAAAGGGATACCTCACCTACGGGGAGGTCAATGATCTTCTCCCTCACGACATCCAGTCGCCTGACGACCTTGACGATCTTTTCACTACCCTCGGCACGCAGGGCATCGACGTCTTGGAATCCTCCAAGATGCCCGGCGCCGATCTGAAAGACAAGTTCGAAGACATGGAGGCGGGAGAAGATGTTGAGCTCGATCTCACGCCTGGAACCCTGGAAAAAACCAACGATCCCGTTCGCATGTACCTGCGCGAAATGGGAACCGTTCCCCTGCTTACTCGTGAAGGCGAAGTTGAAATCGCAAAACGCATCGAGCGCGGACAGCTTCGCGTTCTGAAAGCGATTTCGCGTTCGCCGATCGTCATCAACGAAGTGCTCGCCATCGGCGAGGACCTTAAGCGCGGCGTTCGTTCGATCAAAGAAGTGGTCATCTTCGACGAGGAAGAGATCACCGACGAGATCATCGAAGCGCGCATCAAGGCCACGACGCACCGCATCGACGAAATGCAGAAGCATTTCAAGAAAGCGGAGCAGCTCGAAGAGAAGATTCAGAACGTCGATAGGAAAAAGCGCCCTGGAGAATTTCGCAAGTGCCGCTGGGCTCTTGGACGCGAGCGTGTGCGCGTCTCGCGCATCATCCGCGAGCTGCGCTACACCAACTCGCAGCGCAAAAAGCTTATCGACCGCGTCGGACACGTGGCCGAGCAAATGCGTTCGCTCGATCGTCAATTCCACAACCTGGAAAAGAAGGTCGAGTCCACGCGTTCGGAGGAGCTGAAGAAGGAATACCGTCGTCAGCAGCGCAACTGCAAAGCCGATCTCGAGAAGATGGAGCAGGAGTACGGCATCACCTTCATCGAGCTCAAGCGAACGCAGCGCGAGATCACGCAAGGTGACATCGACGCCGAGTACGCCAAGCGCGAACTCATCGAAGCCAACCTGCGACTCGTGGTTTCGATTGCCAAGAAGTACACCAATCGCGGACTGCAGTTCCTCGACCTTATTCAGGAAGGCAACATTGGCCTGATGAAAGCCGTGGACAAGTTCGAGTACCGTCGCGGCTACAAGTTCTCTACTTACGCAACGTGGTGGATTCGCCAGGCGATTACCCGTGCAATTGCCGACCAGGCGCGAACGATCCGTATTCCGGTGCACATGATCGAGACCATCAACAAGCTGATTCGAACTTCGCGTCAGCTTGTGCAGGAACTCGGTCGCGAGCCAACGTCGGAAGAGATCGCGAAGCGCATGGATATTCCTGTCGCGAAGGTGCGCAAAGTGCTGAAGATCGCGCAGGAGCCGATCTCCCTCGAAACTCCGATTGGAGAAGAGGAAGATTCGCATCTTGGCGACTTCATCGAAGATCGCGGCGTAGTCTCGCCGGCAGAAGCCGTGATCAACGTGAACCTCAAGGAACAGACAGCGCACGTGCTGCGCACGCTGACTCCGCGCGAAGAGAAAGTAATCAAGATGCGCTTCGGCCTCGAAGACGGCTCCGAGCACACACTCGAAGAAGTCGGCCAGTCGTTCGCAGTTACGCGCGAACGCATCCGCCAAATCGAAGCCAAGGCGCTGAGGAAGTTGCGTCATCCATCCCGCTCGAGGAAGTTGCGAGCGTTCATGGATGGGGTGAGAGATTAGCTGCTGAGCGGCTAAGCTCCTGAGCTTCTAAGCTGAAGGCGTGACCGAATCGGTCACGCCTTTTTCATTCTTCACGAAATTTGTCAGTGCCGTTCCCGGTAGGGAATGGGTGAACTTTAAAACGTCGATGCTGCCTCACCCATTCGCTACCGCGAACGGTTCTGACGATCTGCTACGTCTGCTGCAGCTCTTCAAGCCAAATCAACGCCAATCCTCCACACGGAGGTTCGGCACTCTGCGAAATTCCTGCAGATTGCTCGTGACTACGATCGCGCTTAAGGTGAGGGCTTGAGCGGCAATAAGAGTGTCGAGGGCGCCGATAGTATTACCCGACACTTGCAAATGTGTTCGCAGCGTTCCGTAGCTGTGACCGACTTCATTGGTCAGCGGAAATAATTGAAAGGGAGCTATGGCGGTCGCCAGTAGTACCTGCTGACGGGCGCGCATATGCGGATGTTTGACAGCCTGTAGCTCGATTCCAAACTGGAGTTCGCAGAGACTGATTACCGAGAGTCCGACAACCGAGTTGCGGTGGGAGTCGATTTTTTGCCGAATTGTTTGCGATTTCGAACGTAACAGGTCGATCCAAACATTCGTATCGAGCAGGTAGGTAGGAATCAGTTATCTCCCTCGCCAAAAAGATCCTCCAGACCGGGCCGATTCTGCTGCTCCTGATCGCGAGGCACTTCGAAATCGAGGTCGTTAAACTCATCCATGGCAGCAAACGCCGCCACCCACCGGTCCGCCGTTTTTGGAATCAGCAGAATGCCGGTTCCAAATCTCTTGACGAATACGCTATCTCCAGGGACGCGATACTCCTTAGGAAGGCGCACCGCCTGGCTGCGTCCGGTCATAAAGACCCGTGCCTCTGCTATGGATTCGCCCTGGACCGCCTTTTTCAGATTTCGCGCAATCTTTTTTGAAGTTTTTTTCGCTTTACTCATTTTCGCCGAGCGATATCTATCAACTGATATATACCATATCTTCACTTGCATTACGATCCCGAAACACAAGCAGTGGTGTATGTGCCACAAAAGGTTTGAGGGGCTCCCGAGCTTTTGCCATCGCGCGACCCAAGGCGAAGGGTCTATGTTGCGTTCAGATCACTTGACTTCCGATGAACGACTGGTGACGATTTGGGTGTAGCGAGGCTCTCGAAATCGTTTTCGAGCAATCTTTAAGGAGCAACAGATGACATCAAATTGGCTGCGCGTCGTACTCTCCACTCTTCTGCTTCTTCTTACATCCTTTGCAGCCATGGACCAGCCTTCTCCTTCATCCGCCCTCGTTCCGGTCAACGACCGCAAAGCGGCGCCAAGCTTCACGTTGGAAGATTCATCCGGCAAAACTGCCACTTTAAAGAATTACTCAGGCAGAGTTCTTGTCCTCGACTTCTGGGCTACGTGGTGCACCGGCTGCAAACAGGAGATTCCGTGGTTTTCTGAATATCAGAAGGTCTATGGTCCGCGCGGTCTCTCGATTGTTGGCGTAGCGATGGATGATGGGGGCTGGAAAGTGGTAAAGCCGTACTTGAGCGCGCATCAGATTCCATATCGCATGCTCGTCGGCGACGATGCAACTGCTAAACAATACGGAATCCAAAACTTGCCCGACACGTTCGTAATCGATCGTCACGGAAGAATCGCCGCCGCTTATCAAGCGAGACTTGTGGATCGAGATGAACTTGAGGCGAGTATCAAGAAGTTGCTATCAGAAAAATAGCCGGGAATTCTCCCCCTAACCTCCCAGAGCTACTGCTGCATTACAGCCGATAACCCACCAGCGTCCCAGGCGCCGTCTGCAGGAACAACATGTCGGCGATGTCATCCACTGCGTACGCGGGCTCGTTCTCTTTTCCGAGATTCACACGTGCTTGTGGTTCCGCTGTCGTCTTGTTGATCTGCAGCAGAACGTTTCCTTTTCCGTCCGGCGCTTTGGTCAGCATGAAAACGAATTCAGGCAAGTTGAGCGAAGCTTTGAAACGCTTCGTTGCCATGGCTGCGGATTGTCGCGAATAGCCTTGGAGCTGCTGGCCTCCTTGGCTGTATGCGGTCGCGAGCTGGCCGGCCACGTACTGAGTGGTTGGATCGGAGGACTGACGCGAAGCTTGAGCAAAGGCATCGCCGTAAGCTGACGCTGCGGCGCCGTAGAGCCCTGCGCGCACGGCGTTGACTGCGTAAAGAGCTCGCAAGACTCCCGGAAGCTGGGGCGCCGGGTAGTACACCTGCTGCTTGATTTGTCCGTCTCTGCCTATGATGACGAGATTCTGCGGAGAGCTGAGTACGATGCCCTCAGGACGAATCTCCATTGCAGTTGGATCCTCGCCGCCTTGCAGCTTGATCTCGGTGCTGAACGCCTTAAATGTTCCTGCTTCACGATCAACTGCATACAGCTTGTGGTCACGATTGGCAAAAACGTAGAGCAGCTTTCCTTCGATCGCATGATGCAGGTAATAACGCGCTGCATTGTAGCTGTCTTCATTCGAGCTCAGAGGCTTTCCGCTCTCGATCGCGTCCTGGAATCTCGGCTCTCCGCTAGCAAGATCAATGATGTTGACCTCTGCGTTCACGCTAGCATCCGGACGCGAAATATAGAGCAGGCCCGCGGGCGTGAGTTCCGCGTAAGAAAGCTGGCCTTTGATCTTGGCGTCTTTCTTCAGGCGCAGGGTTGCCGTCGAGACATCGAGCACATTCACGAATGTTTTCGACTCGGCATCGATGGTGAGTACCACGGAATTGCCGGCAATCATCGCGTCAATCACGGTGCCGTGCATGCGTACCGGTTTGGGAAGAACGGTTGTGCCGTCTTCATATCGCGCTACGTTGAGACCTGTCTGCACTACACCGTTTACTACGCGACGGCTGCCGGTGGCTTCGTTTTCCGGCGGAGCTTCCGGCAGCATCACGATGCCTGCCGGATGCTGCACGATGTCGCGAATCCATCCATCCACTTTGGCAGGCTGCGGCCAGAGTGCCTGACCATCAGCACGGCGATATGCCATCAGGCTGTCATCGAAGCTGACATAAATGCGATCAGTTTTATCAACCGATGGATAGAGCTGAACGTGATGGGGGAGACTGGCGAAACGTCCTTTCGGCAGCGTCGCAGACCAGCGCACGTTGCCGGTGCGCGCGTCGAGTCCGCGCAGGCCAGTGAGAGTGTGGACCACGATCATCTCTGGCCCGGCCTGTAGGACCTGAAGCTCAGTCGATTGCGAGGCAAGCTGCGTCAGCCCCTGCATGAGTGCGCCGAAGCCTCTGCGCTTCGGAGCTTCGTCCTGCGTAAACAACGATTCATTCGTCCAGAGCTGCTGGCCCGTGCCGAGATCGTAGAGTGCGACTCCCGCTCCGTCTGAAGCGCGCTGTCCGTGGACGAGAAACGTGCCGCTCTGCGGCAGCACGCGGCGTGTGATCACCTTGGTGAAGTCGGCCTTCCGCGAGTCGAAGACCACAGCGCCAGTGACCGGATCGAAGATTTCGTCAAGACCATCACGTGTCGCTTCCATCAGAAGAGAACCTTCGAGGGGATGAACGTTGTCGATTGCCAATCTTCCCAATTCGGGCTTTTCCCACGAGAGACGACCACCGTCGGTGTCGATCGCGGAGAGCGAACTGTCGGTCGAAACCAGCAGCGCGCCAGCCGGCGTAACCTGCTGCCAACGAATCGCGCCGTTTACTTTCACCGTCCACGCAGCCGTAGCTGCAGATGGCGCAGTTTTCGCAGACTGCGCACATGCGTAAGCGGACATGAAGGCCAGTCCAAAGAAGAGGACGGAAGCGCGAAGGCGAATGGGCGAGCAAGTCATGGTGATCTCCGTTCAAAATTGGGACTGGCAGGGGAGAGAACCTCATGTTCGCTCATGTCGACGGCAGTCGCAAAACACGGAAAGACATGTACTCCTAGCGGAGCTGACGAATCGGGGCCATCGGGTCATCGGGTCATCGTGTGAAGTGAATTAAGGACCTCTGATTCGAGATCAGGTTAAAAAGCCAGAGAGCGGACGTCCTCGGACGCGAGCAGTCAACTCAGATCACCCGATGACCCGATCGCCCGATCACGCGATTCGCTATGCGGCTCGCGGCGGCGCTTCCGTTTTTCGCTTTACGTCCTGCTCCTCGCCTTTAATCTCAACGCGCTCGCGTTTGATATTGAGCCGCAGCCGGTCGAAGATCGACATGTACTGGTTCGCCATCCAGACCAGGGCAAAGAGTCCGAGCAGGTATCCACGCCAATCCGGGAAGATCAGCTCATAGCGCGTGATCAGAAGGAAAAACGCCGTTACCCAATGGCTGAAGCAGTACTCGCAGGTAAACAGATAGAAGAACTTCCGAACGAGCACATGCCTCGACTGCTTGCTGCACCGCGCGCAGAATTCCCGCGGCTCGCGGAAGACTTCTTCATGTGTGATGGTCCAGCTAATGCTTGCGATAGGAAGCGCGATCAGTAGCAGCTCAATGATCTGGACGCCTAGTTGGCCGGCGGTCATAGCAAGTAAAGAGGCGGGATTCTGCCATGGTGTTGCATTTGCGCCTTCGTGGAGAGTTGGGCTCGATCAAATACTGTGCTCTAAATAAACGTTTGTTCTTTTTACAAACTGTCATCCCTGCGAGCGCCGCGAATCGATTATCGTCTTCCATAGCATTGTTGTGCGCTCGCGGGGACCTGTTTTCGTTGGTCGGCACAAAAGCAGATCCCCCTCGGCGCAAATGCAACGTGCGGAACGACTGGCCTTTTCGCGGCGCCGAGAGGGATGACAGTGTCAGAGGAGCGGCGCTCAGTTGTAAACATCGGGCGTTAGAGCGGGCTTATCTAGCGCGTGCTACCTTCAAACCGGTGTTCCTCTACTACATCACCGATCGAAAACAGCTTTCCCCCAACGAAAACGATGCCCATCGCCTCCTGCTCGATCGCGTGCGCATGGCCGCTGCTGCCGGATTGGACGCGATCCAGATTCGCGAACGCGATCTCTCCGCGCGCGAGCTGACCGAATTGGGAAAGCGCGCAGTTGAACTTGTTCGCGAGACAAATCCCTCGACGAAACTGCTGATTAACTCCCGCTCAGACGTCGCGATCGCCTGTGAAGCCGACGGCGTTCATCTCCACTCCGACGACATCTCAGCCGCAGAGGCGCGTGCCATCTTCATGCAAGCCGGCATCCTGCAGCAAACCATCGCGGTATCGTGTCACACGCCCGAAGAGGTCGAATTAGCGGAAGGTCACGGCGCCGACTTTGCAGTCTTCGGCCCGGTCTTTGAAAAAGATCGCGAGGCGAGGGAGAGAGGAATTTCAGCCCTGCGGGCGGTCTGCAATCGCCGTGCCGGCATGCCGCCAATGCCCGTGTTCGCGCTCGGAGGAGTCAACGCAGAAAATGCCCTCAAATGCCTTCAGGCCGGAGCCGCAGGAATCGCGGGCATTCGCCTATTCCAGAATGGGAATGTGGAGCAGGTGGTTTCAACCCTCCGGAAGCTCGTAGCGTGAGCGGCATTTGTTGATTTTCATCCGCGTCAGCCCCGCACCAGATGCACAGAACAACACCGAGTCTTTGCTATAATTTGGGAGTCGCTCTCATCCAAAGTGGCGCTATCGTCTAGGGGTTAGGACGGAAGATTCTCAATCTTCAAACCCGGGTTCGATTCCCGGTAGCGCTACCAATTCGTAACTTGTCATCCTTCTCAACTATCAACAAAATCGTCGCACGCAATTTTGGTACGGCTTCATCAGGTATTTACACTGGGCTCTCGAATTCCTGCTGGTTCCACCTTTTATCTTCGTAACGGTAGCGCTCGGCCTCGCAGCGGCGATCACCATTTTTCTCAGTTGGAAGTCGCTCAGGCCAAATTGGAAACGATGGCATTGGGCAATATTCCTTCAGTTCCTAGCGATTCCCCTCGTTCTAACGGTTGCGGTGTTCGGAACTGTTTCAGTGCCGGCGTCGATAGATCAGCACCCGAGGTGGGCCGAAATATGTATTGAGATCCTATCGTGGGGTAGTCTCTTGTTTGGCGTCGTCTGTATCTGGCGAATGAAAGGTCTCCGCGGCATGGCTACGGTAAGCCTGCTCTGCTGCCAGTGGATCTTGCAGGGTGCTCTTTTGATTGCTTCCAGTGCAACCACAGGAGTGTGGCCGTAATCTCAGCGGTTCTTGTTCGAGTTATTTTCTTCCGTCCACAGCTGCCCGAGCGGTCCCAAATCGAGATTGAGGTCTTCGGGTCTGAGGCCGAACTGGGACGCCAGTTCGCGGATCTTCTGTTCCAGCTTCATGAGCGCCAATCCCATTTCTTCAATTTGAGCGTCGGCCAGGGTGCCGCCTTCCATACGGCGGATTGCCTGACGTTCCAACAAGCGGCGGAGTAACTCGATCAGGCTTAGGACCAGGCGGGCGAGTCCTTGCTCGATGTTCTCGGAGTTGCAGTCGATGCGCTGCGTGGTGCCGCCGGCCAGCGATGCAAGCTCCTGATTCAGACCGGCAATTGCTTGCTCCATATCATCGGGCGAGATGTTTTTCGGCTCGTCGGTCAGTCTGGGACTCCCATAATGTCGAAAATAATCGATGAGGATGTGCCGTTCGCTCTCCTCTGTGCTCCTCCGTGTCCTGTGTGTTCAATCTTTTGCGGGAGGCGATTCGAAAAACTCGGTAGCAGGCCACGGCCCGCTCGCGCGCACAGAGATACGGTTGAGTTTCTCACGAAAGGCATCGACGAGCGTTCTCGAGACTAGCGCATAGAGGCGAAGATCCGCGGGATTTTCCCGTTCGCGCCATTCAATTGCAATGTCCGCGAGCTGATGCTTCAGCTGTTTCGCATGCTCACTGACCGCGCGAAATTGAGCGGCCCGTATTCGCAGGTGTTCGGCTCCGGTTGCCGCTTCCGTCATGATGCTCTCCTGGCTGGCGATTCGGACCTCCATCTGGACATGATCTGCGTGCCTAATCAGAAAGTCTTTGTACCGGGATGATTGTTGGCGCAGATGCTCCTTCATCTCCATAGCGCTGAGCCACGTCGGAAATCGAAATGGAACGACTGCCTTCCGGGCAAATACTGCCTGCACGACGCGATGAAATTCGAGAGCCGCCTGTTGGAAGTTACTCGTAGAAATGGCATTTCGTTCCATTTCCGAGGACAGGGCGATCAGGCCCGACTCTTCTATCGACGCAGTGTGGGAACCCAGAATACCTTCAGAGGGAAAATTCGTCGGTCTGCTGTCCAGAAGAATGCAATACGCAAGCAGAGGCATCCGGGACGGCTCACCTTCCGAGCTGCTTTTGGTCGATGTGCCTCAAGGCGGTTTCTACGGAGGTCAAGATGGCGTTCAGGCCGAGGTAGACAAGATCAACACCGGCAATCGAGATCACCAGACTGCCGTGGAGAACGATGCCTGCATTCAGTACATGGTCCAGGACTTCGAGCAGAGAGGCTTCCTGTTCGGGGCCCTGGGCTGGGGTCAGGATCGCGTTTTGGTTAGCGACAGGCATGGACAAGAGCGAACACGGAGTTCACGAAGGTTTAGCTGTAAGGCCACGGAGAACTAGGCCATTCTAACTGACAGATCCTGCAGCAGCTCTGGACCATTGACAAAACCTGTCTCAGATATTCTCCGTATAATCAAAAAGTTAACAAGATGGGAACTCTCTAATGACAAAACCTTAGGGCCTCGATTAGAATTATGACAACGTGGCGAGGAGTGAAGTTTACTGGTTAGGAACTGCTCGCCGGAATCCTCCGGAGTATAGCTTTGTCGTCCGTCCTCTCGCTGAAGGACAGCTCGCGCGAATTACTGATTGAAATTCTGGGCGCACTCAATCCCTATTACAGCGACGTAACCGAAAAGTGGCGCGAGCAGGTTGCGGCGGAATTTGGCTTTGGAAGGCGTGAACTTGGCGCTCTGGAACGGCTCAGCCTCCAGACCGCGCACTCGTTCTTCTCGCACAACGATCTGCCGGGCTTCTTCGAAAATGCCGACTACTTCGGCATGCGGCTTGCCAAGCTGCAAGTCGACACGCGCGCCGTTGCGCGATCGCTGGAAATTTATCAGGAACTTTGTGAGCCATATCTGAGCGGCCTGTTCGGCGCCCGGCTGAAGGAAGTCAGCGCGACGCTGGATGTTCTGAAGTCATCGACCTTCATCACCGTTTCCGGCGCGTACTTTGACGCCAAGACCGGCGAGTTTGCGACGCTGCTGCGTGTGCTTGATGCTGAGCTTTCCTCCGGCCAGATCTCTGCCATGTTCGAGAAGGTGCTGGAGATTACGAGCGCGAATTTCGGCGCATCGATGGCGGCGATTTTGCTGCGCCGTCCCGAAAGCGATGGCTTCCGCCTTGAAAGTTCGCTGGGCGTAGAAGGCTTGCTTCCTGCGGATGCCGAGTTCGAATTTGGACAAGGGTTCTGCGGCAGCATCGTGGCCAGCGGCGAACCCGAGATGGTACTCGACGTGGCCAATGATCCGCGTATCCTGCATCCGGCGATCAAAGAACGCGCGACTTCTCTTTGGGGTGTGCCCCTAAAGACCGGCAAGACCGTTATCGGTGCGTTGATGATCGGCTTTGCGCGTCCTTACGAATGGCTGCCGAACGAGCGCGATCTCATGCGTGCGATCGCGGAACGGACGGTGATAGCAATCGAACGTGCACAGTTGACGGAAGAATTGCGGGCGCGCGAAGCGCGTATTGCAGAGCTTTCTGCGCACTTGCTGGCGGTTCAGGAAGACGAGCGCAAGCGCATCAGCCGCGAATTGCACGATGAGACCGGACAGTCCCTGATGGTAATTCGTCTCTATTTGGGAATGCTGGAGGCACAGCTCACGGGACGAACCGCCAAAGGCAAGATTCGCGAGACGGTAGCAGTCGTTGACCGGA
>Ga0075436_100001224_pt1 | contig 17448 bp, 15 predicted proteins | sample RhiMethybrSRZTD5_FD_75303 | JGI IMG/M metagenome (GOLD analysis project Ga0075436, IMG submission 75303) | Populus rhizosphere microbial communities from Tennessee, USA - Rhizosphere MetaG P. TD hybrid SRZTD5 | ecosystem: Host-associated > Plants > Roots > Rhizosphere > Soil | place: USA...
CCTACGAGTTCTACCTGAACACCGGCAACCCGCTGGCGAAGAACGTGATGGCGATCCGCAGTCTCGGCCGCAACAACAGCAACGACGGCGGGCCGGCCTACACGGTGACCAACTTCGATCCGACCGACTACGACCAGGACATCGTCTGGGCCGACGGCTTTTTCGTCCGCTGGCCCTCGAAGTAAGACCGGGACACACCTCCCTCTCCAACCTCCGGGAACGGGAGTGGACAGGCCGTCCAGCCGTCTGCTCCCGTCCCGGTTTTTGGCCTCTCTTTACGCCTCGTTTCCCCCGCCCGGCCTGACATTTAGTGCCACGTTTCGGTGTCATTTTTTGCCCCAAGCGAATGACCAAATATCAGGGAATAAACGACTTGGGGGCATAGACATCTTGGCATCGGCTGTGCTGTTGAGAGAGGCGAGCAATCCAGAACCGAGGCCCGCGGGGTTGTCAGAGAAAGAAGCGGGACTCACGACCCTGTGCGGAGGAGAGTATTCATGTTGAGCAGAATCAGGAACCGGCAGAAGGGCTTCACGTTGATCGAGCTGTTGATCGTGGTGGCAATCATCGGCATCATCGCCGCGCTGCTGATCCCGAACTTCCTCGACGCCCTGCAGAAGGCGAAGCAGAAGCGGACGGTGGCCGACGTCCGCAATACCGGCACCGCCATGTTCTCGTGGTTGACCGACCAGGTCGGCGCCGCGGCGGCGGGCGCGACCGCGTCGACGGTCGACCTGGGCTCCTATAACGGCACGGTGTCGGTCACCGTCCTGTCCTCGATCCTGACCCCGCAGTATCTGCAGAGCGTCCCGACCCTGGACGGCTGGAAGCACGCCTACGAGTTCTACCTGAACACCGGCAACCCGCTGGCGAAGAACGTGATGGCGATCCGCAGCTTCGGCCGCAACGGCAGCGAGGACGGCGGGCCGGCCTACACGGTCACCAACTTCGATCCGACCGACTACGACCAGGACATCGTCTGGGCCGACGGCTTCTTCGTCCGCTGGCCGGCGAAGTAAGTAGGACCCCTCCTCTTGAAGGGGCGTCGCACAGGGCGGCGCCCTTTTTTTTGCCGCGCTCCGATCCCGAGCTAGACTCTGGCGCCGAATGGTCCCGCAGCGTTTCCCCCCCCTCCTGCTCTGCCTGCTCATCGGGGCGTCCGCTCCGGCGCGGGTTGCGCCGGCGTCCGCGAGCGAGCCTTCGGAAGCCGTCCGCTGGCTGCAGGGCTATCTCCGGATCGACACCTCCAATCCGCCGGGCAACGAGCAGCGTGCCGCGGCTTATCTCGCCGCGATCCTCCGCCAGGAAGGGATCCCGTCGCGGCAGATCGCGACGCCGGAGGGCCGGACGAGCCTCTGGGCGCGCCTCTCCTCGCCGCGGAGCGGCGGCCGCGCGGTCCTGCTGCTCCATCACATGGACGTCGTGCCGCCCGGCCCCGGCTGGACGGCGCAGCCCTTCTCCGGCCTGCTCAAGGACGGCCTGCTGTGGGGCCGGGGAGCGGTGGACGACAAGAGCCTGGGGATCGCCTTCCTGGCGGCGTTCGTCGACCTGCACCGCCGGCGCCTCGCGCTCGAGCGCGACGTCGTCTTCCTGGCGGTCGCCGACGAGGAGAGCGGCGGCTTCCAGGGGACAGGCTGGCTGCTCGCCCATCAGCCCGCTCTCTTCGCCGGCGTGGAGGCGGTGCTCGGCGAGGGGGGGCGCACGCAGATCTCCGGCAACAAGCTGCTCTGGTGGGGCGTCGAGGTGGCCCAGAAGCGGCCACTCTGGCTCGAGGTCGCGACCTCCGGCCGCGGCGGCCATGCCTCGGGGCTCAATCCCGAGAGCGCCAATCACACGCTGATCCAGGCGCTGGCGCGCCTCCTCGCGCGGCCCGCCCGCTGGCGGGTGACCGCCCCGGCCCGCGACTACGTGCACGCCCTCGCGCCGCTGCACGGCCAGCCCTGGCGCCGCGTCCTGTCTGACATCGACAAAGTGGTGACGGAACAGGGCCCGAAGGAGTTCCTGATGCCGGGCATGGCCAACCTCTTCGTCGACACCGTCCAGGTGACCGTGCTCTCCGGCGGCGAGCGGATCAACGTCATCCCGGCCGCGGCCACCGCGCGGCTCGACATCCGCCTGCTCCCCGACACCGACGGCGACACGTTCCTGGCCGACGTCCGGCGCGCCCTCGGGCCGGAGTGCGCGGTCAAGGTGCTGGTCACGGCGCCGCCGGCCGCGCCGTCCCCCGCCGCCGGGCGTCTGTGGGCCGCGCTCCAGAGAGTGCTGGGGGCCGAGGCGCCCGTGGTGCCCACCTTCGTCCCCGGCTTCACCGATTCGCGCTTCTTCCGCGAGCGTCGCATCCCCGCCTATGGCCTCTCGCCCTTTGCCCTCTCCGGCGAGGATACGCGGGGCATCCACAATCCCGACGAGCGCATCCCCGCCGCCGCGCTCGACCGCGGGGTGGAGCGGATGCGCCGCGTCCTGGCCGCCTATGCCGCCGCCGATTCCGTCCGCCACTGACAAGCGGTTGCCGGCCGGTGACTTTTTTTGCCACCACTCTTCCGGCGGCTCGGCCCCAAACCACTGAAAACGTGGGAGTTGCGACGGGATTGCCGGTTGGCACACCCCTTGCTCCCTTCCGTGCTGTCGTTCACCTTACGATCCGGATGAGAATGAGAGGGATGCACATGACCTTGCGGGCGAAGACTGACCAGAAGGGCTTCACGCTCATCGAGCTGCTGATCGTCATCGCGATCATCGGCCTCATCGCGGCGATGATGATCCCCAACCTGCTCGACGCGATGCAGAAGGCCAAACAGAAGCGGACCATCGCCGACATCCGGATCACCGGCACGGCCATGTTCTCGTGGCTGACCGACCAGGTGGGCGCGGCGTCGGCCGGCGCCCTGGTCACGCAGATCGACCTGGGCTCCTACGGCAGCGTCAAGCGGGCGAGCGACCTGACGACCATCCTGGTGCCGACGTACCTGCAGTTCGTCCCCAGCATCGACGGCTGGAAGGCCCCCTACGACTACTACCTGAACCAGACCAGCGTCATGGGGCGTAGCGTGATGGCCATCCGCAGCAAGGGTCGCGACTTCTCATCGCCCAGCGACACCTACTCGGTCACCAACTTCGATCCCACCGACTACGACCAGGACATCGTGTGGGCCGACGGCTTCATGGTGCGCTGGCCGCAGAAGTAGCGACGCGGTAGAATCCGCGCGCTCCGGGTGGCCCGTTCCGCCGCGCCGGGCGGAACGTCCATGCGCCCACGGATCGCCGCCGCCGCCCCGGCCGTGCTGGGCACCGCGCTCGGCGCCGGTTGGCTGCTGAGCTTTTTCCTGCCGCTGCTGTCGCCCGGCCGGGCTCTGGCGAACCGCGACATTCCGTTGTTCCATCTGCCGCTGCGGACCGCCTTCCGGCGGCTCGCCGCCGGCGGCCTGCCGGTGTGGAACCCGTGGCTCCACGGCGGGCAGCCGATCCTCTCGAACCCCAGCTACGCCGCCTTCTACCCGCCGAGCTGGCTGGTGCTGGCGGTGCCGCCGGCCTACGCGCTGAGCCTGCTGGCGGTCCTCCACGCCGCTCTGGGCTTCGCGGGCGCCTGGGTGCTGGCCCGCCGCTTGGGCGCCGGACGGGGCGGCGCGGCGCTCGCCGCCCTCGGCTATACCGGCTCCGGCGCCACCCTTTCTCTGCTCAACGCGTTCACCCTGTTCTGCAGCATGGCCTGGTTCCCCTGGGTGCTCGCCGCCGGCGACGCCGTCCTGCGCGCCGAGAGACCCGGCGGGTGGCGGCGCCCGGCTCTCCTGGGCGGCCTCGCCCTCGGCCTGCAGCTCTTGAACGGCGAGCCGGTGACGGTGGTGGTGAGCGGCCTCGGGCTCCTGGCGCTGGGCGCCTCCGCATTGCCGCGGCCCCGCACGCTGCCGCGCCTGCTCGTGCCGGTGGCCTGCGGGGTCGCCCTCGCCGCCGTCCAGCTCCTTCCCACCTGGGGCCGGCTCGCCGACTCGCCGCGCGGCGGCGGTCTCGACGCGCGGCAGGCCAGCACCTGGTCGGCGCCGCCGTCCCGTCTCGTCGAGCTGGTCTTCCCGCGCTTCTTCGGCGATCCGGCGCAGCCGCAGGAAGGGCGCTTCTTCGGCTGGAAGCTGCACGATCGCGATTTCCCCTACGTGGCGTCGCTCTATCCGGGCCTGCTGCTCTCCGTGCTCGGAGTGTGCGCCCTCGCCCTGTGGCCGATCCCGCGCCGCGCCGCCTGGGCGCTCGGCGTCCTCGGCGGCGCCTTCCTCGCCGTCGGGCGGCACAACCCGCTTTACGACGGCCTGCGGCGGGCCGTGCCTCTCCTCGGCATGCTGCGCTTTCCCGAGAAGTTCGCCATCCTGACGGTGGCCTCCCTGGCGTTCGCGGGGGCGCTGGGGTGGCAGCGCCTCCTCGCCGAGCGGGAGGCCGGGCGGCGCGCCGCGGCCGACTTTCCCCTCGCCCTGTCGCTGGTCCTCCTGGCCACCGCCTGCACGCTCACCGGCGTGCTCTACGGCCAGCCGCGGGCGGCGCTGTGGTTCATCCGCGGCCATGGCGGCCCCACCCTCGGCGAAGCCGGCGCTCTGCGCGGCCTCGCCTATCTGCGGCAGGAAGCGTGGGCCGCGGTGCTCACCGCCCTGGCGGTGGTCCTGCTCCTCGCCCTGTGCCGCGCCCGCCGGCCGCCGGCGCGGGCGCTCACCGCGGCGGCCGTGGCGCTGCTGGCCGCCGACCTCTGGCACTACGGGCACGGCCTGGTGGTGACCCTCCCCGCCGCCGACTATCGCGAGCCGCCGCCGCTCGCCCGCCTCCTCGCCCCCGCGGTGGGGCCGGAGAGCCGGCTCTACGTGCAGCCGGCGCCGGACGGCCAGCCCGACCTGGTCCTGCGCAGCGGTGACGTCCATCTGGCGCCGGTGCGTGCGCTGGTCGGGCGCCTCGAGCCCTACTCGGGGAGCCTGTGGGGCATCCATTACGCGCTGAACGAGGACTACGACCTGATGCTCACCGGCTGGGGGCGCATTGCGATGACCGTCCTCGGCTCCGAATGGAAGCTGCCGGACCCGGCCCTCGCCTACCGCTATCTGGGCGCCTGGAACGTCGGCGCCATGCTGTTGCGCAAGACCCCCGAGCAGTGGACGGCGGAAGTCGCCCACGACCGCGGAGCGCTGCCGGTGCGCCCGGTGCGCAACCCCTTCCGGCTGCCGCGCTACCGTTTCGTGCCCCGGGTGGGCTTTCAGGACAGCTTCGGGTCCGCCCTCTACCTGTCGCGCCAGGAAGGCTACCAGGCGCAGCGCCGCGAGCACGCCGTGCGCGAGGGGGAGGCGCCTGCGGACGTGGACTATCCGCAGGTGCCGCAGCCGCTCGAGCTGGCCGACCAGGGCGGCCGCATCCGGCTGCGCTATCGCGCACCGGGCAAGGCCTTTTTCGTCGTCGCCACGACCTATGACGAGGGGTGGCGAGCGGCAGTGGACGGCGCTCCGGTGCGCGTCTACCTGACCGGCCTCTGCCAGCTCGGCGTCGAGCTGCCGGCCGGGGAGCACAGCCTGCGCCTCGAATACCATGACCCGCGGGTGGGGGTGGGCGCCGCGATCAGCCTGCTCGCCCTGGCCGTCTGCGCAGCGGCCTTCGCTTACGGTCCTTCGCTTACAATCGAGACCCGTGCCGCTCCACATCTTCCTTGATCTCTACGTCGCCATCTTCGGGCTGATCGTCGGCAGCTATCTGAACGTGGTGATCTACCGCGTGCCGCTCGGGCTGTCCACGGTGACGCCGCGCTCGCGCTGCCCCGGCTGCGGCGCGCCCATCCGCGCCCGCGACAACCTGCCGGTGCTCTCCTACCTGTTGTTGCGCGGGCGCTGCCGCGCCTGTGGCACGCGGATCTCGTCGCGGTACCCGGCCGTCGAAGCGGTGACGGCGCTGCTCTTCGTCGGCTGCTGCGAGCGTTTCGGATTCACGGCGCGGACTCCGGCCGCGATGCTCTTCTGCTGCCTGATGGTGGCGTTGGCGATGATCGACCTCGACCACATGATCCTGCCCGACCGCATCACCTGGCCGGGGATCGTGGTGGGCATCGCGGTGCAGCCGTGGGCGCCGCTGGCGGGCGGCGGCGTCCCCTTGCTCGTCTCGCCGCTCGCTTCCGCTCTCCTCAGGGGCGTTGCCGGCGCCGTCGCCGGCGGCGGCGTCCTGCTCGCCGTGTGGGGTGCGTGGTACCTCCTCCGGCACGAAGAGGGGATGGGGCTGGGCGACGCCAAGATGCTCGCCATGATCGGCGCCTTCCTGGGCTGGCACGGCGTCTTGGTGACCCTCTTTTGCGGCGCCCTGTCGGGCTCGGTCGTGGGGCTCGCGCTGATGCGCTGGGGGAGCCATGACATGCGCTCGAAGCTCCCCTTCGGCACCTTCCTGGCGTTGGGCGGCTTGATCGCCCTCTTCGCCGGCGAGGCTCTCCTCGCCTCGTATCGGCAACTGCTATGAGCGAGGACGAGCGGCGTCGCCCCGAAGGCAGGCGCTGGCCGCGCCTCGGGCTGCGCCGCGAGGTGCTCATCCTGCTGCCGGTGGCGCTCCTCCTCCTCGCCGTGCTGTCGACCGCCACCGTGGCGGCCTACTGGAGCTCGATCTCACGGTTGATCGAGGAGCGCCAGGACGAGGCCGCCCGCCTGGCGGGCGAGGCCGCCAGCCGTCTGGCCGCGGCGCGGCCGGCGCCTGGGCCGCCGCCGCTCCGCGAGTTGGCGCCGGGCGCCCAGACGGTGCTGGTGACCGACGCCGCCGGCCGTCTGCTGGCGGCGGCCGGCGAGGTGCCGCCGGCCCTGCCTCTCGCGCCGCTCGCGGGCAGGCGGCTCGACCGTCCCATTGGCCTCGGTCCGGACGAGGACAGGCTGCCCGGCGTGGTGGCCGGCTTCGCCTTCTGGGAGAGCCCAGCCGGCCGGAACTACGTGCGGATCGACCTCGAAGCCGGGGTGCTGGCGGCCCAGAGCCGGTCGGTGCGGCTCCTCGGCCTCTTCGTCTTCTCGATCGACGCCGCGCTGATCGTCCTCGTCCTCTTCTTCCTGCGTCACCTGCTGGCTCCCTACGAGCTCCTGCTGGAACGGGCGCGCCAGATGGGGCCGGCCGCCGGGGATGCCGCGGGCGTTCCGCCGGGCGATGAGGTGCAGCTCCTGCTCTCCGCCTTCGAGCGCGCGGTCGCGACCCTCGCTCTGCCGGCGGCGTCCGCGGGGTCGGACGACGACTTTGCCGCCCTCGAGCGGACGCTGTCGCACAGTCTGCAGAGCGGTCTGCTGCTCCTCGACCGCGCGGGGTGCGTCCTGGCGCTCAACCAGGTGGGTGCGGAGCTGCTCGGCGTGGCGCCTCCCGAGACCGCCGCGCCTCTCCGCGAGGTGCTGGCCGGGCAGCCGGAGCTGCGCGACCTGCTGGTCCAGGCCGTGGAGTCCGGCCAGGCGCCGCAGCGCCAGGAGTGTCCGGCTCGCGCCGGCGGCCGCACGCTCACTCTGGGCCTCACCCTCCACCCTCTGCGCCGCGACGACGGCGGCGTGCGCGGCCACCTGGTGCTCTTCGCCGATCTCACCGAGGCGCGCCGGCGGGCGGAGGAGAGGAGCCTCGCCGACCACATGACGCGCCTGGCCGAGATGGGCGGCGGCATCGCCCACGAGCTGCGCAACAGCCTGGCCACCCTGCGCGGCTACCTGACGCTCATCGAGCGCCGGCCCGACGAAGAGTCGATCGCCGATTACCTCTCCGAGATCCGCCTGGAGGCGGACCACCTGGAGCGCGTGCTGGCGGACTTCCTGTCGTTCGCGCGGCCGGGGAGCCTGCGCGCGGAGGATGTCTCCCTGAGCCGGCTCGCTCTCCGCGTGGCGGCCGATCCGGCGCTCGAGGGTTTTGCCGTCGAGGTCCATGGCGCCGATCGCGAGGTGAGCCTGCGCGGCGACGCCCAGCTCCTCGAGAGGGCGCTCCGCAACCTCGTGCACAACGCGGCGCAGGCCGAAAAGGAAGCGGGCCGCGCCGGGCCGATCGATCTGCGTGTCGAGGGCGGGCCGGCCGGCGTCGAGCTGGTCATCGAAGACCGCGGCCCCGGCCTGCCGCCGGAGATCCGCGAGCGCCTCTTCCACCCCTTTGCCACGGGCCGTCGCGGCGGCGTCGGCCTGGGCCTCGCCCTCGCGCACCGCATCGTCGTCCTCCACGGCGGCACCATCCACCTGGAAGACCGGCCCGGAGGCGGCACCCGGGCGCGGTTGTTCTTCCCGGCTCCCGGCCACGACGTCGATGCGCCGCCGGGATTCTGATCGCTCACTGACCGGAAAGCGACATTAGCTGATATGCAATATCCGAGCTCCGGCCGCCGCTACGCGCACCTCAAGGGCCTCCACATGCACGGGATCGGGATTCATGGTGTAGGGTGCCGGGCTAGCAGCCTGCCTTTATCTCCTTCGGAGCACTACCTCTACCATATGAAGTTCAAGTGCATTGAGACCGAGCTTGTGCAGCTCAGCCCTTCTCTTCGCGAGTTGCCTAAGAGTTAGAATGCCCGCTCTGACTAGTTTACCGGCAGTTGCTCTATAGAATCCTTGTTCCATCCAATAGCCTAGAGGTGTTGGTGTAAGGGGAAAGCCTAAAGCTTGTTCGATATTTGCGAGGAGCGAGCGGCCCATGCCGTTCAACGCAAGGACCTCCTCCCTCGCCATTGCCTTAAGCTGCGCCACTGACTGGATTCTCGCGCGGAGCAAGACACCCGCAGCTAGTGTGCTGAGCCCCCTATCCGTCCAGTATTGACGTCCTGATTGGAGGGGCCTCCCTAAAGCCCGCTCACAGATAGCGAGAGTTATCTCGGACGTGCCCGTGATCGAGATGAAATCTTCTCTGCTCAGAGCCGAGAACTGTTCCAGATTGAAGACTCCGGCGTCGCAGAGCGCAATCGCAGGCCGTGGCTTCAAGCCAAGTTCAATCCAGTACCTTGCCTTGGGATTGCGTAGCAGAAACCTCGCATAGGGCTCCTGGGTTTCCGGCTTGGACGCCTTGAGGGCCTTTTTCTTCTTCCGGCGGCGGATCACTTCCGCGCTCCCGCTCGCCGAGCCGCCCGATCCAGAGCCTGGTCGTAAGATCTCGGATCTAATATCGGGGGGCGAATCATGGCGGAAATGTTCACGGAGCAAATCGGGCACCTGTGGAGAAGGTGATGCACTACATACATGGCTTCTCTGCGGGACGCCGTACCGATTGCGAATCGGGTTAAGGTTTCCAGGCTGGGGTGTGGCACCGCGGACCTCCTTTTTGCGCCGCTTGTGACGTCGAATCGCCTTCCCGGGATCTTCATCCGGCGCTATGGAGGCACCGTACCGGACGCGGTATTCGAGCGCCTTTCTCGCGAGGAACTCGTATCTCGCGCGAAGCTCAGGGGGGGCCGCGGGGACTTCACCGCGCAGAGCGTCAAGGTCCCTGAACAGGTACCCGAGCATGACCCGCCGGTCATCTCGGTTGCGGGTCCCCTGGATAAGCTCAAGTCCTCGCTCTGACCCTTCAAGTTCTTGCAAGAAAGATCTTCTATCGCGCACGACACCCCTTTGCCTTGAACCGAGCATGGCAAAGAGGCAGACTGCGCAAGGGGTGAATTTTTCGAAAAGACCGCAGCCGCAGGCGCTCCGTCTCCAGAGTCGGGGCTTGCAATAGGTCCATGGGGTTCCTCCCTCTCCTGCGTATTCCGAGCGAAGGCGACCCTGGGTGGCCGCTTCGCTCAGAATACCCACCTGCCTCGTCTGCGGGCGAAGCAATAGCTTGTCCCTGGGCACTACACTTCGGCCGTGGGGACGCCATCGTCTCGGGCAATAGCGCCCGTGCGGGTACCCGTCCCTGAAAGGGAGAAGCTATGCTTCGTCTCGTTCTGCTCTTGCTTTACCTCATCGCGTCGTCCTCCGCGGCCCCCCAGACAAACCAGGGCGGCAGTGCGGACCTCATGGGGCAACCAGCTCCCGGGGCAACCTCGTCCCAGCCGCCGCCGTCGTCAGACCACGGAAGCGGTCTGGACCCCCTCGGGTAGGTTCGATCCCCTTGGGCGGGACCTCGACTCGGGGTCCCGCCCGCATTTACTTGATGTATAGTAACGACATGATGTCTAAGCTCACGCTTGCTGATGGCGTGCTTACGCGGTTCCAACAGTGGAATCTTAAATGAACACGTCTCGCCACCCTTCCGTGGGCGAGCTTGAGGCTCTCGCATCTCCCTCTGCGACCTCAGCAGAGACGAGGCGCTTGGCCGAGCACCTCTTCGGGTGTCCAAGCTGCTGGAACAAGGCCACCCAAATCCTCCTCGTCCTAGAGAGGGCGTGCTCGCGCGGATTCGAGGACCAATGGCTGGCTGCACAGGTGGAGCGCGATCCATCGTTGTCGGCGCTTGTAGCCCGCTTTCGGCTTGAAAGGAAGGCGCTTGTGGAGCGCCTGGTTGCGCAGGCGGTGTTGGGCAACATCAAGCCGCTCAAGCAAAAAGCCAGGAGAGAGGCTCTTTCCCGCCACCGGGTTGAAAAGACGCGAGCCTTGGTGGACGAGCTTCTTGCTGAAGCACGTCGATCACTCCCCCTTGAGGCTGAGGAGTGGTCCAGCCTTGCGCTTTTGGTCGCCGAGCAGCTCGGCCCCAATGAGTACGCCGAGACGGTCCGCGCTGACGCGAAAGGGGAGTGCTGCGTTGAACTCGCCAGCGCTAGGAGGAGGTCGGCGAGATGGAAGGCGGCGAGGCAGGCGATAGCAGAGGGAAGGAGATTCGCGGCGAGCGGGTCGGGCTCTCCTGCGGTGGAGGGTATGTTCTTGGCAGTAGAAGGGGCGATTGAGGATGACCTGGGGAATTTAGCGGCAGCTGACGAGAAGCTTCAATCGGCGAGAGCCTGTTTCGAGGCAGCCGACGAACGATACCTCTTAACGCGGACGCTGATTCAGCTCGGCTATATTTGGATGGATGCCGATCCAAGCAAGAGCCTTTCCTACATTCGAGCCGTCGAACCCCTAATCGGTCCAGACGAGAAGCGGCTTCAAATACTGGCCGGAAGCACGAGAATAGATTGCCTTATTACGCTTGGGCAGGTTGCGGAAGCACTGCGTCTGTACATGGAGCTGAGCGAGATTTGGGATCAGTTCTCAGACCCATTCTTCCAGTTGAGGCGGCGGTTCATGGCGGGGCGACTACTGGAGGGCGAGGGTCGGCTGGAGGAGGCGGACGCGGTATTCAGAGAGGTGATTGCTGTAGATTTGGAGCAGCGATCTGCCAAGGCTCTCTATCTAGATCTGATATATGTGTTCGGTTCATACATTCGCAGAGGTGACTTTGCCAACGCGTGTCAAATTTGCGAGGAAGCCTTGTCCCAGCTTGAATACCTGGAGCTGGACGATTCTTCCGAGCGACAAATGCGTGAATTGTGGGTGGGATTAAGAAGTCGTACAGGAGAACGAGTTGTAGGCGAGGCGCTTCTTATCCGGTCTCGGCGCTTTATTCGCAACCAGTGGCGGACTCAGGCAGCGGACCCTCTTGCGACCAAAGAGTCCGCTGTCTGAGCTATCTCCCCCCGCTCTTTAGCGGTGCAACGCCGCGTTGTTGACCATAGGCGAGCGCGACACCAGGGCGCCGAAGGCGATGGCCTGCAGGGGCGCTCCCAGCTCGTCGGCGAGCTGGGCCAGGGTCGCCAGCACGTCGCCGAGCCCCTGGGCCAGCAGGTGGCGCTCAAAGGTCCCGAGCGGCCGATCCTGACTCGCGGCGTCGGCCAGGGTCCCGGCGGCCTTGCCGGCGCCCGCGACGAGCGCGTCTTCCAGTACATCGTGCCTCCTTTCAAAGGCTGGCGGTCCCAGGGCTCCTCGCTCGGAACGGCTATCTTATCTTAGCCCTTTGCCAGAAAAAGGCGCGAGGCGCGCCGGGTGGCGCGCCTCGCGTGGGGTGGTCACATCGGGTTGATCGCTAGGTCTTCGGTGGCGTGGTCTGAGCCGGCTCGACCGGCGTCGCCGGCACCTCTGCCGGCGGCGTGGTGGGCGGCGGGACCGCCGGCGGCTTGGCGGCGGCGCGGCGCCCACGCTTGCGGAGAGGCGCGACGTCGAACTGAACGAGCTGCTCGCTTTTCGGTCCCATGTCGGCCCGCACGACCGAACGCAGTCGGATCGCGGCAAGCTTCGCCTGGTTGACCAGGTCGGTGAGGTCTTGCGTCGCAGCCTGTCCGCTGGCACGTAGAGAATCCTGGCGCGCCTTGGCGTCCTTGAGCTGATCGACAAGCTGCTGCAAGGCCGTGTGATGGATCTCGACCGATGGCAAGTTGGGAGCGTGCTCCTTGACGGCAGCCAGCAGCTTTTCCTGCCCACGGATGAGGTCCGCATACGATGATGGTTTGTTAGCCATAGTGTGTTGCCCTTTCTGTTTTGATTTTCCCGGACGGACCTCCATTGGCCAATCCGGTTGACAACTCTCTCTCTACTTCAAGTTGGTCCCTACCCTTGTTTTAGTCCCCTGTCATTGCACATCCTTTCTTCAAGTAGATGCCGCCTTCAGTGGCCGGCGTAGAGATCATCAGCTGGGCCAAACCCCGTGTCAATCCCAATTTGCGCACAATCGTTCCTGGGGGTCTGCTCGAGGTAAGATCTTGACAGCACGATGGTTATGCGGTGAGTGCCCCATTTGGAGCACGGGAGAAAAACTCCCATTTTGCCAAGCGAACCTGCCGAGATGGCGCCCTTTCCCATCCCGATAGGGGCGGCCGCCAGCCAGCTTGAGATGACCGCCATCCGGCTGGGGATCAGTCACCTCTGGCTGGCAGCGGTCGCTATCGGGATGGCGCCGGTCACCATCCCGCTGGCGATCGTTCCGAGCCGACTGTCAACGGTCGCCATCCCGCTGGCGCCGGTTGCCATCTGGCTGGCACTCGACTCCATCTGGCTGGGGCTGGTCTCCATCTGGCTGGCGTCGATTCAAATCCGGCTGGCGATCGTTGCTATCTGGCTCGCGGGAGCCGAGCCTGCGGCGACAGAAACCGCAACCGGGGATTGTGCTGCGCCTTGTAGAGGTACTTGACGAGCCGCCGCGTCCACTCCGCCTTAGCCTCTTCCGCCCGGGCCGCCTGGCGGAAAAGCGCCAGCGCCGCCAGGGCTTCTTTGTGGACCTTCTGGCCTTTGAAGATCCACAGCATCTCCTCGGCCAGCTCCTTGACCAGCGGCGTTTGCCCCTGCTCCAGATAGAGCGTCGCCAGCTCCACTGTCACCAGGGCGTAGTCGTAAGCGATCTCCTTCGACAGGAAGTATTGCCGCACCTCGGCCAGGGCCGCGATCGCCTCCTCCCGGCGTTCGAGCCCGGCCCAGGTCCGCCCCTGCAGCCAGAGCAGGCGAGTCCCGGCCAGCCCGGTGCCCAGGTCCGCCGCCGCCGCCAACGCTTCGACCCGCGGCAGCAACCGCGCGGCCTCCTCGTAGGAATCGATGTGGCAGGCGATGACAGAACGATTGAAAGAGCAGGCGAACAACAGCCGCGGCTCGGGTTCTCCGGAAATTAGAGGCTCCGCTTCCGCGAGCGCCTGGATGGAGGCTTCATACTCGCCGGCGATTTCCTTGCAGACCGCCTTCTGTAGCAGGAGGCGCCCTCGCGCCGGGTCCGTGTCCATTCCTTGCAAGGCTTCCTCGAGCAGGGCAAGAGCCTGCTCGGGCTGGCCGTCGACCTTGAGAAGGGAGGCTTTGAGGTCGAGCCTCCGGGTGCCGTCGAGCAGGCCGGCGGGATCGCCGCCCTCTCCTTGCTCCCAGTGCTCGTCGGCGCTAGCGAAAGCCTGTCGCGCCGCGGGCAGATCGCGGCGCTCTCCCACTACGCAAAGCCGCTAGAATACTCCGTCCCTTGGCCGGCCTGAATTGCTTGTTACGTGAAGCCGCGGGGCAACCGCTTCGAGATAGCGAACCGCATCTGCATGTACCTGGTCAAGCTTGACACTCTGGGAGGATTGGCGCCACTTGAAGTCTTTCCTCGCCTGAATGAGAAACTCGCAGAAGGCATCGAGGAGGCGGAGTTCAGGGAGTCGCTCCTCAAGCCAGAGAAATGCCCCCATCTCGTTGACTTCCAGGAATACGTAATCTCCATCTGGCGTTACGATGAGATCGAAACAGCCGAAGACGATTCCAAGGGCTCGCATCACGCGCCTGCAGGCTAACGCAACTCTTCTCGGTAGTGTGACAGGTTCCATGGGCACGTTGTCGCCGGCGACGCGCCAGTCAATTTTTCCTCGATCAGTCTCCTGCGATCGGAGCTTGACAGAAAAGAGTCGATTGCCGAATGCGGTCACGCGTAGCTCATGGTCCTTAGGGATCAGCTCCTGGAAGATCCCCGGCGTCGCGCGCAACACCAGATCCTCGGGCAGGTCTTCTTCTCTGACAAGCGAGCTGAATGCAATCGCCATTCCCTCGTTGGTTTCCCAGGAAATCGAAAAGAACGATTTGTAGATAACGCCGGCCTGATTGGAGCGGATGAAGTCTTGGATCTTGGCCGGATCATTGCTACAGAGGGTGTGCGGGATTCTAAACCCTGCACACGCGGCAGCCTTGAGCTGTTCCGTTCTAAGAATCGTCTTACTCTGACTCTCCAGAGGATTTACCCAGAATGCACCTGACCCAACTTCGTTGTACACAGCCCGCAGAAAAAGCGAGCACTCCCTGAGGGCGAAAGTGCGATCGGCTGGGTCTACGAAACTTGGGAGGACTGGGGGTTGTGGCCGCCTCAGCAAGACGGTCGACGCCCTGCAGTTACGAATCTCAAGCTCCGGCCCAACCATCTCCCAGGAGCGTCCTTCCCCCTGCAATCTGATCGAGCCAGCCTGCAAGGTGGGAAAGTCGGTCGTGTGCCAGAGAAGTGTGTCGATGCCCTTTCGACGAAGTCCCTCTCGGATCAGAGCCGAGTGCGGGTCTGCGGGGTTCGTGAGAATCACAATCCGCGGCTCATGCCGGCGGACCACGCTCATAAGCACACGCGGTAGGAGCTCTCTGCAGCGAGGCTCTCGACACTATGGCGCGAGTGCCGGGGCCTAGACGGTGCGATCAGGTCCCTCGCAGCAGTCACCTTGATACCAGTCTTCTCGACGCCCCGCCCCATCTGTCGAGCCGCTCCCGCACCAAGTGGTGCCTTGGCCACAGATATGCCGCAACTCCTCCGTGCTCAGCTCCAAGGCCAAATGCCTCGCCAGGATCCGCTGACTCCCTTTGTCCTTTTTCATCTGCTCCTCCGCGATTCAGAATTGAGGTAAGCTTACGATGCCTCGGGCGCTGAGTCAATGCTTCTCGCTGATCTGCTTATCGAGCTCGAACCTTCGGCTGCTACCTCCACCGCGTCGCCTTCTCGGAGTGGAGTTTGGACGGCAGCACCGAGACTGCGCCAACGCATCGGTCTCAGCTTCCTTCTGGCATGCCTGGGAGGTGGCATGGGCTGCGCGGGCGCGCCGAAGCGCGAATCCCTGCCTGCACCAGTGCAGCGGGCCCCCAACCATGGCGCTGCCGGACTTCTCGGCTCTTGGAAAGCAAAGGCGGAGCCGGGCTACTTCGTCCAATTCGAAGAAGACCGCTACACCGTGGCGTTCCGGGGGCAGGTACGGAGCGTGGCGAGGATTCTCGCCTTCGAGGGATTGCGGGCTCGCCTTTGCGATCGCGGTCGAGAGAGGACTCTCGAAACCGCCTTCCAGGGCGACGATCTCCTGGTGACCGACCCTGAGTCGAAAGTCGTGCGGCGACTCGAGCGAGTCCCGACGCCACCTGCCGAGCTGATCTTGGAGCCTCTCAGACTTCCGCGGGCCGAGCCAGTTTCCGCCGAAGAGGTTGCCCAAATTCAGCGCCAGCTTGGGGAGCGCCTCCGGGCGGATGAGGAGGCTCAGCAGAGTCTCTTCGGTGGCATCGAGAGAATCGACCCTGAAGCGTGGCGGCGCCCTGCGCCGCCCCCTGAGGCCTCCTGGTCGCAGGACAATCTGCGCTGGATCGAGACGACGAGCCGCAACACGGAGTACCTCAAGAAGCTGGTGACAAGCATAGGCTGGATCGACGTCAGTCGATTCGGGTACGCCACTGCCAAAGCCGCCATTCTCATCGTTCAGCACAGCCGGGATCTGCCGCTGATGCTCGCGGCCTTGCCCGAGTCTCAGCGCGATGCCGATGCCGGGCGCATCGAGGGTGAAGGGTATGCGCTACTCTATGATCGCCTGCAACTTTCCTTGGGAAGGAGGCAGCGATTCGGAACGCAGATTGGAAGGGACGAAGGCGGAGCGCCGGTCGTGCTTCCCATTGAGGAGACCGCCGGGCTCGATGACTTGCGGAATCACATGGGGCTGGCACCGCTTGGGCAATACCTGAAGCTCTTCGGGACCGAAGAGGTCAGGTTCAGCACCGCGTGCCAGGCGACGCAGTAGGCATCCCATTCATTCGCCGATCGTCATCGCGGTTCGAGGCGTGAGGACTTGCCGCAGAGGCGATCTCCGTCATCTCCAGGGCTTCCTGGCACACCTCGACCGCGAGCGGGTGGATTCTGCCCTGACAGAGGCGGAGGGCCGCGTCTCCATGGCTTGTGGTCCTCTGTCCCGCCAGGTGAAGAGGATTGCCGACAGCCTGGAAAAGACGATCGGCCCACGGCCGGAGCCCTGACCGGCACGACTGTTACCAAAGGCCCCCAGGCCGAGCCCGCCCCTCCTAGCTTCCGGATGTCGGGCGATACCGGCCTAATCCCTTTTGTTCGAGTAACTTTGGCGTCTGCCCGGGACTCCTTCGCGGGGGTGGCATCACCGTTGCTCTTGGAGAGGGCGCCATGAAATTTCGCCATTGTGCGTCCCGCCGGGTGGCAGGGTTCACCCTGATCGAGCTCCTGGTCGTCATTGCCCTGATGGCGATCATCCTGACGCTCCTGCTGCCAAGCTTCTTCCGGTCGATCCAGCACCAGCAGATTCTCGGCGCCGCTCAGCAGACGGCGATCCTCCTGCGCCAGGCGCGCCTCGAGGCGATCAAGTCGGCGACCAACACGGTCGTCCAGATCGACCCGGCGTCGGGGTCCCGGGTCCTGATCGCCTACGCCGACTTCAACAACAACCAGACGCTGGACGCCACCGAGCCGCTGCTGGGGAAAGTGGAGCTGACGAAGGGGGTGACGCTCCTGCCGGTGGTCGGTTTCACGACCCCGCCGACGCCCGCGGTGGCTATTTTTCAGAGCAACGGAGGGGTGAAGACGGCCGGCGCCTTCCTCTTCACGGACCCGAATGGAGATCAGCTCGAAGCCCAGGTGCCGACGGCGACCAGCGGCCGCGTCCAAATCAAGAAGAAGCAGGACGACGGCTCCTGGACCCTCAACGGCCAAGGAGGACAAGCGTGGACATGGAAATGAGGAGAGTGGCGATGCGCTCCCGCACGGGGGCAGCAGGCTTCTCGATGATCGAAGCGCTGATCGCGACCGCCGTGCTGATGATCATCGCCATCGGCATGATCCCGCTCTTCGCGCGCTCGATGATCA
>Ga0075436_100001226_pt1 | contig 17446 bp, 19 predicted proteins | sample RhiMethybrSRZTD5_FD_75303 | JGI IMG/M metagenome (GOLD analysis project Ga0075436, IMG submission 75303) | Populus rhizosphere microbial communities from Tennessee, USA - Rhizosphere MetaG P. TD hybrid SRZTD5 | ecosystem: Host-associated > Plants > Roots > Rhizosphere > Soil | place: USA...
CGCCGCCGCGCTCGGCCCGCACGCCCAGACCGTCGCGGTGCGTGCCGCCCCAGCCGGGCACGATCTCGTCGGGGCCTCCGGCGTCGTCGCGCTCCGGCCTCACCCACAGGTCGCCGTCCCCGAGCGCGATCCGGTCAGGCGCCGGCATCGGCATACCCCCGCTGGCGTGCCAGCTCGAGCGCCGCGTCGAGGGCGCCGGGCGCATCGAGCGGCCCGTCGACGAGGCCGCCGTGGCCGCGGATCACCCGCGCGCCGGCGAACGGCACCAGCCGCACCTCGCGCGCGTCGCCAGGCGGGAAGACCACCTTCGTGCCCGGCGCGACGGCCAGGCGCATGCCCCAGGCCGCGCGGCGGTCGAAGCGCAGCTCCCGGTTCGTCTCGAAGAAGTGGAAGTGCGAGGTGACACCGATCGCGACCGGGCCGGCGTTCTCGACCCGAAGCGTCGTGTCGGCGTCGAGCCAGGCCGGCTCGGGATCGCCCGTCAGGTCGGGCGGCGCGTCCCGCGCGATCGGGTGGACGAGGACGACCAGCCGCGGCCCGTCGGCGAACACCGGCTCGAGCTCGATCCGGTCGACGAGCTCGGCCACGCCGTCGAGCACGTCGTCCGGGCCGAGCAGCCCGTAGCCGCGCCGCTCCACCTCCGCGTAGCCCAGCCCGTCGCGGGCGAGCTCCATCGTCTCGTCGGCGATCAGCGCGGCCGCCTCGGCCTGGCTCAGCCGCAGGCCGCGGCCGCGCCGGCGCCGGGCCAGCTCGGCGGCCAGGAAGATGTTCAGGCGCTCCTGTTCGGCGGGCAGCAGCCTCATCCGGCCGCGGCCCGCACCCGCGCGGCCAGCCCGTCGACGTAGAGATCGATCAGGAGCGAGAACCGGCGATCGGCATCGGAGATGGCGTAGGAGTCGGCGACGGCGACCATGTTGGGGAAACGGTCCGCGGGAAGCGCGGCGATGTAGTCGCGCGCCATCTTCGCACCCTCGGCCATGGTGAGGCCGGCGAGGTCTTCGGCCGGCTCGCCGGTCTCGTCCATCGTGAAGCCGTTCACCACCGAGAACAGCAGGTGGTGGCCGAGCACCGCGAGCTCGTCGGGCACGCCCCCCTCGCGCAGGACGGCCAGCATCCGCTCGCTGAAGCGCAGCGCGTTCGGGCCCATCGGGATGCGGCCGATCGAGAGGCGGACGACGTCGCGGTGGCGCAGGATCGTCCGCCGCAGGTCGTGGGCGACCTCCTTCAGCTGCTCGGCCCACCGGTCCGGCTCGGGGTCGGGCACCTCCTGCTCGCCGATGATCTCGTCGAGGACGAGGTCGAGCAGTCCGTCCTTGCTGCCCACGTGCCAGTAGAGCGACGCCGCGCCGGTGCCGAGCTCCTCGGCGACCCGGCGCATGCTGAGCGCGTCGAGGCCGTCGCGGTCGAGCAGCTCGAGCGCCTTCTGGACGATCGCTTCGCGGGTGATCGGGTCGCGTCGCCGCCGCTGGCCGCGGTCGGGCGGCAGCCGCTGCCAGGGCGGGGGCGGGATGGCCGCATCGTCGGTCACGGGGTTCACACCCTACCAGCTAGTCGAACACTGTTTGCATAGAACGACGTACGATGATAGAACAGTGTACTAGTAACGATCCCACGGACTGGAGAAGTCCCATGCAAGACGCACCACCTCACACTCCCCCCGATCCCGCCTACCCGCGGCGATGGCTGGCGGCGGCCGTCATGATCGTGGCCTCGACCGTCGACCTGATCGATGGCACGATCGTGAACGTCGCCCTGCCCACGATCCGGCGCGACCTGGGCGCGACGGGCGCCCAGCTGGAATGGATCGTCTCGGCGTACATGCTCGCCTTCGCCGCGGCCCTGATCACGGCCGGCAGCCTCGGCGACCTGCTCGGCCGCAAGCGCCTGTTCCTGATCGGGACGGCGATCTTCGGCGCCGCCAGCCTTGGCGCAGGCGTCGCCCAGACCGCCAACGAGCTGATCGCCGCACGCGTGGTCCAGGGCGCGGCGGCGGCGACGATGTCCCCCCAGGTGCTCGCCACGTTCCGGGCGATGTTCGCCGGCAAGGAGCGCGGCGCCGCGTTCGGGGTCTACGGCGCGACCCTCGGCTTCGCGTCGGCGATCGGGCTCATCCTCGGCGGTGTGCTCACCCAGGCCGACCTGTTCGGGTGGGGCTGGCGCACCGTCTTTCTCGTCAACGTCCCGATCGTCATCGGGTCGCTGATCGCCGCGGCGATCGTCGTCCCGGAGACGCGGGCGCGCTCGCACCGGCGTCCCGACCTCGTCGGCGCGGCCATCCTCACGGCCGCGCTCGTCGCGATCGTCTTCCCGATCCTCGAGGGCCGGCGGCTGGGCTGGCCGGCGTGGGGGTGGGCGATGGTCGCGGCCGGCGTCGTGGCGCTCGTCGGCCTGGCCGTCGCGGAGGCGCGGCTGCCGCGGCCGCGCGTCGCACCGCTCCTGCGCCCGCAGCTGCTGCGCCGGCCGGCCTTCACGGCCGGGCTGATCGTCCAGCTGGCGTTCTCGATCGGCATGCAGGGGTTCGCCCTGGTGTTCGCCCTGTGGGTGCAGACCGGCCAGGGCTACTCGCCGCTGCGGGCCGGCCTCACGATGGTCGCCTTCAGCGTCGGCAGCTTCATCGCGGCGCCCGTCGCGATCCCGCTGGCACAGCGGTGGGGGCGGCTCGTGCTGATGGCGGGAGCGCTCCTGATGGCGGCGGGCACCGCCGGCATCGCCGTCGGGGCGCACCGGGTCGGCACCGGGACCGGGCCCTGGCCGCTCGTTCCCGGCCTGCTCGTCGCCGGGGTCGGACTGGCCCTGCTCGTGATTCCGCTGGTCAACGTCGTCCTCGCCGCGGTGCCCGCGCACGCCGCAGGCGGCGCGTCGGGCCTGTTCGGCACCTCCCAGCAGATCGGGGGCGCGATCGGCGTCGCCGTGATGGGGACGATCTTCTTCGGCGCGCTCGACGGCGGCTCGTTCAAGGTCGCGTACCTGGACGTCACGCCGTACCTGGTGGCCGTGTTCCTGGTCGCGGCGGCGCTCTGCCTGGCGCTGCCGGCGACGGCGGTCGACGAGGACACGGCCCTGGAGGCCGAGGACGACGAGGTCACGGCGGCGTACGAGCTCCGCGAGGGCGTCGCCGCGTAGCCGTCGATCCCGGGGGCGCCGGCTCGATCGGCCGGCGCCCCCACCGGCGTCTTTTGGAACAGATTGACCGGATACCGGGTGAAATATTGCGTTTGTGTTGTGAGCGGCTCGCCGACCTGTGAAATCTCCGGTTCACTGCCGATATTCGTGGAGAGATCACCGCATCCGAACACGAAACGACCGGAACCATGCTCACCGCCTTCACGAACCAGCTCGCTCTCGTCGCCGCCGTCTACGGCGTCATCTCCTCGCTCTCGCCGACGCTCCAGATCATCCGCATGCGCCGCGCCGGCTCGTCGGACAGCCTGTCGCGCAGCTACGTCATGATCGGGGCCGGCGGCTACATCATCTGGTTCGCCTACGGCCTCTCGCTCGGCAACACGCCGCTGATCGTGTGCGACGCGATCGGCGCGCTCATGCAGCTGACCGTCCTGTGGTGGGCCTACCGGCTCGACGCCGGTCCGCAGGCGGCGTAGCCCGCTACCGCCCGGCCAGCCAGGCCAGGATGTCGTGCCAGTGGTCGGCGAGCGCGTGGCCGGCGCCGGGGATGAGCTCGAAGCGGGCGTGCGGCAGTCGCTCGCCCATGTACGCGCAGTGCGCCCGGGGCACGAGCACGTCCAGCTCGCCCTGCCAGAGCCGGGTCTCGCGGGCCGCGTCGGACAGCGGGAACCCCCAGCCGGTCGCGAACGCGCGGTCGTCGTCGGCCCATCCGCGCGATCCCTGGCGCACCGACTCGAGCAGCGAGGCCTTGCCCTTCGCCCGGTGCCTCGGGCGGCGGAACACCTCCTGGTCGGCCGGCGGCAGGTGCGCGGCGAGCTCGTCGAGCAAGGCGTCCGGGTCGCTCCGCACCTGGTCGACGAAGGGCTGGAGATAGGCGGCCAGGGCCTCGTCGGACTCGCGCGCGGCCGCGAACTCGTCCAGGTTCAGCTGATCCATCCCCGTGGTGAAGTCGAAGTCCGGGTCGTCGGACGGGCCGACGCCGACGACGACGCCCACGCGTGAGACGCGGTCTCCCAGCCGGGCCGAGCAGGCGAGCGCGTGCGGGCCCCCGCCGGACGTCCCGACGACGGCGAAGCGCTCGATCCCGAGCTGGTCGGCGATCGCGGCCACGTCGGCGGCGGCGTCGACGACGCGGCGGCCCGGCTGCGGGTCGGACTCGCCGTAGCCCGGCCGGTCGTACGTGACGAGGCGCAGCCCCAGCTCGGCGAGCATGGCGTCCTCGTCCGGGTGGCCGTCGAGGCGGCTGCCCGGCGTGCCATGGTGGCCGACGACGGCGGGCGCGGACGGATCGCCGTTGTCGCGGTAGGTGAGGCGGCGGCCGTCCGAGGTGTGCACGTGTCCCGTGCGCGCATCCGCCATCACACCCCTCCCTCCAGCCAGGCGACGACCGCAGTGAAGTACTCGTCCGCCGCCTCGAGCGCGGGGAAGTGGCCGCACTCGGGGATCGTGACGAGCCGCGCGCCCGGGACCGCGGCGGCGATGCCGCGGGCCTGCGCGGGCCCGCAGATCAGGTCGAGCTCGCCGGCGACGACGAGCGTGGGGCAGCGGATCTCCGGCAGGAGCGGCGCGAGGTCGATCGACTGGTAGAGGCCGCCCTCCCAGGCCTGCATCGCGGTCAGGTCGGCACGCAGCACCGACCGCAGCTCCTGGAGCGCCGCCGCCACGTCGGGCCGGTCGGGGTGCGCGCAGTAGAGCGGCAGCGTGTGGTCGAACAGCGCCTCGATCTCGGCGCCGTCGGTCGCCGCCATCGTCACCTCGGTCCAGCTGTCCCACGCCGCCCGCGCGTCGCGATACCACGCCGCGCCGGCGTGGCGGGCGAGCATCGCCTCCATCTCGGCCTCGGCCTCGCCGCCGCGGGCCTCGTCGGCGTCGCCGCCGAACGCGAAGGCACTCACGGCCAGGCAGCGGGTAGTTCGGTCGGGGTACAGCGCCGCGTACGTGAGCGCCACCGTCCCGCCGTACGAGACGCCGGCGGCGCCGACCCGCTCGAGCCCGAGCGCCGCCCGCACCTCGTCGTAGAAGGCGGCGTGGCCGCGATGGTCGTAGGCGGACGGGTCGGCCGGCGGCGTCGAGCCTCCCGAGCCGTGCGGGTCGATCAGGTACGACGCGAACCGGTCGGCGAGCAGCTCCGCGTCGGCCCGCACGATCGCGGCGGGCAGCCCGGGCCCGCCCGGGAACATCAGGAGCGGCTCGCCCCGGCCGACGACCTCGTAGCTCGCCTGGCGGCCGCCGCTCAGCCGGACAACGGCCATCTAGGGATGGCGCTCGCGCTCGGCGGACGTCGCGTAGATCGCGGCGCGGAACGCGGGGCGGCGGCGGAGGAGCTCGGCGAACCCGGCCTCGTCGACGACGCCGACGTCGACCGAGGTCTTGGCCCGCACCGTGGCGTTGCGCGCGAGCGCGTAGCCGGGGCCGGGGTCCATCGCCCCCAGCTCGCCGAAGAACGCGCCCGGGCCGAGCTCGGCGACCGGCTCGCCGTCGCGCAGGACGACGACCGCGCCCTGGAGGATGACGAAGAAGTCGGTGCCGATCTCGCCCTGGCTGACGATCGCGCTCCCCGGCGGGTATGACCGGCGCTTCAAGGCCGCCGCGACCGCGGTGCGGTCGTCGTCGTCGAGCTTCTCGAGCAGCGGGCTTTCGGCGTGCACGGTCATCGGCGTGCGGAATCTATCGCAACGATTCGCACGAACGCCAGCGCCGGGCTCAGTGCGCGACGGCGGCCGCCGTCGACACCACCAGGGCGGCTGCGAGGCCGACGTTCGCGCGGCGCGAGCGGACCGGGTCGCGCAGCGCCGGCGCCACCCAGGCGGCGGCGACGAGCCAGCCCGCGTTGATCACGACGACCATGAGGGCGAGCGCCGCCACCTTGACACCTGCGTCGACCACCGTGTGCGCCGCGATCCGGGCGCTCACGAACACTGCCGCGATCGCCACCCAGGCCTTCGGGTTGGCGACGCCGAGCAGCAGCCCGCCCGCGAGCGACGGCGCCGGCGCGTCGCGGTCGGCGGCGAGCGGCGGTGCGGTCGCGATGTGGTAGGCGAGGTAGAGGATGTAGGCCGCCGCGACCACGATGAACGCCGGGCGGACGGCGGGCAGCGCGAGCAGCGCGCCGGTGAGCCCTGCCGCGACCATCACGAGCACCACGATCGTCCCGGCGATGACGCCCGCCAGGTAGCGGGCCGAGCGGCGCACCCCGAAGGCGACGCCCGTCGCCGTCAGGCTGATCGTCGCCGGGCCGGGGCTGCCCATGATGGCGAGCGACGTGAGCAGGAGCGCCGGGAGCGCCGACCAGCGGATGGAGGTCGCGAGCAGGACGAGGGTCACGGTGGTGCCTAGACTGGAGCCGTGCCCGAGACCCTAAGCAGGGCCGACACCGGCCGTCTTGAACGATCGTGCGACGCGATCCGGGTCGGCGCGGGCGGCCCGGGGATCGAGCGCGTCGAGGCGCGCTTCGCTCGCAAGGCGTTCTCGCTCCACCGCCACGACACCTACGCGCTCGGGATCACGACGGCCGGCGTCCAGGAGTTCCGCTATCGCGGCGCGCGCCGGATCTGCCTGCCGGGCCAGCTCCACTTCCTGCACCCCGACGAGCTCCATGACGGCGGCCCGGCCACGCCCGACGGGTTCGCCTACCGGATCGCCTACGTCGAGCCGGCGGTCGTCCAGGCGGCGCTCGGCGGGCGGCCGCTGCCGTTTGCCGAGCCGGTCCGCGATGCCTGCCCCGCCACCGCCGGGCTGGTGGCGCTGCTGGCGGACATCGACGAGCCGCTCGACGAGCTCGGCGTCGCCGCCGCGGCTACGGCCGTGGCGGACGCCCTCGAGGCAGCGGCGGGACAGGCGCCCTCCGGCGACCCGATCGACACGGCCGCCGTGACCGCGGTGCGCGAGCATCTGGCCGCCCATGCGACCGAGGAGACGCGCGCGGCCGATCTCGAGCGGATCGCGGGCATGGACCGATGGAGCGTCGCCCGCCAGTTCCGACGGGCGTTCGGCACGAGCCCCGACCGCTACCGGCGCATGCGCCGGCTGGCCGTCGCCCGCGACGCGATCGCCGCCGGCGAGCCGCTGGCCGCGGTCGCGGCCGGCACCGGCTTCGCCGACCAGAGCCACATGACCCGCCACTTCACCCGCGCGTACGGGCTCACCCCGGGGCGGTGGGCGGCCCTGACCTCGGCCCCGCGTTTTCGTCAGCGCGACATCGCCGAGGCGCGCCGGTCGCCGCCGCCGAACGCCGCCCACAGGCCGAGGCCGATGTAGAGCAGGCCGGTCAGCCGCTGCCACGGCAGTCGCGGCCGGCCACGGGCGAGCAGGCGGGTGCGCAGCCGCCCCGAGCCCATCGCATACGCCGAGTCCGATGCCAGCCCGATTGCGGCGAACAGCCCGCCGAGGATCAGCACCTGGAGCCAGGCCGGGCCGGCGCCGTCGTGGATGAACTGGGGGAAGAGGGCCAGGAAGAAGAGCGCGACCTTGGGGTTCCCGAGCTCGACCAGCACGCCCTGCCGGTAGGCGGGCCAGATGCTCACGGGCGCCGCCGGGGCCGCCGGCGCGGGGCCGTCGTGCCCGCGCCGCAGGGCGATCACGCCGATCGCGCAGAGGTACGTGGCGCCGGCGTAGTGGATCGCGGCGAAGAGCGTCTCGGACGAGGCGATCAGGGCCGAGAGGCCGACGGCGGTCGCGACGACGTAGATGAGCGCGGCGGTGGCGCAGCCGCAGGCGCCGGCCACCGCGGCCCGGTGGCCGCTCTGGAGCCCGCGCCCGAGCACGTAGAGATTGCTCGGGCCCGGCACGACGATCACCCCGGTTGCGACCAGCAGGAAGACGGCGAGTGTCCCGGCCGAGGGCATGGCGGCAGCATATGTCCGGCCCTCTGGTACGCTCGCGACCGGGTGCACCGATGAGCGGCGGCGATCGACCGACGGGAACACTGACGCTGTTCTTCTCCGACATGGAGGGGTCGACGCGGCTCGCCCGCGCGCTCGGAGACGCCTGGCCGGCGCTGCTCGCCCGGCACCGCGACCTGCTGCGCGAGGTCGTCGAGACCGAGGGCGGTACGGTCGTCGACTGCCAGGGCGACTCGATGTTCGCCGTCTTCCGCTCGGCTGCGGCGGGCGTGCGGGCCGCCTCCGAGGCGCAGCGGCGGATGGCGGCCGAGCCGTGGCCCGACCGCATCGCCGTGCGCGTGCGGATCGGCGTGCACACCGGCGAGCCCGCCCAGACCGTCGACGGCGGCTACGCGGGCGTCGACGTCTCCCACGCCGCCCGCCTGTGCGCCGCCGGCCACGGCGGGCAGGTGCTCCTGAGCGAGTCGGCCCGGCTCATCTCCGGCGCGGACACCAGGAGCCTCGGCACCGCCGCGCTCCCCGACATCGAGCCTCCCGAAGTGGTGCACCAGCTGGTCGGGGACGGCCTCGGTGAGGACTTCCCGCCGCTGCGCACGAACGCGCATCCGCCGCCCGCCGAGCCCGAGGCCGAGAAGCGCGATTTCGATGCGCGCATCGACCGCGCCTCGGAGGCCTTCGAGAAACGCCTCGAAGACCACATCGCGGGCACCATCGAGCGGGCCTTCCAGTGGTCGCCCGGCAAGAAGCGCAAGGACGGGTAAATCAGTCCGTCCCGTGAAACCACGGGGCATACGAGATCCCGACGATCAGCCCCTCGGCCGACAGCAGCCGGGCGACGGTCTGCCCCCAGGGCTCCTCGCGCGCATCGTGGACGAGCTCGAAGCCCGCCGCCCGAAGCTCGGCCGCGGCGCTCCCGACGGCGGCGGGATCCGCCACCTCGAACTCGACCGACGCCTGCGGCACGGTCACGTCCTTCGGCCATTCGGGGCTGCCGAAGCACGCCTCGGCGGCCTCGGCGAGCGGCCAGACGCCGAAGTGCTTGGCCCCGGCGATGCCCTCGCTGTGGAAGTAGTCGCTCCCGGCGCCGGCCTCGAGCGGGAGCCCGAGCGTGTCGAGGTAGAGCCCGCGGCTCGCGGCCGGGTCGGGCGCGATGACGGCGAAGCCGGCGATGAACCGGATGTCCATGGGAATCCTCCGATGTCGTTGGCGCGGGATGGACGCTATGGGTGCGGCGAGCGGGCCGCTTGAACGAATCGGACGTCCTGATCGCGCAGGGGGTAGAGTCGCCGGTATGAACGATCCCGCGAAAGCCCCGTTCGCCGCGGTGCGCCTCGACGACGTCGTCGTGGTGACCGACATCGACCCGGATTATCCGGACGCGACCGACGGCGACTTCCACCTCGTGCGCCGCCACTTCGACATCCGCTCGTTCGGGGTGAACGGCATCACCGGGGGCGCGGGCGACGAGATGGTGGAGCCGCATCACGAGGCCGACGACGAGGAGAACGGCACCAACGGCCACGAGGAGCTGTTCGCCGTCGCGAGCGGCCACGCCGTGTTCACCGTGGACGGCCAGGACATCGACGCGCCGGCCGGGACCCTGGTGTTCGTGCGCGACCCGGCGCTCATCCGCAGCGCCCGGGCGACCGTCGACGGCACCTCCATCCTGGCGGTCGGGGGCCGGCCCGGCGTCGCCTACGAGCTCTCGCGCTGGGAGCAGAGCCTGCCCTGACCGCGCGGATCGGGTAACGTTGCCTCCGGGTAATCGATCGATGATCCTGCCCACAGACGTCCCCACGCGCGCTCAGGTCGAGCGGCTGCTGGCCGCTCGCGAGCCGGCGAGCGTCTCGATCTACCTCCCGACGAGCCCGGCGTCGCGCGGCGATGCGGAGCGGATCGAGCTGAAGAACCTGGCCGCGGAGGCCGCCCGGCAGCTGCGCGAGGCGGGCACCGCGCGCGCCGACGTCGCGGCGATCGAGGAGGAGCTGGCCGACCTCGTCGACGACGACGAGTTCTGGCGCTACCAGGCCCGCAGCCTGGCGGTGTTCGTGACGCCGACGACCGGAACGACGTTCCGGCTGCCGAACCAGCTCGTTGCGATGGTCGAGGTCTCCGACCGCTTCCATCTGAAGCCGCTCCTGCGCACGCTCACCTTCCCGCACACGGCGTTCGTGCTCGCCCTCTCCCAGAGCGGCGTCCGGCTGCTCGAGATCGCGCCGGAGCTCGACCCGACCGAGATCCGCGTGCCGGATATGCCGAAGGACGTCGCGAGCGCGGTCGGCAAGTCGTCGATCAAGGACCGGGCGCCGAGCGGCCGGCTCCAGGGCACCGAGGGCCAGAAGACCCGCATGCGCCAGTACGCCCGCCAGATCGACCAGGCGCTGCGGCCGCTCCTGGGCGGGTTCGACCTGCCGCTGATCCTCGCCGCCGCCGAGCCGATGGACGCCATCTTCCGGTCGGTGAACAGCTACCCGCACCTGGTCGCGGACGGCCTGCCCGGGAATCCCGACACCGCCTCCGACGCCGAGCTGGTCGAGCGGGCGCGGCGGCTGCTCGACGAGATCTACGCCGCGGAGCTCGACTCGGTCAAGGAGACCTACGCGCTGCGCGCCTCGCAGCGGCGCACCTCCGCCGACATCGCCGACGTGGCCCGGGCCGCCACCTACGGCCTGGTCGAGACCGTGCTCGTCGACATCGACGAGGTCGTCCCGGGCTACGTCGACGAGGACACCGGCGCGATCACCCTCGACGAGGGCGGCGACGCGGCCAACTACGGCGTCGTCGACGAGATCGCCCGGCGCGTGTGGCTCACCGGCGGCGGAGTGCTGGCGGTGCGCAGCGACGACGTGCCCGGCAGCGGGTCGGTCGCGGCGATCCTGCGCTACGCGCCCTGACAACACGTGCGCACGGTGACTGTTGTCGCGACGCTGCCCGGCGTTGACCGCCGTCATGCTGCCGCTTATCATCGGCACAAGTGTGGGGCGAAAGAACTGGGAGGCGGGGGGGATGACGAGCTGGCCGCAGCGTTCACGGATCGCCCGAGCGGGTGTCGGCGCGGTTGTCGCGGCCGGAATGGTGATCGGCCTCGGGCTGCTGCCGGCGGCGTCCGGCGCGCAAAGTCATCCGCGGGCGCGCGGCCGCAGGGGACCGGCGGAGTGGGCCGGCTTCGCCGGAAATGCGCAGCACACGGCCGTGGCCCGGAAGCGGCCTCAGCCGTTCCGCCGGATCCGCTGGACGGCGACGGTCGATCTGGCTCCGAACGGCGCGCCGATCCACTATGGCTCGCCGATGATCACCGCGGCGAACACGGTGCTGGTGCCGACCCGGGTGAGCGGCAAGGCCGGGTTCCGGGTGGTCGCGTACTCCGGCAGGAGCGGCACCCGCCGCTGGTCGTTCAACACCGACTATCGGACGCCCCCGTTCGCCAACGGCCTCTTCGCCTGGATCCCGCCGTTGCCCGCTGCGCTGACGCGCCGCACGACCCTGGCGGTCGCGGGTGCAGGCGGGACGGTGCTCATACGCCGGCACGTCAACGCGCCGAGCGGTCCGGTGCGTCGCCTCGTGTTCTACGGCGCGGCTCGATGGCACGCCCACACGGCGGCCTTCGACGAGGCCGTGCACATCACGACACCGTTGACGTCGGCGCCCGACGGGTCGCTGTACTTCGGGTTCACCGTGTCCGGCCCGACGCCGGACAATCTGTCGAGCGGGATCGCCCGCATCGATGCGCACGGCCACGCGACCTGGATCTCCGCCGCCGCGGCCGCGGGCAACCCGGCCATGAACGCGGTCGCCCTGAACTGCGCCCCGGCCCTGTCGCCGTCCGGCAAGACCGTCTACATCACCGTCACCAGCCCGACGCGGGGCATCCTCGTCGGCCTCGACGCCGCCACCCTCGAGCCCAGATACCACGTCCTGCTGAAGGATCCGGTCAGCGGCCGGCCGGCGTTCGTCTCGACCAGCTCGTCCGCCTCACCGACCGTCGGCCCGGACGGCGACGTGTACTACGGCGTCCTCGAGAACCCGTTCCCGAGCCACGACGATCGCGGCTGGCTGCTGCACTACAACGCCACCCTGACCCAGACCAAGACGCCGGGATCCTTCGGCTGGGACAACACGGTCGCCGTGATCCCCGCCTGGGGGGTGCCCGACTACCGCGGCACCTCGCCGTACCTGATCGTGTCCAAGTACAACAACTACCTCGGTATCGGGCCGTACGGAAACGGGCACAACCGGGTCGCCGTGCTCGACCCTCGGGCGACCCAGAAGGATCCCTTCGCCAACACCCCGGTCATGAGGGCCGTCCAGACCGTCCTCTCGCCCCTACACGAGCGCGGGACGCCGGCCGGAGCGCGCTACGAGTGGTGCATCAACTCCGCCGTCGTCGACCCGGCGGCGCACTCGGTGATCGTCAACAGCGAGGACGGCATCCTGTACCGGTGGGACCTCGCCACCAACACCCTGGCCGAGAGCATCCACCTCAACGCTCCACGCGCCGAGGCCTACACGCCCACGCTGGTCGGGCCCGACGGCACGGTCTACGCCATCAACGACGCCACCCTCTACGCCGTCGGGCGGGCGCATGAGCGCGGCTGACGACACGCCGGCGCCAGTCCTGACGGCATCTTCGTAGTCGTCTGCGGGTTCGCCGACAGCAGCTGGGCGACGCGAGCGGCCAGACCCGCTTGCACAGCCGCGTCCTACACGGCGTGGTCGTCGCCGAGCCCGTGCCGCACTGCGAGGTGTGCAAGTCCGGCGACGATCGCAGCCGGTGGCTCGCCGCCACGCAGCGCAGTCGCGAGATACTTGCCGGCCTCCGGTTGGAAGCGCGGCCACCTCGGATGCTGCGGGCGCACCGAGGCCGCTTCCATGGTGGCGAGGGTGCCGGCGAAGAAGTCGTTCCATGACCCGTTCGTCGCTCCGTCGGACCAACACGCCCGCGACGCCGGTTGACCGCCCGCGGGGGCGACGACCGTTCGCTGGGCCTCCCCCGAGCAGAACCAGGAGGCAAACGCCGCCGCCGCTTCCGGGTGTCGCGTGGTCGGGGAGATGCCGAAGCCCGCCCCTCCGAGCAGGGCGCCGGACGGGCCGCGGCCGGCCGACGGCAGGTCGCAGAACGTGCAGGGCACCTCGACGTCCGGTCCGGAAACGGCATAGGGGACGTATCCGAAGACGATCGGCACGATCGCCAGGACGCCTTCGCGCCGGGTCAGCTCGTGGAGGATGGCCGGCGGCTCCCACCACTCTCGGCCCGCCAGTTCTTGAAGGGCGCGCAGGAACTCGATCGCGGGCACGCCTGCCCCGGGTTCCCGCCAGTCACCTCCGCGGTTGCGACAGAGGGTCACGTAGGCGCACAGCACATGGGTCGGGTGCATCGGGAGCGCGACCGTCCCGGGGCGCCGCCGAGCCAGCTCCAGAACATCGTCCCACGTGGCCGGTATGGTCTCGAGCCGGTCTGGGCGATATGCCGTTACCTGGCAGGCCGCGTCCGCTGCCAGCCCCCACTGGTGTCCGGCGTAGTGGTATGACCGATGAGACGGGCCGACGGCGTCGGCGGCGTGCTGCTCGAGCGTGTCGGCAGGCAACACATCGTCGAAGGGAAGCAGCGCCCGCGCTCGGGCGGCCTGGGCGACATGCGGATGGTCGTAGACGAGGAGGTCGTGTCTGCCGACCACCTCCTCGATCGGCTGGTCGCCGAACTGTTCGAGCGTGCGGAAGGCCAGGTGCACCGTGTCACCCGTGCGTACCTCCCAAGCGGCCTTGGCGGCTGTCAACGGCTTCGTGCACCGGGGGTGGTCCCAGCCGAGCACAGAGATCTCGCGTGCCACCGCGCAAACGTTAGCGCAGAGGGCAGAACGCCGTTAAGATCGGTCGGTCATGTCACCCAGCCAGGGCCGTACGCCCCGCCTTGAAGACGTCGCAGCACGCGCCGACGTCCATGTCTCAACGGTGTCCCGCGTGCTCAACGGGCGGGACGGGGATGCCATCCGGCCCGAGACGCGCGAGCGCATCTTCGAGGCCGCGCGGGAGTTGCGATACCGCCCCAACGCCCTGGCGCGGGCGTTGAAGACCTCCACCACGGGAGCGATCGGCCTGCTCGTGCCGTCGCTCCGCAATCCGGTGTACTCGGCGGTCATCCGCGGGGCCTTCGATCGCGCATGGGAGCGCAGCTTCGTGGTGGTGCTGGCCGAGGATCTCGACGAATCGAGCGCTCAGCAGGCGTACGAGCGCCTCGTCCAGGAGGGTCGCATCGACGGTGTGATGATCGCGAGCACGCGGCCCGGCAGCCCGCTGATCGATCTCGTCGCGCGTGACTCGGTGCCGTGCGTGTTCGTCAACCGCCGCCACCCGGGGAGCGGGCGCAATGTGTCGATGCGCGAGGAGGATGCCGGCGGCCTGGCGGCGGCGCACCTGATCGGCCTCGGACACACGCGACTCGCTCACATCTCGGGGCCGGGCGAACTCGACACGGCCAGGCGGCGGGCCGAAGGCTTCCTGGAAGCGGCCGCGGGCAGGGGGCTTGACGCCGCCGTGGTGGAGGCGCCGTTCGAGGAGCTGGGGGGATTCCGGGGGATGTCCGAGCTTCTGCAGCGGCCGGATCGGCCGACGGGCGTGTTTGCCTCCAACATCAACCAGGCCGTCGGGGCAATGGCCGCGGCGCACCGGGCCGGCATCCGCGTCCCCGACGACGTCTCGCTGATCGGCTACGACGACGACCCGCTCGGCGCGTATCTGCATACACCCCTGACGTCGATCAGGATGCCGCTGGCCGAGCTCGGCCGGATGGCCGTGGATGCGCTGCTCGATCAGATCCATGGCGGAAGTCCACGCGACGTCGTGGTCGAGTCGGCGCCGGAGCTGCTGGTGCGCTCCTCGACCGCCCCGCCTCCCGGCGGCCTGCGATGACGGCGATCCGAGCGGCGGTTCTCACCGCCCCCGGCAGTCCGCTCGAGGTCGACGACCTGGAGCTCGAGCCGCCCCACGAAGGCGAGGTGCTGGTCCGGCTGGCCGCGTCGGGCATCTGCCGCAGCGACCTCTCCTACATCGACGGCAAATGGCCAATCCCGCTCCCGATCGTGCTCGGGCACGAAGGCGCGGGTGTGATCGAGGAGGTCGGGCCCGGGGTCGATCCCGATCGCGTGGGCCAGCCGGTCGTGCTGACCTTCGCCCCGGCGTGTGGACGCTGTCGCTTCTGCCTGGAAGGGCGAGCGAATCTGTGCACCACTGCCGCGGCGGGGCTCGACACCGGAACGCTGCACGACGGCACGACCCGCCTGCGCCGGCGTGGCCGGCCGGTGCACCACCTCGCGTTCGTCTCGTCGTTCGCCACACACGCGGTGGTGCCTGCGAGCGCCGCCCTGGCGGTGGACGGGCGCCTCGACCTGATCACCGGCTGTCTGCTGGGCTGTGGTGTCACGACGGGGGTACTGTCGGTGACCAAGCTGGCAGCCGCACGCCCCGGTGACGCGGTCGCGGTGTTCGGCTGCGGCGGGGTCGGACTGTCGGCCGTTCAGGGAGCACGGATGGTCTCGGCGTCGCCGATCATCGCGGTGGATCCACTGCCGGCGAAACGCGAGATGGCCCGCCGGCTCGGAGCGACCCATACGGTCGACGCCTCGGCCGGCTCGCCGGTGGATGGCGTACGGGACATCGTGCCCGGGGGTGTCGATCTCGCATTCGAGGCGCTGGGCCGGCCCGAGGTGGCCGAGCAGGCCTTCGCGAGCGTCCGCGACGGCGGCACGACGGTGCTGATCGGGCAGCCGCCGATGGGCGCAAAGGCGGGCTTCGACGTGTACGGCGCCACCCAGTTCGAACACCGCATCCTGGGATCGAACATGGGCGGCGCGGTGCCCGCGCTCGACATCCCGCGCCTGGCCCGGCTGCAGGCCGAGGGGTTGCTCGACGTCGCCGCGCTGGTCACCCACCGCTACCGCCTGGAGGAGATCAACGAGGCGGTGGCGATGACCGCATCGGGCGAGGCCGGGCGCGTGGTGATCGAGCTGTGATCGTGCTCCGCTCGAAGTCCCTGGTGGCCGTCGTCGACCCAGCCCACGGCGCCGAGGTGGTGGAGCTGATCGACGTCGCCAGCGGCTCGCGGATGCTGGGAACGCCGCCGTTTCCGCCGGCCGCGCCGGTCGCGGGTGATCTCGACGAGGACACCTGGACGGCCTCCTATCGATCCGGCTGGCAGGTGGCCGCCCCCAACGCCGGCAACGCGTGCGTCGTCCACGGCGACCGGCACGGCTTTCACGGCGCGGCATCCGTTGCTGCCTGGCAGGTGGTCGACAGCGGCGAGGCATCTCTCTCCATGCGCTGGCACGGCCACGGCCTCGAGGCGACCCGGACCGTGACCGTGGACGGTCCCACGCTGATCTCGGACATGCACTGGGCTGCGAAGGAGGGGCCTGTACCCATGGTGGCCGTGGAGCATCTCGTGCTGGGACAGCGCGTGCTCGTGCCGGACACCGAGATCACCCTGCCGGGCGGGCACGCCTGGGAGCTGTCGGAGACCCACGGGCCGGTGCGTCCCCCCGCCGCGGCGCCCGCATGGCCCGAGCTGCTGCTGCTCGACGGATCGATCGAGCGCGGCGACGCGTTTCCGGCCTGCGATGTCCGATCGCGCTTTGCGGTGGTCGCCGACGTGCCGGCCGGACGAGCCGCCGTCCGCAGTCCCAGCACTGGCTGGAAGGTCGAGGTCGAATGGGACGAGCGAACGCTGCCGCACGTGTGGGTGTGGCACGAGATGCGCGCAAGCGGAGGCGTATGGCGTGGTCAGGCCGAGCTGCTCGGCATCGAGCCCGCGTCGGTCCCGCATTCGCTCGGCCTCGAACGGGCGGTCGACGAGGGGCAGGCAGCCTGGGTCGAGCCCGGCGGCGGACTCCGTACGTGGACGCGGCTGACGGTCAGGCCGCCCGCCGTGCTTGACGCTTCTCCCGCCGGTCTATAGGATCGAACGGTCGTCGTGCAAACGTTTGCGTCATGCCAATGCTGAAACGTCTGCGCCGTTCTGCGGACGCCGCGCGGGCGACGCTGTCGCTGTACTACGCCTCCGACGTGCACGGCTCCGAACAGTGCTGGCGCAAGTTCCTCGGCGCGGCCCGGTTCTACGGGGTGCAGGCGCTGATCATGGGCGGCGATCTGACCGGCAAGGGGGTCGTGCCGATCACGCTCGATGGATCCGGCGGCTTCAGGGCCCTCTTCCTGGGCGAGGAGCAGACCGGCGCCGGCGAGGAGCAACTCGAGGAGCTACGGGAGGCGATTCGGTACAACGGCCTGTACCCGTGGGAGGCGACGCCCGAGGAGGTGGCCCTGACAGAGGGTGATCCGGTGGCTCAGGCGGCGCTGTTCGACGAGGTGATGATCCACGAGCTGCAACGGTGGATCGACCTCGCCGACGAGCGGATGCAGCCCCTGGGGGTCGGCGTGTACGTCATGCCCGGCAACGACGATCCGACCGTCTGCGATGCCGTGATCGCCTCCGG
>Ga0075436_100001232_pt1 | contig 17420 bp, 14 predicted proteins | sample RhiMethybrSRZTD5_FD_75303 | JGI IMG/M metagenome (GOLD analysis project Ga0075436, IMG submission 75303) | Populus rhizosphere microbial communities from Tennessee, USA - Rhizosphere MetaG P. TD hybrid SRZTD5 | ecosystem: Host-associated > Plants > Roots > Rhizosphere > Soil | place: USA...
GCTATCACCGGCTGAATCCTGACTGACTCCTGAGCTTGACTAACCTCGATTCGATCGGTGCCCCACCAGCCCAGCTTGGAACGAGCGCTGGTCTAAGCGGGCCAGGCGCTTCGTCATCCCGCGTTTCAGCAGCGGGTAATGATGCACTTCGAACAGGTGAAAGGGAATGAACCACACCGGCTTGGCGGTGGTCATCCAGTTGAGGCGATCGAAACGGGCCAGGTTCACGGGGCGGGAGAACGCGCGCAGCGAAAGTTCGCGCCGCAGGTTGAAATAGCTTTCGAAGTAGCTCAGGGCCAGCTCGCGCAAGCTGCGATAAACAGGTTGGCGGCCGCGGCAGCCCGAGTAATTTGACTTGGCGATAGAGCCCCAGGCACCCGCGGCGCGATAGACCGCAAGCACGTGGTCGGTATCGCGCTCCGCCTCGAGATCAATGACCAGGGGCGCATAGCCGAGCACGCGCAGGGCGGCCGCGGCAAAGATGGCGCCTTCCAGGCAATGGGCGGTGCGCTCGCGCAGCACACGCCGGGGCGACCAGGCGGTGTCGGCCAGGTGGTAATCCATTTCGTCCAGAAAGCGCTGGATGCCGTGCGGAGTTTTCAGAGCGCGCAGTTGGCGCAACTCCGCCGTGGTGAAGCCGAAATTGCCGTTGAGCATGGGTTGGCAGCAGTGTGGTGTGCCGTGGAGGAGTTTGTCAACCACTTCCAGTTCTCAGTACCGACTCCCCCAGTACGTGGGGCATAGCCATAAAGAGTGAGAAGGCCTGTTATCAATAATTATGGAAATCGCGCTACAGCTTGGGCTAATGTTGCACGGAAATGCAGACGGACACCTCAAAGATCGAATCAGGTTTACTAGTTGCGTTTCTTTTGCCCGCTTTCGGATTTGTCGTCGGGATGATTTGGAACAAAATGGTCGGCGGCTGGAGCAAGGGTTGGACCACGTTTTGCTTGGTTTCGCCTATCGTATTTTTGGGCATGATCGTTAAATTCGGCTTTGCTAGCCTGCGCGCAGTGTGGCTGGAATCACCGTTTTTATCTCCAGTCGTGTACGTCTTTTTTGGACTCGTTGTACCAGCTCTTCTATTGGCGGCCGCGATCCGACTGTGGCAACCGCGCCATGGTCGGAACGACCGAGCCGTACAGTAGAGGGGCCGCTGCATTGCCCTCGAAATGGTCCAAATCCGTAAAGCACGTGAAAGCCTGTTACGACCAATTATGATAGTGAACCACATGGCCTTTCACGTAATTGGAGCGTCAAATATGCTGTTCCGTACTCGAATCTGTGTTCTTCTTCTGGTGTGGTCTTGCTCCGCTGTCGCGCTGGCGCAGGGAAGCCTGAAGCTCTCCTATTTAGGAACAGCAGGGTGGGAGATCAGTGACGGGCAAACGGTGCTTCTCGTCGATCCGTATCTGACGCGACTGAAGAGCAACACCCCTAACGACCCCGCGTTGGCCGCCGATCTGCGACCACTCGTGACGGACAGCGATTTCGTCAGTTCCGATCAGGCGGTGATTGATGCGCATATCAAGCGAGCGGACTATATCCTGATCACGCATACCCACGCCGATCATGTCCTCGATATGCCCTATATCGCGCGCAAGACGGGCGCGCTGGTCATCGGAACAGAAAGCACGGCCAATTTTGCCCGCGACAGCGGAGTGCCCGCCAGCCAGATCCTGACCGTAAAGGGCGGCGACGACCTGCAACTGCGCGGTTGTTCGGTGCGCGTTATTCCTAGCCTGCATGGCATCTTGCCGGCAGGCGTGCATTTGCCGCCGCCATCAACCATTTTTCCCGCCGACGTGAAACCGCCGTTCCAGTTGGGGAAACTTTTTGTCGAAGGCGGAACGCTCGCTTACCTTATCCGCATGGCTGGCCACCAGATCATCGTATTTGGATCCATGAACTATATCGAGCGCGAGGTGGACGGCTTACGCCCAGATGTGGCGTTGATCGGCGCTATGCCGGAGCGCCACAAGATCTATCACTACACGGAACGCCTGCTCCACGCCCTCGGGTATCCGCCTCTAGTCATGCCAACCCACTGGGACCGCTTCAATGTTCCTTACGGCGTCTCACAACAGCCCGCCATCGACAGGCTTCAGTCTTTCATCGCTGAGGTGAAGGGGGTATCTCCGCACACACGAGTGATTGTGCCGAAGTATTTTGACCCGGTCATGGTCGAGTCCTCTTCGACGCCTGGAAGGTAAGCATGGTAAATGATTGGCAATCAATCGCTATCTCACTTTTCGTTTCGCTCAATACGGCCAGAGTTTCGTGAGTACGCTAAAGCTGTTCACGTCATTATTCATCCGAGGACACTTTGCTGCGGGGGAAGTCTAACGGAAGTATTGGAGCCGCTGTGGGCGTTCAAGACTTACCCTGCGCGTGCGTTCTGAGTGTGCGGCACTGGCAGCGCGGCTGGACGACTAGCGTGAAATTCCCTTCTCACCTCATGAACGGCCTGCACTCGGATTAAGAGCTGGGTACGCTGCACCCGGTACTGTTCTACCCCAGCGCCTGAGCGAGTTCCTGGGGCGAGTCCACCAGCAGGTCAGGCGGCAGTGTCTGCAGAGTCTGGGGAGCGAAGCCATAGGTCACGCCGCACGTCCAAGCGCCCGCGTTTTGGCCGGTTAGAACGTCAATGGAAGAATCGCCGACGATGATGGTTTCCTCCGGCGCGGCGCCGGCCTCCGCCATCAGCGTGCGTGCGCCCTCGGGGTCGGGTTTCTTGGTAGGAAAGCTGTTGCCGCCATAGACCTGGTCAAAGAAAGGCTTGAGGCCCAATGCCTCCACGATCTGCCGGGAGGGGTTCACTGGCTTATTGGAGAGCACGGCCATGTGGCGCCCGCTCCCGTCGCGGCCCCGGCGCAAGGCGGCCAGCATCTCCAGCACTCCGGGGTAGGCGTGAGTATGGTCCAGCTTGTGGACCCGATAGTAGGACAGGAAGTATCCCAGGGCCTCACCCAGGAAAGTCTCGTCCTGTGGGTCGCCCAGGGCGCGCCGGATCAGCATGGGTGCGCCGTCTCCGACGTAAGTGGCGATGATCTCCGGCGGCAACTCTGGGCGCTGGAAATGCCGCAGCATGGCATTGACCGAATTAACCAGGTCCAGACGCGAATCAATGAGCGTGCCATCCAGGTCAAAAATCAGCAGCTTGAGCGGCTTACCATTCAGATTACGATTGCTTCTAACCATGGGTCCCAAGGGGCTGCGGCTGGTTGGATGAATGCGCCCCTAATCCAGTATATTCGTACAGCTCTCTGTGGCTTACAATGCGACGGGAGTGTGCTGCGCATCCAATGACTGTGCCGAAGATTACTTCTGAGGAGTCGGATGGCGACCACCAAAGTAGAACCTAAGCCTGTCAAAGGGCCTGCCCAGGCCACCCGCGGGCCGGAAAAGACCTACGATGGCATCAGCGGCAAGCAGTTAATCGAACTCTACCGGTTGATGTTCCTGTCGCGGCGGGTGGATGACCGAGAAATCCTCCTCAAACGGCAGCAGAAAATCTTCTTTCAAATATCCGGCGCCGGGCACGAAGCCATGGGCGTAGCCGCAGGGTTGGTGCTCAAGCCTGGCTACGACTGGTTTTACCCCTACTACCGCGACCGGGCGCTGTGCCTGTCTTTGGGCGTGACCCCGTTGGAGATGTTGTTGCAGGCGGTGGGCTCGGCCGAAGATGCCGCTTCCGGCGGACGGCAGATGCCCTCCCACTGGGCCGATCCCAAGCTCAACATAGTGACCGGCTCCTCGCCTACCGGTAGCCAGCTACTGCAGGCGGCAGGCTGCGCCGAGGCTGGCCGCTTCTATGCCGCCCATCCCGGGGCGACAAAGAAGGCGGCTGGCGATTACCGCGAGTTCAAGGATGTTCGTTTCCAGGGCGACGAAATCACTTACGTCTCCTGCGGTGAAGGCGCCACCAGCGAAGGCGAGTTCTGGGAAACCATGAACACCGCCTCCACCCGCAAGCTGCCGTTGATGATCTGCGTGGAGGATAACGAGTACGCCATCTCTGTGCCCATTGAGGTGCAAACGGCGGGGGGCAACATTTCCCGCCTGGTGGCCAATTTCCCCCATTTTTATTTTGCCGAATTTGATGGCACCGATGCGGTGGCCAGCTACACGGCATTCCGCAAGGCCGCGGAGCATATCCGCGCGGGCAACGGGCCCGCGTTCCTGCACGGCCACGTGGTGCGCCCGTACTCGCATTCGCTCTCCGATGACGAGCGCCTCTACCGCCCGGAAGCGGAGCGGCGGGACGAATCCAAGCGCGATCCTATTGGCCGCCTGCAGATGTTCCTGGTGCGCGAAGGCATTCTGGACGAGGAAGGCATCACCCGCCTGGAGAAGCAGGTGGAAGCCGAGGTGCAGGAGGCGAGCGACCACGCGGTGGCTGCGGCCAAGCCGGCGCCCGATTCCGTGATGCAGTTCATTTACTCGCCCACCCTTGATCCGGCCTCGCCGGCGTTCGCCAGCGAACCGGTGTTCGCCAATCCCAAGAACCAGGCCGAGCCCACCATCGCTGCCGCCACCGCGCAGAAAACCATGGCGGACCTGATCAACGCCTGCCTGCACGACGAAATGAAGCGCGACCCCCGCATTCTGGTGTTTGGTGAAGATGTAGCCGACTGCAGCCGCGAAGAGTACCTGCAGCAGAAGCTGATCAAGGGCAAAGGGGGAGTCTTCAAGCTGACCTCCGGCCTGCAGCGGGAGTTCGGTTCTGACCGGGTATTCAATTCGCCGCTGGCGGAGGCCAACATCGTGGGCCGGGCCACCGGTATGGCCACCCGCGGCCTCAAGCCGGTGGTCGAAATCCAGTTTTTTGACTATATCTGGCCGGCGATGATGCAGTTGCGCAACGAGCTGCCGCTCATTCGCTGGCGCTCGGCCAACGCTTTTTCCGCGCCCACCGTGATTCGCGTGGCCATTGGCGGCTATCTCACCGGAGGGGCCATTTATCACTCCCAGTGCGGCGAAAGCATCTTCACGCACATTCCGGGCTTGCGGGTTGTGTTCCCGTCGAATGCGCTGGATGCCAACGGGCTGCTGCGCACCGCGATCCGCTGCGATGATCCTGTAATGTTTTTGGAACATAAACGGCTTTACCGCGAGACTTTTGGCCGCTCGCCTTATCCAGGGCCGGAGTACATGGTGCCGTTCGGCAAGGCCAAGGTGGTGCAGGAGGGAAGCGATCTGACCGTCATTACCTACGGGGCGGTGTTGCCGCGCGCCCTGCAGGCGGCACAACGCTTGCAGAGGGAGCAGGGAATCAGCGTGGAGTTGATTGACCTGCGCACCTTGAATCCGTACGACTGGGAGGCGATTGCCAACTCCGTTCGCAAGACCAGCCGCGCGCTGGTGGCCTATGAAGATACGCTGAGCTGGGGTTATGGGGCGGAGATTGCCGCCCGCATTGCCGACGAGCTCTTCGAGGATTTGGACGCGCCCGTGCGCCGCATCGCCGCCAAGGACGTTTTTGTGGCCTATCAGCCGCTGCTGGAAGAGAAAATCCTGCCTCAGTCGGAGGACATCGAACGCGCCATGCTGGAGCTGGCGGAGTTCTGAGGCACAGCTTTCAGCTACCAGCGACGGAGACGACAATCAGCGTCGCGTCATCAGCCAGTTGCGAATCGCAAAAATTCTTTACCTGAGTCAGCAAATGGTCTTTCAGCTCAGCAGAGGAACGCTGCAGCCGACCGGTTGCTGCATCAATCAATCTTTGCTCGCCGAACTCCTCGCCGTCGGGCTTGGCTGCCTCGGTGATGCCATCGGTGAAGAGCAACAGCCGGTTGCCGGGGCTAAGCTGCACGACTGAATCCTCATATTTCCAATCTGGAAATACTCCCAGCAGCGCGCCTCCGTTATCAAGCTGCTGGAGGGAGCGTGCGCCGTTCAGCAGGATGGGACGGAGGTGGCCGGCATTGGTGTATGCGAGCGTGCGCTGTTCGGCGTCGAGCACGCCGTAAAAGAGAGTAACGAATTTGCCGGAAGCGATGTTGTTGCACAGCACCGAGTTCACGCGGCTGCACAGCCAGGCAGGAGATGCCGCGTCCGAGGCGAAGGCGCGCACCGTGGCCTGCACGTTGGCCATGAGCAGGGCCGCGGAAACGCTTTTGCCCACCACGTCGGCAATGCAGATGCCCAGCTTGCCTTCGCCCAGCCTGATCACGTCAAAGTAGTCGCCGCCCACCACCCGTGCCGGCTCCCAGGCCCCGGCGATATCAAACCCGGGGACCTGCGGGATTTCCTTGGGCATCAGCGCCTGCTGGATCTCTCGCGCCCGCTCCAGTTCCTGCGCCTGCAATTCGCGCTGGGCGATTTCCAGGTCCACCGCCTGCTGCAATTGGCGGTTGCTGCGCTCCAGCCGGGTCTTAGTTGCATAGTAAATCTGGGCGACGATACCGAAAATCACAGTGGCGACAAACGGAAATTTCCAGCTCCCTCTCAAAACCGGGAATAAAGGGGGTCGCGGGGCAGAGAACGTGACCAGGTAAACGACTGTCGTGGAAAACACGACTGCAAACGGCGTGAACACCAGCAGCAGGAGCAAGTACGTGAGCCAGTAAGTGGCAAATGGCCTGTGGGCATAAAGGATGCCCAACTTGTCTTTGAACAGGACAGTCAGATTGCAGAGGAGCAGAGAATAAATCAGGGTGACGAGCAGGCCGGCACGCTGTGGCTCTATCGCCCAGAAAATTGCATACACGGCCAGCGCAATGCCGACGTAGAGCTGCTGCCGGCGCAGCCAGCGAAGGAGCCCCGACGAGACGTATGCGCTTGCATGGCCCATCGAGGAGGGATTGTAGAGCCAGGCCGAACATTGAGTCTGTGACCTGGCTCACCGCAAGCCGGCCTACCCCGTCGAGGCGGCTCTTCGGCTGCCGCCCCGGCCGCGGCCCAGGACGGCGTCCAGCGCGATGGGGCCGGCGCCAAAGAAAACCAGGGCCAGGCTCAGGGCCGCAAGGGTCATGGGAAGTTGGTAGTTGCCCTGGCCGACGAGGCCGTTTTTCCAGTGCACCTTGGCGATCGCGACCACCATGTCAATGACCAGCGCGACCGCGGCAGGACGGGTCAACAGGCCAATGATAATCAAAATTCCGCCGAAGAATTCGGCGCCCGCGGAAAGATAGGCTGACCACCAGGGCAGGCCCATGCTGCTGAAAAACTTTTCCACGCCATGTATGCCGATCACCTTGGGATAGCCATGCACGATCATCACGGCGCCCAGGGCAATGCGCATGCCCAGCAAGCCTAGAGGTTGCAGTTTGTCCAGGATTCTCATTTCTTAAAAGCAACAGCTCCACCGCAGAGTACGCAGGGGACGCCAAGGTTAATAAAACTAAATAAAATCGGGACGTGAATGGATTCAGACTTCTGAAACACGATTTTCTCGCCCGAAATCCTCAGGTCCTTTGCGTTCTCGGCGGTTTGTCATTTCTTCAGAGCTTTCAGAATCTCGCGGGCGGCGTTGGCGCCGGAGGCCCCGGTCAGCCCGTCGCCGGGATGCGTGCCGGAACCGCACAAATAGAGGCCGCGAATCGGGGTGCGGTAGCGTGCCCAATCGAGCAGCGGACGCATGGTGAAGATCTGGTCCAAAGCGAGTTCGCCATGGAAAATGTGTCCGCCGGTCATGCCGTAGGTTTCTTCCAGGTCCTTCGGCGTGATGATCTGGCCGGTCTCGACCAGCCCGGGCAAATCAGGCGCGTAGCGCGCCAGTGTCTCCACTACGGCATTTCCCAAAGCGTCGCGCTGGGTATTCCAATCGGCATTGCGCAAGTGGTAGGGCGCGAACTGCATGTAGATGGACATCACATGCTTGCCACCGGGAGCGAGTGAAGGATCGGCGAGCGAGGGAATGCTGGCTTCCAGGTAGGGTGCTTTGGAGAAGCTGCCGTACTTGCTGTCGTCGAAAGCGTGCTCCAGGTAATCAATTTCTGGTCCGATGTGGATGCGCCCGCTAAGCGCGGTGCCGTTGGTGCCCGCCTTCTCCAGCGCGGTGAAGTGAGGCAGGCCATTCAGCGCCAGGTTGACCTTGGCTACGGTGCCGGGAGTGCGGTAGTGCTGCAACTTGACCACGAAGTCGGGCGCCAGGTGCACGGGATCCACCAACTTGAGCAGGGTGCGCTTTGGGTCGGCGTTGGAGATGATGGTAGTGGCGGAAATCTCTTCGCCATTGGCCAGCACAACTCCCGTGGCCACGCCATCCTTAACCCGCACCTGCTTGACCTCGGCATTGGTGCGAATTTCGGCGCCAGCTGCGACCGCCGCTGCTGCCATGGCCTTGGTCACGGCCCCCATACCACCCATGGCATGGGAACTGGAGCCCACCGGGGAAGGATCGGAAGCGGCCCGCATCAGCAGCACGGTGCTGCTGCCCGCCGACCAGGGCCCCAGAGCGGTGCCGAAGATACCACGCGCTGCCACCACGGCGCGCAGCAGTTCAGTATCAAAAAATTCCGCCACCAGGTCGGCTACGGCCATGGGGCCCCAGCGCAATAGCCGGTACATGTCTTTCTTGCCCAGGTCGCGCACACCCTTGCCGGTCTTGACCATCTCCCACAAGTCGGCAGCGGCGGGATGGTCAATGTCTGGCGGAGCCATGGCCAGCACGCGCTGGAAGACACCTGCAATTTTGCCCAGCGAGCGCTGGAACTCGCCGTAGGTCTGAGCATCTTTGGCCGAGAAATTCGCAATGGACTGGGCCGATTTCGCGGCATCGCCGTAAAGGAATAAGGCGCGCCCGTCAGGCGAAGGAGCAAACACCCGCAACTCGGGATTCAGCATCTTCAGCCCGTGCTTCTCCAGTTCCATGTCGCGAACGATCTGCGGGCGCAATGGGCCGGCGGAGTGGGCCAGCGTGGAGCATTTGAAACCTGGATGAAACTCTTCGGTGATGGCGGCGCCACCGGGCTGCTCGCGGCGTTCCAGCACCAGCGGCCTGAAGCCGGCGCGCGCGAGATAGAAGGCTGTGACCAAGCCATTGTGACCCGCGCCGAGAATGACGACGTCGTGGGCCATTTCTAGTGCGCTCCGTTTCCCGAATCTTTCAGGATTTCCAGCGCTGCCAGCCTTCCCGGTGCGCCCATGATCCCGCCACCCGGGTGGGTGGCTGAACCGCACATGTAGAGATTCTTAATGGGCGTGCGGTACTGGGCCCAGCCCGGCACCGGCCGGAGGAAGAAGAGTTGCTCCAGGGAGAGCTCGCCCTGGAAGATATTGCCCTGGGTGAGCCCGAACTCGCGCTCGATATCGAGCGGCGTGAGCACCTGCTTGCCCACGATGATTTTTTTCAGGTTGGGCGCGTATTCGGAAACGGTATCAATCACGTTGTTGCCGAACTCCTCGCGCTTCTCGTCCCAAGTGCCTTCCTTGAGGTTGTAGGGTGCGTACTGTACGAAGCAGGACATCACGTGCTTGCCCGGGGGCGCCACGGAGGGGTCGGTCAGGCTGGGAATCACCATGTCAACGTAGGGACGCCGCGAGTACCTGCCGTACTTGGCATCGTCGTAGGCCCGCTCCATGTAGTCCACGGCGGGCGAGATGGAAATCGCTCCCCGCAGGTGCGCGCCCTCGCCGGGCATGCAGGTGAAGTCGGGCAGCGCATCGAGCGCTAGGTTCACCTTCCCGGAGGAGCCGCGGTACTTGTAACGGCGGACTTCATCCAGAAATTCGCCGGGTAGTTCGCCGGCGTCAAGCATCTTCACAAAAGTCAGGTTGGGGTCCACGCTCGAAGAAACTATATCGGCCTGGATCTCGTCGCCATTCTGCAGGACTACGCCGCGGGCCCGGCCATTTTTCACCAGAATTTTGGCGATGGGAGCGCTGGTGCGAATCTCGGCGCCGAATTCCCGGGCGGCATCGCCGATGGCATTGGAAATTGCGCCGGTGCCGCCGCGGGCAAAGCCCCAGGCGCGGAAAGCTCCGTCAATCTCGCCCATGTAGTGGTGGAGCAGCACGTAGGCGGTGCCGGGCGAGCGCACGCCCAGGAAGGTGCCGATAATGCCGGAGGCTGACATGGTGGCCTTGAGCACGTCCGTTTCAAACCACTGGTCGAGAAAGTCGGCCGCGCTCATGGTCATGAGCTGCACCTGGTTGTACTTGTCCTCGCTGGGGAGGTGCTGGAAGCGCCGCCCAATGAACAGCAGCTTCATCAGTTCCCTGGGATTCAGCGTGGAAGGGTCGGGTGGAACCATACTCAGGATGGGCTTTACGAAGCGGCACATCTGCTGCATGGCCTTGCCGAATTCCTCGTAAGCTTCCGCGTCCACGGCGGAGTGGCGGGCGATTTCGCGGCGGGTCTTGCCGTGATCGTTCACGCGCCACAGGTGGTCGCCGTTGGGCATGGGCGTGAAGGTGCCGTCGAGGGGCAGGATTTCGAGGCCATGCCGGGGCAAGTCGAGATCGCGGATAATTTCCGGGCGCAGCAGCGAGACCACGTAGGAGCAGACAGAGAACTTGAAGCCGGGAATGATCTCTTCCGTCACCGCGGCGCCGCCCAGCACGTAGCGGCGCTCCAGGACCAGCACCTTTTTTCCGGCGCGGGCCAGGTAGGCGGCGTTGACCAGCCCGTTGTGGCCGCCGCCAATGACTATGACGTCGTACTTATTATTTCCAGCAGGCATAAGGCTTTGCGGAATGAAGCCACATTGTATGCGAGGTGGGGGGATTTGTCTTGCGGAGGTGGGACAGACGATTTTGGAAGGGCTCGGCTTCAGCCGTGCCGCAAAAAGGGGAGCCGCCGTTCGGAGATGCAAGCTACAAGGTATTCTTGCTGCCGCCCCGCGCCGCCGCCTATAATCCGGCTTCATACCAACGCATCGCAGGAGCCACCTTGCCGGTCGGAACCGCATTCCACGAGCGCACCTTTCCTCTCTGCTACAGCCTGAATTACCGGGAATGGTCGGGCTACTACACGGTCAGCGTGTACGAAACCCACCACGAACACGAGTACAACGCCATCCGCAACGCGGCCGCGCTGATTGATATCACGCCACTGTTCAAATACATGGTGACCGGCAAGGATGCTACCCGCCTGGTGAATCGCGTGATCGCGCGCGACATCGCCAAGGTGAGCGTCGGCCAGGTCATCTACTGCTGCTGGTGCGACGAAGATGGCAAGGTCATAGATGATGGCACCATCACCCGGCTGGAAGAAAACAAATACCGCTGGACCGCCGCTGATGCCAGCCTGCGCTGGTTTCGCCAGAACGCCCTGGGCATGGACGTGCAGATTGAGGACATCTCCGAGAAGACGGCGGCGCTGGCGGTGCAGGGCCCCACTTCGGGCAAGCTGCTGAAGACGGTTTGTGACGCCGACATCAGCAACCTCAAATATTTCCGGGTTACCCACGGCAAAATTGAAGGCGTGCCCGTGGACGTTTCCCGCACTGGTTACACCGGCGATCTGGGTTACGAAATATGGGTGCCGTGGAACGACGCTGTCAAGGTTTGGGACGCGCTGATGAAGAAGGGTAAGCAGTTCGACGTCCACCCCACCGGCATGCTGGCCCTGGACGTGGCCCGCATCGAGGCGGGGTTGATCCTGATCGAGGTGGATTACATCAGCAGCAAAAAAGCGCTCATCCCGGAACAGAAGTACTCGCCTGGCGAAATCGGCCTGGGCCGCCTGGTGCACCTGGAAAAAGAAAATTTCATCGGCCGTTCGGCCCTTATCGAGGAGCAGAAGCGGGGCACGCCGCGGCAGTTGGTGGGACTGGAACTGGAGTGGTCGGAAGTAGAGCGCTTCTTCGACAAGCTGGGCATGGCGCCGCAGACCCCGAGCACCGCCTCGCGGGTGCATGTGCCGGTGTACCAGGGCCGAACACAGGTGGGAAAGGCGACTTCCACCACTTGGTCGCCGTTGCTGAAAAAGATGATCGCCCTGGCCAGCGTGGAGCGCGAGCACTCCCGCCTGGGCAGCAAGTTGAAAATGGAGTTCACGGTTGAGTCCGTACGCCATACCGTGACCGCCACGGTGGTGAAGCTGCCATTCTTCAATCCGGCGCGAAAGACGGCGGTGCCGGTCTAGAAAGCCATTCAGCCACTTAGCCGGGCCAGATATTCAGCTAGAATCACCGGCATGAAACCCGCCGACCTGGCCCGCATATGGGAAGAGCACACCCGGCACGAATTCCAGACGCAGGATTTGGAGTCCACGCTGGCCACCATGGTGGAAGACGGCTACGTCAACCACATCCCGGTCATGACCGGGGCTGCCGGCAAGCCCGGGTTGCGTGAGTTTTACGGCCGCAACTTCATTCCTGCCATGCCCCCCGACACCGCCCTCACTCCGGTCTCCCGCACCGTTGGCGAAAGCCAGCTGGTGGATGAAATGATTTTTTCTTTTACCCACAGCCAGGAGATGCCCTGGATGCTGCCCGGAATCGCGCCAACCAACCGCCGGGTGGAAGTGCCCTTGGTCGCGGTTGTGGGATTTCGCGACGGCAAGGTAGCCTTCGAGCGCGTTTACTGGGACCAGGCCTCGGTGCTTAAGCAGATTGGCTTCCTCGTTGATCCCGCGCTTCCGGTTTTCGGCGCCGAAACCGCCCGCAAGGTTGTGCAGCAGATGGCCAGCGGCGGCGCGGCCGGAGAATAGATCAGCCGCGGTTCACCATCTGCCCGCGGATCCGCGTGATCTGTTTCATGTGATGGCGGCCGTGTACCAGGTGAAAGATTCGCCACTGCTCGGCGGTGAGCGGCCCCAGGATAGGATGATTGGCGATCTTGCTGCTTGCCCCAAACTGGGCTTCGCAGCGGCTGATGGCATCGTCAGCAGCGGCCAGATTTCGCTGAACATCCACCAACACGGTTTCCGGTGCCGCTCCTGTGGGCAACACCATGGCCGGCGCTTGCCGCCCGCCGGGCATGTAGCGCAGCCCGGTCACGACGAAGCCGGCGACTCGTTGCCGCCAGTTGGCCGCGGTGATGCTGGGTTGTCCCGCTTTCAGACAGCGCTGCAGCGACTTGGCCGTGCCACTGTAGGTGAGCGATAAGTGTTCCAGGATGGCCGCCGCACTCCATTTTCCGTTTTGATGCCAGGCTAGTTGTTGACTGCTCATGCCGCGCACCGCGTGGTCAATCGCCTGTTGAATGTGTTGCAGATCAGGGTGCATGGTAAGCTCGCCTTTCGATTAGAATGTGCGGGACGTTCCCAGTCGCAAAACATTTTGCCAGGATGGTGGCCATGAAAAAGCTGGTCGTGAGTGTGTTGTCGGTGCTGGTGCTGGCCGCGTGCTCGTCTGAGCCGACCAAGACGACGGAACAGCCGGCCAAGCCCGCTCCCAAACAGGCTGAGCTCAGCACCGGGCGCATGGGTTTTCAACGGCTCTATATCGCCGCCCATGGCTGGGCTCCCGATGCCCGGCCTTACATCATTACATCGCAGTTGACCAAGGAATCCATCGGCCGCGACGGTAAGTCCGGCGTGTGGCGTGCCGGCTTTGCCTCCAACGTGCGCCATGCCATCAAGCCTTTCGTCTGGTCAGGCCTCGACAGTGACGATGCGCCTTCCCCCGGTATTTCGTCCGGCGTGGAAGATAGCTATAATCCGGCCAACACCTCCACCCAAGCCTTCGACATTGGCTTTCTCAAGATTGATACCGACAAGGCTTTCGAAGTGGCGCAGAAGCACGGCGGCGAAAAACTTCTGCAGAAGAATCCCAAGCAGCCGGTCGTTTACCTGTGCAATTGGAATCCGGGGGCAAACGAGCTCGTCTGGCACGTAATTTACGGCACCGGTACTGACGATGCCCGCCTGCGCGTAGCGGTGAATGCGACTAGCGGTGATTTTCTCCGCGTGGAGAAGTAGTGTCAGTTCCGATAGTGAGGACAGTAAAGCAGCAGGAACGCTACTCGTGTTAGGTACTACTGCTGCTTAGGCTTGGGTATGGTGGCGGTCTTCGCCGGCTTGGCCGCCGCGGGTGCCTTTCTCTTCAGTCTCTCCAGCGCTTTCTGCGCGTCATTGGCTTTCGGCCCGTACGGCAGGATTTTCAGGTAACCCTGGTAGTTCTTCACCGCCTCCTGCAGATCGCCAACCTTCTCCGATGCGTCCGCCAGCCGGTAAGTAGCGATCGCGTCGTTGGGCTTATACAGCAAAGCCTCGCGGTAGCGGGAGACGGCGGCACGGTAGTTGCGCTGCTTGAAGTAGAAGTCGCCCACTTCCACGTCCTTGGCGGCGCGATGGGGATCGAAGGGATGAAACTCGCCCACATCGGCATCATCCAGTCCGGCGTTGGGATGGGCTTTGGCGTCATTGTCCGGAGGTGTGATGTCCACCTTGTCGTCCTTGCTGGTGCTGCTGCCGGAATCCTCGGGAGGGGTGGCGCGGGGCGGCTGAGAAGTAGCCGATGGGCCACCAGGGCCGTAAGGGCCGGGCTCGCCTGGCGGAGCCGATGGCCGCTGCGGAGGCGGCGCGGAAGGAAGTTTCTGCGAATCCTGGCTCTTTTGCCCGGCGGTAGGCTGTGGCTGGGGGGCCGAGGGCAGGTCCTGGGTGGATGTGGTCTTCTGCTGCCCGGATTGCGATGGCTGCTGCCCCGACTGGTTCTCCTGCTGCGCGCAAAGCGGCAATGCCATAGCGAGGGCAAGCGCGATCACCCAGGCCGAACGTCGGGCAGTCATGGAGATATTCTACTGCAGGCGTCGGCAGCGGGAACCGGAGAGTGAATGCAGACCAGTGACTCGTGACTACCCACTCTATGTTCAAAAAAAACAGGCCATCCATAGGGATGGCCTGGTTGGCGAAGTCCTCCGGGGAGGAGGGAAAACTTATTTGCCCTGGGGCTGCACTAGCGAAGCGGCCGGTCCAGTCGAGGACGGCGCCTGCTGCTGTTGCTGCTGGCCCTCAGTGTTAGTCATCAGGCGAATATCCACGCGGCGATTCTTAGCCCGCCCGGCAGCCGTTTTGTTGGTGGCCACCGGCTTATCTTTGCCCAGACCAATCAGGTAAATCTTGTGCGCCGGGACGTTGTACTTGGAGGCCAGATACTGAATGACCGAGTCAGCACGCCGGTCGCTCAGGCCGTAATTGTACTGCTGGCTGCCGACGCCGTCCGCGCCGCCTTCCACCGTAATGATGTAGTTCTTGGTTTTGGGAATCTCAGAGCCCAGTTCATCCAGCGCGGATCTCGCTTTGCCGGTCAGATTGTCGCGGTTGAAAGCAAAGTGGACCGAGGTCTCGACCACAGGATGATAGTTGTCGAGGTTGGCGACCGTGTTGGCCAGCGAAGTCACCCGATTGCTGGCGGTGGTGGCTGTCTGTTGCGCCTGGTCGGCCGACTGGCCGGCGGCCTGGGCCTTCTGGTCCACTTCCGCCGTCTTGTTGTTCACGGTCAGAATGCCTTGCTGGACGCGTGCGTCAACATCCTTGATGTCGCGGCTATTCTTGGCGGTCAGGTCGTCCAGTTCGTTGACCTTGTTGACCACGGGCGTAACTTCATTGCGAACGTATTTCTTGCTGGAGCAGCCGATACCCAGAAACAGACTGGACGCCAACAAGCCTGAGAGAAAAATCCGGTTCATGAGGAGGACTCCTTCCATCCGCAGGAGCGGCCTTGTGCGCTCCCGTCGTTTGCTGATTGAGCACGTGCGCTGCCAATCGCAGCGCCAGGTAAAGACATCTAATTGTAAGCCAATCAACGACTTCCGGTAAATCCCCGAAGAAGTATACCGGGCGGCCGATGGCCAGGTGGGCAAACCCGTCGTAAGTCGTAGAATTTTTACCCGGCAGAAAGCTGAAGTTTATGCCCAAAAATGGCAGTTTTTGCCCCGAGCTGCGGTTTTCAGCGGCTAGGCCGGCATGTTTTGAACCTTGGCAGGCCGGCCGGGTCCGGCACCCGGTTCTTATTCTGACCAGCTATCATCAAAGTGAGCCACACGGCTTACTTTGGCCAGGACACGAGCCGACGGCCAATAGCTTCCTTTCGTATGGACCTCCAGCAGAAAATACGGACCCTGCCCACCCAGCCTGGCGTGTATCAGTACAAAAACGCCGAGGGAGAGGTCATTTATGTCGGCAAGGCCAAGAACCTGCGCTCCCGGGTGCGCTCCTATTTCCTGCAAGGCCGGCCGGAGGATGCCAAAACCGGCACCCTGCTGCGCGAGGCCACCGATGTGGACTACATCGTGGTGGACAACGAAAAAGAAGCGCTGGCGCTGGAAAACAACCTCATCAAGCAGAAAAAGCCGCGCTTCAACATTCTACTGCGGGACGACAAGACCTACCCATACGTGAAACTTACCCTGGGCGAGCGCTTCCCCCGCGTGTACGTTACCCGCCGGCTGCGCAAGGATGGCAGCGCCTACTATGGCCCCTACTTTCCCGCCAACCTTGCGTACCGCATCGTGGACCTGATCCACCGCCATTTTTTGATTCCGTCCTGCAAGGTGGACTTGAGCCGCTACCATCCCCGGCCCTGCCTGCAGTACTACATTCATCGCTGCCAGGGACCCTGCGTGCAGGGGCTGGCCACGCCTGACGTTTACCAGGAGGCGGTGCATGACGTGAAGTTGTTTCTGGAAGGGCGGCCCACCGACCTGGTGCGCTCACTGCGCGGCCGCATGGAGCAGGCAGCCGCCGATCAGCGCTTCGAACAGGCGGCCAAGTATCGTGACCTGATCTCCACCGTGGACCAACTGCAGGAGAAACAGCGCATTGCTTCCACCGAGAGTGACGACGCCGATGTTTTCGGCTACCACTACGAAAACGGCATGCTGGCTATCAACTTGTTCCACATGCGCGGGGGGCGCGTGCTCGATCGCCGCGAATTCTTCTGGGAGCAGATTCCGGTGCTGGCGTCGGCTGAGCCCTCGGAGGAACCGTCGAGCCAAGGCAGAGACGTTGCTGGAAACGGCTCCAGAGAGAACCCAGAAGGGGAGGCGATCTCTGCCGATGACCGTGGAGATGGCACGGAGGGCGCGGCGAAGGTTGCAGCGTTCAACCCAGGCGAGTTCTTCTCAGCGCTGATTAAGCAGCTGTATATTGATGCGCCTTATGTGCCGCGCACCATCTACGTGCCAGTGGATTTTGAAGATCGGGAAACCCTGGCCGAGCTCATTTCCGAAACTCACGCGGGCCCCGCAGCTCGAGCCGCAAAGGTGCATATCACGGTTCCGCAGCGCGGCGAGAAGCGCTCGCTCATTGACCTGGCGGGCAACAACGCCAAGCAGTCGTTCGACCAGCGCTTCCGCGTGATGCAGCCGGCGGCGCGCGCCGTGCAGGAAGCGCTGCAGGACGTGCTCGCCTTGCCCGAACTGCCCAAGCGCATTGAGTGTTTTGATATCTCCCACATCCAGGGCGCCGAGACCGTGGCCTCCATGGTTGTCTGGGAAGACGGGCGCATGAAGAAGTCCGATTACCGCAAGTTCATCATCCGCTCCGTGGATGGCGTGGACGATTTCGCCTCCATGCGCGAGGTGGT
>Ga0075436_100001237_pt1 | contig 17352 bp, 14 predicted proteins | sample RhiMethybrSRZTD5_FD_75303 | JGI IMG/M metagenome (GOLD analysis project Ga0075436, IMG submission 75303) | Populus rhizosphere microbial communities from Tennessee, USA - Rhizosphere MetaG P. TD hybrid SRZTD5 | ecosystem: Host-associated > Plants > Roots > Rhizosphere > Soil | place: USA...
TGATCAAACTTTACGCTGCGAAACACAACCCCTTCGTCTATTTCAGAAGCATTCAGGAAGGCGAAGTCTCTGGTTCGAGTTTGAAGAACGTTGTGGGATTCGAAGGTCGAGCCGGGCTGTTTGAGGACCTTGAGTCGGGTCGCGTGCCTGCACTCTCGTTCATCGCACCTAATCAATGCAACGACCAGCACGGACGCGGAAATGCCGGGCCGCAGTGCGACTTCGACCCCAGCGACACCGGTGCACAATCAGGGTTGAATCCGGCGCTGATCTACCTGGGAGATCTTACGTTGAGGAACATTGTGCGTGCGATCCATAGCTCGCCGGCATGGAAAGAAGGGCACAATGCAATAGTTGTGGTGTGGGATGAGAACGATTTCAGCTCAGTACCAAATGTCAATCAAGTGGTGGCCGCTGTGGACCTGAGTCATGGCTCGCATGGACAGAGCAGCACGCGGTTCTACACACACTTCTCTTTGACGAAGAGTCTCGAGGGCGCTTTCGGGCTTCCGTGCCTGAATCATGCCTGCGATGCGGACGTAAAGGTAATGTCGGACCTGTTCGATTCTGATAATGATCGAAGATAGGATTCCCCCCACCTCTTGAGCGACAGGGGTGGGGGACTTTCGCCCTAAGCGCTAACTTAAGGCGTTTTGCTGAGAGACCCCAGTTCTCAGGATGCCTGCTTTCGAGTAACCTCTGGATAGCCGATCACTTGGACTTGTCCGCGTCTCCACCAGCATGCGAAAGTGTTGTTCACATCAAGAGAAGGCAATCCGGCAATTTGTTGACGGGCCACACACTCCAGAGTACGCTGCCTCGAGCACCAGTTGCGGTGGAACATCTGGAATGCAATCTGGCTACTGTCGAACCAGAAAAAACTAACTAAGGGGATGAAGGTGAGCAAAAGGATTAGCCGTTGGATCGGCTTTGCCATTTTGCTTGCCGCGATCGTACTCATCATTGTGTACCGACCCGATCGCGTGGCGAAAGCGGCTGCTGGATTGACAGCACATAATTTGTGCGCAGCCACGTTTACGGCCGGCCTCGATCCTGACGCAACATTTCGCGAGTTGGTGCAGCCGATGATCCCGCGCATGGGGCGATTGATATGGTACCGAGTAGATCGCCCTGGGAGCAGCGTCACCGCCTCTTTTGCTGGAGCAGCGCACGCGACCGCGCGCTTCACAACCGGCTACGGCTGTCGACTGGAATATCCGGAAGACCTGCCACCCCCTCGGCCTCGGCCTTTGTCGCCAAGGTTTCTGCTGGACAACTTCGCCCCGCCAACCACAGTCGCACCCACTGATCCGACAATCGCGAGCGCCATGGATCGGGTTTTTTCAGAGCGTCCAGACGAACCAATCAAGGACGTCAAGGCGCTTGTGGTTGTCAAGAATGGTCATGTGATCGCAGAGCGCTATTCGCCTGGTTTCGGCATCGATACGCCACTGCTCAGCTACTCGGTGGCAAAATCATTTACCAATGCGCTGTTAGGCATACTGGTGCGCCAAGGTCGGTTGCGCGTGGATCAGCCAGCCGGGGCGCCAGAGTGGGCCAAACCCGACGATCCTCGTGGCCGGATTACCATCGAAGAACTGCTGCAGATGCGCAGTGGCCTTGATGCCGAAGAAACAGGGACAGGTTTCGATCCGGCTGCGCAAATGCTGTTCAACCAAAGCGACATGGCCGGGTTTGCAGCTCGACATCGCTTGAAGGCTCCACCTGGCACACACTGGGAGTACACCTCCATCAACATACTGATCCTGGATCGTCTGCTGGGAAACACAGTTGGCGGTGGTGCGCCTGGCATGCGCGAGTTCGCGGAACGTGAACTATTCAATCCATTGAATATGACCAACATCACAATGGAATTTGATGGAAGGGGAGTTTTCGTCGGCTCGTCATATGTCTATGCGCCAGCGCGAGCGTTCGCCCGATTCGGCGATCTTTATGTGAACGACGGCATCGCTCCTGATGGACATCGGATTCTTCCCGAAGGATGGGTTGCTTGGTCGCGCAGCTCCGTTTTGGGGGCAGCATACGGAGCTGGATTTCGGACTAACGATGGACCCAATGAATTTGCCGCTTGGCGCGTGGAACAAGGGTTTCCCAAGGATGGATTTTATGCTGACGGGTATCTCGGACAGAGAATCTATATCGTGCCTTCTGAGCACATCGCAGTAGCTCGCTTCGGATACTCAAGGGCTGATACGACCGGCATGCAAGAAGAGGACGACTACGCTCTCATCGCTACCGTGATCCGTGCTACCCACGGCGCTCAATGAAGGGACCGTTCGGCTCGCATTGACGATCGGGGCGGGAAGCTATCACCCGAAAGTTTTTATCCCTGCCAATCCGCTCGATACCGTAGATGGCCGTCAAGTGGCGCGCAATCCGGAAATATCCTGCTCTAAGTTAGCGCTTATGGGGATTTCCCCTCGAGTTCTGCCCCAAAGCTAACTGATCGGGCTGCGCGGTAACTTGCCACGTCATTCTGTCTGCAATGCTAATCTTCATACTCAATGGCCCTGGTGATTCGCAGATCGAAGATCCATGCGGATGGCGTGTATCCGACCACTCCGATAAAGCGGCGGACAATCGTCGCTGAGTATACCGGTCCGCGACTCACAAATGAGCAGGCAGACGCCATTTACGAGCACTCGCCGCGCACCTATTTATTTGGGCTAGTGGACGGCGAACGGGTGATCGATGGCGACGGCATTGCGGCCTTCATTAATCATTCGTGCGAACCCAATTGCGAGGCCGATGAGGTGAAGGGGCGAGTGATCATTCGTGCAATTCGGCGGATTGTGCCGGGCGAAGAAATCGCCTACGACTACAACTTGTATGACGGCGATCTCGACGATGCTGCGTTATGTTTTTGCGGAGCACGGAATTGCCGGGGCAGCATGTATTCGGAAAAAGAGCTGGAGCGAAGGAAGGTTAAGGCCAGGAAGTAGAGCGTCAGGCGATTCTTTGGTCGTGTGAACTACTGGAAACGACCAGGGGTATATCGCTATTGCTGGGAGACATGCCTGAGTCCTGCGCCTTAGCCGGAATCGGCTCGATGGTCAGCGCCGCGTTCAAGAAGGCGTCGGCCCAGCTCTGGACGTTGTAGGTGCGGATGATGTCGCGGAGCAGGCGCATGCGGGAGCGCTTTTCCTCGACCGGCATCACGCAGGCGCGGAAAATTGCTTCGGCAATTCCAGCCAAGTCATTCGGGTTCACAACCAGGGCACCGTGCTGCAGTTCCGCGGCCGCACCTGTGAATTCGCTGATTACAACTACTCCGCATTCGTCCACTTGGGCAGCACAAAACTCCTTGGCAACCAGGTTCATTCCGTCTTTCAGTGAAGTGATGATCGCGATGTCGGCGGCGCGGTAGTAGGTGAGCAGTTGCTTGCGGGTGAGATTGCGGTGCATGTAATGAATCGGCACCCAGCCGCTTTCAGTGAACTCGCCGTTGATCTGGCTGACAAGCAACTCCACTTCGCGCCGCAAGTCTTTGTAGTTGGGGATCTCCTCGCGGCTGGGAACGACCACCTGCAGCAAAGTGACGCGATGGCGGAGCTCCGGATAACGCCTGAGAAGAATGCGAAAAGCCTTCAGTCGCTCGGGAATTCCTTTGGTGTAATCCATGCGGTCTACACCCAGTACCAAAAACTTGTTGTTCAATTCGTGGCGAAACTGGTTAGCCCCGGCTTCGACCTCGTGACTGGCTGCGTGATTGGCGAATTCCTCGAAGGCGATGCTGATGGGGAATGTGCCCACGCGGGTGCGCAGCCCTTCCATGGTGACGGTGTTGTATGGGTCGTCGCGAACGGTGCTGGCTTCAGGGACGATTCTCTCTAGGCAGCTGAGGAAATTGTAGCGGTCGCGGTCGGTCTGGAAGCCGAGCAGCTGATAGTGCAGTAACGAACGAAGGATCTGCCTTCGCCACGGCAATTTTTCAAACATGTCGGGCGCCGGGAACGGGATGTGCAGGAAGAATCCGGTGTGGGCGGTGCAGCCCACTTCACGCAAGTAGCGTCCCATGAGCATCAGGTGATAGTCGTGGACCCAGATTAAGTCCTTGCCGTTGGCGGCTTCGGCTGCTGCCTGAGCAAAGCGCCTATTTACTCGTTGGTACACTTCCCAGAACTCCGGATCGAAGTCGCAACGCGAAGGCATGTCGTGGAAAAGGGGCCAGATGATCTCGTTGGCGAAGCCGGAATAAAACTTTGAGATTTCGTCGCGCGTAAGTGGCACACCCTTGAAGGAGTAGGAGCGCCCACGGGCCGCTTTTTGCAGAAGAGTTGTGGCGGTCTCGGAGTCGACGGCCCCGGCCCAGCCCACCCACAGTCCATGGCAATGCCGCCAGATGCTATCGAGAGCGGTAGCCAGGCCGCCGGCGCTCTGGGAGAGCCGAGGGTGGCCGGCGCGGAACTTTACCTCAACCGGCAAGCGGTTTGAAACCGCGATCAAACGCCCTTCCAGCAGTTTCATTTTTCTGCTCCACAGGCTGCAAGCCAGTCCCGTAGAAACCCTCCGAGCTCATCAGGCGGGCGCAACCAGACATCGGCTTGAGTAGGCCGAGCTTCAGGACGCACTAATACAGCCAGGCCCTTTCCTTTGATGGCACGAAACGCGTTCTCGTCTGTCTGATCATCGCCTAAATAAGCGGCCACCGTTTCATTACCGCTCTCTGCCAGGATTGCAGAGACGGCGTCTCCTTTGGTCTTGCCCGGCGCACGTAGCTCAAGTCCCCCGTCAAAGGGAAGCAATTGCAGGCCGTATTCTTCAATCAAAGGCCCGGAGATAGTTCTCACTTTCTCCTCAATGCCTGCTTTCTCGCTGCCTGAGAGTCCGCGCCAGTGAACGGCAATGCCACCGGCCTTATTTTCCATTCGGCATTCCAGACCAGCCGCACTCAACGTTTTATTGGCCAGTTGAAGTCCGACACGCTGTTTCGGGGGCGGTGCGTCGGCTTCATAGGTGCCATCGGGCAGCAAGCGCTCCGAGCCGTGACTGCCCCAAATTTCAGGGTGGGGATGAATTCCGCTAAGAAACAACAATTCGGTAGCTGCGCGTCCGCTGATCAGTACTACTCGCGTGTTGCGCTGCATGATCCGCCCGACTAGTTCAGGAATTTCACGATACGGGAACGCCCGAGTGCGATCCGGAGTGAAAGGCGCAAGCGTGCCGTCATAGTCGAGCATAAGGGCACGTTTCGAGGCATGCCGTACCTGCTCGAAGAACGACGCGTATACGTCCTGGCGTTCCGCGACCTTCATTAGCACCGGCCGTTTTTTGGCTTCGGGCATACGTCCAGAAAAACTGCTCAACTGACACCTTTCTGTTCGTTGCGCGAAGTAGCGGAAGACCCTTCCCATGGACGCTGCGGCGCCGATCCAGACGAAGGGACATCGGCAAAACCGCAGGTGACCGGGCATGGCCCCATATCCACATGCCAGGATCACGAATGCGAGTCTAGCATGGGTCCATAGAATTAGCGCACTTGAAAGTGCATGCCGGAGCGAACAATCGGTCAAATATTAATGTGGTATTTGTTCAGGATTAACACGCCGTTGGTCCAGGGTAGCTGAGGACCATTCTTGGTCGCAGCCTCGTCGGCCTGCAAGCCGTTAACTACGACCAGCGGAACCATCGCAGGGCAAGAATAAACGAGAGGCCTCCCCAAAGCGCCAGAACCAGCACTCTTCCACTTTGCGAGAACAGCGATGAACCCTCAAGGATGGTTGCGCGCAGGGCATCATTCAAGGCGGTGAGTGGCAGGGCCTTGATGAACGGCTGAACGACCGCGGGAAAACGTGAATAGGAGAAAAATACGCCGGAGAAGATCCACATGGGCATCATCACAATGTTGATCAGCCCGCTTACACTTTCGATTTTCCGCGCGCGGCTGGCGGTGAGCAGGCCAAGTCCTCCGAATGCAATGGCTCCAATTGCGCCGATCAGCAGGATGCTCCACAAAGAGCCGAGCACGCGCATGTGAAAGGTGAATATTCCGAAGCCAAGCAGCAGTACGACTTCGATCACCATCATGATGAGACGGCTACTGGCCAACGCCATCAGAAAATCGCTGCGGCGCATGGGAGTGGCAACAAATCGCTTGAGCAACTTGCGCTGGCGCATATCAACCAGGGCGAAACCGATGCCCCACATGCCGGAGTTCATCAAGTTCATCCCAAGCAGGCCGGGGATGAGGAAATCGATGTAGCGCGAACCCGGTTCACTGGAGGTAACTGACGAACTGGCAATTACGTCTTTCCGGCCGGCTGCGGACTGCAAAGCATCATCGACCTCAGCGCGCGAACGCACGCTCTCCGGACGCGCCGGATCGTAATAATACTGAACGTTGCCGGGCGATTGCGGCTCGACCACAACGTCATATTTGCCGAGACGAAAACCCTGCAGGGCCTTGGCGAGGTCCACGATTTCAGGGTGAATAACGTTTTTCTGCGACGAGTTCTGGATCAGCGAAAGCGCGTTTTGCGCGTATGGGCTGGAGACAATCGCGATTGAGGTAATGTCGGCTGGCTTGTTGCGAAATGCGAGACCGAGTCCAAGCGCAAGCAACATTGGAAACACGAACACCCAAAAAATAACTTCGCGTTCACGCACCATCTCCTTCAGGCGCGCACCAAGCAGGTAGCGGAAGCCGGTCCACCGGCCATTGTGGGGAGCGGGAGTGCTCAGCCTGTTGAAAGTTGAGGGCTCATGTTCCGCTACTGGCGACATAAAAGATCCATACCCTTTCATTGCCAAGCATCGCTCGGCCAGACCCTTCGACTTCGCTCAGGGCAGGCTTGCGAGGGCGCCCGTCTCCACATGGTCATCGCAGGCCAAGCCCGGAGAATTACTCTTCCCTCAAATGCCGCCCCGTCAACCTCACAAACACATCTTCAAGACTAGCCTGCCGCGTGGTCAGATGTTCGAGTTGTGCCGATCGCTCCTCTACTTTCGCGAGCAATGCGGGAATAGTTCGATGAGGTTCGCAGACGCTCAGGCTCACCATGCCATCGTCATTGCGCACTGAATCGACTCCGGGCAACGATTGCCAAAGCGTGTTGTCGCCATGTGAGTTGCCGGATAAAGCAAACTCGACAACGTGATGGCCTCCAAGTTTTGCGATCAGTTCAGGGGGCGATCCTTCGGCGATGATCTGCCCATGATCCACAATGGCGAGGCGGTCGCACAGACGCTCGGCTTCGTCCATGTAGTGGGTGGTGAGCAGCACGGTGCCGCCGTGTTTTTGAAAGTTGCGGATAATTTCCCATAGCTGGCGCCGGCTCTGCGGATCTAGTCCCGTGGTCGGCTCGTCGAGGAAAAGCACGCGTGGAGAACCGACCAGCGCGGTCGCAACCGCCAGGCGCTGGCGCTGTCCGCCAGAAAGCTCGCCTACCTGAGCGTCGGCTTTCTCGGTGAGTTGCAGGCCTTCGAGGACTTCAGCAACCGGGCGCGGACAACGGTAAAAACTGGCGAATAGCTGGATGGTTTCGCGGACGGTCAGCTTCTCGGAAAGCCGGGTTTCCTGGAGCGAAATGCCAATTTGCTCGCGGATTTCTCGAGCATTCGACTTCCAGCTTTGGCCAAGAATTGTGACTTCACCCGATGTTGGCGGAAGCAGGCCTTCGAGAATCTCGATGGTAGTAGTCTTGCCGGCGCCGTTTGGGCCGAGCAGGCCGAAGCATTCTCCGGCGCTGATTTCGAGGTTCAGACCGCGAACCGCCTCAACTTTGCCGTCGTAAGTCTTGCGTAAATCACGGCAGCAGATGACGACAGGCATTGAGTGATTTTAATGGAGAAAATCTGTGTGCACCGGGTTTCTTTACTCGACTGCGCCCGCACCAAAATTGAACGCACAGAGTTTTGGCCTGCTGGTGGAAATTCGCTGGAGTTCGGATTATTATTTCCAGATTCGTATGACTCCCGTCAGGCGCGGCTTCACTTGACTTCATACTCCTGAGCACCGTGTGTGGTCTTGACCTCAACCACTAAGACAGGAGAATAACGATGCTGCGCAAACTGGCACTCTGCTGTGTAGTTTTTCTAGTTGTTGCATCTGTCGCATCAGCCCAGACAACACGCCATTTCACTTTCAACTACGCGTTCACGGTGAAGAATGTCCCTCCGGGGCAGAAAGTGCGCGTCTGGTTTCCTGCCGCACACTCTGATTCCTACCAGGAAGTACGAGTCATCTCGGCGAAAGGCGATCTGCCGCTCAAGAAAACTCACGAATCGCGATTCGGAAATGACATCTACTTTGCTGAGGCTTCAAAGTCGCGAGCCGAAGATATGCACTTTGAGGTCGTTTATGACATCACCCGGCACGAGCACTTGACGTTGGGTCTGAACCGTCCGCGGCTGGAAAACGCCTCTCTTAATCAAAAGCAGATGAAAGAATTCCTCGGGCCCGATAAGCTCGTGCCCATCACGGGGCTTCCTGCGGATCTTGCGGTCAAAGTTACTGCCGGGAAATCGTCGCAACTCGATAGAGCGCACGCGATTTACGACTACGTGTTCGCCAACATGAGTTACGACAAAACCGGAAAGGGATGGGGCAGGGGCGACGTTCTTTATGCCTGCGACGCGAAAAAAGGCAACTGCACTGATTTCCATTCGTTGTTTATCGCCATGGCACGGTCGCAAAGCATTCCTTCGCGCTTTGAGATTGGATTCCAGATTCCGCCCGACCAGCATTCGTCCCAGGTCCCCGGCTACCATTGCTGGGCGGAGTTTTTCAACTCCGAAAACGGATGGATTCCGGTGGACATTTCCGAAGCCTGGAAACACCAACAGAAGAAGGACTACTTTTTCGGCGCGCACGACGCCGACCGCGTGCAGTTTACGGTTGGGCGCGACTTGAAATTGAATCCTCCACAGGCAGGCGAGGCGCGGAACTACTTTATTTACCCCTATGTCGAAGTCGAAGGGAAGGAATACTCCAACATTGCGAACGATTTTTCGTTTGCAGATGTGATGCCGGAGCAAACGACGAAGGCCGGGGAATAGAACTTTCGGTCTGTAAGGCATTAACAATCACTGACTTCCGTCAAGCGTGGAGCATCGCGAAAAGATGGCGGGAGCGTTGCTGATACTCCCCTCGATCAATTGTTAAAGGAGTGTTACAATCAGCCTGCTTCGGAGTTCCCAGCTTGGCTCCCGGCACTCCCTGCAAGCTCCCTCGTACTCTGAACTCATGCACGCGAACGGATCACCAACGAACGGCATTCGTTTGAATTCAGTCCGGCGCCAGGCTGACCTGGTGTTTGAGCGCATCAACCGCCACGCTGGGCACCTGGCTAAAGACACGAAAGTAAGCAGCGTGCATCGCTTTCGTACCAACAGCCGCCGGGTTGAGGCTCTGGTAAGCGAACTCGCTCCTGAGAGTCCGAATACAAAAAAGCTGCTAAAGCTTCTCTCGAAATTGCGTAAACGCGCCGGGAAGTTGCGTGATCTGGACGTGCAGATCGCATTTCTTAAGGAGCAGAGAATTCCCGACCGCCAGAACCACTGTGTGCAGCTTTTGGCAGCGCTTGAAGAAGAGCAGGCGCGCCGGTCCAAGAAGCTGGCCAAACACTTCGACAAAGAAAAAGTCAGTCAACTTCGTAAGCGGCTTCGGCGAGCAAAGTCAGAACTTGCTATCGATGGAGTCGATCCCGTCAAACTGGCATTCGGCCTCTTGCCCAAGTTTCACCAGGCTCCGCAGACGGAAAAGATGCTGCATTCATGCCGAATCGCTGCAAAAGGCGCGAGGTATGTGGCCGAACTTGCCCCAGAATCTGCAGTAGCAAAGAGCCTGATTGTGGAACTGAAGCGGGCGCAGGATGAAATCGGACGCTGGCATGATGTGCTGAAATTGAGCCAGCGCGCCGAGCGGCGATTTGGCGGGTTACGCGATTCCAGTCTGGTTGCTGCCCTGCAGAACATCGGCCGGGCGAGGTTCCGGCGCGCGGGAAACGCATGGGAAACGGCGCTGAAGGCAGTTGCAGAATTGCATCCCAGCGCGGTTCCTGAGGCCAGCGGACGCAGAGCCACAGAGCAAACCGCGCCGGCTCGTCAAAGTGCTGCCGCGTAAATCGTGAGCGCCCTCCATCCCCGACACTTGCCAGCCGTACTGTCACAGCCTTTTCACAGATCCGACGGCCGATCGCCAGACGTTTCGGTGACTGTACACTGTTTGTGAATGCCCACCTTTGCCGCGGTTGACATTGGATCGAACTCCGTACGATTGAAGATTTCGCGGCTGGCTTCACATCGTCTGGTCGAAATTCACGAGGACCGCGAAGTCACCAGGCTCGGCGAATCGGTTTTTCGCAGCGGATTTCTTTCTCCCGAAGCCATTGCGCTCACGGTTAAAGTTTTGCGGCGTTTTCATCGCGCGGCACAGCGGGCGGGAGCCGATACGATCCGGGTTGTAGCCACCAGTGCGTTGCGCGATGCCCGCAACTCACGCGCTTTCCTCGAATGGGTACGCTCAGCGACCGGGTGGAGCGTAGAAATCATCTCGGGTCTCGAGGAGGCGCGACTCATTCACCTGGGCCTCACCTCGAGCTTGCGCGTAAGCCCATCCGCAGTGCTGATGATTGACCTGGGCGGCGGCAGTTGTGAGCTGACGATTTCCAAGCGAGGACACATTCAGGAGACGGTCAGCCTTCCGCTGGGCGCGGTGCGTCTGACGAACGACTTCTTGCCCCATGATCCTCCGCGAAAGGCCGAGATGCGGCAGCTGCGGGGATTTGTGAACCGGGAAATTGGCAGGATCGCTGATCGCATCAACAAGCCGCGGCCGAACATCGTCATCGCTACCTCGGGCACGGCCGAAGCACTGGCCTCAGTGTGCCATGCGCTCTATCGCACCAAGAGCCAGCGCGGCATGACAGTTACGCACCCGCAGATGCGGCGGATTGCAAAAATGCTCAGCCGGCTATCGCTTGAAGACAGAAAGAAAATTCAGGGGATAGGGCCGCGGAGAGCGGAAATTGTGATTGCCGGGGCAGCGGTGTTCGCCGGACTACTTGATCGCTTCAGGCTTAGCGGCTTCCGCTATTCTCCTCTGGGGCTGCGCGATGGTTTGCTGGCGCAAATGGCAGCCGAATACGATCGCGCCACCCGCTCAGGCCGTCAGATTGAGTCCGAGCGCCAGGATTCGATTCTCAGCGCCGTGCGCCATTACCGGGTTGACTTGCAGCATGCGGAGCGGGTGCGAGACTCGGCGATGAAGTTGTTTTCTGACCTGCGGCGAATCCACCGTCTGCCCCCCGAATACAGGGAGTGGATCGCGACGGCTGCCATGCTGTCCGAGGTGGGCGATTACATCAACCGTACGGGACGGCATCGTCACGCCTACTACATCATTTCGCATTCGGAGATCCTGGGCTACACACTGCAACAGCGACATCTGATTGCAGCCATCGCACGCTATTTGGGGAAATCGCGGCCGACGCTCGGAGACGGGCCTATCAAAGTGCTTCCGCCCTCTGACCAGAAGCATATCGCTAAGGCATCGCTGTTGCTGAGACTTGCGTGGGCGCTGAACCTGGGGAGGAGCGGGGCGTTAAAAAATGTGCGAGTGCGGGTGCGCGGATCGTCAGTGCACCTCGTGCTCTCACCGCGGGCTCCGCTAAGTGTTGACCTGGAGTTGTGGGCGGTCGAAAAAGAGCGGGCTTACTTCCGCGAAGTTTTCGCATGCGATTTTTCAGCAGCCGCCGCAGCAGCCTGAATTGCGCGCGCCAGCTTGGGAGTCATAAACCATTTCAGCCTTGCCGCCTGGCGTTGGGTCTCGGTGCAAGCGACTGCGCCTTTCTTAAACTCCACCAGGGCTGCGCTGCCCGACTTGGTAATGATGCGGGCAAAAAAATCCGTGATGCTGGGATTGTGGCCGACCACCATGATGGCTTCGTGCCTGGCATATTTTTCCAGCATGCGTTGGAAGTCGGCAAATGTGGCTGCAGGCTGCATTGCCGGATCCAGTTGCAGCTTGCCTTCGTAACCAATTTCATTGCCGATCAAAGACGCAGTCTGGGTTGCGCGCTTGAAGGGACTGGAAATGATTACGTCCGGCTGCACGTTCGCGGCAGCCAGTGCCCGGCCGACGTATCCGCACTGCTGGATGCCATCGGCATCGAGTGGACGCTTCTCGTCTTTTTTGAGGTTGGCCACACGCTCTCCGGCGCTGGCATGTCGGACAAAGTAGATGATCATGAAATCCTACGTTCCCCCCGCACAGGCGTCCGGAGCAGTTTCGGTTGCGGAGTAGATGGAATGGCTTGAATCGGCAGCTTGCCTTCCGCCAGAGCGATGAGAAAATCTTGCGCGTTGAACCCCGGTGCCGGGGGCTTGCGCTTGCCTGCCGCGCGCCAAGCGCGAACGTATGTTCCGTCTCTGCGCAGGACCCGCGCTTTTACCGTGTCGGCCAGATAAGCATTGAGAATTTCATGGCGAATGCGGTCGCGCAGCATGGGATCTTTTACCGGAAACATTATTTCAACGCGCTCATAGAGGTTGCGCGGCATCCAATCGGCGCTGGACAAATAGATTTCTTCCTGGCCACCGTTGGCGAAATAGAAGATGCGGCTGTGCTCGAGGAAACGGCCTACGATGCTTCGCACCTGGATGTGGTCGCTGACGCCGCGAACTCCGGGGCGCAGAGCGCACATGCCTCGCACCAGAAGATCGATCTCCACTCCGGCTTGGGATGCACGGTACAGGGCAGTGATGATGTTCTTATCGAGCAATGCATTCATTTTCGCGATAATTCGCGCCGGGCGCCCCAGACGCGAGTGGTCGCTCTCGCGCGCGATGAGATCCAGACTGTGCTCGGCGATGTTCACCGGTGAAACCATCAAAGGCGCGTAGCTGGAATGCTCCGAGTAAGCGGTCAGGAAGCTGAATACATCGTGCACGGCACTGGTAATTTCAGGGTCGGCGGTCATCAAACCCAGATCGGTGTAAAAACGCGAGGTGGTGGAGTTGTAATTTCCGGTCCCCAGGTGCGCGTAGCGTCGTGAGACTCCGTCAGGGTCTCTGCGGACCAGGAGAGAAAGCTTGCAGTGGGTCTTCAGGCCGACGAGTCCGTGAAACACCTGCACTCCAGCGTCCTCCAAGTCGCGCGCCCAGCGGATGTTCGAGGCTTCGTCGAAGCGCGCCTTGAGTTCCACCACGGCGGTGACTTCCTTGTTGGCTGCGGCATCGATGAGCGCGCGCACCACCGGGGAATTTTCGCCGGTGCGATAGAGAGTCTGCTTGATCGAGAGCACATTGGGATCTTCGGCCGCCGACTGAATGAACGAAGTCACCGCATCGAAAGAATCAAAGGGATGGTGCAGAAGAATATCGTGACGGCGAAGTTCCTCGAAGAGGTCTTTGGATTTTGCTGTGAGGCGCAACTCGCGGGGCGCGAACGGCTTGAATTTGAGATCGGGTCGGTCAGCTTGCTCGTAAATATGTGAAAGGCGCGGAAGATTGACCGGACCGTCAACCCGAAACACCTGCCAGGGCTCCAACCCGAAGTTGGTACGCAGGCGCTCGATGATTTCGGGATCGGCATCAGCTTCGATCTCAAGCCGCACGGCGTCGCCTTTACGGCGGTTGTGCAGCTCAGTGCGCACGGATTCAAGCAGATTACGGGATTCTTCTTCCGCCAGATAAAGATTGCTGTTGCGGGTGACGCGAAATGCGGCTGAGGAGACGATATCGTAGCCGTTGTACATGCGCCCGGCGTGGAAGGCGACCAGGTCATGCAGAAATATGAAATCGGTAGTGCCTTCCGACGGAAGCCGTACCAGGCGCGGCAAAGAGCGAGGCACCGTAACCACGCCGGTGTAAGTCAGCGATGACCGGCGCCGACGCCGCAACAAAAAAGCCACGCACAAAGCTTTGTTAATGACGCGCGGAAATGGATGCGCGGGGTCAACGGTCACGGGCGTGAGCAGCAGGTCAAGCTCGCGCTCGCAGTAGTCCTGCACGAAAGCTCTGGCAGTTTCATCCAGCTCATGCAATCCCAGGACGCGAATTCCTTTCTCCGCAAGCTGCCGGCGCAGTTGTTCATTCCAGCATCGATACTGGTCGGAGACGAAGCTGTGTACCTCATCGGAGACTGCATCGCGTTCGTCTATGAGCGTGAGCCCGTCCGGCCCAGATTCTGTGTAGCCGTCTTCAATCTGCTGCACCAGGGCGGCAATTCGCACTTCGAAAAACTCATCAAGATTGCTGCCGCTTATGGACAGAAACTTCAGGCGTTCGAGCAGCGGATTATTCTCATCCTGGGCTTCTTCGAGCACGCGGCGGTTGAATTGCAGCCACGAAAGCTCGCGATTGATGTAATGCCCCGGATTTTCGACAGCGGCGCGTGCCATGACAGGAGCTGGAAGGCTTGCAGAATACGAGCGTTTGCGGCGATCTGCGTCAGTATAAAGCAGATTCTCTCGCGACGCTCAGTTGGGAATTTAGCTTGAAATTGTTAACGGAGGATGAAAAAGCAGGCGGCTTAGAATTGGCTTGGCAACAAGCTGCACCATTCAAGCGTGGAACCTACCGGCAGATCAGCGGCTCTCATCCAGCCTCGCGATTTCCTGGGCAAACAGCGGATTGGCGGGAAATTCATCTCGAAGCGATGCCAGCAGTTGCCGCGCGCGCGGTTTATCATGTTCGCGCACGTAGGCAATCGCGAGAAGAATATCAGCGAATGGGGCGAGATAGCGCCCGTGCGCGGCGACCAGTTGCAACTCCTTAATACCGGCTTGCTTGTCGCCGGAAACTCCGCCCAGGCGCACCAGCCAGCGGATAGGCGCTGACATGCTTCCCACCAGATACTTGCTGATGCCCCCCGCGATGTGCGCGTCATAGCAGTTGGGATCTACGGCCAGAGTCTGATCTGCCCATGAAGCCGCCTCTTTTGTGAAGTGCAGCGACGCCATGTTTCGCTTGTCAATGAGGGCGGCATAGTCGGCCTGCAAGCCATTGATCAAAGTCAGAGCGAAGAGCGAGTCTTTATCTTTGGAATTCTTGGCCAGGCGGGCTCGGGCAATCGTCTGGCCCCGCTCGAGAGCAGCCTGGAACTGAGCGCGAACCACTGGGTCCGGATCCAACTTGGACCGGTTCTCAAATCGCTTGTCCAGCTCAAAAAACTGTGACTCGAGCACCCCCAGGCGATGGAATTCCGAAAAGAGCGATCCCGCGGCTTCGGCTGTAGGACCCATAGGATCATCGGGATGGGTCCGTTCGTAGGTTGCGAAGACGGTGTGCGCCTTATCAAACTCGAGGTTATAGAGAAGCTGGAAGCCGTGGTCGAGCGGGGGCACCGCGAACGTCAGGTCTGAGGCGAAAACACTCGACGACAGAACTAAAACTGCGATCCCGGCGATTCCGATACTTGCGGTTCTCTTTTGCGGTTTGGATGCGGAGCGCATGTAAGGCCGTACAAGTATAGATGCGTTCTGCTCTTAGTAGTCTGTCAATTCATGTAAAAGAGTTGTAACGAAGGTGCTACGGCAACGAATTGTTTGATATCAGATCGACTGCCCAAAGTGCACGTTTGACCCATTTCGAGTCGCTCTGCTAAGTTCAAACGTTTCCCCTTCGGCGTTTTGATCAGTTCCTTCGGCTGCCTCCGTGCGCTGCGTGGTGGACAAATAGAATAACCACGAAGGCCACTAAGTACCACGAAGGAAATCCTCAGGCCCGAGGGCAACAGAATTGAGATCCCATCATGGCCATGAAATTTCGCGGAGTGGACTTTATTGAATTCGACACTCTGCTCACCGATGACGAACGTCTGGTCCGCGATACCGCGCGCAAGTTCATTGAAGACAACCTGATTCCCGTCATCGAAGAGTGCAACCGCGCCGGCCGCTTTCCCCGCGAGTTGGTTAAGCCCATGGGCGAACTCGGATTCTTTGGCGCCAGCCTGAAGGATTACGGCTGCGCAGGAATGTCGAACGTTGAATATGGCCTGGTCACGCAGGAACTGGAGCGCGGGGACTCCGGCGTGCGGTCGTTTGTAAGCGTGCAGTCGGCGCTGGTGATGTATCCCATATACGCCTTCGGCAGCGACGAACAGAAGAACAAATGGCTGCCTGCGATGCAGAAGGGCGAAAAGCTCGGCTGCTTCGGACTGACTGAACCGGACTTTGGCTCAAATCCGGGCGGCATGAGAACTCGCGCGCGCAAGATCGGGGATGAGTACGTGCTGAATGGCGAAAAGATGTGGATTACGTCGGGATCGATCGCGGACGTCGCGGTGGTTTGGGCGAAGACCGAAGATTCCGACTCTCAGGATAAGATTCGCGGATTCCTTGTCGAAACCGATCGCCCCGGCTTCCGCGCCGAAGATATTCATGGGAAGTGGTCGCTGCGGGCGTCGGTGACCTCTTCCCTTTCGTTGCAGGATGTCCGCATACCCGCGTCAAATCTGCTACCGAAATCGGGCGGATTGAAGTCGCCTTTGATGTGTTTGAACCAAGCCCGCTACGGAATCGCCTGGGGAGCAGTGGGTGCAGCTATGGCCTGCTACGATTGTGCGCTTCAATACTCGCTCTTCCGTAAGCAATTCCACAATGAGCCGATCGCCTCGCGCCAACTGGTGCAGGAAAAGCTGGCGTGGATGATCTCCGAGATCACCAAGGCGCAGTTATTGGTGTTGCAAGTTGGCCGGCTTAAAGATCAGGAAAAAGTCAAGCACCAGCACATTTCGATGGCGAAGCGAAACAACGTCTGGATGGCTCTCGAGTGCGCCCGCCTGTCGCGCGACATTTTGGGCGCGAACGGCGTCGCCGACGAATACCCGATCATGCGGCACATGATGAATCTGGAGTCGGTGAAGACGTATGAGGGCACGCATGATATACACACGCTGATTATTGGACAGAGCGTGACGGGGATTGATGCGTTTTGATTGAGCTAAGCTAAGAGGTGGTCCGCAGTATTTCGTGAAGACGCAGATAAATATTTCCCGTTTGCGCAGCGTGTCTCTTCTTCCTCAGGAGGAGGGTCACGAAGTCGATTCTTTCTTCGAGAACACCCATCAAGTCTGCACCGTCCAGGAGTATGACGACTGCTCCTCCGGAAGAATGTGCATCCACACCATCCTGCGAAAATCCGTTAATGGATAAGAAGACCCCAAGCGTGTTTTCAAGCTTCCTACGCACTTTGGCCGCAAACGAATCGAGATCGCTTGCCGCGACGTGTGATTGCTGCCATTTCGCCTCGAAGAGATAATCGGTGCCTTCTAGAGAAAATGCCCCATCAATTTGTTCCCCGGCGTTGCGGAACGATGCCTTCGGGTCCAGGTCAAACAGTTCGAAGAGGTCGTACATGACCCTTTCAAGCTCGAAACCACGGCCTTGA
>Ga0075436_100001238_pt1 | contig 17349 bp, 15 predicted proteins | sample RhiMethybrSRZTD5_FD_75303 | JGI IMG/M metagenome (GOLD analysis project Ga0075436, IMG submission 75303) | Populus rhizosphere microbial communities from Tennessee, USA - Rhizosphere MetaG P. TD hybrid SRZTD5 | ecosystem: Host-associated > Plants > Roots > Rhizosphere > Soil | place: USA...
GACGAACCGCCACCGGCTCGCGAGGTTCTCGAGGTAACGGGCGCGCGGAACGTAGGCGCCTTCGGAGACCGCGTGGTCCACATCCACCCGCCCTCCCGACGGTGGGGCCGGCCGCCCCGGTGGAAGGTCGGCTGCCCACGCGCCGGTCCACTGCGTCGCCCCCGTCCGCGCGAGACCGATGAAATGCGTTTCCTCGCCCGGGATCGTCGCGAGCAGTCCGTGCTCACCGTCCTTGAGGCGACGGGCGAGGTCGTAGAGCCCAAGCGCCACCGGTACGGACGCCGCGGGGCCAAGGTCCGGCGGCTCCGACGAGCTTTGCCCCACCGGCATGCCCGGGACGGTCTTCGCCCAGACCGCCAAGAGGACCGGCGCGGCCGCCCGGCTCACGACCTGGAGGCCGCCGCGCGCCGACCGACCGGGTAGCCCCCCGCGTTGCAGTCCCGCTTCGCTCCATGCGGTGGCGTCAGGAGGGCGATGGGCCGGGTGACGTCGTCCGCCGGAGCCGGTCGCGACGAGGCCGGGACCGTCGGCCAGTTCGAACCCGATCGCGGCCGCGCCCGATAGCACCTGGGAGGTGCGGCCTTCCGCCGATACCGAGGTATCGACGACGAGGACGAGGGAAGCGTGATCCGCTCCCGACGGCGCGAGAGCGGCCATGAGCGCTCCACCGAACGCGGCCGGGCCCACGCCATGGCGACGGACGACGAGGTGGGGCGCGCCCACGGCCTCGGGGAGCCCCCAGTCGGCCGTTGAAGGGTACTCGCCGACCAGATGGATCGCGTCGAGAGCCCGCGCGGTACGACCGGGCCGCTCGAGCAGGGCCTCGGCGGCGGCGACGGCCAGCGTGAACGCATCTTCGTCCGGTCCCTCGACGGCGACCGGCCCGTCCCGCCACCGGGGGCGGAGGGCGTGTCCGGCGACGATCGCTCTCGCCATCTACGCCGCCGAGAACAACGTGACCGTCGCGCTCGCTCCGGATCCACCGACGTTGTGGGTGAGGGCTCGCTCGGCCCCCTCGACTTGACGTGCGCCCGCGGTGTGGCGCAGCTGGAGGAACACCTCGTACGCCTGGCTCGCCCCCGTCGCCCCGATCGGGTGACCCTTCGCCTTGAGCCCGCCGTCCGGGTTCACCGGTAGGGTGCCGCCCACCCGCGTCGCGCCCGAAAGGGTCAGCTCGGCCGCCTTGCCGGGTTCCGCGAACCCGAGGTCCTCGAGGGCGAGGAGCTCGGCGATCGTGAAGCAGTCGTGCACCTCGAGGAACGAGATCGAACCACGGTCGAACCCCGCGCGACGGAATGCCGACGCCGCCGCCCAACGCGTCGCCGCGAGGCTCGTGAGCGACGGGCGCTCCTGGAGGGCGAGGTAGTCGGAGCCGGCGCCGGTCCCGGCGACGAAGACCGGGCGGTCGGTGAACCTCGGAGCGATCTCCTCCCCCGCGAGGACGATCGCGGCCGCCCCGTCGGTCACGGGGCAGCAGTCCAGGAGCCCGAGCGGGTCGGCGACGCGCGGCGCGGCTAGGACCTGCTCGCGCGTGATCGCCTTGCGGAACTGGGCGTTCGGGTTGCGCTCGGCGTGGGCGTGGTTCTTGACCGCCACCTCGGCCAGGGCCTCGCGCGGCGTGCCGAACTCGGCGATGTGGCGCGACGCCATGAGGCCGTAGACGCCGGCGAACGTGAGGCCGGCCGACCGCTCCCACTCGGTCTCGCCCGAGACGCCGAGCCAGTAGCGGCGCCGCGACGAGGTCGTGTCGTTCATCTTCTCGACGCCCACGACCAGGACGACGTCCGCCGCCCCGCTCTCGATCGCACGCACCCCGTCGCGCAACGCGAACCCCGCTGACGCGCACGCGTTCTCGACCCGCGTCACGGGCGCGCCGACGAGCCCCGCCTCCTCGGCGACCACCGCGGAGATGTTGCCGAGCTGCCAGCCCGAAAAGCCCAGGGTGCCGACGAACGCCTCGTCGACCGCGGTGCGTTCGAAGCCGCGGTCCACGCTTTGGAACGCCTCCTCGACGGCGGTTCGCACGAGGGCGCGCGGTCCCTCCGGGAGCACGCCGAACTTCGTGTGGCCGGCGCCGACCATCGCCGCCCGACGCCGCGCCACCGAGGGTCCCCCGAAGCCTCTTATCGCGGGGACCGTTGCGTACATAAAAGGCCGTGGTTGGAATCCAGTCGGAGAGCCCTCCTGTCGTCATCGGCGTCACCGGGGCGAGCGGGGCTCCCATCGCGGTCCGCGCTCTCCGAGCCCTCCACGACGCGCACGTGCCGGTGGCCCTCGTGGTCTCGTCCGGCGCCGTCCCGGTCCTGCGCGAGGAGTGCGGGATCGGGCCCGACGCGCTCGCCCCGTTCGCGCGCGACGTCTACTCCGACGGTGACTTCACGAGCCCGATCGCGAGCGGGTCGCGCCGGACGCGGGCGATGGCGATCGTTCCCTGCTCATCGAACACCCTCGCGAAGGTCGCGGTCGGGATCTCCGACACCCTCATCACCCGCGCGGCCCAGGTCCACGTGAAGGAGCGCCGACCGCTCGTCGTCGTCCCGCGCGAGACCCCGCTTTCGGCCATCGCGCTCCGCCACATGACGACCCTTGCTGAGCTCGGGGTCGTTGTCCTCCCCGCCTCCGGGGCGTACTATACCCACCCGAGGTCGGTCGAGGACATCACCGACTTCCTCGCTGGCCGGTTGCTCGACCACCTGGGCGTCGCCGACCACCACCTCTACCGCGGATGGCGCGAGGGAGGTCCCTAGTCGTGGCGCCCGCGTGGGTCGCTCGGCTCTTCCCCTGGCCGTACGCCGGGGTCGTGGTCGTGCTCGTGTTCCTCATCTTCCTGACCCCGAACCTCTTGTTCGGGGGCGCTCCGTCGGCAGGGAGCCTCGCGACCCAGGCGCGGCTGACCGTCGACCGGACGAGTTCGGGGAACGTCACCCACTTCTACGTGGACGGGCTCTCGACGGTCCGATACTACGAGATCCGGGCGCTCGTGGCGACGAACCTCACCTGGCCGGTTGCGTCGGCCGCCAACCTGACGTGGACCAACGCCTCTGACGACCTGGAGGTCCTCGGGCTGTTGTTCTCGAGCGCGGCAAACCCCGTGGCCGTGAACGTCACGGCGACGTACGTGGACGCTTCGGGGGCGTCCGTCGAGTACTGGGGCGTCTACGCGTTCTACATCGCGGGCGACGCGCTCGACACCGCGCCGTTGGACCCGTCGCTCTCGGCGGTCGGCACGACGCCCGTGGCGTCGCTCCCGATCACGATCCTCCTCGGCGCCCGGACCCCCGGAGCTAGTGCATGAAGCCCGCGCGCGCGATCCTCGTCTTCTGGATCTCGGTGATCCTGGTGCTCCTGTTCGTCGAGTTCGCGGAGATCACGCGCCTCTTCACCCTCCCCGTCCAGTCGGCGCTCGGCAACCTGCTGTCGTTCATCTTCGCCCTGGTCTTCACGACCCTCCTCGCGCTCGTCGGGGCGATCTTCATCGGGATCTACATCTCGCACCGGCTCCAGTCGCCCGCGGAGTTCACCCCGTTCGAGGAGGAGATGCTGAAGATGCGCTCCGACGTCCAGGCGCTCCGGACCGACGTCGAGGAGCTCAAGGCGTCGATCGGCCCGGCGCGCCCGGTCCACGGCGAGCGGGGCCGGGACTCCGAATGAGGATCCCGGTCGTCGACAACGGGGGACAGTGGACCCACCGCGAGTGGCGCGTCCTCCGCGACCTCGATGTCGAGAGCGAGATCGTCCCGAACACGGCGACGTGGGAGGAGCTGCGGGCCGACGGGGTCGTGCTCTCGGGCGGGGCGCTCTCGATGGAGGGCTCCGATGCCCCCCTCGGGCGCGTCGGCGAGTGGATCGACCGCGCGGACGTGCCCGTGCTCGCGATCTGCGTCGGCCACCAGTTCCTCGGCCGGCACTACGGCGGGACCGTGGCGAAGAGCGCCGCGCCGGAGTTCGGGCGGGTCCAGGTGACGCTCGACGCCCCCGACCACCCGCTGTTCGAGGGGCTCGCGTCGCCGTTCACGGCGTGGGCGAGCCACAACGACTCGGTGACGCGGCTCCCACCGGGGTGGCGCCGGCTCGCGCACTCGCCTACGTGCCCGGTCGAGGCGATGGCGCACCCCGACCGGCCGATCTGGGGCGTCCAGTTCCACCCCGAGGTCGAGCACACGGAGGGCGGGCGCGAGATCTTCCGCCACTTCCTCGCGATGTGCCACCGCTGACGGCGCCACCGGAAGGCTAACAAGCGCGCCGCCCTCGCCCCCGCGGGGGCGACGAACGATGCGCGCGCGGCGGGCGTCCGGCGGCCGGGAGGGCGAGCTGGTCCAGCGCGCCGCGCGGCTCCGCAAGAGCATCGACCCGCTGCTCCCAACGCTTTCGAAGGACTGTCCGACCGCGCGGTTCGACCGGCTCCGCGAGGCGCTCGAGGCCGTCCGCTCGGTCCGCGAGGAGGCCCCGCGGCTCGAGAAGCTGAGCCGACGCGGCGAGCCGCTCGCGCGCGCGCTGGCCGGTCTCCTCAAGTTCTACCTCGACCCGGAGACCCCCGCGCTCCTGGTCGCACGGTACCCGTCGGGGGAGGTGTCGTTCGCCCCGCTGGCGCGGACCGACCGTGAGGCGCAGATCGCGGTCCAGCAGTACGACGACCCCCAGCGGCTCCTCCTCGGCTACCTCGCGTGGGCGCGGAAGGGGTACCACTTCTTCACCACCGACAAGACGCTCTACTGCACGGGAACCTCGTCGGAGCCGCCCGACGCGTTCCGCACCGCGCTGCTCGAGGAGCTCCCGTACCGGCTCGAGCCGACGACGGAGGGCGGGTACGCCTGCACGCACCTGGCGCGCGGCGAGCCGAGCCCGTACGTCGCCGTCGACTGGCCGGGGGCGTCGACGTGGTTCCGCGTCTGCCGACGGTGCGCGAAGAGCGATCGCCAACTGCTCTCGGCCGTGACGTCACGGCTCGCGGTTCCGAGGCCGGAGCGCGCGTTCCCGTTCGAGCTCGCGCTCAACGTCGACTGCCGCGCCGGCGCGTCGTGCCGCCACGCGCGGCTCCCCGGGCCGTCGCGCCGCCTCCGCAAGGGGTACCTGTTCGGCCGCTTTTCCGACGCCGAGGCGTTGGACGCCTACCGCAAGGAGGCGTCGGCGCGACTGGAGGCCGACGGGGCGTCGCGGTTCGTGGCGGCCGGCGTCTGCTACGGCGGGGACCTGAAGGTGTTCGTCACCGCGCTCGACCCGACGGTCGAGGAGCGGCGGGCCCTCGAGGAGGTCCTACCGTCCGTCCAGGGCCACTTCGAGATCCCCGAGGCAACCGCGAGCCAGGCCCTCGAGCGACTGTGGCACGACCACGCCGAGCGGATCGTCCAGGCGATCGTCCCGGACGAGGCCCGGGCGGAGCAGCTCGTCCGCGACGCCCGTTCGGCGCCGGGCCGCGTCTCCGAGCTGTTGCACCGGGCGGCGCGCGAGACCCGGGAGCGCGAGCTTCTCGGGCGCCTGCCACGGTTCGAGGGGATGACGCCGGAGGCGGCGCTCGCGGACCGCGTGGCCCGGTCGTTCCGGGTCGGTGGCAAGGACCCAGCGGTCAAGCTGCTGCTCCAGGCGCTGCCCCGCGAGGGGAAGGAGCGCGGGATCGGGTTCGGGTTCCTCGTGGCCCTCGGCCAGGAGGCCGCCCACGCGTGGCAGTTCTCCCCGACGGAGCAGGAGTTCGGTCGGGCACTGTCGGAGAAAGCCCGCGAGCTCCTCGACGCGCCCCCGGAGCGGTACGCCGACGCCCTCGGGGCCCTCCTCGGGGCGGCCGGCGTGACGGGCTGGGGGGTCCGGGCGGCCGAACCGAGCGCTCCGTGACAATTTCGATATATTCGGTGGGACTCGGACCGTAGGGAAGGAGCGTGCAGAGCTTGGCCGAAGGGAGCGACGCCCGCACCGTCCCCGAGGTCGACCCTCCGATGCCGACGGCGGTCGTCGTGGCCGGGGACGACCAGACCCGCGTCCTGTTCCGCGGGCTGCTGCGGCTCCACCACTTCCGCGTCGTCGGGGAGACCGGCGGGGCCACCGAGGGCGATGAGTTGGTCCGCCACTTCCAACCCACCGTTCTCATCGCCGACACGACCCTCAGCGAGGGAAGCCTCGCCGCGCTCCTCCCGTCGACGCGCGACCGCTCGCCCGCCACCCGGATCATCGTCGTCCAGCCGACGGTCCGGTCGATCTCGCCCGACCCGGCTCCGCGGCCCGACGCCACGTTGACGCGCCCCTTCCGGGTCAAGGATTTCGTCGACGCCATCTCGACCGTCGCCGCGCGCCCGGCGGCGTCGTCGCGCCCCGAACCCTAGTCCGTCGATCGAGTGGCTGTTCCCGGCCCTATCGGGGCCAGCGGAACCGTGCGACAGCCGCCTCCTCCTCGAAGTGGAGCGTCGGCGCCGGAACGATCACCGCGTGCATCGGGGGACCGAAGTCGGCCGATCGCAGCTCCTCGAGGAGGCCGAACCACGCGCTCGCCGTCGGTGTTCCGACCCGGGCGACGACCCCGAGCGGGGCCGATCGCGGCACCCTCGTTCCCTGAGGGTCCCGCTCGGCCAGGATCCGCAGCCCTTCGGAGGCCGTCAGGAAGGCGGCGTCGGCCGGGCGCAGGTCGAGGAGCACGAGCGTGTGCAGGCCGAGTTCGCGATTCCGCCCGATGAGGTCCAGCGGCGAGGACGGAGTGAAACCGGGCGACGGGAACGGGAGAGAGACCGGGCGGCCGAACCGGTACGGTTGCAGGCCGAGGAAGCCGGCGGCCGCCGCGAGGATGCTCGCGTTCGGCAGGTAGCGCCACGCGTGCCCGCGCTCCTCCGCCTGCACCCGGAGCGCGACGTGGGTTGTCGCCGCGAACGGGTCGCCGGGGACCACGAACCCGACCCGCTCGCCCCGGTCCAAGGCGGCGAGGATTGCGGTGGCGGACTCGACGTCGACCCGCTCGAGCGGCGTCACCGGGCGCCCGACGAGCTCGCCGAGCCGCTCGAGGCTCCCCGGGGCGAGGACCGCGGTGTACTGCTCGGCAAAGAGGCGGTCGCAGGCACGGAGCTCGTCGAGCGCCCGCTGGGAGAGGTCCCGTTCGTCGCCGAGCCCGGCCCCGACGAAGAGCAACTCGGCCATCCCGAGGCCCCTACCCGCGCACGGCCATGACGGGGCACGGCGCGGCCCGGAACAGCTCCTCGAGGAACCGGCGCGTGAGCAGCGGCCCCTCCGCGTGGGTCGCCTCCTCGCCGACGAGGAGCAACCCGTACCGTTCGCGGGCGGCCTCCCGAAGGATCAGGTCGGGGAGACGGCGGCGCCGCCGCAGGAGCGTCTTCGAGATGAACGACTGGCGTCGCTCGAGCGGGAGGCCCCGGGGCGAGCGCGAGGGGGGCGGGACCCCCTCCCCGTGGCCCTCGCCGCGCGCGCCGAGGGCGAGGGTCATGATCGGGATCCCGCGTCGCCGGACCGCGAGCTCCTCGGCAAGGCGCATCGCCTTCGGCGGTGCCGACGCCGAGAGGGTCGGGATCAGGATCCGCTGGACCTTCTCCTCGATCAGGGCGAGCCGGTTGACGACCATCACGTCGCAGTGCGCGTGGTGGAGCACCCCGCTCGCGGTGTGGCCGACGAACGGGTTGCGGCTGCGCCGGTCGCCGCGCAGGGTCATCATGATCCCGTCGACGGAGTGGGTTTCGGCGCTTTCGAGGATCTCCGCCGCTACGTCGACGGCGGCGCGGACCTCCGGGTCGACGCGCACGTCCAACGCCGCGCCCGCCTCGTGGGCGGGAACGACCAGGTTCACCGAGGCCCGCCACTGGCGCGTCACCTCGGGGAGCGTGGTGGTCGGGATGACGTGCAGGACGCGGATCTCCCCGTCGGCGTCGAGCAGGTCCGCGCCGAACCGGATCAGCGGTTCGACCTCCGACGGCTCGCTCACCGGGATCAGGAGGCGCCGGTACAACGCTAGGACCCCCGCAACGCTTCGAGGGCGATGTCGAGCTCGAGCACGTTCACGAACTTCGGTCCGGGGATACCCCCTAAAGGCTCTTGGGTGTGCCGGTCCACGAGGGCCCGAAGGTCGGACTGCGCGAGGTGCGTGAACCACGCGATCCTCGGGATCTGGACGAGGGCGTCCTGCGGCTGTAGGTCCGGGTCGATCCCGGAGCCCGACTCGCTCACGAGCCACAGGGTCAGGTTCTCGCCGAGCGACTGGTTCGTCCCGTTGAACGAGAGGTTGCGGTACTCGGCGAGGTAGGCCAGGATCTCCGCGCGCAGCGCGGGGTCCGCCGGCCCCGGCGGCGCCGGCGAGCCGGCGAGCATGTTGTAGTCGATCGAGGAGACGCGCGGCCAGAACAGCCAGGGCACCGAGAGGTTCTGGGCGACCAGGATCGAGCCCACGACCGTCCCGTTCGGGCCGGTGACGAGACTTCCGTTCGCCGTCGTGGGGGCCACGAGCTGGGCGAACCCCGTTACGACGAGCGGGTAGCCGAGCCCGCCGGTCACGACGGCCAGGGTGAGGAGCAGCGCGGCCGCCCTCAGGTGGCCGGCGGGGCCGCGCACCGGCGGCGCCCGCCCCGTCCCGGGACGGGACGTAGCGGGCCTCGGTACCGGCACCGCCGGCGGGGCGGTCGCCCTCACGACGAGCCTCCGGGGAGGAACCGGATCACGTCGTGGACGATCTCGGCCCACAGCGCCTGAGCGCCGAGCCAGTCGAGCGCGACGTAGAGGAGCTTGATCCCGACGAACGCGATCAGGATCCCACCGACCCCGTAGACGATCAGGTTGCCGCGCAGCAGGTCGATGGCGGTCGATGGGCGGAACCGCACGCCCGCGAGGGCGATCGGGATCAGGAGCGGGATGATGAGCGCGTTGAAGAGGAGCGCGGCGAGGACCGCGAGGTGGGGGGAGGCGAGCCCCATGATGTTGAGGGCCGCGAGGCCCGCCAGGACCGTACCGCCCCCGACGACGAAGATCGCGGGGATGATCGCGAAGTACTTCGCGACGTCGTTGGTGATCGAGAACGTCGTGAGCGCGCCCCGCGTGATCAGCAGCTGCTTGCCGATCGAGACGATCTCGATCAGCTTCGTCGGGTCGTTGTCGAGGTCCACCATGTTCCCGGCCTCCTTCGCCGCGCCGGTGCCGCTGTTCATCGCGAGCCCGACGTCGGCGATCGCGAGCGCCGGCGCATCGTTGGAACCGTCGCCGGTCATCGCGACGAGCCGCCCCTGCGCCTTCTCGCGGCGGATCACCATGAGCTTCGTCTCGGGCTTCGCCTCGGCGATGAACTCGTCGACGCCCGACTCCTTCGCGACGGCCGCGGCGGTGAGCCGGTTGTCCCCCGTGCACATGATCGTGCGGATCCCCATCAGGCGCAGCTCGCGGATCCGGTCGCGGATCCCCGGCTTCACGACGTCCTTCAGAAAGACGAGCCCGAGAACGCGGCGGTTCCGCGCGATGACGAGGGGCGTCATCCCCTCGCGGCCCGCCTCCGCCGCCGACTCGCGGAGCACCGGCGGGAGCATCGCCCCGTACGCCTCCATCGCCTGCGTCGACCCCTTGTAGTACTCGCCGCCCTGGTCGAGGGCGACGCCGCTCATCCGGCGCTCCGGCGTGAACGGGAGGACGCGGTACGTCCCTGCTTCGAGCCGCGTCGACGGCGCGCCGCGCCGGGCGGCTAAGCGGACGATCGACCGGCCCTCGGGCGTGTCGTCGAGGCTCGACGCGAGCATCGCCCCGTGGAGCAGCTCGCTCGGCTCGACGTCGGGGGCGGGGACGAACTGGACCGCGAGCCGGTTGCCGACGGTGATCGTGCCGGTCTTATCGAGGATCAGGACGTCGAGGTCGCCGGCGGCCTCAACGGCCCGTCCCGACTTGGCGATGACGTTCGCCCGGGCGACCCGGTTGATCCCGGAGATCCCGATCGCGGGGAGCAGCGCGCCGATCGTGGTCGGCATGAGGCACACCAGGAGCGCGACGAGCGTGCCGAGGTCGATCGCGACGAACCGCGAAAGGTTCACCAGGTAGACGAACGCGAGCACGACGATGAACAGCGCGATGGTCAGGGAGGCGAGCAGGACGCGGAGGGCGAGCTCGTTCGGCGTAACCTCCCGGTTCGCTCCCTCGACGAGGCGGATCAGCCGGTCCAGGAACGACTGGCCGCGGACGGCGGTGACGCGGACGCGGATCTCCCCCTGGACGACGCGCGAGGCGCCGAGGACGCTCGTCTTGTCCCCGCCGCTCTCCCGCAGGACCGCCGCCGATTCCCCCGTCATCATCGACTCGTCGATCAGCGCGGCCCCGTGCACCACGTCGCCGTCGATCGGGATCGACTCACCGGCGGAGACGAGGACGGTGTCGCCGATGTGGAGGAGGTCCGAGGAGACGACCCGGACCGACCCGTCGGGGAGGAACTGGCGCGCCCGGATCCCGCTGCGGATCTGCCGCAGGCTATCGGCCTGGGCGCGGCCCTGCGCCTCGGCGATCGCCTCGGCGAGGTTCGAGAACCAGAGCGTGAGCGCGAGGATCACCGTGAGCCCGACGTAGTACGCGGGGTCGTACGTCGACGCGATGTCCGGGAAGATGCTCGGGACGAGCGTGACAACGAGGAGGAACCAGAACAGGACGTAGACCGTGAACATCACGGGGTTGCGGACCGCGCGCCGGGGTCCGAAGTACCGGAAGGAGTCCCCGAAGATCTTCCGCAGCGACGTGTGCGGGTGGCGCCGGACCGATACGCGGGCGCCCGTCCCGGCCGCCATCTCAGAACCCCCACTGGGAGAGCGGGCCGAGCGCGAGGACCGGCAGGAACAGGAGACCGGTGAGGATCACGACGAAGAGGACGAGGTAGACGGTGAACGTCAGGCTCCGCGTCTTCAGGGTCCCGGGGCCGGGGGGCAGGACGTCCTGGCGGGCGAAGAGCCCGGCGATCCGGAGCATCGCGAAGATCGGCAGGAACCGCCCCGCGAGCATGACGACGCCGCCGGCGAGGTTGAAGAACGGGGTCGCGTCGTTGATCGGGGCCATCGCGCTGCCGTTGTTCGCCGCCTCGCTCGTGAACTCGTAGAGGGCCACGGTGAAGGCGTGGGCCTGGACCGGAATGGTGCCGGGCGGGACGGCGCCGGTCGTCACCGGGAGCGGGTCGAACCCGCCCAGGAACGCGATGGCGAGCGGGACCATGATGAGGAACGGGTGGATGAGGAGGATCAGCGCGGCCCACTTCACCTGGTCCTGGCCGATCTTCTTCCCGAGGTACTCGGGGGTCCGCCCGACCATCAGGCCCCCGACGAACACCGCGAGGATCGCGAAGACGAGGAGGGTGGCGAAGCCGGTCCCGACCCCACCCGGGGTGCTCTGGGTGAACATCCCGAAGAGGAGCGACATCTGGGCGATCGGCGAGAGCGACCCGAGCGCCATGTCGTTCGCCCCGACGTTCGCGTAGACGCTCACGACCTGGAACGCCGCACCGCCCGCGGCGGAGAACCGCGTCTCCTGCCCGACGGCGTACCCGTTCGGCCCCGGGGTCAGTCCCGCGATCCCCCCGAGGTCCGGGTTCGCGATCGATTGGAACGCGAGGAACAGCGTGATCCCGACGACGAGGACGGAGAGGCTCGTCGCCAGGAACGGGAGCCCCTCGCCGGGACGGCGGACGATCTGGGCGAACGCGAACGGCGCCGCGGTCGGTAGCAGGAGCATGAGCCCGAGGCCGAAGAGGTTCGACGCCTGCGACGGGTTCGCGAGGGGCGAGGCGGCGTTCGCGGCGTACCATCCGCCGCCGTTCGACCCGAACAGCGAGATCGACTGGAACGACGCGACCGGACCGAGGACGATCGTCTGCGTCCCGCCCGTGAGGGTGTGCACGACGACCTGCGATTGGAACGTCTCGGGGAGGCCCAGGAGAACGAACCCGACGCTGCCGAGGAGGCCGATCGGGAGGAGGACGCGGGTCAGCGACCGGACGACGTCCACGTAGAAGTTCCCGACCGTCCCGTCCTTGCGGACGAACCCGCGGACCAGCGCCGCGACGACCGAGAGCCCCGTGGCGGCGGAGACGAACATCGCGACCTGGATCGCGAGCAGGAGCGTGCCCTCGCTCAGGGCCGACTCGGAGACGAAGTGGACGAAGTCGGTGTTCGTCGCGAAGCTCGCCGACGAGTGGAACGCGAGGTCCCACGACATCGCCCCCGTACCGTTCGGGTTGAGGGGGAGCGACGGCTGGACGCTGAACCAGACGAACAGCCACGCCGCCATGAACCCGTTCACGAGGAGCAGGGCGACGAAGTACTCGCCCGCTCGCATCGACTGGCGCGGGCCGGTGCCAAGAAGGCGGTAGATCGCCCGCTCGACGGGCGCCAGGAGCGTGTCGCCGAACGCGGGCCGGTTCAGGTAGACGCGCCCGAGGTAGCTTCCAAGGTAGGGGGCGATCGCGAGGACGACCCCGAAGACGACGGCGACATCCCAGAGCGAGACCGGATCGAACACAGCGTCCGAAGGGTTCAGAAGGTGTCCGGGCGGACCATCGCGTACGCGAGGAAGAGGACGAGCCCGATCGCGATCACGGTGAAGCTCACGAGCCCCGCGTGGGCCGTGAGGAGCGCCAGCAGGTCCATCCGTCCCCCGCGACCCGTTGGAGTCGGCCCCCCGTATTTAGCCGCCCCGCCGGGCGGGCAACGCCCCAGTCCGTCGCACGCTACGGTGTGACGGCGGGCTCCGCCGCGTCCCGCGCCGCGCGCTCGTCCGCGGACCGTCGGCGGCCCTTCGCGCTGAGCCGTCGGACGATCCGACCCATCGCGTCCTCGCGGCGGGCCTCGGCGCGCTGGTAGCCGACGTCCCGCGTCTCGTGGGTCAGGAGGACGAGGACCCGGCCGACCGAGCTGCGACCGGTCCGGCCGCGCCGCTGGATCGCCCGGATCTCGCTCGGGACCGCCTCGAAGAAGACCACGAGGTCGACGTCCGGGACGTCGAGCCCCTCCTCGGCGACGCTGCTCGCCACGAGGATCGGGAACCGGCCATCGCGAAAGTCGGCGAGCACGCGCGCCTGCTCCGTCTGGTTCATCCCCGGGTCCCCCTCGGAGCGGGTCGCCTGGCCCACGAACCGCCCGACGCTCCAGCCCTGGCCGGTGAGGCGGTCCTGGATCCCCTGGATCGTGTCGCGGTACTGGGCGAAGACGAGCACGCGGGGCGGGCGGTCCAGTCGCCGCTGGAACTCCGCGTCGAGCACGGCGACGAGAGCGTCGAGCTTCGGATGGGAGACGCCGGTGGCTCCCTCGAGGAAGACCCGCGCCTCCTCGACGGACGCCGCGACCTCGGGCAGGGCGACGAACGCCCGGTCCCCCCGACCCGGCTTCTCCTTGGCCCGGACGCGTTCCACGTACTGGCGGAACGGCTCCATCCCCTGGGTCTCGAGGCGCTCGAGGGCGTGGTGGAGATGGAGGAGTACGAGCTGGTGGAACAGCGGACCGAACTTCCGTGTCATCGGCCCCGGACGGGCGAAGATCTCCGCCCGCAGCGCGATCAGGTCCTTCACCGAGAGCGACCCGATCGGCTTCGTCCGGAGGTACCCCATCCGCTGCAGCTTGCGGGCCGTCGCATGGGACGCCTGTTCGAGCAGCGCCTGGACCCGCTTCGCCTCGGGGGGGAGCTCGACCCACCGGTACTCGACCTCGACGGCCTGAACGAACTCCTTGACCCCGGCGTCGTCGCGGCTCCTCGCCTCGATGCGAGGTCCGCCGAGCCGCTCCACCACCTCCTCGATCCGCTCCTCGCGGCCGCCCGGCGAAGCGGTGAGGCCGAGCAGCCGCGCGCCCCTCATCCGCTCGGCGCCGAAGCGCGCGGCGATCGCGACGTACGCGTACTTCCCGACCGCGTGGTGCGCTTCGTCGAAGACGATCAGACGCACCTGCTTGAGGTCGTACCTCCCCGCGAGGAGGTCGTTCTGGATGATCTCGGGCGTCGCGAAGACGGCGTCCGCCGAGTCCCACGACCCTTCGCGGCGCGGGTGGGCGACCGTGCCCGTGAACCTCGCCCGACGCAGACCGGGAACCCACCGTCCGAACGCGTCGGCGTGCTGCTGGACGAGCGGCCGGGTCGGCGCGAGGAACAGGAGCTTCCCCTCGCCGTCCCTGAGGAGCTCGGCGGCCGCCAGCGCGGCGATCACGGTCTTCCCGAGCCCGGTGGGGAGGACGACGAGCAGGTCCTCGGCGACGGCGACCCGAGCGAAGTCGAGCTGGAACGGGAGCCCGCGCAAGGTCGCGGGGGCTAGGAGAGGGTGTACGACGAAGTCGTCGCGCACGTGCCAGATCCCCGGGAGCGGCGGGGCGGTCGGACGACCTTGGGGGGACGCGACGTCCGACGCGGCCGCTCCGCCGGGGAACTCGTCCAGGCGGTGCTGTCGCGGGCCCTTGCGCGCGGGCATCGAGGCGCGACCCTCCGGTGGCCTACAGGAAGCGCAGCTCGGGCGGCATCGTGCCCGCGTAGCGCCGGAACCCGTCGGGCCACCCGTCCGGGTCGAGCCCCTTCTGGGCGAGGAACGCGGTGAGCCACCGCTCGAGGCCGATCCCCGAGCACCCGGACCAGAGCTCGCCCTTCTGGCTGCGGATCGTGAACGCCTTCGTGTACTTCTCGCCGACGATCGAGAGGTTCTGGAACTCGAGCCACTCGGAGTGGTCGCGGGGACCGCGGTACGGCAGGTACGCCTCGAAGTCGATCGTCCCTTTCACTCGTTCCTGGTCGTCGTCCACGCCGACCCCACCGCTCTGCTGCAGGTAGAACGGGGTCACCCACGCCGTCCTCCACTCGAGGTCGAGCACCTCGTCGAACACGTGGGTGTAGCGCGCCATCAGCTGCTCGCGGAGGCCGAGGAGCTGGTCCGGCGTCCCGACGTAGACGGGCTCGATGCGGTGGAACTCGTCGACGCGCTCGAGGCCGTGCCGACCCCCGCTCTCGTACCGGTTCGAGACCGCGGTTCGGTCGAACACCTTGAGCGGCAGCGAGTCCTGGGCGACGGTCCGACCGGAGAGCCACCAGTAGATCGTCGGGCACTGGGCGTAGCACGAGACGGCAGAGACCGGCGCCACCATCCGGGCGAGCTCGTCCTCGGGCACGCGGCGCGTGATCTTGACGAGGTCCGTGAACCGTTCCCACGCCGCCGGGTCCCTCGTCTTCGGCTCCGCGACGTAGTAGAACTCGCCCGGCAACCCCTCGAAGTGACCGGTCTTGAGCAGGATGTCGAACGAGTCGTGGTGGGGCTGGACGACCTCCGAGAACCCGAGCGGCTGTAGGACCTCCTCGCGGGCGATCCGCTCCATCGTCCGGAGCAGGTGGGCGGCCGTCGGTCCGAGGAACCACTTCCCTTTCGTCGGACCGTTCCGCACCCACTGGCGCTTCACCATCTCCTCGGTCGGGTCGCCTCGGAACCGCGGCTCCTTGGGGGGGCTCGAGTTGAGGAGCGACCAGAACTGCTCCTTGCCTTCGTAGACCTGCCGCTTCGCCTTCTCCTGCACGAGGGCGACGGCGCGGTCCATCCAGTTGTCCCGAAGCCCCTCCTCGGCGAGGTCGGTCAGCTCGAGGGTCGCGGTCTCGCCGTCGAGCGACAGGGTGTGCGGGATCGGCAGCGTCACCGGGTGCTTCGGCGCGGGGGCCAACGGGAATCGAACGCGGTACAGGGGGGCCCGGAACGAGCGGACCCCTACCTGGGCCTTCTTCCCGAGCTCCTCGCCCAAACGACGGGCGAGCGCGAGCAGCGCCTGGTGCGGCCGGGCCCCGGACGACTCGATCGTCAGGAGGAGCTTCTCTCCTTCGACCGACCACGACGCGAGCCGGCCCTCGCCGCGCGTCCCGATGCTCCGCCGGAGCGCCTCCTCCGCGAGCGTCGGGACGAGGGACCCGAGGAGCTCGGGCGGCTCGACCACACCGCTGAGCTGCATCTCGACGCGCAGTTCGTGGTCCATCGGGGCGCGGGACGCGGGGGCGAATAATAACCCTGCTTGGCGCGCGTACGCTTTTAGCCCTCGGTCGGTCGATGGACCCGAGTGGCAACGATGGCGCAGAATGCTCCCAGCTTCGGGCTCTTCCTCGACGGCAAGTGGGTCACCCCCCCCGGGACCCGGCGCTTCTCGACGACGAACCCTGCGACCGGCGAGACGGTCGGAACGTTCGTGGCGGGGCGGCCCGAGGACGTCGACGCGGCGGTCTCCGCGGCCCAGCGCGCCTTCCCCGCGTGGCGCAGCACGCCCGCGCCGAAGCGCGGTGAGCTCCTGCTCCGGGCGGCGCAGGTCCTCCGCGCGCGGAAGGAGGAGGTCGGCCGCGTCGTCACGCGCGAGATGGGCAAGGTCATCGCCGAAGGTCGGGGGGACGTCCAGGAGTCGATCGACTTCATCGAGTACATGGCCGGCGAGGGGCGGCGTCTCTTCGGGGAGACCGTACCGTCGGAGCTCAAGGCGAAGTTCTGCCTCACGATCCGCCAGCCGAAGGGCGTCATCGCGTGCATCACGCCGTGGAACTTCCCGACCGCGATCCCGAACTGGAAGATCGCCGCCGCCCTGATCTGCGGGAACACCGTCGTCTTCAAGCCCGCCTCGAACACGGCCCGCTGCGGCGCCGAGGTCGTCAAGGTCTACGAGGAGGCGGGGCTCCCCCCGGGCGTCCTCAACTTCGTCACCGGCTCGGGCGGCGTCGTCGGCAACGCGCTCGTCGAGGACCCGCGGGTGCGCGCCGTCTCGTTCACGGGCGGCGTCGAGACCGGCCGCGACGTCTACGTCCGCGGCGCGCGCCAGCTCAAGATGGTCCACCTCGAGCTCGGGGGCAAGAACCCGGAGATCGTGATGGACGACGCCGAGCTCGGCCTCGCGGTCGAGGGCCTCCTCTTCGGCGCGTTCGGGACGGCGGGGCAGCGGTGCACCGCGACGAGCCGCCTCATCCTGCACGAGAAGGTCTACGACCAGTTCCTCGCGATGCTGTTCGAGCGCCTCGACCGTTTCAAGGTGGGGGACCCGCTGGACCCGGCCACCGACATGGGCCCGGTCGCGTCGGCCGACCAGGAGAAGAAGGTCCTCGAGTACATCGAGGTCGGCAAGGGCGAGGCGAAGCTGCTCCGAGGCGGTACGAAGCTCTCGGGGGGACCGTACGACGCCGGCCACTTCATCGCGCCGACGGTCTTCGCGACCCCGCACGGGACCCGGATCTCCAAGGAGGAGATCTTCGGCCCGGTGCTCTCGGTCGTGAAGGTCAAGGACTACGAGGAGGCGGTGCGCGTCGCGAACGACGTCGACTACGGCCTCTCCTCCTCGATCTACACGCGCGACGTGAACCGGGCGTTCCGGGCGATGGACGACCTCGAGGCGGGGATCAGCTACATCAACGCCCCGACGATCGGCGCCGAGG
>Ga0075436_100001240_pt1 | contig 17335 bp, 21 predicted proteins | sample RhiMethybrSRZTD5_FD_75303 | JGI IMG/M metagenome (GOLD analysis project Ga0075436, IMG submission 75303) | Populus rhizosphere microbial communities from Tennessee, USA - Rhizosphere MetaG P. TD hybrid SRZTD5 | ecosystem: Host-associated > Plants > Roots > Rhizosphere > Soil | place: USA...
CGAGCCACGCCATCGTGGCGATCGACGTCATTCGCGCCACGACCACGCTTTGCACCGCCGCCGCGGCCGGCCGGCGCTGTTATTCCGCAGCGTCCGTCGAGGCCGCGTTGGCGCGCGCGGCGCGGCTCGAGGCGCCGCTCGTGGTGGGCGAGGTGGGCGGCAACATGCCCTTCGGCTTCGACCTGACCAACAGCCCCGCGGCCATGGCGGCTCGCAGCGACATCGAGCGCCCCATGGTGCTCGTGTCCTCTTCCGGCACGCAGCTCATTCACAACGCGCGCGGCTGCGAAGCGCTCTACATCGCCTGCTTCCGCAATTGGCGCGCCGTGGCGCGGCACCTTGCCGGCCGGCACCGCTCGGTGGCGGTGCTCGGCGCCGGCACGCGCGGCGAGTTCCGCGAGGAGGACCAGATCTGCTGCGCGTGGATTGCCGCGCTGCTACTCGATGCGGGTTACCGGGCAGCGAACCGCGCCACGCGCGAAGTCATTGCGCGCTGGAAGGATGCGCCCGCCGCGGCGTGCACAGTGAGCAACAGCGTCGCTTACCTGATTCGCAGCGCGCAGCTCAAGGATCTCCACTTCGTGCTCTCGCATGTCGACGACCTTGACGCGGTGTTCGCGTTCGACGACGACGAGGCGGTACGCATCCCACGTGCTCCCTTCGCTCGCTGGAATCCGGCGCCGACGGGGGCTGTATCGCCACCTTCCACGGCACGTCCTGCCGCAGCGCCGAGTTCTAGCGCCAGCTGTGTTCCCTCCGACGCCGCTTCGAGTTGGTGAGGCCCAAAAGCGGCGGGTTCAAATCCTGCCAGGCAGCCTGCGCGGAATCTCGCGCTTGAGGCTCTTGTGGCACGAGCGGCACGGCGCCTTGAATTCCCCGCTATGTGCGCCACCCGGCAGATGCCCGCCTGGGCAGGCGCCGACAATGGGCCGTGCCCCTCAGTATCTGCTGAGACACAGCAAGGCAGTCATCGAAAGAATCCCATGAGAAGCACCTTCACCAAGAAGCAGACCTTCCTGGCGCTCGCCGGCGCGCTCGCGCTCGGCGCGTTTTCCGCAACCGCTTTCGCCCAGTCCGATGTCGACGAGCACGCATTTGTCACCAGCCCGGGCGGCGCACCGGTTCTGAGTGGCTTCGGCCTTTGCGTGCGCAACGCGTTCGGCCCGGCCCCGCAATGGACCGCCGGATGCCATGCGCCCCTCGCGGCACCCGTCGCCATGGCCGCACCCGCGCCCGAGCGCAAGGCCGCGCCGCTAGTCGTGGCCGAGGCGGCGCCAGTCGCGATCACTGAAAAAGTCGTGTTCGACGCCAACGTGATGTTCGACTCCAACAAGTCGGCGCTGCGCCCAGCCGGCCGCGAGACGCTCGACCAGTTCCTCGGCAAGATCCGTGGCCTCGAGTCCCAGTCGGTGATGGCGATCGGCTATGCCGATCGCATGGGCGGCGAAGGCGCCAACCAGATTCTCTCCGAGGAGCGCGTGAGCGCGGTCAAGGACTACCTGGTGAGCCAGGGTGTCGCGACCGAGCGCGTGAAGACGAGCGCTTGGGGCGAGACGCGGCCGAGCACCGGTGCCACCGAGTGCGAGGAGGCCAACAATCCGAAGAACGTCGCATGCATGCAGCCTGACCGCCACGTGTTCATCGAGATCTCCGGTACGAGGCTCGCGAAGTAAACCGACCGACCGACACCTTTGCCGCACTTTGGCCCGCGACGCAGCGCGTCACGGGCTTTTTCTTGGGAGTCAGACCGTCGCGGGATGCGCCCGCGCGAGTCCGAGGTACACGATCATGAGGAGCAGCACGGGCGCGGCAAAGCCGGCCAGGAACGGCGCTAGCTGGACGCTGCGCGTCCACCAGTCCTGGTCGATGTGGACGAGCGTCCACAGCCGGGCGGTGAGCGGCAATGCCGTGAAGATCAGCGTCGGAACGACGAACCAGGCGTTGTTGCCGTGCCCGGCCCCCGCCATGCGAGCGCTCAACACCGAAATCACGGCAACGAGCAGCGCCGAGGCGATCGCGCCAGCCGCCCCGAAAATCGCGTAGGCCCAGGTGCCGACGGCGTGCAGAACCAGCAGCACGATCGCCAGCACGACGATGCGCCTTAGCCAGGCTGCGCTCATCTCCTGAATTGCATTCTGAGCTGGGCCCAAGCGTTTTGCGCCGAGGCCCAGACCGGCTGCGCCGCTTTCTGCCGGCGCTGACCCGCCGATTCGCAGGCCGCAGCCATGCGCTTCATGCTCATGTCCATAGCTTCTTCAATCGCCTCCTGCGCTTGAGCGCAGGGCCATTGTCGGCGCGTGCGCGAGGATCCGTCGGTCTACTGGCGCACATAGCAGGCTTGCGTACTAAGCATGCTGGCGAACAGATGTAAAGGACGGCGCAGCGTAACGTGGCTTCCTTGCGGTTCACCGGAGATTCTCATGTTCATGCTCAACGCTTCTCCGCATGTCGCGGGCTCGGTGAAGGGTGTGAGCTCGATGAAGAACGACTTGCGGCTAAGGCAACAATGAGCAAGCGCTGCGCCGGCGTCGTTCTCTTGATCGGCCTCGCCGGTTGGACGAGCCTCGCCGGAGCGCAGCTTTTCTCCTCGACCGGACCGGTCATCGCGATATTCGACGGCCGCCTCCTGGTGGGTGAAGCCACCGGTCACCTCGGCGGTTGGGGCACGATCGCCGTTCATTCGGCAGCGCTCACCTGCGTCGGAGAGTTCAGCGCCACCGAGGCGCTCGGCGACGGCGGCGAGCTCAGATGCAGCGACGGCGGCCGCGCCGCGTTCCTCTTCCAGCGCTTGAGCCTGAGGCGCGGCTATGGCGCAGGCACCTCGGAAGCGAGCGCGCTCACTTTCACATACGGGCTCACCGCCGAGGAATCCGCGCCCTATCTCAAGCTGCCCATAGGCAAGGAGCTGCGGCGCGAGGGCGACACCCTCGAGCTCGTCGGCGCCGTGCCGTTCGCGGCGCACTGAAACCGATTTGCAAAGGAGCAAGCATGAATTCGAGAACCTTCACATTTACCTGCGTACTGGCTGTGCTCGCATTGGCTGCGGCAGGCTGTCAAAAGCAGGGTCCAGCGCAAACTGCCGGCAAGCAGATCGACAAATCGGTGGCAAAGGCCGGCGACAAGATCGACGATGCGGCCGACAAGCTGAGGAAGTAGTCAAACCGCCAAGGCGGCGACACCGCTGACGGCTCCGAAGTGCTAATGAGGAGCGCTTTGGCGGAAGGCTGCCGCGCCGGCTATTAATGGAGATCGTAGCCGTAGAAGGCGATCAGCAGGCGGGCGATGCGATAGCTAGTCCAGATCCGCGCCCTGGCCAGAAACGGCAGACGCCGCCCGCTGCGCCGCGGAAGCGTCCGCGATCCGTTCTCGATCGCCTCATGCAGGCTCGCACGAAGTTTGCCGGCAAATTGCGCATCGTCGACGAAGACGTTTGCCTCTTGTGCCAGCAACAGGCTGAAGGGATCGATGTTCGACGAACCGACGCTCGCGATGCGGCGGTCGAACACCGCGACCTTCGCGTGCAGGAAGCTGCGATGGTATTCCTGGATCCGGATGCCGGCTTCGAGCAGTGGGCCATACAGCGCCCAGGACGCGTAATACAGCAGCCGGTATTCGACCTTGCCCGGCAGCAGCACCGTGACATTCACCCCGCGCCGCGCCGCCCGCGCAAGTGCGGCGCGGAATCTGCGTCCCGGGAAAAAATAGGCGCTGGCGATCACCACCTCTTCGCGCGCCGCGTCGATCAACTCGAGATAGGCCTCCTCGATATCGCGCCGGTGCCGCAGATTGTCCCGCACCACGAGCGCCCCGCGCTGGCCGCCGCAATTGGGCGACGGTGGCGGCAGGGCGTGCCGCGGCGCCCGGCCTCTCGGCGTCGCAAGCCGCCGGCGCCGACCGGAGCTGAGCAAGGAAACGCGTGTCCAGAACCTCGATGCTTCTGCGCGTACGCGCGCCGCGAGCGGACCTTCGATGCGCACTGCGTAGTCGTAACGCGGCGGCGTCTGCCCCGGTGTGTCGTCGTCGTCAACGATGTTGATGCCGCCGACGAACGCAACCGTCCCGTCGATGCTCGCCAGCTTGCGGTGCATGCGGCGCAGCCGCGTGCGCTGCCGCCACGGGGGCCAGGGACTGACGTCGGGGCCGAATACAAGGATGTCGGCCTCCGCCTGCGACAGCATCTCCCGAAAACGCAACGCGAAGTTCTGCGCGCCGAAGCCGTCGATAAGCAGCCGAGTCGCGACGCCGCGCGCCGCGGCGCGCGCCAGCGCATCGGCGACCAGAGTTCCGATCTGGTCGTCGGCGAAAATGTAGGTCTCGAGGAACACTTCCACCTGCGCCGCGTCGATCGCGGCAACCAGCGCCGGAAAGTACTCTTTGCCATTCTTCAGCAACGTGAGACGGTTGCCGGCAACGTAGTCAGGCAACGCTCTCGCTCCCGGAAGATCTCCTTCCTGCGTGCCGAACCGATCCCGCGCGAGCCTGCTCAGGCCGCGATCTTGGGCGGAAGGGCGGCCTGCGGATCGGGCACGGCTTTGCTCGCGAACGCGAGCGCGAGCGTCGTCGACGGGTTCAGGGTATCGACCATCGAGCTCGGAATCAGGATCGTCGTTCCCCGCTCCTTCGTGGTCTCGTAAATGATGTTCATGGCGCGAAGCTGCAGCGCTGCGGGATGCCCGGCGTAGATATCGGCGGCTTCGACGAACTTTCCCGCAATCGCGGCTTCCGCCGATCCGAGGATCACGCGCGCCTGCTTCTCGCGCTCGGCCTGGGCTTGGCGGGACATCGCATCCTGCAAGGCCTCCGGGATGGCGACGTCGCGAATCTCCACCGAGCTCACGGAGATGCCCCACGGGGCCGTTTTCGCGCCGATCTCGTCCTTCAATTGATCGTCGGCTTCCTTGCGATCGGACAGGAGCGCGGCCAACATCGACGAGCCGATCATCTCGCGCAGCGAGGTCTGCGCCACCCGGTCGATCGCCTCGCGGTAGTTAGTGATGGCGAGGGCGGCTTTCTCGGCATCGTGCACGTGCCAGAAGATGATCGCGTCCACGTTGACCGGCACGGTGTCCTTGGTGAGCGCCTGCTCGGCGTTGAAGGCAGTGGTCTGAATGCGTCCGTCGATCACTGCTACGACGTTGTCGAGTACCGGGATGATGGCGAACATGCCCGGACCCTTGACGCCTTGCAGCTTTCCCATCCTCAGGATGACGAACTTCTGCCAGGCGTTGGCCATCTTCAGCGACAGCGCGACGATCGCTGCAGCCCCGAAGAACAGAAACGCGAGGTAGAGATTCACCCATTGGCCAACGGCCAAGCCAGCGAGGATCAGGACGAAAAAGAGGAATGAGGTGATCGGATTCAGGTTCATGGCGCCGTCCTTGTGTGCAGCAAGCATGTCCCTTTGCGCGAACTTAATCCGTGCGCTGGCAGACATTGCGCCAGGCGGGAACATGCCATGCCGCACGGAACAGTCAGGCGTTACGAACTCATCGCTGCGCGCGAACTCCAATGGGGCACAGCAGGAGTTCGAGGATGCAACTCGGCATGATCGGATTAGGGCGAATGGGTGCCAATATGGTCCGGCGCCTGGCGAGCGGAGGCCACGAATGCGTGGTCTACGACGTGCATGCAGGAGCGATCGAGGATCTCCAGCAGCAAGGCGTCGCCGGGGCGCGATCCCTTAAGGATTTGGTTGCGCGCCTAGCCAAGCCGCGTGCGGTCTGGTTGATGGTACCGGCCGCGCTGGTCGATGATGAGCTGGCCAAGCTCGCTCCGCTTCTTGAGCGCGGCGACACCGTCATCGAGGGCGGCAACTCCTACTACCGCGACGACATTCGACGCGCTGCTGAGCTGAAGGGGCGAGGAATCCATTACGTCGACGTGGGCACGAGCGGCGGCGTCGCCGGCCGCGAGCGCGGCTATTGCCTGATGATCGGCGGCGAGATAGAGACCGTCCGGCACCTGGCGCCGATCTTTGCCACGCTCGCTCCCGGCGCGGACGCAGCCGCGCCGACGCCCGGCCGCGGCCGGCGCGACAGCACCGCCGAGCAGGGCTACCTGCATTGCGGTCCGCAGGGCGCCGGGCACTTTGTGAAGATGGTCCATAACGGCATCGAATACGGAATGATGGCGGCCTACGCCGAAGGGCTCAACATCCTGCGCCATGCCGACGCCGGCGCGCGAGCGCGCGACAGCGATGCCGAGACCACGCCGCTGCGCCACCCCGAGTATTACCAGTACGAGCTCGACGTCGCCGAGATCGCGGAGCTCTGGCGCCGCGGCAGCGTGATCGGCTCATGGCTTCTCGACCTGACTGCTCGAGCGCTGCTCGACGATCCGGGATTGAAGGAATACGGCGGCCGGGTTTCAGATTCGGGAGAGGGCCGCTGGACGCTCGCGGCCGCCGTCGAGGAGGGCGTGCCGGCGCCGGTGCTCAGCGCGGCGCTCTTCGGGCGCTTCGAATCGCGGGGCGAGGGAGGCTTCGCCGACCGAGTGCTTTCCGCCATGAGGAAGCAGTTCGGGGGCCACGACGAAAAGAAGTAGCCCGAAGAAGCGGCTGAAAGTTCTGGTCGTCGACGTGGGCGGCTCACACGTCAAGTGCCTCGCCACCGGACAGCGGCAGCACATGGCTTTCGAGTCCGGGCCGAAGCTCACTCCGGGCGAGATGGTGAAACAGGTGCTGCAGATCACCGCCGGATGGCGCTTCGACGCGGTGTCGATCGGCTATCCCGGCGTCGTGCGCGGCGGCCAGCCTGCCGAGGAGCCCTACAACCTCGGCCGCGGCTGGGTCGGCTTCGATTTTCGTGCTGCCTTCCAGCGTCCGGTCCGGATTCTCAACGACGCGGCGATGCAGGCGCTCGGCGGCTACCAGGGCGGAAAGATGCTCTTTCTCGGGCTCGGCACCGGGCTCGGCTCGGCGCTGATCGTTGACGGGGTCATCGTGGCGATGGAGCTGGGACACCTCCACTACTCGAAGCGACGCAACTACGAAGACTATGTCGGTCAGCAGGGGCGCAAGCGTCTCGGCGACGCGAAATGGCACGCCATGGTGGCCGCGGTCGTGCGCGGTCTGCGCAAAGCGCTGCTGCCCGACTACGTCGTGCTCGGCGGAGGCAACGTCAAGAAGCTGAAGCGGCTGCCGCCGCAGACGCGCCGCGGGGACAACTCCAACGCCTTTGTCGGCGGGTTTCGTCTGTGGCAGCACAGCCGTTCGTGGAAAGGACGGCATGAAAGCACCCGGTGAGGTTGTGTTCCTGGTCGATTGCGACAACACGCTGCTCGACAACGACCGGGTGCAAGCCGACCTGCGCGCGCACCTCGAGCGCGAATTCGGCGCGCGCAACCGCGATCGCTACTGGGAAATCCTCGAAGAGCTGCGTGAAGAGCTGGGTTACACCGATTATCTGGGCGCGCTGCAGCGCTACCGGCTGAGCGCGATGAACGATCCGCGGCTGCTGCTGATGTCCGCGTATCTTGTCGACTATCCGTTCGCCGAGCGCCTCTATCCGGGCGCGCTCGCATCGCTCGCGCACCTTCGCTCCTTCGGGCCGACGGTGGTGCTGTCGGACGGCGACGTGGTCTTCCAGCCCCGCAAGGTCCAGCGCTCGGGGCTGTGGGACGCCGTCGATGGCCGGGTGCTGATCTACATCCATAAGGAGCAGATGCTGCGTCAGATCGAGCGGCTCTACCCCGCGCGTCATTACGTCATGGTGGACGACAAGCTGCGCATCCTCGCCGCGATGAAGAAATCCTGGGGCGAGCGGCTGACCACGGTGTTCGCGCGCCAGGGACACTACGCGCTCGACCCCGCAATCCTCGCCGCCTATCCGGCGGCCGACCTCGCCGTCGAGGCCATCAGCGAGCTCGCGCGCTGCGAGTTAACCACTTTTCTCGGAAGGCAACATGAAAACGACCCGAAAATTGCATGAGCTCGGCCAAAGACTCTGGCTCGACAACATCACGCGCGGGCTGCTGACGAGCGGCACGCTGCGTCGCTATATCGACGAGTATTCGGTGACCGGGCTCACCTCCAACCCGACTATCTTCGACAAGGCGATCGGCGAGGCAGCCTTCTACGATGCCGCCATCCGCCGCAAGACGGCCGAAGGCAAATCCGGAGAAGCGCTGTTCTTCGAGCTCGCCCTCGAGGACCTGACGCAGGCGGCTGACCTCTTTCGCCCGGTCCACGATTCCACCGGCGGGCTCGACGGCTGGGTGTCGCTCGAGCTTTCGCCCCTGCTCGCGCACGATACGGCCGGCAGCATCAAGGCGGCGGCAGAGCTCTACCGCCGGGCAAAGCGGCCTAATCTGTTCATCAAGATTCCGGGAACGCCCGAGGGCGTCCCGGCGATCGAGGAGGCGATCTTCGCCGGCGTGCCGATCAATGTGACGCTCCTTTTCTCACGCGAGCAGTATCTCGCCGCGGCCGAGGCTTACCTGCGCGGCATCGAGCGACGCATCGCGGCCGGTCTCGCGCCGCAGGTCAGCTCCGTGGCCTCGATCTTCATCAGCCGCTGGGACGTGTCGGTGAAAGACAGGGTGCCGCCGGCGCTGCGCAATCGCCTGGGAATCGCCATCGCTCGCCGCGCCTATAAGGCGTATGTCGAGCTTCTCGCTTCGCCTCGATGGCTCACGCTCGCCGCCGCCGGCGCCTGGGAGCAGCGCCTACTCTGGGCGAGCACGGGCACCAAGGATCCGCAGGCGCCGGACACGCTGTACATCGAAGCGCTCGCGGCGCCGAATACCATCAACACCATTCCCGAAAAGACCCTGCTCGCCTTTGCCGAGCACGGCGAGCTGAAAGGCAAGATGCCGATGGACGGCGGCGATGCCGAAGAAGTGCTCGCGCAGTTCGCATGCGCGGGCGTCGACGACGCGGCGCTCGCCGCTAAGCTCCAGCGCGAGGGTGCCGAAGCCTTCGACAAGTCATGGCACGACCTGCTCAAGCGCATCGCCTCGAAGAGCGCCATGCTGGAGAACGCCGCGCATCCATGAGCGATCTTCCGGTGTGGAAAGAGCTCGAGGCGCACGCCCAGAGGCTCCGCGCGGTGCACCTGCGCCGGCTCTTCGCTGACGATGCTCGGCGCGGCGAGCGCTTTGCAGTGGAAGCTGCCGGCCTTTATCTCGACTACTCGAAGAATCGCATCGACGGCGAGACGCTGCGCCTGCTCTTGCGCCTTGCCGAGGAGCGCGGGCTACGTGCACGCATCGAAGCGATGTTCCGCGGCGAGAAGATCAACACGACCGAGCAGCGCGCCGTTCTGCACACTGCTTTGCGCGCACCCAAGGGCGAGCGGATCCTGGTCGACGGGGTCGACGTCGTGCCCGAAGTCCACGCGGTGCTGGAGCGCATGGCCGCATTTGCGCAGCAGGTCCGAAGCGGCGACTGGCTCGGCCATACCGGCAAGCGCATCCGCAACGTCGTCAACATCGGCATCGGCGGCTCCGACCTCGGCCCGGTGATGGCCTACGAGGCGCTGCGTCACTACAGCCAGCGCGAGATGACTTTCCGCTTCGTGTCCAACGTCGACGGCACGGACTTCGCCGAGGCGACGCGCGATCTCGATCCCGCACAGACGCTCTTCATCGTCTGCTCGAAGACCTTCACCACGCTCGAGACGCTGACCAACGCCCATGCCGCGCGCGCCTGGAGCCTGCGCGCGCTCGGCGACGAGCGCGCAGTGCGCCGGCACTTCGTCGCCGTGTCGACCAATGCCGAGGGCGTGGCGCAGTTCGGCATCGACACCGCCAACATGTTCGGCTTCTGGGACTGGGTCGGCGGCCGCTACTCGATGGATTCGGCGGTGGGGCTTTCGACCATGCTCGCAGTCGGGCCGGAACACTTCCGCGCCATGCTGGCGGGCTTTCACGCGATGGACCTGCATTTCCGCGCTGCGCCGTTCGAGCGCAACCTGCCGGTGCTGATGGGGCTGCTCGGCGTCTGGAACAGCAATTTCCTCGGTGCTGAAACGGTCGCGGTGCTGCCCTACGAGCAATATCTCAAGCGCTTTCCCGCTTATCTGCAGCAATTGACGATGGAGAGCAACGGCAAGCACGTCGCGCTCGATGGCGCGCGCGTCGACTACCAGACCGGGCCGATCTACTGGGGCGAGCCCGGCAGCAACGGCCAGCATTCGTTCTACCAGCTCATCCACCAGGGCACGCGGCTCATCCCCTGCGACTTCATCGGCTTCTGCCGGCCGCTGAATCCGCTGGGCAGGCAGCACGATCTCCTGATGTCGAACCTCTTCGCGCAGAGCGAGGCGCTCGCCTTCGGCAAGACGCAAAGCGAGGTCGAAGCCGAGGGCACGCCGCGCTCGCTCGTGCCGCACCGCGTGTTCGAGGGCAATCGTCCGAGCAACACGATCCTCGCCGAGCGCCTGACGCCCGAATCACTCGGTGCTCTGGTCGCGCTGTACGAGCACAGCGTATTCACGCAAGGCGCGATCTGGAACATCGACTCCTTCGACCAGTGGGGCGTCGAGCTGGGCAAGGTGCTGGCGCAGAAAACCGCTGCCGAGCTCGAAAGCGCCACCGAGCCCAAGCTCCAGCACGACAGCTCGACCAATGCGTTGATTCGCCGCTACTGGCGCTTCAAAGGCGAAGCCGGGTGAGCCACGACTCTTTTGCCGCAAGCCTCAGCGCGGCAGACGACCGGGTTCGCCTGAGCCACTGGCTGCCGCCGAAGTCCGGCGTGCCGCCCAAGATCCGCATCGGCGGGCGCTGGATCAACATTCTGTGGGCCGTGCCGCTCGCCTTCGGGCTGCTGGTTCTGGGCGTGGCGATCGCGCAGGCGTTGCGGCAGGTGCCGGCGGTCCAGGAATTCCTGCTGCGCTATCCCGGCGTGCCAGCGTCGGCGCCCGCGGTCACCACGGGCTTTCCGGCCTGGCTGCGGCTGCTGCACTTCCTCAACCTATTCTTCATGACCTTCATTGTCCGCGCCGGGGTGCAGATCCTCGCCGACCATCCGCGGCTGTACTGGAAGCGCGACTGCACGCCCGGCACCGAATGGTTCCGCTTCCAGAAAGCGGTGCCCGCGGACCGGATCTGGACCGCCAAGGACGATGCGGTCACGCTTCCCGGCTGGCTCGGCATCCCGGGCATTCGCCACTCCATCGGACTTGCCCGGTGGTGGCATTTCTCGACCACCCTTTTCTGGATGATCAACGGCATCGTCTTCTATATCCTGCTGTTCGCGACCGATCAGTGGGTCAGGCTCGTGCCGAGCACCTGGGAGGTGTTCCCCAACGCCGCATCAACCGCGCTGCAGTATCTGTCGCTTGCCTTTCCCGCCGAGGAAAGCTGGACGCGCTATAACAGCCTGCAGCAGCTCTTCTATTTCGTCACCGTGTTCGTCGCCGCGCCGACCTCGATCCTCACCGGGTTCATGCAGAGCCCCGCCATCTCGAACCGCTCCGGTTGGTTCGGCAGGCTGCTGAACCGGCAGCGGGCGCGTTCGATCCATTTCCTTGCGCTGTGGTGGTTCCTGTTCTTCATCCTCGCGCACGTGACGCTGGTTTTCATCACCGGCGCGCGGGCAAACCTGAACATGATGTTCGCCGGGGTGAACGACGCTTCCTGGAGCGGCGTCGCGATCTTCGTCCCCGCCATGCTTCTTGTCGCCGCGGCCTGGTGGGCGGCCACGCCGTTCACCCTGCGCCGCGCGCGCCTGGTCCAAAAAGTCGGCGAGCTTCTCTCCTGGCCGTTCAACAGCCTGACCGAGTGGTGGGACCCCCGCAGCCAGCTCAGCGAGAAGGACATCTCGCCCCACTTCTGGCCCAACGGAACGATGCCCAAGTCCGATGAGTTCGACAACCTGGTGAAGGGCGGCTTCGCCGGTTACCGGTTGCGAATCGACGGCCTAGTCGAGAAGCCGGCGCAGTTCTCCTACGCCGAGCTGAAGGCGATGCCCAAGCAGGAGCAGATCACCACGCATTTCTGCATCCAGGGGTGGTCGGGCGTCGCGAAATGGGGCGGCGTGCCGATGCGCCACCTCCTCGACCTGGTCAGGCCGACCCCGCAGGCCCGCTACGCGGTGTTCTACTCCCTCGCCGACGGCAGCGACGGCGGGCGCTACTACGACGTGCACCGCCTGTCCAACATGCGGCACGAATTGACGATCCTCGCCTACGAGATGAACGGCGCGCCGGTCAGCGTGCTGCATGGCGCGCCGCTGCGGCTGCGCTGCGAGAACGAGCTCGGCTTCAAGATGGTGAAGTGGATCGCCGCCATAGAGTTCGTGCATGACTTCGCTGACCTTGGCGCGGGCCAGGGCGGCTACAACGAGGATCACGAGTTCTACGGCTACCGCATGCCGATCTGACGAGATGGAAAAGCGCCGGCCGGTATTTTTCAATTTGCTGCAGATTCAGCTGCCCGTGGGGGCCTTGACCTCCATCACCCATCGCATCACAGGCCTGCTTCTCGCGCTCGGTATCCCAATGAGCGTCTATCTGCTCGACCAGTCGCTCCAGGGTCCGCAATCCTATGCGCAGATCACGAGCCTGCTTGACCACTGGTCCATGCGCGGCGCGGCGATCCTCTTTGCGTGGGCTCTGGCGCATCATGCGCTGGCGGGCGTGCGCCATCTGCTGAGCGATATCGATATCGGCACGCAGCTGCCGGCCGCGCGCCGCAGCGCATGGATCGTGAACCTCGGCGGGGTGGCCTTAGCGCTCGTCGCTGCCGGAGCGTGGCTGTGAGAAGAACCGTCACGGGGCTGCGCGCTTGGCTGTTGCAACGGGCAACGGCCGTATACATGTTGGTGTTCCTCATATTTTTTCTCCTTCATTTCATTCTCGACCGTCCGCGTTCCTACGCGGCCTGGCATGGATGGATGAGCGCTCCAGGCGTCAGCATCGCCGCGTGCGTCTTTTTTGCGGCGCTGTTGTTGCACGCCTGGGTCGGCGTGCGGGACGTGTTCATGGACTACGTCCGTCCGGCGGCGTTGCGCGTCTGCGCGCTCGCTTTGCTGTTCCTCGGGTTGTCGGCAACCGCGGCCTGGGTCTTGCGGATTTTCTTAGTGAGGTCGGGGTGAAGCTTTCGATTTCACGCTACAACCCGGAGCGCGACGAGAAACCGTATATGCAGGATTACGAGATCGCGCCCGGGCCGCAGGACCGGATGCTCCTGGACGTCATCCTGCGCCTCAAGGCTCAGGACGATTCGCTGACGATCCGAAAATCCTGCCGCGAGGGCGTGTGTGGCTCCGATGCCATCAACATCAACGGCCGCAATGGGCTAGCCTGCATTACGAAGATTGCGGACCTGAAGGAGCCTGTCGTGCTGCGCCCCTTGCCGAGCTTCCCGATCATCCGCGACCTGGTGGTCGACATGACCGGGTTCTTCAAGCAGTACCACTCGATCAAGCCCTACCTGATCAACGACGATCCCGCGCCCGAAAGGGAGCGCCTGCAATCCCCGGCACAGCGCGAACTACTGAACGGTTCATACGAGTGCATCCTGTGCGCGTGCTGCACGAGCCAATGCCCTTCGTTCTGGTGGAACCCGGACAAGTTCGTCGGCCCGGCCGGCCTGCTCCAGGCGCATCGCTTCATCGTCGATAGTCGCGATCAGGCGAGGCAGGAACGCCTGGATGACCTGAACGATGCCTACCGGCTGTTCCGCTGCCGAACGATCATGAACTGCACCGAGGTGTGCCCGAAGGGTCTCGCCCCGTCGCGGGCGATCGAGCAGATCAGGCTGCTGATGGTCACGGACTTCCTCTGATCCCCATGACCTTCGTGGTGACAGAGAGCTGCATCAAGTGCAAATACACCGATTGCGTCGTCGTGTGCCCGACCGATGCATTCAGGGAAGGATCCAATTTTCTGGCAATCGAGCCCGACGATTGCATCGACTGCACCCTGTGCGTAAGGGAATGCCCGGTGAACGCGATTTTCGCGGAGCGCGACGTGCCGCCGGACCAAGCGCCTTTCATCGCATTGAACAAAGAGCTGGCGAGCGGCTGGAAACCCATCGTCAGAAAAAAACCGCCACTTCCCGACGCGGACCAATGGGGCGAGGTGAAGCAAAAACTTCAGCTGCTCGCTCGCGATCCCCTGGGACAGTCAAATGGGTGATGTCGTTTTCAAAGTCGGCGATCACGTCACCTGGAATTCGGAGGCCGGGCGCGTCAGCGGAAAGATCATCAAGGTGCACACCCGGGATTTCGACTACAAGAGGTACACCCACCACGCAACCCGGGATGATCCGCAGTATGAAATACAGAGTGACAAGAGCGATCACATCGCCGCGCACAAGGGCGTGGCCCTGAGGAAGTTGCGTGGCTGAGCACGCTCGCGGCGCCTCGAGCATCCGTCTGGTCATTGCGGATGTCGACGGCACGCTCGTCACCTCGGAGAAGCTGCTGACCGCGCGCGCCCGAGCCGCCGTAGCGGCGCTGCGCGCAGCCGATATCGCTTTCGCCATCACGAGCGGCCGTCCGCCGCGCGGCATGGCGATGCTGATCGCGCCATTGGAGCTCGAGAAGCCGCTCGCGGGTTTCAATGGCGGAATTTTCGTGAAGCCCGATATGACGATCATGGAGCAGCACGTGCTCGCGACGGATGTGGCGAAGCACGCCGTCGAAGTCATTCTTAGCCAGGGCATGGATGTGTGGGTCTATAGCGGGCAGGATTGGCTCATCCGCGATCCCAACGCGCCCCACGTCGCCCGCGAGCAATGGACCGTCAAGTTCGCGCCGACAGTCGTGGCCGATTTTGGGCAATCGCTCAGCACCGCGGCCAAGATCGTCGGGGTAAGCAATGATCACGAACTGGTGGCGCGCTGCGAGGAGGAGGCCCGGCGCACGCTGGGCGCTGCCGCTTCTGCAGCCCGCTCGCAGCCTTACTATCTCGATGTCACCCACCCGGATGCCAACAAAGGCACCGTCGTCGGCACGCTCTCTCGATGGTTTTCGATCCCTGCGGCGCAGATTGCGACCATCGGCGACATGCCGAACGACGTCCTCATGTTTCGCAAGAGCGGCGTGAGCATCGCGATGGGCAACGCCGGCGCGGACGTGCAGGCGGCTGCCGATTTTGTGACCGACTCGTACGACGATGAAGGCTTCGCGAAGGCTATGGAGCGCTTCGTCCTCGACCGGCACCGAGCGACGCTCTGAAGGCGCGATGAAGCGCAAATCGGTAACCGAGCCCTGCCTTTTCGTCATCATCGGCGCGACCGGCGATCTCATGCGCCGCAAGCTCCTGCCCGCGCTGTACCAGTTGATGAGCGACGGGCTGCTGCCGGAACGCTCGCGCATCCTGGGTGTCGGCCGCGATGCGAAGCTGACCGATGAGGGCTTTCGCGGGCAGGCGCGAGCGGCGCTCGTAAATGCGGGATGGACGAGCCGGCAGAAGATCGGGCGCTGGTGCAGCGTCAGCATCGATTACCAGGCAATCGGCGAGGGCGGTGCCGCGGACTACGAGCGCCTTGCGGCGCGCATCGGCGATATCGAGCAGCGGCATGGCTTGCCGGGCAATCGCGTCCTGTATCTGGCGCTGCCGCCGCCGGCCTTTCCCGGCACCATCGAGGCGTTGGGGAAAGCGCGGCTCAATCGAAGCAAAGGCTGGACGCGGATGGTGATCGAGAAACCTTTCGGCCACGATCTAGCCTCGGCGCGCCGGCTGAACGCGCTCGTGCACCGCTATTTCGACGAGGTGCAGGTGTACCGCATCGACCATTATCTCGGCAAGGAAACGGTGCAGAACCTGCTCGCGTTCCGCTTCGGCAACGCGATGTTCGAATCGGCATGGAACCGCGATCACATCGAGAGCGTGCAGATCAGCGTCGCCGAGGAGCTCGGCGTCGAGCAGCGCGCGGGCTACTACGAGCAGACCGGCGCACTGCGCGACATGGTGCAGAACCACCTCACCCAGCTGCTCACCCTGACCGCGATGGAAGTCCCGGCCGTCTTCGAGGCTGACGGCATCCGATTCGAGAAGGTCAAAGTGCTGCGTGCCGCGGCGCCGATCCGCGACGATGCGGTCGTGTTCGGCCAGTATGGCCCCGGAAGGACGAAGGGCGGGAAGCTGCGGGGATACCGCCAGGAACCCGGCGTCGCGAAGCGCTCGCGCACCGAGACGTTCGTCCTGCTGCGCCTGGAGATCGACAACTGGCGCTGGCAGGGCGTGCCGTTCTACCTGCGCACCGGCAAGCGCCTGGATCGGCAGGCGACCGAGATTACGATCACCTTCCGCCGCCCGCCGGTCGCGCTGTTCCGTGCGCTCGACGGTTGCACGGCGCAGACCAACGTGCTCGTGATGGCGCTGCAGCCCGAAGAGGGCTTCGACCTTTCCTTCGAGGTCAAGGCACCCGGCGAGCGTTTCACGCTGCAGACCCGGCACATGACGTTTCGCTATGCCGAGGCATTCGGCAGATCGCGCTCGACAGGCTATGAAACCCTGCTGCTCGAGGTCGTGCGCGGCGACCAGACGTTGTTCGTTCACGCCGATGAGGCCGAGGCGTCCTGGCGCCTGTACACGCCGCTCCTGCGCAAGCGCCGCCGGTTGCACTCCTATGCCGCGGGCGGTCCGGGACCGGCCGGGGTCCTCTGATCGAGCCTCATCTCGTCACCCAACGGATCCGCTGGCACGCGACGCCCGGCGGCGCCGCGCTCGCGGCGGCCGCGCTGCAGCGCATCCTGGCGGCGGCCGATACCGCGATTCGCGCGCGCGGACAATTTCGCATCGTGCTCGCCGGCGGAAACACGCCACGCGCCGCCTACCAGCGGCTGCGCGACGTTCGCGCCGACTGGGCGGCGTGGCAGATCTACTTCAGTGACGAGCGTTGCGTTCCCCGCAACGATCCCGCGCGCAATTCGCGCATGGCCGAGGAGGCTTGGCTCGATCATGTCGCCATTCCCTCGTCCCAGCGCCATCCGATTCCCGCCGAGCTCGGGGCGCCGTCGGCGGCCCGAGCGTATGGCGCAAGCGTGCAAGCCGTCGCGGCGTTCGACCTCGTGCTACTGGGCCTCGGCGAGGACGGTCATACCGCGAGCCTCTTCCCCGGGCATGATTGGGGCGAGGCGCGCGGCTCGCCGGCCGCGCTTGCGGTGCTCGATGCGCCGAAGCCTCCGCGCGAGCGCGTGTCGCTAAGTGCGGCGCGGCTGAGCGAGGCGCGTGAAGTGCTCTTCATGGTGAGCGGTGCATCCAAGCGCGAGGCACTGGCGCAATGGCGCGCCGGGGCACCGATTCCTGCGCGCGCGATCACGCCTGCGGTGGGCGTGGACGTGCTAGTCGCGGCCTAGCAAGCCGAGCGCCCGGGCGCACACGTTTTCGACGGTGAATCCGTATTCGCGCAGCAGCACTTCGCCGGGCGCCGAGGCGCCGAA